>Ga0207879_100188_pt1 | contig 25810 bp, 30 predicted proteins | sample LinPmetageLP24_FD_184045 | JGI IMG/M metagenome (GOLD analysis project Ga0207879, IMG submission 184045) | Marine viral communities from the Pacific Ocean - LP-24 (SPAdes) | ecosystem: Environmental > Aquatic > Marine > Oceanic | place: Pacific Ocean | collected 2009-08-30 | reverse complement strand
GTTGTGATGAAGTTTCCTTGCCCTCGTGATCAGGTGTCCTCATCAAGCGCTGGTACCTCTTTCCTCGAGTCTTTCTGGTGCTGTCTGAGACAAATGGGAGTCCATGCGGATGTGGCTGTTTTCGTCATGAGCCATCGTCTCCACAGACTCGCCTTGGAGATATGCGTCGTCCTCGGCGGTCCCAATTCTTCGTCGTTTAGAATGTAGCGGAGAGAAACATGCTTCTGCGGATGCAAGTCGACACATCCGGTCAGGCGGAGAGGGGACAGAATAAATGAGCAGCTAATCTCTTCGCATTATCTCAACATACATCGGGCTAGGCGCTCCATTGAAGTGCGACCTCAATATATTGTTTGTAACCAGACAGACTAAATAACAAGGTACCTGATCATTGCGTTGGCGACTATACAACAGTTCAGAATAGAACGATAGTTATCTCGTTCGCCTTACTCGCACCCATCCGCTGTAGCCTTTCCACCTGCTATGTTTGGGCTCAAGAGTTCTTGTTCTGATATTTCATCCAGGGTTGCATCGCTGGTTCGCGACAGTCTCCTAGAGCAGGAGGCGTTAGGTACTTAGCAGAAGTGCAGAGCAGGACGGTTCACGAACCACAGCGTTCATCTAATCTACAAACTCGTCAGCAGTACATCCTATAAACAAGATCAAAAGTTATTATGATAACTAACCTCCATTCAACAGCTACTACAGTTGGTGGACACCGTCGATGTGTCGTCTCGTAATTGGTGCACCATGCTCTAACTGTATAACGACGATGACCGCACTCAAACTCGACTTGTGTGTAATTGCACATTCTCACTTGTGAATTAAGGATGAAAACCAGAGTTGAGGGTCTCAGTAAATTTCAGGAGGGTTATATGCGTTCTCCAGATATTTGAATGAAGGATGACAAGGGAAACTGATTTGAGCCCTGAATCATGGATCAATGTACCCCGGCGTGGCTTTGGACCTTTGAAGCAAGTCCCATGTTTGATCAGAAATATCTCGGCTACTAAATGTTTTGGTCTAGGACATATTGATATGAGAAGCTGATGATCTATCATAAACCTATATTGCCAGAAGGAGGCCCACAAGACCTCGGCATCTGTCACTAGGAATCACAATCACAATCCAGCAGTTCCAATTGACCTGATCATTACGGCTCCTCTTCCCCTCTCAGCCGCAAAACACAATGGAATCTCGGCGCCTGGTACTTTGCTTTCTCATCTGGGCTTTCACATTGCAGCGATAAGGAGTGCGGTAATAATAGTCTGATAGAAAGAACGCCTACATATTATTGTACAAAATATTGTGGTGTGAGTTGTACGCGACCATCTGCCATATCTTAACCCCTGAGCCTCTCATCTATTTCGGCTTTCGGCCATGGACAACAACACTGCAGTTTTTGTCAGCCGGAATTCACACACAGAAAATGTACTCACATTTGGAGATAAGCATAGATATGTGGATTCCGGAGATCCTCCCGTACCCGTACTAGGAGCAACTCGACCGCCTCCCGAGACATGCTGTGCTGTTGATGTTCGGTTAACGGGACGATCGAGATGGCAAAGAGTATGTCCAAGATATTCTCTTGACACCACAATCCCAAAATCTTGAGGCTTATACCCTGTGGCCATGTGCCAACTGGCCAAGAGAATTCTTGTTGTTCAATGTCCTCAAATCCCACCGCCTCGAGGTGGTTCCTATACCTTGATGCAGAAGTCAAGTCGATTCCTTTGGACGCAAATGCCTCCGTCACTTTCTTCGCCCACGTTTCCAACGCAGTCCCTTCCAATGATCCATCAAGACTTCGAAATTCAAAGATGAGGTCCTGCATCTCGATGATTCCTCCAGCTGTCAGTGCTTCGAAAGCTTCCTTGAAAACGTGAAGTGGGTTGGAGAAGGAGCAGAACAACATCCGACCGTGAATAAAGTCAAACGGAAACTCAAAGTTCCATGTAAGCGAGAGATCATCGACCTGAAATCTGCAATTAGGCGGTACCCTGAGATTTATCAGCTCATTCGAAAACAACAATCAAGAGCAAGCGCACCACTCTGGCTGCATCGGGCTTAAGTCCACCCCCAAAACCTCGACACCAGGATGTTTGTCTGCTACGGTCAAGGTTAAGCATCAGACTTTCGAGGAAGAATGTTCACGTACCGAAATCTATTGACCAAATTCCAGTCCCGGTGCCTATGTCAAGGGCTCGTTTTATCTTCGGAAGTTGGGCCAAGTGTAAATGTTCATTTAAGGTGATACCAAAGAGATGATGTTGAAGATCCGTGGGACTAATCAGTAATATGAGTAGTACGATAGGGTGAATGCTCACCAAGTCTTTGCCGTTCCTGCTCATCATTCGGTAGCAGGTATTCTACGTGCGTGGTTAACAACGTTTTAAGATGCAGTTGATCAGAATGATACTTACTCCCTGCATGATAGCGGTGATAGCTGCGGCCATACCTATTGACGGGCTCGAAGTCTTCAGATGACAAAGTTGTCGTTGATTCCCTGGATCTTCAGTTGGATACTGTTTGATATTGAAGTTGCCACATACCCGAGATCGCTCCCCAGAGCGGAATCCAAGTCAGAATCCTAAGCAAGTCAACTTCAGAATAAAGTTTTGATTGAAACAGTAGGGTATCGCCTTACGTCATGACCATCTGTTCCGAGGCTATCCTCTGTATGGTCGTAGTCGTCTGCGTGGCTCGTGTCGTTGACGTGGTGAACGGGACTTCCTACTCCAGACAACACAAGATCTGAACCCATACCACCCACATCCTCGACCCTGTGTTCCAATTCCGGCCCTAGTTCAATGCCTGCTATTGTTGAGTCATCGTCCCATGACCCTCCTGCCATTGAATCGACCTCCTTTCTACTGAGCTCTTCTTTTTGCTCATGCGATCCGTCTGAGGCATGTCGGCGGCCGGGTATGTACTGTTCCATGCCAAACAGAGTTGCGGACAGCGTGGAGGTAGTTTCCAGAAAGGACGCCATACAAGATCGCTCACTTTTGGTCTCAGCTCCGGTTGGCTTTCTACCAGCGTCGTCTTCAATGTGGTCAGGCAACCTCAGTAACCAACCTTTTACCTGGTAAGCCGCACAAATGTATTGAACCGGGAAAAACTTCCACCACAATTCTGCAGGATGATTTGCTTCGGAAAGGCCGTAGATGAGCGCCATTCCGGAAAAGAAGTTTCTGTGACAGAGTAGAATCTATTGTAGGCCACTTTAGCAAAGAAAGATCACGAGAAAGATTGAACCTACCTTTGCAGCTTCATCGATACACCCAACCAAGTCAGGATGAGCCTTTGCGCACACCCTCACTTTATAGACCAGGCTTGACCATTGTGGGGATTTGCTCCGTAGCTCTGCGGGGTCGAGAAATTCACTGGGAGACAATTTCTGCGAGCAAGAAAGGTCCTTTTCAATCAATAGGCGCGCCAGTCCCCGAGGAGTGTGGTTGGTAACGTTTTCGAGGAAGCTGAAGTCTTCTTCGCTGACGCCTTTCCATCTTGGGTCAAGTCCGTCCAGAATATCTTGATGTAGAACGCCCAAAATCTTCAGGCGCTGAAGCACCGACATGAGCGGTAGCTCTCGATTCTCAAACAGTTCTTTGATTGGGCGTAGGATTGGTGCGAAGGCATCAGAGGCACAAGATGAGCCGCTTGTGCTCCGTAAGCTGGTCAAGAAGATCCAGCAAGCCAAGGGGTTCTCCAACTCCTGGTAAGTAATTAGCAAGCTACTCCCTCCACGTTCTAGATAGATCATACCTTCCCGACTGCTTCATAATCCTCCTTCGATGCACCTAGGTGGTTGAACCGATATATAAGTAGATCCCGTACATGGTTGAGACCACCAAAAGCATCCTCGGCCACCCTTGATGGAAGGCCGCAGGCTTTTCTTTCCAGTGCCATGAAAGTCACCTTGGAGGCGAATGTAGACAAATACTTGTCCGTGTCGTTGGCGGCTATGGTGAGTCCCATTGTCGAAGATGCGAAAGGGATGCTCCATTTCCAATCCCAGCTGCAGGAATTGCATTCTGTTGCTATTCTTCTGAGAGTTTCCTCCGCTCTGTGCAATCCAAGTACATCGACGTCCGTCAGGAAATTCTCAGTCCTTCGGCTGGACAATATGCCCAAAGGGGTGTCTGGATGTTGGAAAGGGAAATAGCAACAGACAAGCTGGATATTTTTGGCGCTCGGGGAGGCTCGAAGGATTTCGCAAGCCTCCCCCTCCCAGTGGATAGCGTTTCCGTGGGTCGACGTCTCCAAGACGGGGTGCTGCATTGGCGAATCCATGACCGCAAGACCAGAGATGCGCAGTCAATGGTAAGGATGCAGGAAAGGTAAGGCGAAGTGCTGAGATGAAGGCAACCTGCAGGTGAGGAGGGCGTAAATAAGATGCCTCGTCTGGTAGAGGCCTAGATGTTGAGGATGAAGTAAGGCAAATACAAGGATTGATCAATGAGGATGTAAGGAGGGCACCTGCAGAATTTCCACCGTCTTATACATTTCTCGCATTCGCTCGTTGCTGATTGAGATATATGATTGAAATCCAGTGGCACGAGCAGTCTCCACAACGTATGCCATCTAAAAAAACAAAGCACCTCCTTCCACAGCACAAATAGCAGTTCCGCGGGTTGATCCCTCTCCGACGTTGTGGCGTTTTCATCGACTTAATCTCACAGGAGTCAGTACGGTTCGAAAACAAATGGTCTGAGGCCCAATGAGGCAATACTTTTTGCTGTCTCAGAACCTCGAGCAAGCGGTGGAATATGAGGACGAGGATCTTCGGCACTCCCGCCATTGGACAACGTACTGTACTGGCGTGGCGCCGGTATACTAGCACGCTCTCCAGTATTAAGCGAGAGACGGGGGTCTCCTGTGCACCAATGCACATGAGACCCCCTTGAATGCTTCAGTTCGCCTTCTCTCACCAACTTCTAGTTCAGAAAGCAGCTTCACATGGGGATTGCATATGATTCGAGCGATCTCGCTCGGAATGAAGTTCTTATAGGCGTCTTGAGCAAGCTCTCGCCTACAGATATCATTAAGTCCACAGTAATTGGTTACTTCCCTGTTACATTGTCATGCTGACTCGGGTGCAGGAATTGAAGACTTCCTTTAGAGATTTTTTTGGACGAGGCACTGTGGAAGACTCCTTGGAACTCCTTCAATGGGTCTTCAAGGCTGCTGTTATCGATGCAGATCGCCACAATAGTCTCTCCGATACATTCTCATCAAAGCTATCGTGGAACCTTTTGGACGGCGTCCCTTCTCCAACCACTACTTCATCATGTGGTGCCTCGGGAGATACTTCGACCTCGACAGCTGATGTATTACGTGCTGTCTCGCTCAACAATCTCGCACCAAACTCGATCACTTCATTGCCTAGTGCAGGTCAACAAACTTCCATCCGCCAACCTTCACCCACTGCCGACGCGTTTTTAGCGACTCCAGGCGATTCTGCGAGGCAATATTTTGGACGCAAAGGATTCCGTTCGGATCGAATCAACCGGTTGACTAAATACGTTCTATCCTTCAATAATGCCGACGTTCTTGGACAGGAGGCTTACGACAACTTGTGGTCTGACGATGGCAAGATATTTGCCGGCTCTGAGGAAGGAATAAGACGCACATGTCGACTACAAAGAGGCCGCTTGAAGATTGAGGAGCGCAAGAGTCAATATGGAACTGCCGCCCGTCTTTGCCTTATGTTTTCTGTCGCCGATGTTGCTCATTACGCACTCACGGCGACGCCAGTTGAACTGGGGCTCCAACCTCATCGCACTCGAATGACAGCTGCCTTGGAAAAAATTGCTAAAGTCAACAACATCTCGACAGATAAGTTGCATCAAGACAAAAGAAAGAGTAGGAACTACTTTGAGCTGCTCCTTCAACTAGGTCCCGGTTCTCTTCTCTTAACAGGATCCGAAGCAGCCTCGTAAGTCACCATCCACTCGATAATGCAACAGATTACTGACGGCAGGATTTCAATGCAGCTGGGAGGTGAACACGAACAAGAAAGACGTAAGTCTTGTGCTTGACTACATTCAGAAACATATTCCCAAGCTTTATGGCACCCTCATATCGTTGAATGGAGTTGGTGCACGTACGATGGTCAATGGCCTTCTGGCATATGGGTGGACGGAGGAGGAGATCAAATCGAGCCCCATACTATTCATGGAAGCTGTTAGGAAACATCTTGATGAAAACCTCATGCCTCTGACTGAGGGAGAGGTACCAGCAACCCAGCACCCTTACACTACAAATCAATCGTCGAAGAAGAGGGCCGGTGACGAAATTTGCATTCGTAGGACCGGGGAGGATCACGCACACACTATCCATCCGTCGAAGAAGAGGGCCGGTGACGAAATTTGCATTCGTAGGACCGGGGAGGATCACGCACACACTATCCATCCGTCGAACCAAAGTTCCTCCGCCTTCGATGACCACACCGCCGAGACTTCTCCCCCGGATGATTTTGGCGTTGAGCACCATTGTCCAGGCAGCGCTTCCATCTCTTCCCCGGCTGGTGACATTCCCGATGATGTTACATCGAGACATGTTGAAGACGATAATATAGACCCATGGATGACGAGGACTTTGGGAAGTTGCGAAAATTCATATCGGTCTTGGCTGCTTGCCAACAGTTTCCAAAGGTCTATTTCTTCTGGTTCCGGCCAGCGACAAGTAGTCTCCATGGATCCGCGTATGCCGAGCAGCCTGCGTGCGCTAGACTATCTGCCGAGCTCTCTGGAGCAAGAGCCAAGCAGAGAGAGGGTGTCAACAATAGATCCGAACATGACGAGTACTCTGGGCGCTGTGGGCAGGCTGCCGAGCTCCCTGGAACCGAGTTCAAGGGTACTCACGGTCAATCCAAATGTGCTCACTGTTGATCCCTATATGACGAACAGCTTGGATGCAGTGGGATACCCGTCTCTGTGGAGCGAGATTCAAGTCGGGTCAGGGAGTTCACCGTATTTCCAAACATGACAAGCAACGTCAGTGCGGCAAGGATACAACCACATTTTTCCCAATACCGGGGCTGGCCGTGATGGAGAAGGATATTCCGGACATTTAGAGTACGTTTGGCCAGTGGCACAAGATTTCTGCACATGATCATGGTTTCTTGATGCTAATATAAAACAAGATGCCTCGCGATCCTCCACATGACCGATACACAACAGAATCAGACTCGAGAAAGAATGCAGCTGAGCCACTCTCGATCTCTACCTCACGGCTGTCACCATATTCTGGCAGCTGAACTGTGCCTAGTGCAAGTATTCCAATGATTCCCTCTTTGGGACCCGATTTGTCGTATTTCAAGGGATCACGCAACACATTCGAGTATATTATGGGCATCCCCCATTGGATATCTTCCCGCTTCGCATCGACTACGAGGCTCTTGAGAGGCGTAAGGTCAACGATCTGTTTTGGTCGGTCAGCGCTGTGCGATGCGATGAGGGAATTGTGCAAGGGATACCTTGAGGAACTCCTGAGCAGCTGCGAGGGTCGCGGGCGTCCATGTTAATTGCTCATGGCTTGACTTTCCGGGTTCCAATTTCCCTTCAGCTTGTAGCTGGGCGACCTGAGCATCAAGACTTGCTCGAGCATCCTCTGCAATACTCTCACTTATCCCTGAGCTAGTAACTATCATCTCCGTCTCTATTCCTGCTCGAAATGTACTATTCCGAGGTTTGTCTGCAGAATATTATTGTTTTGTTGGTCGGAGTTGGAGTCGCACAATCTTTTGGCGGCCACCGCTTCTTTGCTCAGATGGCAGGTCCTTGATGTGCTGGCAGCAGGTACGGTTGGATGCAAAGGGTGTCGGGCTGCTTGCCCTAGGATTGTGGGTGATTCTGATACGTAGAGCTTGAGCTATGTTTCTTTGGCACTTGGGGTGCAGTGGCAGCCTGTGGTTTTTTGGCCCAGCGTCTTTACACATCACATGATGTACCTCAGATTTGTACGGGAGACTTTACGTGCCATATCCGTCGAGCCAGCTCGTTAGACAAGACCTAGATCTTCAATATATTGATTCTGACCCGAAATCTTTTCCAGTTCTGACGCACGAAAGATGCACTGCCGACCTCAATCGGGAAAGTTTTGTTTCCGACTTGTTGTGACCGAAGGACATGTAATGATGGTGCAAATGGATCCTCCCCCACAGGCAACGTAATCCCTTAAATGTAAAGGACAACATGCATGCAGGACTTAACCTGGTGCTCTTCTCGCGGTATTATGGTAACGAGCGCCAGAGTGTCAGCCCAGGAACTTGATTTGTGCTGCAAGATTAGCACAGCAGTCGCGCAAGGCAGTGCAGCGCAAATGTGACTGCTTGCGACAGATCAGAAAATCGGGAAATGCAGCTTCTATCCCAGCTCCGAAGCTACTTAGTTGATGATGACGGGGTCGTTGTCGTGTCGCATAATCGGCAACTCCATGTGATTCGATGGATATGGAAATCTTGCCGTGGCTTGTATGTTTTCCCTGAGGTCGCACCAGCTTGCGGCTGAAGTCTTTTCTGAAGTCTTTTCTGCTTGGCTGGGTCTGTTGCCGAACGTCTTCCAACATCAGACCGCTCCACAGCACTACGCCTACCGGTGCAGACTCGTGGGCAACCGCAGAAGGGCACACTTTTGTTGGAGCCCCCACCAGCGTCTGCTTTGCCTACATTATATATAACCTTCGGCTCTTCTACCGTTCTTCGTTCGAATCCCTGAACATCTGCTGCTAGCCTTTTGCCCCTCAGCCTCCTTGATTTCTGTGTACTTCGACTGTTATACAGATGCAGGGAGGTCGTCGCGCCGAGCCTTGTTTGCTCCGCATAGCACCGGGGCAGGAGGTCGGGCAGGAGGTCGGGCCATCGTCTCCCCAGCCTGGATATGGTAATCCTCCTCGTGAGGATCGGAGGAACAGGATTCCTCCAAGGTCTTGGAGTGGCTGCTGGACTTGTCGAACTCGGAGTAAGATCTTCGCTCATTCTCCCTTGACCTCCAGCATAACTAACACCACTGCCTAGAAGTCAAATGCAATGAAGGAAGGCCAACTTGTGAAGTACAGTAATATACAAAGGGAATTGAACTCTTTCGCTTACTAGGCCACAGCAATGCGAACGTCTTAGTCTTCATTGGTAAGTCTATTTTATTTGTTTTTAGTCTGCCAAATTCCTAACGAAAGTCCAGCAGTGACTATAACGTGAAATTCACCTTCAAAGACGACACGCCGAAAGTACTCGAACGCGAACAGCAAGTCACTACGATTGGTAGCCATGTTTGGGATAGTACGTCAAGTGTACTCAAGTTTCGCTGCTAAGCTGATGAGATACAGCAAAGGTACAAGACCAAAAGCCAAAGGTCCAAGTACTCAAGGATATGGCTCCATTTTCAACTTTAACCACCGATGACGAGCGAGAGGAGAAGGCACAGTCGCGAAATCCTGGAACCTTCGTAGTTGTTGCAAACTTAACGAGTTTTGCGGACTTACCTGAGTATCAGGGCGAGTTCCTGGGAAATTTACATCACGGTACTACCAACTCGGAATATGAAGGTGTGAATATTGATCCGACTCCACTTGATGGCGGTATGACTGACGAGGTGAATGATCCTAATGTATGTCACGTCCGTGTCTCTTGAATAGCATGAACAGATAATTGACCTGCTACTGCGAGTGCTAGGTGGTGATCCTCAAGACCTTTGAAGACCCGTTTATGAGAGCCCCCGCAACCTTGCATGACCGACCGAGGCCAGCTACGGTACCGAGTCTAATTTCACCCGCGTCTAGCTGCAGACAAACATCGGAAGCCAGTTTTGATTCCAGTACAATTTCTCTTCTTGATGCTGCTCAACGAGGTGGGAAAGACGCCGAGCTGCTACACTATTACCGAACGACAATTTCACCACAGATTATCAAGATCGGCAAGTCTCAAGTAGGCGAGGATATATTTGAGGTCCAGGCTCGAGAATACCCACCAGTCAGTCAAAGTGTGTATTTCGGAGACAAATCGCTGATACCAGACAGCTTTTCCACGCAATGATGGCACTCTCCGCCTTGAGTATAGCGCAGAAGGAAGGTTCCAGTAACACCACTGCTTTTGAGCATTACCAACAGGTCATTCCAGCTTTACAGACTGCGGTTCAAAGCATCGAAGATTCCTACGTAAGTGCAATTCCCTACCATGCGTCACTGTAGCTGTGGATGCATCTTACTAAAATCAGCCTCCGGATGCAACATTGCAAGGAGTTTATCTATGCTTACTCGGCTCGAGAAAAATAGTCTGACTTTTCCCTAGTCCGACGGTGCCCTATTGACACATTTACTCTTGCTTTTCTACGAGATCGTTGCACAGGAGACAACTATGTGGCAATGTCACTGTGACCAACTTTTAAGGATAGTCTCCATGCGACGACAAGCATGTGGTGCTGATCACTTCGACTTCGTTATCTGGATGATCTTCTGTATCGATGTCTATGCTCTTTTGAGTGCGAGTGGGACGGGAATGTTTGCTGAGGTCGTTTCCAAACAAAATATGTTGCCATTACCAGAACGATGCTTACTACCCGAGACGGCCGAGCAGCTTCTAGTAGAATTCCCCGAAGAACAGACACATTTTTCAAGAATCATCACTATCACTCAAGAGATTTTCTCAATCGCACTTCAAGTTGGTCGCCTAGCCAAAGCTCTGAGAACGGAGGTCAGCCAAGAAAGGTTTGAGGGTTCCGACGACAAACATAAGATGGAACGATCTACACGTATTCGAAATCTTCGACAGCAGACATTCGATCGGAAAATGAATTGGAGGGTTCTATTCCCTGATTACCAGACCTGGCTACAGACTCCGAACAACCTTCCACCTAGAGTCTTGGAATGGGTAGAACATGTACGTCATAATCTTCTCACATTCGAAAAACTGACTGACAAGAATAGTCATATCTGCTATCCCGCGTTTGTATACTATACACATATACCAGCATGTATTCAGGGCAGTTGCACGACCCAGAACTCGACACCGACGCCCAGATCAAGGCATGCTGCGCCGAAATTCTTCACGCTATCAGCATAATGCTATCCACACAACGATGTGACCTGCAGTACGCCGTATTCCCACTGTTTCTGGCAGGCTTCTGTACACAAAATTCAACAGAGAAGAATACGGCTTTGAGATTGATGGCTGAAGTCGAGAAACGTGAGTATGGAGGAATTACTAGTAATGTACAAAGGCTCTTGCAGACTATCTATGAAAAGCAGAGTGTTGCCGTTGCACAGACGGGACATGCCAATTCAGTGGATTGGGTAGACGAGATGGAACGGAACGGGCCACGGCTCATTTTTAATGGCTTATGACAGCGGTCTGTGGAAATCATGGGGCAATGTTTATATACATATCGGACACCTCCATCAACTACTTCACCTCCTATAATTCAAGAAACCCGTGTCGCCTCTAAACCCAGTCACAGGTTGAATAAATGGTCATAGGGAAAACATCAAGAATATGGTTGCGAGACACTAAATGCCGAAGGCTCGGCTTACCCCACCATCTCAATAGTCGTCGGAAGAAGCGCTCCCGCAACACCTTCCTTGAATTTCAACTAAAATTTGCAAACAAAGGTGGTCTGCCTTGCTTTGAAACTAGGTGAGGGATAAAGGCTACCCGATCAACCTTTAAATGACATACCATACATTACTTATATCTCAGTTGCGAGGCTGAACGACGCGGGCTGGATTAGCACAAGATAAGATGGGGGCAGGTCTTGTTGCCATTTCCCCGGTACAATGAGAAGCACTGGCGTTCGGACAGGAGATCCCAGCGTATCCAGAAGCGAGATTCTTCCGTTCAGTCTAGAACATCTGGGAAGCTTAAAGTGGAAAGAGCAAACGGCACAATTGAGGTCCATGACTAGCCCACTTCGTACCGCGCGAGTGTGGGGTACGGAAGTACTTAGCGTGCCGAGCCTGCGACGCGGACTCTCTTGACTAGGCCGGGCAGGGTTGAATGGGACAGGCCCCGCTTCAGCACAGACATGAAGAAATCAGCGGGCTGTTGACATACAAGGGTATAATAGGCGAGTTTTCCCTTGTCAAAAGCAATAGATGCAGGCAATTTCCATGGTAACGAACATCCCTCCTTCACGTATTCCGTCAAGCAAGATAATCGCGCCGTGACCCTGAATATTGCACCTTAGAGCTGTCTAGGACGCTTCGCTCAACCACATCTGTTATCAAGGATATCACAACAAAGCACAAAGACTAGACTTCAATACAGAAATGCAAGTGCTGACGTCAAATTTCCAGATCGATCTGAATTTACGTCTACAAGCGCGACCTAAAGGCAAATGGGTATCATTATGGATAAGCTACTTCGGTAGCACTCCAGAATTGTTGTCTCTAATGATCCTACCCTACTACACAGACTAAATGTTTGTCTAATACTAGCCTTTTCGGCTTCTTCTGACTCATAGTCCTGGTGGGGGAAAATTAGACTCCTCGAAACAAAGGAAAACAGAGATCAACTCTTGACCTTCTTTACGATAGAAGATTCCAAGTAATGTAACCTCCAACGTATGTTCTTATTCCAGCCTACCATCCCCTGGAATGGTAACCTAAGCCCTGACCATAATAATAATAATCATTCCATTTTGACTTGTCGCCATCATCCTTATTATCCATGCACAACCACCTCCGAGCCTGCTTCAGGTTGGATTCATTGCGCGCAGTGTGACTACGGTTGGAGACCGCTTTCCGCGCCCAGAGTAAGTGTTGGCGAAGACTGACAGTGAGTTCGGAACTGAGCATGTTTCGGCGAGTTGTTCGCGGAGAGAGAGCGAGCTGATGAAGGGTAGTGTTTGTAGTAGTCCGAACGATGGGTTGAGCTGTTGATTGAGAATTCTCGGAGGTTGGCTTAAGACCTTTCTCTATCATGAGAGGAGTGGCGTCAACAAAGTCTGGCGAGGCTGCGAGGGATGGTCCATTAGGAGAGGATGTACGCGAACAGCAATGAGCAGGTTTTGACCTCGAAGCTGTAGCGGCAGAAGCAAAAGCGTTTTCTCTGTCGTTCTGATGAAGCATAGTGGTGATCAAGGATCGGCGCGAGCTCAAGTTCGGTCTCGGATCGACGCGCTGGAAGGTCTTCTCGTCCACACCGGCCATTCCACTGTCGACTGAATCCTCCCATTCCGAAGAATCATCGTCGTCAATAGCACTCTCATGAATCTCGTCCTCATCCGTCTCAAAAACAGCATCGCCGAATGCTTGCTCCTCCGTGACAATTTCAGGAGTAATCGGATGGTCCTTGAATGATGTTTGTTTCTTCAAAGGTCTTCGAGCAGGGTCAGCCAACGCTTTGTGGGTCTTCCCATCCGCGCCTGATGAATCACCAAAGCTGAACCTTGCTTCTTGCTTCTTGAGTCGGGTCGTAGTAGGCTGTATCAGGTCTGTCTGATCACTTGATAAGTCTTCACCCAAGGACGCACCAACAGCGAACATCCGCCCATTTGTAGAATTAACAGCGGCAATGTCGGCCGTAGGAATGGGCGAAGGCTTAGTGAGAAGAGTTGTCGATGGATACAAAGATGCACAATGCCGGAATCCACGAACCACGAAGAAGGAATGTTGCCGTTGGATCTGGGGATCCGAGGTATCGGCAGGTGCGGAGACAGAAGTAGGGGTTTTATCGAGATCGATTTCGGGAGCTCCTTCGTTGCTGAGTGAGTCGAGACTGTCAGATAGACTAGGCGGTTCTGCTGAGTATAGCCCTCCCGAACTTCTCGCTGAGATGGAGATAGCAGGTGTTGTGGTATTAGCTTCAAAGACAGCATCGCAGCAGAAGGTTTCCCTATTCCACAATCGCCAACTTAAGTTCTCCAATCTTCGTCCTTCCTCTATTGATGACGCGGATCGTGAGACTGCAAATATGTTAATCTCTGTTTGCGGACCCATTTCCAAGAAGGACGCTCACCCGTCCACAATCTGAATAGGTTCTCAACATTGCAAGTGTCGAAATCGCATTTCAAACGCACATCGACAGTCAGGGCCGGTGCGTTTAGTCGAGAAGGCATTTTTCGATGGAATTTGATTAGACCAAGGAGTTACTCGGCGGTAGAGTGCCATATGTACAGACTGCTGTTGGATGGTTCTTGCTTCTTGGAAATATATTCGCGCGATCTAAGGGGCGCGTAGGGGCAAGGACGTAACGTACCTCGCGGAACCAGCGCATGGGTAAATGCTAGTGTTGCAGCAAAGCTCTAGAGCCTGGTTCGGTACGATGCATGGATGCAGCCCGGGGAAAAGAGTTTGCAAATCGCCAGCCGTCCAAGCCTGGGAATGGATCAAGATCTCAGCCGAAACACGCAACACCGATCAACTAATATTCTCTCCACCCAATAATTGGCGTCCAATTTTCAAGGCGGGTGAGAGACCGGAAACAATTAGCGTTCCCGCACCTCTCAGCATGGGTTCCCGTTCTACACAAGCTTGACATGGTGGGCTTCATGGTGCACATGTCGAAACTCCTTTAGGGGCTCCTGTGGCTTATTTTGCGCTGTTTCGGCCGATTGTCACCCTTCTGATCTCCTCCGAAATGAAACAGCGGACTCGAACGCATCATGTCATACGGGACCGTACTTAGGAAAATCAGGGTGAGGAAGCTGGATACTACTTCCCAGCACCAAACGCGACGCCAGCATTACGTCTCGAAGGTTACAATCAATTTGACTTTGCGGTGCCAGTCGATTTTCTAGCATATTTCTTCCTCAATGGACTAATGTAACAGCAAGCTACGGAATGTTGGTGCCAATCTGTTCTCGTTTATCGTTCACATTTCATGCTTGCTGGCTTTCTTCCGTGGTAATCATAATTCTCGAACCAGATTCAGGGACCTGTATTCTGCAAACGACATATATCTCGGTGGAATATGAAACTCAACTCCTCTCGAACCATCAAAATGCATGTAGTCTCTGGCAATCCAATAAGACAAGCGTTATTTGCTAAGTTTGCTCTTTTCCCTTCAGACACTCAATACATTCCTCACTGCGATCCTCCCAATGATTCAAGGAAATATCAATGATGCAACTCCTATGCCCCTCATCCGTCCCACAGTATCTGCCACCTGCCGAACGGTTTATCGGATCCTTATGGCGAGATTGTGTCCACTTGTACCCGCAGGTCGGGCATTCATGGTACGCAATGCTGCATATTGATATGATGTTTTCCATCTCGACCTGTTTTTCTGCACATCAAAATTCCATAGCCTTTGACGATCGTCCTCAGCTTACCTCTTTGACTTCCAGGTAAATATAACCTCCTCTGTACAGTTGGTTAGTACTATAACTTGACGTGTTTGTTTGGGCTCACCGTGTGCTTACAGTTTTCAATTTCGTCGCGTGAGTGAAGAAGGGAAACAGATAGCGGAAGGAGTTCTGACTTCTCTCGACTCGGGGAAGTAAGCACCGCCTTTTGAGATTCACCGTTGGATGATATGAAGTTGCCAATGAAAATATAGATCGCACAAGAAGGATTTGAGGGCGGTTGAGGTGCCTAGCCCGGGAATCCCGCCTCGATCTGTGCCATATATCTGTTGATGCATGCGTATGCAGTTGAACCTATCCGACATCCTTGACACCGGCCTAGATCCTCCTACCAAAACAGCCTGGCAACAATCGCGAGGCATATGCTCATAACTGATCTATCCTCGTCTAACCTGCCCACATCAAGCTACGGAATACCCGTTGCATCGATCGTTCCGATTTATACCTAGAAGGGAACGGCAGAAACAATTGAGCGGCTATTGGTGGAAGGTACGACGTAGCCTGATGACTGACTGCGTTAGATGGACGCATTGTCCGCAATCCCAGAAAGATAGCTGAAGGAGGAAGCCGAGTCGTATCATGCATAGCTTTCTTTTACTTCCCACTTAGTTGCATCCAGTAGTTCAGCCCGGCGTTCACCCATTCCCTGCTGTCTTCTCTTAAGCAGACGAAGGTGTGCCGGGATGGTGTATTTCAACATGTTAGTAGCCACGAAATTCTCACGCTAGATGCTTGATCCATGTAATGCAGAAGATCCATTGTTCAGCCCATTGAAGAGCTGGAGTATAACTGCGTCCATTTGCTAAGACATGTCTCCGGTACCAAAACACCATCCAGCTATCCAGTCAGTAGGCCAGCGCTGCCCCAAGCCAGTACTGCTGATCCAAGAATTTGAATAAGGCATATACCATTCACTCCACGACATAAAGCCTCTGGTCTGGGTCAGACCAGATCCTAACCCAGATTGTTTGTAGAATCCTCTTGGGATAAGGAAATACTGACCATCAATCCAGCCGAGCCAACACCACCTCCGAATCGAACGACTCCTGACGAAAAAAACCAGCCTCCTCCCCCGTACGAAGCCAAACCACCTTCATCTTCTCAAGAGCCTGCATCAGATCCCCCAGAGAAGAAACGATTAGTTTTCACAAAGGCAGTATACCCTCCACGAGTCTAGACGGTATGTCTACTCCTTCTATCGAAGTGTATCTTTCTAAGAGATCGAAAGCCGACCTGCTGTTAGAATACAACCGTCCAAAACCACCACCATCTATATTTACATGGGCAGGATCAATGCTCGGATGGAAATAAGCGGGTGGATACTGGTCATCAATTCTTCTCGGTGTTCTTAGGTCAGATGGCGAAGGGCTGGGACTCTAGAACAGAATGTAGTCGTCTCCTGTTCTAAATGAGCTCATGAAGAAGACAGACGCGAGATTCATCTCTTGGTATCGATGATGTTTTCGTTCAGTCTCCAAGTCAAATTACGCGACTCGTGAAGTTGAGGGAATAGCAGGATTACTTCAGTTTACGCTCGCATTAATTAACCACTTGTGGCTTTCACACTTCCACCTCATGATCCCCAAGAGATGCCTCGCCTTTGACTTGCCTCATTTTATTGCCCCAAACTAAAGAGAGGTGGTACATGCATCTCCTTGACCGTCCACCGTAGAGCAGCATCTTGACATACCGAATGAAGCCCGGCACATACATATCTCTCCCGAGTAGGGAGGTCTAGATGCTGTGAAGGCGGCAAGAATCTGCTACTGGCACCCAAGACCCCAGACAGACACATCAACATGGTGCCCAGATAGTGTCAGTCTTAATTTAAAAACTCAGCCAAGCCATCCGATGCTAGTTCCTACTCCTTCCATCATAATCACTTCTGCTTATCATCAACTGGCGTTGGATTATCGAGTTCCTCACGGATTTTGCTGAGGAAACTGTTAGCGGTATTTTATCTTGGCTGCGGTGGATACGTACCCCAAATCAGCTGAGGTCGCTTGAAGACTTTCCTCCATTTTCGGGTCTGTTGACTGATATGGGGACGAATCCTGAGCAATCTCGCGGTTTTCACCAATTCGGGACGAGTCTGACTGCTCCGGCTTTGCAGTTGTCTCTGTTGAAGCCATCGTCTACGTAGAGGGTTGGTGAATAGCTCCAATATGTATGTAGAAGTATGATGTTTGATAAGATGCTTGAAGAATCAAGATAGATGGGAAAGTGAGCCATCAAACTGTAGGAGGATTTCGCAACCTTATATATGTTTTTACACTGAATCTTCGCATATGTCTTGCTGCAACAAACTACACATCGGCTTCTTCTTCAGCCGTCCCATCTAATCGAACTTACTCACTTGCTGTTAGCGATCGAAAATAAGTGGTGAGGACTGGGCTCCTGCATATAGCTTCATTCACTTTAGTGTATTGCCTGCCCTTGAGATTCCTGATCAAGCTATTATGCATGACCTGATTTTGCCGCGCATGATCGTATTCTGGTTGGTTATTGGCGCAGGGCCGGGAAAAAGGTTTGCTGCTTCCTATGCCGAGACCAGATCAGGTGCTCTCGACAAATTGCAAAGCGGGCGCCAGGTTTCTCCACGCCCATTTGGTCCATCAATTCCAGCAGTTTGACCCACCAACTCGCTCATGGATGTTAGCTGAAGCAGTAGCAGTACTCCTGATTGCCTTCAAAACCAAATGCTCGGGAGAAACTAGATTGAAGTGTTTTCTGAGTTTATGGTGTATTGGTATATCAGATATTTCATGTTTAACGTGGATTATTTCGTTGATCTTGTTCACAAGCTAAACTTTGTTCCCCAACCATGCTTGATTTTCAGCAGCTACCCGATGAGTTCTGTTCGACGATAGTTCCTGCATGACAAGCACCTCTTCTGAAAGGCCCGGGCACCCCAACATTCGACGGTTGTGAATCTGCCATCTACGGTAGGGTATTCGAAGTGTGGATGCACTTAAGATAGTAAGAGTGATCTAGGAATATTAGCACAGCATTGAGATATTTAGTAGTAAATATTGGGAAGCATACCCACGTTGAGGAAATCAAGCTTCCGGGGATCTTATTTGCTTCGCCAAAGCCCAGAAATATACCAACAGAGATAACAATGAAAATACACAAAATGCCACTTCCTAGCACATACGGATGAGGCTTTGAAAAACCAACGAATTGCAGCTTTAAGTATGAGAAGGACATGAGGGCGTATAATATACAGCTTGAGCAGAGTAGGATAATCAAGACCAACGGCAAATCTTCATTACTATTTCCAAACCTATGGAGTATTAACAACAATCATACATGTATAGGTTGAGTCAGGCTTACCATATACAGAGTCCGATATCAAGCGAAATGCTCAAGATGCCTAATGCAAGGAAAATCCGTGTTAGCCACGGGGAGACTTCCTTGAAGATTTGCCAGCAGTATCCCACCTGTCAACGTGTTAGCATAAGGATTTTGACGTTTGTTCAGGGTCGATACCTCGTATGATTCCACCACGCCGATGTTCACAATAAGCAAACAAACATATGCAATCTCACACCAGTGATTGCGTGATCTTGATGATACAAAGCCCAGAAGAAGGCCAGACGCCACGAGGGAGATAACCGATAGAACCAGCTGCAGTGGCTGGTTTGATCGCGGTCGGAAATAGCCACCTAGTCGAATGACTGCCCCTATAAACACGATGATAGAAAGGACAATGGTCGCTGGGAAGGGAATTGTATCTGCATCTGGTGAACCAGGGAGTCTGTAAAGGTCTGGCATTTGGATGGAAGATACTGAGCGGTCTGTAACGAATGTATACACCAGTGAAGAAAGAGAGAGCAAGGCAGACAGACACATGCAGCGGTGGCCAGGACTTGGAGAAGTTGGAGAAGTGTCGGTTGCCTCGTTCTGCAGCTGCTTCTTATACATTGGACGGGGTCCAACGTTCGAGCATAACGAGTTTTCACTCGGTCGCCGAATACCAGATGCTAGGTAGGGTGCGGGTCTTCCCCTGGAATCTTTGAATTAGCAGCATTGGTTTTTCTTCTGTATTTAGTGGCTGATGATTGGAAATAAGCTAGGGTCTTTAAACAACAGAAGCCCCGCAACGGGCAGAGCCTAGAGGTGTCTTATCTTTCGCTAGTCGAGACATTGGATCGGCCCGTAGCCACCGAGGCCAAATTTCTCATATGGCCTCGGTGTTTCTGACCTCCGTTCCTTTCTTAAACACACGACACCTACAAACCACGATCTTCCACCAAGCCCAACAATACAACATGACCGCCGTTCAGATTCGTGACTCGACTGAGGTATTTCCTTCCCTACGATATACTAAGCTGAAGTAAACTGACCTCAACCTTTAGGCGCAAGCGATAATACGCAACGCTCTCAACCTTCTCGATAGTGTCCACGCATATTCGATCGCTCACCAGCTCCCGAGCAACCAGCTGTTTGACAAAGAAGTCCGCAAACGACTCCACAGCCTACACTCCTCGAAGCTCCCGGCCCGTATTCACCCACTGCTGGACGAATTGGACGGAATCACCGAGCAAGAGAAGAAGACACTGTCGTCATATTGTTATAAAATCGAAAACTTGGCCGGCGATTTTGACGATGTGCTTGCCGGGTTGGAAGCCCAGTACAAGCTGATGCAAGTTCAGACCATAGCCAGCAAAGGCGAAGTCATCGACACTATTATACGCGGTAGTGATCACAAGACCATTAAGAATGTGACTAAGATACTAGACGTTATCGGCAGCTTAGCTTTCTGGCACATTCGAGAAACGGAGGCAAGAGCTTTGGCTACCAAACGGAAGCACACACTCGTTAGCCAGGAGGACAAATGCGACGCTGCCACAGAGATGTGGCGACATCTGAACAGCTACAACAGCAAGGCAGACAGAGCGGAGCTGGATGAACGGATCAAGGCGGGAATTCGGTGGAATACATTCCAGGAGGGGAAGGATATCGGTTTGATTGCTGCGGTGTATCCGCTGCCTCGTACTTTGTAAGCATTCTATTCTAAGGCAAACATTTCGTTCTGACAACGCTCCTTCTCCACAGGAAGTCACATTTTGCTAAGCTGATACCGATTGTGGCGGACTTGCCGGGGACACTGGACCGAGCGAAGAAAGCCACGCCTTGCGTACAGGGGCTCCTAAATTCGAGGCTTGGGCCATGGACGGCATCCAAGAAGAGAAAATTACCTGTCCAAAGCGTTTCGGAACGGAGCACGAAACTTCGTAGACCTGGCACCGAAATCGAATCGGGCATTCCTGGCGGCAGTTCCAATGCGATAGGGGCACTGTTGAATGCAGCAGAGCAAATTGCGGCGACCAAACAAGGTCGGCGGTTACCTGCTGTTAGAAGTTCGACTCCAGCTCGGATGGGCATGTCTTCACCGGAATCACCAGTGCCAGAAGATACTCATCTAGCTTGTGAAGAAGTGCATGCGACCCCTGGAGGGCAGCCAGAAATATGGAGCGGCAGAGCGGGATCGACAGGGTCAGAATCACAAGCCGAAGTGCTCGACCACTATAGAGAACGAAGGAGCGCTGATTCAGTTCTAAGCCTCGATTCAGCCCTCTCCCAACCAGCAATTGGACCCGTAAATAGACAGGGGAGAGTGGTCGAGGAGACTAATCTGGGTGGTGCCGAGGCGCAAGTTGTTAGCGATATGAAAATAGCGATAATGGCTGAGGTGGACAAGTTGGAGAGTGCTCTTCGAGTTTACCTTTTCGGCGGCATAAATACGAGCCGCATGAGACATCAAGAGAAGGAGAGGCAGTGTATGAGATTCACCGATACTGTGCGTTTACATGTTGCTTATCGCCCAGGTGAGGATATCAAGTTAGAGATGTGGCTATGTGCTTCGATTGGGAACGACATCTTGCAAGCAACGATAAGCTCGGCAGAAGCCTTAAGGAACATACTTGGTGATTATCTCTTCGACGCTATGAGAACTAGCAATTGGTGGAAGGAAAAAGAAAGGAAGGGAATACGCGATTTTGATGGCGCTATCAAGGTCTCCTTTCCCGATGGACATGATGGCAGCGATTGTAAGGTGGAAGTTTTATTGGGCTCTGAGATGGGACTGGAGCTCTATAAGAACGCATTTCCTGTGCTTTGAATTCTATCAGAGACTAATCGTTTGTCTCAATCTAAACTCCGTATTCATCACCACTACATTCCACCCTTTACGAAGTATCACATTCACTTCGTCCGTATCTGTCTTGATGGTCCGTATACCCAGAATTATCTGGCCGTTTCCAGCCTTCCAAGACATATACCTGTCATAACCAGCGGCATCAAAGGTATGCTCTTCCTTGATGATTTCGTAATCTCCGTCGCTAGTTTGTTCGGCCTGCGTTCTTCGCATTAATATTGGCAAGTATTCAGATTATCGAAGCTTATCTTACTTCCGGCATTGTGCTGAGGAAAATTCTCAACCAAGTTCAAATCCAAGGGCTATTGTATTTCCAAAACTATTGTCTTCGGCCACTGCACAGTCAGTGATGCTCGCAGACACGGAGGAAGGAACGTGTACCACTTTATAAGTACTCACTACTGTGGAGTTGATAGGCAGGATCGGGGTCAGCCGCTGCCGGGTTTGCTGGAGCTCGAAGGAGGGGACGTTCGAATCAAGTTTGGCTTTCGAAGAGTAGTGGAATCAGATAACTACAGAATGCGTCAGTACGGTACTGCCACCAGGTAAAGAACAATTCGAGAATGAAGCAATCTCTGGGTCCTACAATCTCGCAGTGCTGTAGGGGATGATGAGACTTGTCTTCTGTCTACCTTGTCAAGATGAGTTGTTTGCAGCTTCGGAGGCATGAAAGATTGCATATTTTGCTCAATAAAAAGCGGTAACAGCCCTGAAATCCTAAGGCAAGCCCGGCACCTAGGTGGCATACACGACGTTCGATGGGTGAGGTAGTGTCGTAAAACGAGGCGCGGTGCGAGAAAGAGAGAAGAAAGAAACCTGACGTGGTCAAGATTTTGGTGGGGTTCGAGGTGCCCCATGTGATTGATTTGAATAAGCAACCCGATGATGACCGAAAAGACTCTAGTGCAGTTGGGCGTCAACGATTTAGGCTGCAAAAGGTGATCCGCAGGTCGAAGAGTCGTGTGATCATGTGTGCAACCACCATGAATCCCCGTGATGTCGGATTCTTGGAAGAATTCGCACTGGGACGAAGACACCTCAAAAAGTGATAGTGCCAGTGCAGCCAAAAAAAGGATGTCCTCTCTCTGGTGCAAAAATGAGGCTCAGCCGATTGGCCCCAACTCCACACTCTCTCTCAGTCGATAACAAACTCACATCCTCGAAATATCGCACGACTGGATTCGGAAATTGCACGCCTAGAACAGTTCTGGAAGAGCGTCGAAATCGACAAGAAGCAGAACAGAGGACAAAATCGGAGCGACAGCGGGCAAAGCAGAAAAGAAGACGTGCAGAGGAAGCCAACGAGCGTGCAGACCAAGAAAGAAGCCGTGCGGAGGATGAGAGGCGAGATCGAATAGAGAAGGAAACGAAGACAAGCCCCACAACATTGCAAGCATACTTACGCGCGTGCCGCACATTACTCTCGAAGCCAGTATGTGTCCAGATAGACAAGAGAGCGGTTGAGCGACTGCCAACACATCATTTCCCACCTTGAATGAAAGTGTCCTAGCGAAATTCTCACAGCTGGGTTCGCACGTCTACCTGTGACGATCCATCGTATATAATCGAAATCTTGTCTTGTCGCACGGTTTAGGGACCTTCTTCATCGAAAACTTCAAGCAAGTCACTTCTGGGACGTTCCGTAAGCTCGGGATGGAAGACGAGGTGGGAAATGCGAACGGTATGCTAACCTTCCGTGCTTACCTGCGCTCACTTGGCTCATCATTATATAGAACTCGTTTTGCACTCTTCCTTCAAGCGCAAGATTGTCCGTTATGGCAACCGAGTTGTCAAAAGTGGTCCAGATCTACGACCGTCCGAGGCAGAGACCATGATTTTCATCAAGAAGCATACTGCTATTCCTATTCCTCATGTGTACTCGGACCACAGCGGAACTGACGGGAGCATCACAATGGAATATATAAGAGGAGAGAGATTGGACAAGGTTTGGAAGGGATTGCCACAAGAGGAGAAGTTAGGCCTCGCCGAAGAGCTGAGGAGAATACTTTCGGAACTGCGCGGCCTCAAAGGACAATACATTGGCTCGATCAACCATGGCGAAGCAATTGATGGGCGGAAATTCGATATTCGCGGGGGCCCCTTCGAGACAGAGGCTGCTTTCAACCAGTTCCTGTTGTCTGATACATTTCCTTCAACAGCTACAATACTCCGTGACATCGCATCGCGGTCATTGCGGACAGATCACGAGATCATTTTTGCCCACGGCGATTTTGCACCTCGAAATATTATGGTCGCGGACGGCAAAATCACCGGGATCCTGGACTGGGAATACTCAGGATGGTATCCAGAATATTGGGACTTCGTCAAATCCTTCAATGCTGCAGATCACCGAATCGACTGGTACAACTATGTGGAGCGTATATTTCCAATATGCTACGAGACTGAGTACATCAACGACCGCTACCTCGGCTCACTTCTTCGTCACTGAACTGCTGCTTCTCAATGGCTCGCTCTATTCCTCCCATGTATCCTCATCAGGAGCCTCGAGTAGGACAGTCGCCATTTGATCTGCGGCATTGGTGGCAATTTCAGCTGATATCAATCCTGACAGTGCCCTCAGGCCGTCCCCGATCCAACTCTGACAGTTCCAGCTTCGCTCCTCATTGTTGACAGGAACATTGTAGAGTATTTCTCGCACAGTCAAATCCCTTTCTTCCCGAGTTCGCATCGTGATGATAGGGATAAGCCGCTCGAAATTACGACTCTCAGTCGGCTGTGTATTCCATTTCTCAGCATGCTCGAAGAATCCATGTGCTCCAACAGCGTGGGTGATCAAGTTGCTGCCATCAGCGTATTCGATGAAGAATGCAGTGTGGCGTGTCGATTGAACATCAACTGGATCTCCTCTGTACACAATGATGTTCAAGGTCTGGTCGAACAGTTCGGTCTCCTTGCTTTTCTTCTTCTGGTCCTTTCCGCTACCACCATAGCTGTGCTTCTTGTGGCTTGACTTGCTCATTGTAAGGCGTGGCGATCGAAGGATGGGCACCTGGTCGAAGAGAGTCCGTACACTGGTTAATGTCACAACTAGATCGCAGAATTTGGATACACTTACTTCAGGTAGATTCACAGCTCAATAATCTACACAAGTGCTCTTTTTTCGATAAACATATACTTTTCAAAGGAAGAAAGAAAAGTTGGAACACGTCTCCCTTATATACAACCCGGATGCTTCAAATCGCTAAATCGGGATATCTGGTTGGCTTTCGGAGGTCCTCCGCCTGATCGAGGCAGCGGGAAGATGCTGGAGCCTTTCACGACCTGGCTCTTTACCCTTAAGTTTTCACCACATGCAGAGGAATTTGAGGCTTGAGTTCTCCCTCATTTGGAAGATCAATCCCTCCTCACTGAACTGGATCTCCTTCGCAGGGTACAGCCAGCACCCATGCGTTGCTAATGAATTTTCTATGTCGCAGTTGGCGTCAAAGTGAGCCCAAACTCAACATGCTCTTCGTCCTACGATGCCCTTCGCTGAGCAGGACATCGGGATCCTCGCTAAGCTATAGGCTATATGTATGCTCAAAAATAAAAGTTAATTATAAGAATTCATACTGGCCATAATATACTTTCAGAACCCTACGACTAGATCACTGTCAGGCTCGCCGTGGGGGAAGACGAAGATCAAAAACACTTCCTCTAGGTCACGTTCAAATACGCTGAGGAGGCCATGAAACTAGTAATTTACAGGGGAAGGTTTAACTTGTTCTTGAACACGAAAGTCGGTCTGATAGCCTCCGGGGCCAGATCTGCCTTCTGGCCCCGGTTCTTTCGCTCCGTTTGTGGGAAATCCTAGCAAAGCACCTAAAACCTTGCAGTCGGGATTGGGCTTCACGTCATGTTCTACAGTCGAGTTCTCCCTCGAGGGAAGAAGTGTCAACCAAAGTTTGCGAGTCGCTTTCCATTCGAAAGTCGTTTGGGGAAGGAGTTAGATTAGGAACGCAGAGGTAGATTTGGAACGCAGAGGTAGATTAGGAACGTAGAGGTGGATTAGGAACGCAGGGTAGATTAGGAACGCAGAGGTAGATTTGTGGAAAAGTCTGCATTAAGGTTTATTATGGTCTGCCACATGTTATTCTTAGTTTTAGTCTTATCTCACCATTTAATCGTGGCCAATCGGTCAAGATGTTAATAAGCGGGGTTTTCGAGGTAGTGGGGTAAAGATAACAGACCCTTTGCAAATCGGCACAAGCTCTCAAGGGAGAGTCGAGTCCGGAGGTAGAGATTGCCTGGAAGGTGACCGCAATATCTGATGTTTCGTGGAAACGTCTGGCTTTTTGACGGGCGAATGCCTCACTGGCCAAGCCTGCGACAAAAGCTGCGGTTT
>Ga0207879_100187_pt1 | contig 26031 bp, 31 predicted proteins | sample LinPmetageLP24_FD_184045 | JGI IMG/M metagenome (GOLD analysis project Ga0207879, IMG submission 184045) | Marine viral communities from the Pacific Ocean - LP-24 (SPAdes) | ecosystem: Environmental > Aquatic > Marine > Oceanic | place: Pacific Ocean | collected 2009-08-30 | reverse complement strand
GTACCGTTAACTTTCTTGCCGTCGTCGACGGACATGAGGAAAAATCGACAATATTCGGTGAGTGTCTCGATGTCATCCTTTACACATTCCAGGTGTTTTTCGAAAAGGACAGACTTCCATTTGACTTGCTTGTCCAGTATAGAATCTGGACGAAAGAAATCGTGCGGTCTCTGCAACAGGGCCCTTATTCTGGGAGTAAGTTTTCCTTTGCGGAATACACCAAATACCACGTCCAACCCTTGTGCATCGGGTCGATCAGTATCGCCCCAAACACCAAGCTGCACCCCTCGGCCTTCCAACTTGTCACTTCTCGAGTAAGCTAGCTTCCAATTGATGACAAGGGAGAATACTCACTGTCCAAGGTCTGATGGAGTACACATTATCGACGAATTGTCTGTGATTTTTATTGCGTTTCATCAAAACTCAAAGTCCGGAGCCAATAGCCTTCTTATAGTCGAACATATCGCTGAAGCCTGCAGAATTGGCTTAGTATTGGCGACCGTATGTGCGTGCCAGAGAATATTATCCATCCTTCTAATCTGCGTGCCGGCGCTGGATATCCGAGTTCCACCGCAGGTCATTGGAGGCGACTCTTGGTCGAATGCTAGAGTCGATCACATCAAGCCATCCAGAGAAAGTGGCTACATATCACAAGCCAGCAGAATGATTGAGTGAAGTATATGAGGTGGTCTTACTTGTGTAGATGCTACATACAATCCAAATCTTCAAATGAAGGAAGACAAGAGAGTCCTAAGACATCATCTTCCTGTAATCATGCGGCCCTGCAACCTAGTGTCCCTCGCTTCTACTAAACAGGTTGGCTCGTTCAGCTTCCTCCTCCTCCCATATCTTGATGATGTCCTCCAGGTCTTGGTAGCTGCAAGCTGGCGTTATTAGGGACTGCGAGAAAATCACTGACGAGTGTTCATCATGTGCCGAAATAGAAGTAGAGGATCCCAACGCGGTCGAGGTTCTCCGGTCGAGGTATTGTGGTGGGTATGGAAGGCGGGTCGTCGGAGGCATGGTCGTCTGAGCTGGCCTCAACAATGTCTGTTCCATGGAGACTTTTCCGAAGCCTGTTGGGAAGGGAGCATTAGGGGATGGATGCAGGAATTTGAAATGTTGTTCAAGCACGAGGTCATGTCGTGGAATGATGTGTTTGAGTGTAAGATGATTCGAAGGAGTGGTAAACTTGTTCGCCTCCACATCTGCTACTGTATAGTAGGAGATAAGAGTAAGGGCTCCGCCGTTGACGTTGGCGGAGACGACCTTCTTGAGAAGACCGCCTTCTTTGATTTTGAAAGTGTGATGCTCAAGCTCCCGGTAAAAAAGAAGCTCGTCCAATACTCGGCTAGAGCTCCATGAGACACCATCATTCCAATGCTTGATAGTAGAATCCTTCCTGTAGACGAAGACATTTCCGCTCTTGATCAAATCACCTCTCTCCTTATCATGAGGCCCGCGAGTGACTGGAAGGAGATGGCCCAAGCAGCACGCCTCGAAGACCAGAAGGGCATCGATCGTAGAGTCGACATACCCGTGGAAAGTTGGCGCAAGTGCGGCCATTGCGGGTATCAAATGTTGAATATACAATATCGCGAAGACGAACGACGCTCTCCAAGCAGAAAGTGGTGAGATTAAGGCAGGGAGGGAATGCTAGGGTTGGGCACATTTATTGGTTACTGGTTCCTGGAGATAATGGAGGATATAAGAATCGCCGAATGGACATGATAGGATGACGATTTATAGTATTGACCGTTACTCTTGGGGACGGGCGCGAACGAACAAATATCTGGTCAGTTGGAAACCGTAGGTTGCAGGGACTCGTTGGCAGGTCACAACCGATACAGGGTCAGGGCATAAGGATATTCTGGTCTTGTTGCGGGATATGTGAACTAGCTCGATCGGCTACATTACCAGCCGCTGCTCATGCTCTGCCGAAGAATTCTCCTTCACCTCAGCCCTTCTATAGAACTAAGACCTATACTAGACGTTCCACAGAGGCTAATTCGGTGGTCCTTCCAGTATTCTTAGCCGTGTTTGGCGTCCCCGGAGCAGTCCCGGGGATTTCCATCACTCTCCTATCCTTGACCTCGTAATTGTATAGCATCAAGAAAGCCCATAGCCCAGTGGACACGACAAAGATGCAAGTTTCTCCCTGGACACATTAGCAGGCTTCTTTAGAGCACCCGTGAAACCTACTAGCAAGAACGTGGTCGTACTTGAGCACAGTAAGACTAGTGCGGAGGCAGGAGTAGAAGCAAAGTTGAAACACAGAACGTAGAATCCAGCATTCTTCGGCGCCTTGCTGTATCCCTCATACATATGGCGAAGTGAGCAGCAGCAAGCGAGAAAGCCGTGGATGGTGGAAACTGCAGTGACCACCAGTATCTTGCCTTGGTACACATCCTGATCTTTGAGGATCCACACAAAGCCTATACAGCCCAAGGCAAGCGCCGTAAGAGAAATGAACAGAAGAACCCAAGGGAAGCAAGCGTGGGGACGTATCCAAGGCGGATTTTTTCCGGAGGACCAGCCCAAGCTAAAGCGACTATTGCCCAGGCGTAGTAGGGAGACAACCATTGCCTGTCTGTCATTAGCACTCCTGCACGTTACCATGCATGGAACTGACCTCAATGATCAAGCCCTGTAAAAGAGACAAGCCTTGCAGACTGTGGAGCATCACTTCCCTGGTCTCCTTCCGACTCACCCGACTGAGAACAACGAGTGCAACTTCGGAGAAGAAAAATGCTACGACCAGAGACACTTGGATACAAAGATACTTCTGAGACTTCTCCTGCGGGTTACGCCATTGAACAACGGCATATCCTATGTGGAAGATCGAAGTGAGGAATGCGAAGCAGTATACTGCGATTGCCTCTGCAAAGGCCATAATGAGAACGAAGCTGGTCGAGCGCTGGCCAGGCGAGGAAGAGGGGAAATTGCTGTTTGCCTTGTTCTGAGCGGTGAGGAACGAGAGACCATGAGGGCGCATGCAGATTGCCTCGTTCTCTACTTATATACATATCGAATCGATTACTTTTCGGCTCGATTCCCATCTAGACTGCATCATCCAGAGGAGTATCGCGTGCAAGCACATTTGAAGGCCTTGGGGGGGTGGGAAGGGAGAAGGGACTGCTGATGCCACTAGACCATTTACATAAAAAACTCATACACGGTGTACGACTTTTTTATGTAAAGGGTCTAGCGGCATGCGCCTCGAGCATGGGTCGAACCGACATTCTGTTTGTGACAGTTATTCCTGACGGCTTAGCCTAACCGAGGACTGGCATCAAAGTCAAACACCAGTTATCTAAGGAGCGTCCCGAGTAACTGACTTCAGCATGAACGCGGCGATCTGATTGCCGCTTGTCCAATTAAGATTCTTCAATTTAGGCCCGGGAAGCAGAGTGACTGTTGCCCCTGTTCTCCCGAGCGTATCAACCAAAGAAAAGAAGCGATTGGGGTTGTTAGTCCTTCATGCACACTACTCATTTAAGGAGGTGTCCAGGCTAACGAGCTCACTCGTTAGATCTGTGGCGAGGCAGCATCACCCTCTTGTCAGAGCTCGTCATGGTTGCCTTGGGACATGGCTTGGCAGTGTAGTGTAGTAGCACATGCACAACAATCCAGCTTCTTAAAAAGCATAAATCAAGCGATATCCCACAGCTATAACTCTCATACTTGCTATACACTTCAACATTGTCATCAAGATCAGAACAAATTCTATCTAGTAAGGAGAGACCTTCAAGAACTGTCTCCGTGCTAACAAATTTTGAAGCACGCACACCATGGCTCAATTTCCTCCCAATGAGTACGGCACTCAGAACCCGGTCAACCATTGCAACACAGGTCCGAGCGACTTGACTCCTCCAGTCAACAAGTGTAACTTTTCGTCCACTGCAGGAGTCGTCGAGAAGGTTAAGGATTGCGGCAGATCCGACTGCGTGCACTCGGACAGCTACGTTAAAAAGTAGCTTTCAAGTATGGCTTTACTTCCAACGCTAGTCTTCAGTCGCTAATTTGGACAGGATATCTGCTCGATAGGATGTTTTGAGGGTGTCTGAAGCACGGTTTGACAGCCACGAACATTGTTGGGAACAGGACATACAGATAGCACGCTCTCCAATATCTCACAATGCTATATAATTGACTACTTCACTTCCATGACTTGCTTGATATTAAGAGAACTTGTATTTCTCCGTGGTGCCATGCAACCAAGCATGCATCTCCGAGAGAGCGTCCCAGTCATTCTGCGGGTCGGAAATCTTGATCTCCGGATTGAACCACCCATGAGTCCTCTTCGCAGTACTTACACAAGAGTCAAACGGGAGACAGGAGTCGAAGTCAATGATTACAGGCTTATCATGTGCATCAAACATGATATTGCTTGGATTGAGATCGTTGTGCGCAAGGTTGAGGGAGTGGATATGATGGATTCCGTTCCGAATTGCCGATATGTAGTTGTCGGCAGCAGTCGAGCTGCAATCTGGAGGATGATGCTTGCTCAAGTGGCCTGGATTGACCATTTCCATCAAGGTTTGTTGATATGCTTCAAAGCAAAGGCCAACTACTCGTCCGTCGTTGGAAACTTCACAGCCGTAATAGGTGGCCAAATTCTCGTGCGGATGCCTCTTGAGTATTTCGCATGCCTCTATATCCTGAAGCATGTGCAGGTCAGGCCGAAGTTCCGCGTCGTATGCTAACAAGTTCGGTTGTTTGATGTAAGTGTTGGGCGGAAGTGGACTCGGAGCTCTGGTCATACCAGCGGTGAATCGTGGAGAGTATGCGTCGATCGGTATGAGAGTAGTGTTTGTAAGAGATTGCGGATCGATGTTTCTGCTCCCAGTTGGGATTCTCCGAGCGGTTCGAGAGCAATACAGCTTGTTCTCAAGTCTGCATATAACCTTGGTGTAGAGGAACTGAGGTGATGATCCATTCATTTCAAAGCACTGGGCAGCTTTCATTATTTCCATGTTCTCAGGATCGAGCGCTTCTGCTGACAACTTAATGTCAGTTGCTTGCTTTCAGGAAGCTCATGAAGAATACTTACCTGTAGTATAAGCCGACATAGAAGTGCAAACAGCGTTGTTGCTTGTACCAACCCACAGATGAGTAGCCTAGGAGACGTCTACCTCTGGAATGGATGTTGAAATAAATATTGAGAAGGATAGACGCTTCCCTTTAGCTTACATCTGCCGAGGAACTAGCCTGAAGGAATTTAGGTCCCGTGACACTGCTGGGGCATCTGGGAGCCAATTGTGGCTGGTCACCTCCAAGGACATATGGACGTACGGCCGAGCCAAATTCCCTAGCGCTCCGCGGGGGTACTACCGCACTTGGCGATCACAGTGTCCTGATCACGATAAGGAGCAAATCAGTCCGGGCAGGGCGGCTATTGGTTGGGCTTGCGTTGCCCATCTCCAAGGTCCGTCCAATAGGAACACACCGCTGAGACATTGGCGCTTTCAGGGCGGACCGATCATGGTGGGCTTTTGCAAGCGTTGATCAAAGGCTGACCACCCCGTACTTTGTTGTCGACCTGCAACGACAAACTCCTCACTTCAAATATCTCGCGCAGACTTTAAGACTAGTGAAATCTGTCATGGGTCAAGAAGTGAGCAAGGATTTACGCTCCCAGCTCGAGCACCATACATTAGAGGACTTGCTTGGTACCGATAATGTGATTTCGTTTGGTTCATCATGAAGCCCAGCTCCCTAACTGTGTACAGGCTGTCGAGGCGCTGAAAGGGCATGAATTACCTGAGAAATTGCACAAAAGCCTTGCTACAATCCTGGCATCATGCAAAGCGAGGTCATTGCCCAATGAATGCCAGCCTAGTCTGCCACTCAGAAGCGGGACGACGACGACGACGACGACAACTCCAGAACCCAGAAGAGGGAAAACGACGACGAAGGGCCCAGAATCTAGAAGATGGAAGACGACGACGAATGCTCCAGAACCCGGAAGGGGCAAGACGACGACGAAGGGTCCAGATCCTAGAAGAGGGAAGACGACGACGAAGGCACTAAGATCCAAAGGGGGGAAGACGGCGACGACGGTCGAAGTAAGACTGGTACCATTCTGGCGCCTTGAAGCCAAGGACATCAGCGTTCCTCAAAGCCTTAAGGACTCCCTGCGTAGATTTCAAATGGGTGGTTCCACGAAGGAGATCGGCCCTTGGTCGCCATCGTCCCATTACGACTACACTCGCACCGTTAGCACAGCTCGCTCACTTCACAGAATTATATGGAGATACCTTACAGTTTTCTACCATAACACCGTTACAGAACTAAGCCGTAGGGTACAGGGGTTTTCTGACCAGAAACAGCTCGGCAGTACTTATATCGTTGAACTGATCTGTCAGTCAGGAAATCACGAGCGCCAGGCTGTTGAGAGGACTATAGGAAAATGGGTGAAAATCGGCCGACGGTATCAGCACTTAATAGATGCCTTGGGTTCTGGCAGCTTAATCTGGTTACCAGATCAAATTAGCGATACTGTGTAAGTCTAACAGCTGCCATACGGGAAAACTTCTAACATCTTTAAGCTGGGAAAGATATTTGACAATGTTCACAGGGGCCAATTCTGACAACGCGATCCAATTACTCAAAGGTCTTGCACCTAATGGTGACTTAGATGAGTTGAATCATCTAGGCAAACAAATCACTCACACTATTCACAACTCGTTCCCATTCCAATCTCAAGATCCGCAACAACACCAAATCCAAGTGGAGTCACCGCCTATTGCTTCCTATGATACTGGCATGCACGGGACTACACAACTTATGCCTGATACAAGAAGGCTGGCCATGAGTCGGGTGACTAAAACGATTCAGAAGAACGTTTTGAGGCCACCTACGCCACAACGAGCACTAGACATCGTGAACGTCTTTCCAGATGACAGCGATCTGCATCAGTACAACATTCATAGGCTCTCTGCTCCATGTCCGGTTCCCCTGGAGTCGCCGCCTAGCATCACGGATACAATTTATCAGATAGACCAGGGCCGGAGTACAAGAGAATCAAGCCGGGGGCTCAGATCAGTGTCTATCAGCACTCTCCTGAATGATGACAATACCCCTGCCACTTTCGCCGCACAAATATCACTGCAAGCCTCAGCCAATCTTGATCTCACAGGTAATCAAAATTCCCTTGGTTCAAAGCTTACACTAATCTACAACAGAGCCGCAAATGAATGTTGACGCGGTCCCTGTTACTGTGCCCACGCCTCTTAGTGAGTACATGTCTGTTATCAGAATTACCTCGCCTCCACTGATAGTCACAAGGCGTAATTCAAATTGAAACGAGCATTGTCCAACAACTAGTAGTCGAGAGACCTGCCGTCATTGTAGGCGATGTATGGTTTGGGAGCCCGCCAGGTTTTCCACAGTTTGTTTCATTTCGCCTGTCACAGGCAGCGAGTGATATCATAAGGCCGCATGGCCGGCAGGTTTTCATACGTTCACCTGCACCAGGTGTTAATACGCAAGTTAACGAGATCATTTCGATCAGATTAGAATGTTTCAAAGACTTGATTCAGAGAAAGGGGTTTGGTGTGACGGTATGGAACGAAACAAAAGGCAAAGCTTTTCTGTCGATTGAGGTGGAGGACGCCCAGTTGATAGCGGACTTTTCAAGCTTGTGAGCAGGCTATGGGCGATCTTCTGTTTTATCTTCAACAGTAGGCTCAAGGAAATTAGTGGATGCGTACGGAACGGGAGAGAAAGAACATATAATGAAACCAAGGCTAGCTACTCAACGCTGTTCTACTTTAACAAACCTTCGTCTCCCAAAACCCTCAAAGCATCCAATGCGCTCTGAACCCTCGTAGCCTTCAGATGCTGGCCTTGTAGAATAACACAACGTGTCTCCCCGTCCTTATCAACAACCCCTTCCCGGACGGATATAGTCCATCCCGTTTCTTGAAAGTCGTACTGCCCCCTTACCTCTTTCTCTTGAAGCAGTAGACTGCCAGTGTCGAAAGAAAATTCAACCATCCGCTCAGCCTGACCTTGAATGGCCTCAAGGCCTAGAGTATTTCCCAAGCCAGTATTCCGAAGGCAGTCAGCGAAGTCCCGGAAGAAATTGCCGTCGATGGTTCCCACACTGGGTGGACCTTCGCGAAACTCAGAGGGGATCAAGGCATTGCTCATCTCGCCTTCGCCCGTACAACAAGCTGGATCCAACGAGAAAATATGACCATGTATGTTTTGTAGATCGATGTCGGAGATGCGAGAAGGTCCAGTCCAGTACCCAAGCCGTTCTGTCGTCTTCATCCCAAAAAGTATTTGCCCTTCGGGTATCGTGACATGGCGATGGAGGAGTCGCAGTCGGAAATAGCTTTGAGCATTATACTTCGCAATTATCGCACAGAGTTGTTCGACCTCGTCGGATAGTAAATCTATCTGAGGAAATGCTGTGTCTGGAGGCAATTGATTGTGGCTACCCTAATCAGCGACACATCTGCGAGCACCGGTATGAACTAACAGTCTTGTTGAGGTAACCAACGTGTGCTCAGTAATGTCGGCACTGAAGCGCATCACGTCTGCCATCTTAAAGAATTCGTGTCCGATAAAAGAGTGGTGTCGTGAAAGTTGAGATGTAACGAAGCAATTATGCAAGGCCGAGAGGACCTGACTTCAACCGATTTTACCCGGCATTTAGGCACCAAGCGATAGAGTGGGACTCGGAATATCACGGCAGTTCCTTTATGACAAAGCAGCGAACAAGTGAGGCATTATTCGAGTACGAATTAACAATGCATCTCCTTTGATGCCTGAATCCTTGTTCATTGATGTGCGATATCGAAGTATTGTGGAACTTCGCTAAGAGCTGGGGAAGCTAAACTACCTAACTTATCCAGTCTTTTGCAGAGAGAAGACATGCATACTCTGTACAGCAAACTTGAAAATACTTGGGCTCGATGGGCAGGTCTTAGTCTCTACAATGGAGCTGAAAGATGAGGGACAGAGTATGCCAAATTCACCAGTCTATTTGCTAATCTAACTTGATGCTAACCCCCACCTTAATATCAGATACATTTTCCAAATCCATCACAAAGTCGACTCACGCGACGGTTGGCCTCTTTCTCGTCTGGCTTGTCGCACTCTCTCATCCTCAGCTTCCTCCTCATGATCGTTAGCTGGTAGTTCATGCTTTCCATCCGCAATGCTTTAGGTCGCATCTAATATTCTCCCCTGGTTCAACACACGAGTCACTGGAGCTCTCTCTCATCCAATCCTCCAAATTCTTTACACCCATGACACTCAGCCTTTTCAGAGAAAGATGCTATTGGCATGTTCTGGCCCATTGAACTCGTTAATAAACTCTTTGCTCGCGGCCACTGCCTGTTTCACATGTGAGAAAAGCACAGTACTTTTCTGCTTGATGGCCAATTTGCGGGCTATAGCAACTGTGTTACTGATCTATTTCCTCGGTCAGTAATGTCCCTCGAGGTCTGCGGCATGTAATCTTACCTCCCGACCGTTGAGATGAGTGTTACTCAAGCGTTCCAATTCATCAGCGGAGACTTTTGCTGGTCCATAAAAGGTACGCGCCCGAGCAAGGCAGTTGCGCCATACCTCACGCCTCGCTTGGTTCTTCAAGTCATCGTACTTCACCTTCAGATGAATTCTAGAGAGAGCTGCCGGATCGAAATTCGACACCCGGTTTGTCGTAAGGAGCATGATCCCTTGGCAATATTCCATCGTGCGGAGGAACACCGAGACGACGCCATTGCGAATCATATCCTTGGGGGCACGTTCTTCGAGGAATACATCTGCCTCATCGAGTAGCAGGATTGCATCCCAATGTCCCGCAACTCGAAATATTTTGAAGAGCTGACTCTCGAGCTTACTTGCATCGGTGGGTAGTTCTCCGACAGATATCTAGAGAGGTTAGCGAAGGCATTTTCTATCAAAATACAAGACATGTCCTCATACCGAATAGATCGGCTTCCTGCGAAGTTCCGCTATCGCCTCTGCTGTCAAGGTCTTTCCCACCCCGGGATTGCCGCTTTGAATTCTCGTCAGTACTAGTCAGACGACAACAATCGGGGTGTCGTACTGCAAAAGAACAATGATACCACGCCCCTTCCCCTCAACGATATCACCAAGTTCGGGCTCCGGGTCGCCACTGGTCCCTGTCTCTGTGACAGCCATTATGGTCTCTCTTTGGTCATCTGGTAGGCTTAGGCAGTCAAACGGCGCTGAGGACCAGTTGATCTCCTCGATATCAGCTACTGCAAACTCAACTGTACATAAGTAAATCAGCCTAACCGCTTGCGCTACTAGAAGGGCAGAATCTTACCCCACAGCTTGTCTTTAAAGCTGAATCCTGGTACCGTGGGACAGCAAAGAAGGAGACATTCGTCTGTCATCTCGGCCTGCTCTACGACGCTGCCTTCAATGTCGAAAGATGTTGCAATCGAAGCTTCATCAGCACTGGAGGTATCAGATGCTTCACTGGAAGTCTCGACAGACGAGCCGTACTCGAATGGTAACATGAAGGCCGAGATGTCAATCCCGTGGTCTAGATCCATGGCCGTGGATCTGAAATAGTTTGGGTTCATCTTCCGGAACCAGACAGCATCAACCATGACCCGGCTGTCAATACGGACTTCTACCGGTTCTCCGTCACGCATGTAAAAGGCATTTCCATTGCAGTGACAATGAGTAGCACCCATCAAAGACATGAACTTCCGTCCACATCGAAGGAGGTCTGCCCGAATCCTGGTAGCTTGCACATGATATTGGAGCGGGAAAGCCTCCAGGGCACTAATACGCTTTGCACCGCGAAATTTGGCAATCTTCAATTGGATCGGGAGCAAGCCGAGGTCTTCACCGTTGAAATCCAGATAACGACAGTCGAGACTCCAGTATGTCCCACCAAGTATGGTCTTTTTCTCCTCGCCAAAGCTGTACCTGACACACCGATGCTTATGTGTCCCGGAGCAAGTGGTATAAACTAAGCAATTCGGCGTGAAGAGGGCCCAGAGCAGGTCATAGGTGATGTAGCCGGTGGAAAGTAACGAGAGCATGCTCTGGGTTGTGTCTGCATATGCGCTTTTCAGGTAGTCCAAGAGTAATTCCAGATGCAATGTACCCTGATAATCGAGAGGGGAGATCTCGTTCCAGCCCCGGCATAACTCGAGCTCGGGAAGGGTGGTGTAAAGGAGGTTCTGCTCGACCTTGTCTGGGTGAGTTTCTGGACTCAATAGGGTGCGCATAGCTTACACAAAGCTTGCTTTCATTCAGGCTAACACCGCCAACATCCTTGAGGACATCTCTCAAAACGTCTCGCAAAATCTCAGATTTGACATCAATAAAACAGGTCGTCTCCTTGCTTTTCTTGTCTACAGGTTTCTAGTCAATATAGGATGATGAGGTAGTTTTGACATACTGACCGACTCGGCGCCGAACAACAAAAATGTATTGGTCCAGTCCAGTAACCTGGCCTACTGGTTTCATAGATTCTACGATCGCATACGTATGGGTTTTCCCATCCCAACTTGAAGAGAGTAACTTGTTAGCTGACTAGGATTTTTTTGCGCACTGTTGGGGGACTTACAGTTCATCGACCGTTTTGAATTCCAACGTCGATGTTTGGAGCCCAAGCTTTGAAAGATGAGCTGGCGGTTCCTTGGATTCAACTTCTGCTGCAGCAGCGGACGGAGGCGCCTGGTTGGTACCAAGGGAGTTGAGAGCTTCCACGACCTGCCGAGCAACCTCCCTGGCGACCTGTGACGACGAGCATGTATGGCACAGAGTTGGAGAACTTGGAGCTGCTGTAGCTGTCTCTGTGACGAGCGAGGGTGGCGGGTCCCTAGGCGAGGGACAAGAAGAGAAGTCAGAGAGTTGAGCTGTGGGAACCAACTTCATAGCGGCTACCGCATTTGCCATCTCCATAGCTTGCTCATTATTCAATGTAATGGCATACGGTCGGCCTGGGCTATCTGGTGGTGTGTTGGTGGATAGGGACATTGGGGGATGGCACTGAACCATCTCTGTTGGAGCCATTGTCAATGAGAAGTCGGTAGGTACCTTCGACGTGCGTGATCGGAGTGATAGAGAGTGAAGATTCAACTGATGAAGATTATTAGGTATTGTCCAGAGGATAGAGAGTGACGGAGGATAGTAATGTACTTTTTCACGGGCTAAGCTTTGTTCGTACACGGCCGACAAGTCTTCAACTTGCAATACTTGCACTCAAAGATGTACCAATGTGGCCCGCTGTGGCATAAGCTGCAAACCCACTGAATGAGTGTCGATTCGGATTTCAAGAGATTGAATGAGTGGTGGCAGTAATTCGGAACTGCCATTCGCAGATAGCCTTGGCTCAAGGATGATTTGGTACGAGTACTGATGTTGCTCAAGAAATAGTGGTCAATATCGAGGGGAAATCCGTACCTTTATATTCATCGATTCTCTCCGTACTTCACAGTAGGAGTGAGTCTAATCTATCTTGGGAAACCAACACCGGATGGACGATCCAGGAAGCTAATTCATTCGTCCATTCTTGCGGCCAACGCGGGGCGGTTGATTAAGGAAGTTGATTCTGTTGGCCCTTGAATGCACCTTGTAGCCCGCGGTTGCAGCATGATGTGTTAGTTCCTTGAACAATCAAGCTGGCTTCGTCGATTCTCATCATGGAGCAATGCGGGGGAAGCTAGACATGGACGTGGAGCACTGATAGTGGTCGGACCGTGGATATTGTTGGAGGAAGAGTTTATGGCGTATCGATTGTGATATTCTCCAAAAATGTAACCTCTCCGTATGGTCCCCTGATCTTTGAGAGCTCCCCGTTGAGTTCAGGAAATGTTGCAGAGACATCGTGGCTTGTATGCAGGATTCGTCGATCGAATAAGATACGGTTGAACGAGAAACCGATGCGCACTACGTTGCAGGAAAGATATATGCGACCTCCTAATCTGCCCATTGATGCCAAAGTGAAAAGACATGCATGCTCTAGAGGAGCCTGAAGTGTGGTGTTTGGATATAAACTGAGCGGAAGCGACCCCGGATTGGACTAGTGATTAGAGTCCCAAGTCTTCTGAAACTTGCCGCCATCCCTTCTGCTCGAACTACTAAAGAGCAGCCAATGTTTCTAAGGAAATGAAGTACGTGGTTTGCGAAATAATGCAAGGACCGTTGACGTTCTATCCTTGCGAAAGCCATAGGTTCCTGCATGGACGGAGCGGCCAATCCCTCCCGGGCCTTGCTGGAAGCAACATGCGACAAAAATGTCAGCTCGTTCTCGCTAACCTCTACGGCGACCTCGATCTGCGGCCACCTCGTCGGTGATCTTTACTTTGGTTCACCTGAATCTACCCCACTTCTTTGGTGATCTCAATCTGCGGCCACCTCCTCGGTGGATCTTAACTTTCGCCCACTGAGGTCATCTTCCAGTGATCTTTGATCTGCTGCCACCTCGTCGGTGATCTTTACTTTTGCTCACCTGAGTCTACCCCACCTTTTCGGTGATCTCGGGTCTATGCCCCACCACCTGGTCGGTGACCTCGATCTGCGACGATCTTTACTAGTCCTCTCGCTCACTCCCACTCTGAACCTGCCTCGTCTCGATTCTCGTTCACCTCCTAAGCAATCTACTCTCGCTCACTCAACTCAGATTCAGCCTCGTCACTGGCCTCGATTTTCGCCCACCTCCTTAGTGACCTCGACATTTGCTCACCTCAAGTCTGACCTACTGACTCGGCTTGACCTCCGCATGACATGTCTGCAGACTTGATAGCAAGGATTGAGCGTGACCTTTGCAAGATGGGGGAAGAGCTCTGGAATATTGATGGTCCAGATGATGTTGTCGACAAGGTACTCGAGAGACTCTCATTATTGAAAGCGCAACTCGAAGTCCAGAGATCATTGCAAGCTACTGCAAACTTGCTACGACGAGTACCAAGCGACAAAGCTCTTCCAAAGCAGCAAGCCACGAAAGTGAAGCATTTGGTTCGCTTCGCCTTTCGAAAGAACAGTCGTCAAGAGCTTCCTGAACGAGGCAAAGAAGGCAAAAAAGGCAGACATCGGCAACTACGCAAATTGGATTGCGATGCTTTAAAGCTCTGTGGGTTATCTTATACGACCGAAGAAATCGTCAAATTGTGTGACGCAGAGTTTGAGCTCCTCCAAAAACGTGCAGCAGAATTCATCTGTCATCGCAATCTTTCCTACCTTTTATATCGCCCCGATGTGGACAAAGCAGTCGATTCCAAGCTCGAAGATCCCGAGGACGATGAGTCATTCGACAAGTTCATACAATGTGCACAATATGGTTTCTTGAAACAGACTGAGGCTGATTAGATCAGCACACACTGCCCGACGACTATCGACACGCAAACGAAAATACGATGCAATAGCATCACCGAACGAAGCGGCTCAAGGTGTGTTCGATCGTTGCAACCCCAAATGGCAGACAGCTGATTGCAAAAGCGCCGACAGAGAAAAAGACAAACACAACAGAAGACGACAAGAAGACGAAGCCGGAACAACCGCTCAGCGACATCTCATTGAACGCAACGAACATCCATGACGTGGATCAGCAGCAGAGAACAGGAGAATCAATTTCCGGTATTTTGATGCCTGAGAGTACCGGCGTGAACACCATCAGCGCTCTCTTGAATCATGATGACAATGCTCCAGCCGCGGCCTTTGCGACCACGCATGTCTCACTTCAAGGCTCAAGAGTCAGCCGCACAGAGCCAGTTTCCGGCGTCGCAGGTACAGAGAGTTTCCGGTTTTATTGATGGCTGTTAATTGTAATCAGGTCAGCAGAGTTTTGACAAGGCAGCCGTTGATTGTGTTCCTCAGCGATCTGATGCGGCTCCTACAGGCGTAGGCACATCTTTACTAAGTAAGTACATAGCCATAGCGGGGAAATTGTGGCCTAACGAATGTTTTGCAGGAGCGGTTCGGTTCGAGAAACAGACACTTCAACAAATAGTCCTCGAACGGCCTACCGATATTCTGGGCGGGATTTGGTTCGGTAGTCCGCAGGGGTATCCACCATGCGTTTTACTAAGGTTGCCAAGAGCATTGGATACCTTTGTTAAGCCATCCGGTCAAGAGGTCTACGTACCCGGACCTTCTCCGGGTGCTAGCAGCACAGTTACGAAAATATACTTGATCAAATTGGAGTGTTTCAAGCAAATGATTCAAAGAGATGGGTTTGGTATAATATATTGGAACGAATGCGGAGAAGAAGCATTTGTAACGATGGAGGTAATAGACGCAGGACTGGCGGAGGACTTTATTCGAGGCGCAGTCCCTGATTAGGTCCAAAATTCTCGTACGTCATTCACATCGTCGCCTCACCATCTAGGTATCCGATAAATGCACTCAAATTAATATTGAACATAATGGAAGTATATAAACAATGAAGCTAGGAACCTCCCACCCTGGGGTGCTATCCGCTATAGCCTACGTGGCCAATACACCATCATCTCTCAAGATCTTCACAACATCCGACACGTCCTTAGCCTTGCTATCGGTGACTTTAACATGGCCAGTCGTAAACGTGGCGCACCGCGTCTCCCCTGTCTTATAGACAACCCCGTCCTTGACCGTGATAGTCCATCCTGTTTCTTGGAGCTTGAACTGCCCACTCCTCTCTTCCCTCACTTCTGCCCTCACCTCCTCCTCTTTAATTAAAAGACTGCCAACATCGAAAGAAAATTCAATCATTTTCCCATCCTGACCTTGTATTACCTCAAGCCCCAAAGTATTTTCCAAGCCATTCGCCCAAAGGTAGTCGGTGAACTCCGTAAAGAAGTTGCCATCAATATTGCCAACACTGACTTGCGGACCTTCGCGAAACTCGGAGGGGAATAGAAGGGCATTTCTCTTCTCGCCTTCGCTTGTAGAGCTGGTTGCATCCACAGAGAGAATGTGAGGATAAATTTTGTGTAAATCGATGTCGCAAATGCGAGTAGGTCTCGTCCAATACCCAAGCGATTCCGTCACGCTGGTGCCCAAGAGTATGTGCCCCTCAGGAATAGTCATATGGCGATGGAGGAGTCGCAGCCGGAAATGGCTCTGGACATGGTATTTTGCAATTATTGCGGAGAGTTCGTTAAATCCATCGGATAGTACATCTATCTGAGGAAATGGGGAGTCGGCGGGGAGTTGATTGTGACTAACTAGATCAGCAAAGGGGTTTGCGAGCATGAAGCATGGAGCATGAACTAACAGACGTGTTGAGGCGATCAACGTCTCCTCAGTAATGTTCGCAGCGAACGGTAGAATATCTGCCATCTCAATGAAAGATGTCTTGTGCTGATCAAGAAGGGCTTTGGAGAAGGGTTACTGAGAATAAAAAAATGATGGGGGTTAGGTTGAGGCATTTCTACGTTTGAGTGCCATGTGATTTGGTCGACGATCCGATAATAACCGAAAAGGTCTGGTACATTTAGGCTCCAATCTACAACGCGGAAATTTTCGAGCCTGATGCGGGGTCTCTCTCGAAAAGATGAGCACCTCATCATCGAGCCCTGCGACTGATAAGCAATAATATATACGTGCAGGATCTGATGATTAGAGATTTGGATGGGCCAGCACATGCACTGCGACAGGCGGTCTTGTCAGCGCTAACCCAATCTGCAATCTAAGAGGCACGAACACGAAAATGGATCGAGCTTTCGTGCAGCCATCTCCTATATCGTGCTGCTTGCAATTTGAGAGGTTGATGAGGCATTCACATGTGGTTGCGGGACTTTGCAAAGTGGTGCCATTTGGTTTGCTCAGCAATCCGAAACTGACCGAAAGCACAGCGCAGTTAGGCTCCAATGCCTTCGAATGCCTTCAGGCTGAATGGCGCAATATTTTTCGGTCGCAAAAAGTTCCAGAAATTTAACTATTCGGGATTCTTACATATCATTGCGTCAAATCAAATCCTCCGAGCACCCTCAGTTTTCGAGCTGGAAAGGGAGTGAAGAATCGGGAATGGATGGAGACATACACCTGAAATAGTACTAGTGCATATGCGGCCCAAAAAACGGCATCCTGCGCCTGGACCGTTGCCTAGACAATAATGAGTGGCCCAACCCAATTGATGACGGGCTCCCAGTCCATACTTTCAATTCGACAGCGAACACACATCCACGAAATGTCGTCACGACGGGACTCAGATTTTGCGCGTCTAGAGCAGTTGCTTCAGGAAGAGCGGCGAAATCGACAAGAAGCCGACGAGAGGGCAGAACAGGAGCGAAGGCGTGCAGAGGAAGCCGATGAGCGCGCAGAACAGGAACGAAGACGTGCGGAGGACGAGCAGCGAAATCGACAAGAAGCCGAGTCTCGTGCTCAGATCGAGGGAAAGAAGACAAGACCCACAACGTTTGAAGAATACATACGTGCCTGCCACACATTCCTCTCGAAGCCACTTCGTATCCAGACAGACAAGAGCCTCAGCACATAGGGCTCCATCACCAGCACCAAGCACAAGCCCTGCCCGACCCTGTTGAAACCTTGGACGGACTTTCCAGATCTGCAGCAACAGCTTTTCGAAAGAATTTACGAATACATCCCACGAAATGCAGAGCTTTTCAGCTCCACCCAATACCTCACAGAGCTCGGACAAGACCTTTGCGACCGGCCACTAGCAAGCGAGAAGGATTTGGAGGCATATCAGCGCTTATCTGTTGAGCGACCGACAACAAACATCATCTCCCACCTTCAGCAGATAGAAGAGGCTCGCCGTGAGTTCAACTTAAGCGGTGGCATCATTTTCGAGAACCATGCCAACACCCTCAGCGATAGCAACGAAGAGGTCCAGAAAAGTCTGCAGGATCTCCGCATCTCAAGCAAAGGACAAGCCTCAAGCTCGAATCCAAAACCGCGAAACGCCGACCAGATTTGTGTATACAAGGAGGCAGATGGCACACAGAGCTTATGTATGGTTGTGGAATACAAACCGTCTCACAAGCTATCGGTCTTCAACCTACGGGCTGGACTTATGCGAGCCGACAAAGGGTCCATGAATATTCCGGAGGATGTCATCAATCGGATCACAATACCGACCGATCCAGAGGACAAGTTTGTGTACCACTCTGAGTGGCTGACTGCAGCAGCTCTGACGCAAACGTATGCATATATGATTGAGAACAGCCTCGAGTACAGCAAATTGGTTACAGGAGAAGCCGATGTCTTCCTTCAGGTCAGGGAAAATGAGCCAGATACGCTTTATTATCACCTCGCTGAACCCAACATCGAAGCCGAAGCTCAAGACGAAGTCGACATATTGTTGTGTCGTACCGCAGTCAGCCAGACCTTTACCTTCTGCTTGATGGCACTAGACTCGAAGCCTCGCAGCCAAAAATGGCGAAATCACGCGCTGGAGAATGCCTACAAGGCAGTGATCGATCACGAAGCAATCCTACGACAAATACCCCCTGAAGAGAAGAACTTGACACCACCGTCCTCGGTATTTCATGCGCGATTTCATCCCTTCGTGCGGTCGCCGATCATATTGAGACCCAGAAGGCCACGGAAGGCAAGGAATAGCTGTGGCTCTGCAGATATAATTGTCCACGAAGATCCACAGAGTCCGTCTAGCTCATCAGATGAGGCCGCAAACGTTGATACACCAAGCAAGTCAAGGGCTCGTACGCGCCGGGCTGGTCTCGGACAAATGCGATCTATCAAATCATCACAAGCTGTTGAAGAGAGCGATATAGGACACCAACGATACTGCACACATGCCTGCTTGCTAGGACTTGTTCGAAAACGTTCTTTGGACGGTGCTTGTCCGAATGTCAACACACATAGTGCTCATGGAGATGGCATTCACCATGCTTTAGACCGGAAGTCCTTAGCCAAACAGATGTTACGTCAACTCGCTCAAGACCCCGACAATGGATGTGAGCCTCTTGGAAAGCAAGGTGCCCGTAGTGCTCTGTTCAAATTGACTTTGGAATCGTATGGATATACTTTCGTTGCAAAAGGGACTGTGGCGGCATTCGAGGTCAAGTTGAAGCACGAAGGGTTAGTCTACTAACACCTAGACAAAGTTCAAGGAGAGCTTATACCAGTCTACCTTGGGAACATCACTCTCGTCCGTCCATACTTTCTTGACTTTGGAGTCAGAATAGTTCACATGCTGCTAATTTCATGGGCAGGCGAGCAAGCACGCGAGGATTTGATGTTGGCCATGGGGCAGGATTTGGCTGTGGAGACGAGCGGGGCAGTTACACAGATGCTGGGTTACGGAGTAGAGCATCGTGATGTACGGCCACCGAACGTGCTATGGAATCCCGAGACCAGAAATGTGGTGCTAGTGGATTTCGAGCGTTCAGAGATTTTGAAGCAGGTGCCAGTTCTTCAAAAGACATCGCCTAACCGGAAGCGGAAGTGGGAGCACACCCACTTCGACTCTTCCTGTCGAAATCTTCCGGCCGTTTTTTTGTCAAATCCAGTAAGTACTTGAATTGGGAGATCCATATATTTTAGGTAGTCTACAGTAATACAATAATTTCAAACTCTTTAAACGGAAAGCCACCATCTCTCTGACTAATCAAGCCATGATGCTGCATCTCTGCTGAAGGATGCCGATAGTTAACCAAGCGGTGTTGGTTCGCGAGATGTTACCACCGATACTTCCTTGTCTTAGAGGATCGACGGGAAAGCATTTAAAAAACAAAGAAAGGGCTCGACCCGTAGAACTACACCAGTCTCGTGACTGGTTGAAGATGGGACGCTCTGAAGGGGATGGGCTGTTTGAAAAGGAGGAAAATACATAGGCCAGGCGAGCACTGGGATCATTTTGCCATACAGTTTAATAGTTGATATGAATACTTGACCACCCCACAGTCGTGTCTGATCAAAGAAGTTGCTGGGCCTAGCAAGAAGATGAGAAGGCTCCACCTCTTCTTCTTTCCCATCTAGCACCCTGTTCTCCCGTCTAATGTCCACAGCCTTCATACCCACTCCCCCCGCAAGCACAGCTGCTATTGTAATGAGCGTTCAGCTGTAACCTTTAGAGATAACAAATGGTGGTATTAATATACATGTTGCTGTCTTATGAGTTGAGCCAAGTGTGTTGAAGAAGCTCGTCGGCAGTCGGTCTTCTATCAGGATCCACCTGCAAAATGTCTCTAACGAATGCCCAGTCTGCTTTCGGGACCTCAAAGATATCTCCTATGAAAGACAATGTGATAGGCATTCCAGTGGGCGCCAGTCTTGGTGAAAATTTCGAAATATCGTCTTGCCATTTCCTGGATGCCCGCTCAAGAAACGTTTTCGGAAATGGAATAATCGTCCATAGTGACCGCAAAAACTCTCGATCTTGTTCCTCGGTAGGTACACCTGCAAGACCACCCATAGGTTGGAAGAGCTTTGCACCAGGTTCCATAAGTAGGGAGCCAATCTGGACAGCGAAGAATAGATTAGTGCTCATAGCAAAAGAGGGTAATGTTGGACTTCTTACAACAGCCCCAAAAGACCAAATGTCAGCCGGAGTTCCCCAGGGGATTCCGACCCAAGATTCAGGACTCCGCCAATAGGGATTTGTGATCATGCGACATCGGTCCTCACCTCGTTGCGACGCTGAAAGGATGTCAGCCTCAGTACCTGAGCTCTCTGCCTGTGCCACAAAATATACCAACTCCGAAATCGATGATTTTGACTAAAATTTCCGGTGCGGTCGAGCTTGCAAACTGCGAGAATACAATATTCTCAGGTTTGAGGTCTCCAATGACATAATTTAGCCCCTGCGACGTTGATTGTGAATGAACCTTCTAACCTGTATGAACAATATCTTGCTTATGCGAATTTGAGAGAGCTTTCAAGATTTGCCGCGCAATTGACTTGATTTGTAGACGTGAAAATTGACATTTCTGGGTTAGGTGGTACCTGTGAAGATCGAAGTCTAGATGTTCGAAGACGCCTGCTCGTGTTTGTTCATCAACTCCCACCGTCAAAATAATCTGATCGACAAGTTGCCGTATGCCTTCAGTGTTTTTAAGTGGACCCTTGAGAATCATCATCTCCGTATCCAGCTGGCGCATAGCCTTTCTCTGCTCGCTGTCTTCGGCACGCAATGGAGACTTGATGATGAATTGGCCTCCATCACTAGCATTCATTAATCAACATAATTGAAAGCGGAAGGTATTGCAGTGAGTTCCCTACCTCTCGGAGCGAGCAAGCCAAACATGTTGATGGTGAGTACTAGCATGTTCGGTGAGTAGATATCTATGCTTCGAGACTGCAGTCAAAACTTGTGCTTGCTGAAAGTGTCGGACGGATAGAGCGCTCATCACGCTGTCGTAGGTTGACCAGTTGTGGTTGTTGATAGTATGATGATGGTATATTCCTAGGTATGGAGAAGAGATCCAACGCGTGAAGGTTCACGGCAGGTCACTTCTGAAACCCAAGCACTAAGCCTAATTGGTCTAAGCACAATTACCGCTCATCAAATAATCTTGCCGCCGGTCACATCCCAGCGCTTAAAAAGCGATCACGAGTAGCGACTTCTAAACAGTCACATAGTAAATGAAGTCGAACTTAACAATGTGTAGGCGCGCGGTAATATTTCTCGAACGACTGGTCAGTGGTGGAAAATTGAAAGAAGTGGGCCTCTGCCTTCATGTATAAGAATAATCTATTCTTTGTGATCTTCTACAGTATCTGCTGCTCTCCATAATTCATAACCTTTTCAATCTACAATTCAGAATCTTCCCCGAATTGCTCAGCACTCCACTTTTTGGAAATTCTACTATTGTCCACTCGTACCCACCCAAGCATCATGTCCATTCTTTTGAAGCAAATTCAAAAAGGAAAAAGGTTCCTGCAGATTTTCCTCTCCACAGAGTCGGACAGCTACCGCAGACTGGCAGGCGCCATCCCTCCAGAAACGATCGAAGCTCATGCTAAGAGAGTCGCTGAAGAGCTTCACCAGCTTCCAGCATCTACGACTACAGCGCAGATGAGGTAAGAATCTTAAACCTAATCCAGTTCAGGAGTGCCGGCTCATCTCAGTGAAACAAAAGGACCATGTTCCACACGAGCCCGGAGGATAATTCAGAGCACGTTACCCTTGACGGCTACGACGCGAATGGTAACCACACTAAGACCATTCACGTAGCCAAGGACAAAAATGAGCAACAGGACTATCGTTAGAAGGCTTCCACGGTATGAGATCCATCACTGCATCGGCTGAGGTGAATTCTAACCAGGTCTAGGAACTTTATGTCTTGGGCGGTCTTTAGGCTAGTCCAATCAAAGATGAGAGAAAGTGAATGGAAATGATCCTGTGAAAGGATAGAGTTTGTAGGCAGGCATGAATTAATCGGTCCATTTTCCAGACTTCCTTAAGTTACTCGTTATGTATTGATTGATTGATTGATTGGGTTGGCCAGCCCGCCTCACGTCACCGTGTTACCATGTCCAGCGACCCCGTCCTCTGAAAAAGGGAAGCACCGACTCCCTCAAATAGGTTCAATCCAAGATTCGATCAATTCATACAACAAACATTTTTGCATCCTGCACATCCGCAAGTCTCAAGTAAGCTCGGGTCCTTGTTCACATGCCGTGTTTCTCTCCGCCTCAATTTGATATCCATCACGGGAAAAGGTGACCGTAGGCCTGTGTATTCTCTGGCTGCCACTGTCTTTGAGTTAAGGGATTGAACGGCTGGGTTCAGAATATTAGAGAGTTTGCTGTTGTCGAATGGTTGGTTGATAGGGAAATGCAGATTGAGCAATTTGCTTACTCTTAAGGGCAGCCATCGCGAAACGAAGTGGGCAGAGGAGAAAGCCAGTTTGAGCATTTAAGGAATATCCAGCGAGGGGAATTGAGCGGCCAGGCAGAAGCTGGCTATGTCGTCGTGAGGCATTACTTCCATCGACCAGGTTATATCGCATGAAAGGAATGCCAAGGGCAGGCCTCCACTGTGGCATACACCGAGGGAGCATTGCCATAGGATCGTGATGGTGCGGCGGTGAGAATAGGGAGATGAGCTGAGCTTATGCTCGTACTTCATTCAATGCGATACCCTCCAGAGGAATGATCGCCGTCGCAACAGTCAAGAGTATCGAATCCAGAGTGGCAGATCGAGGGTTTTGGCTTCAAACTGGTCGTGCCGTCAAGGCTTTCAGCTGCGGCAGGGCCGGCGAACAAGCTGTCGTAACGCTCCATACAACTGCCGTACCGTGCCTTGTTGCGCGGTCTTGCATGAACAATACCTTGCTCAGGGAAAGTATCTGGCGTGGTTGTATGATGGGTAGCATGCTCATGAGGAGCGCCAAACGTTTACTCCTCAGCATTTGTGTTGTCGTCCTTTGAGCCACTTGAAACCGTACAGAATCATCGATCGACTGCTTATGACGGAGCAGTGTTGTATGTTTTGGTACAATTCTTGTAGTAGAGAGGACTTGAACGAGTGCTCAGCAAATCGGTATGTGCTTGCATACGTTGAAGTTGAATTTGCGAAGTTCGGTAAAAGCTCCGCCGGTCGTTTGGCGCGGCTCTTTCGAACAGGGATCCACAACTGGCTCTAAGAGAATCCCTGACTTACTTTTTCCACTTTTAGCCGGCGGCAGTCGTAGCCGAGGAGCCCAAACAGGCCCCTGTCCACTCACCACGGCTCACCTCCTGCTCAGCCTGGCTCACCCACAGCTCAGGCTATAGCAGCGACTGCTCAGGTCCAAAGACGGAAATGGAAATTGCTCACATCGAGATTCCGATATCGAACAAGCTGTTTCCTTTCCTACATGGACCCAACTAGATAGGTGAGAATTTGGATATTAGGAACATACTGTTAGCTGGTTGCGGTATTGACATCCATTGCATTGTGGAGATCTGCAAATGGCCATCGAACCCTCGGAATGTGATAGTCATGGCCTCTGTAGTAGTCCAGATTGTGTAGGTAGGTTCGGTATCCCTGAGACATCGGTATAAACCCGACTGTAACGAATGGACACTACCACTGCTCCAGCGCAACTCTCTACCTTCTGGACCTGCTTCTTCTCTCCACGTCTTGCTCTTGATTTCTTCCATCGCCGCATCATGCAGTGCTAGCTCCTGATTCTCGTAGGTTATATAATCCTTGAAGTCAATGACTAGACACCCGTCGTCCGCAATGCGCCTCGGATTCCACAGTAGATTCAGGTTCTGATTCACACCGATCATCTCCTTTGAATACGGGATTATCTCGAAACCCCTCTCTACGTATTTAGCCACGCACCGCGGAGCCTTCGCTTTCTTTACCGGATGGCGAGTCCCGTCGAGCTCCCAGACCATTATCTTGTTCTGGGAACTAATTTTATGGTACATTGAGACCGCACACCATCCTGAAATGAAGCATTGGACGATGCTCGAGTGGAATTCCACGATGGTTCCAAATGCTCCCAGTGGGGCTTTATTGTACCACATGAGTTGAATACTTTGACCGCACAAAGTTCCGTGCAAAATGAGAAAGTTTCCATCATAGGCATTTTGAGACTCATCATAGGTAGTTTGCCACTCCGCCCCCATATGCCAAAGCGTCTTGCTGAACATAGCAGCAGCAGCGTTGCCCCCAGTACAGTAGAAATCCCAGTCCGAAGTTTCAGTGGCGGCCGAGGGATAGAAAAATGCACTTGCTCGAGAACCAGATAAAACTACGTTCCATTTTCGCATCGCAGACAAGAGTCTATCTGGGTATCGAACTAGACTTCTAAGATAAGGTCGCGGATCATTCCTGTGGTATCTTGCCTGGTCGATTGTAAGCGTCCCCGTCGCATCGCAAAGAGATTGCAGGTCACCGTCGTTTGTATATACGGCTATATTCGCAGCGACCTCGGCAGGCACCCGCAAAGGCCGTCGACGGTGTTCCATCTCTGTTCAAGAAAATTTCATCGGCCAAGCCAATCGTCGACGCTATCGTAGGTCGACGACTAGAGCCAGGTCGTTGGTCAGGCATGTTTTAAATACTTTTGTCTTATTGGAAAGCAGAAGAGGCCCGACTCACTTCCGGGACTGTACCCCAGGACCTAACATCCTAGGTCCTGGATCCTGAGAAGAGTATACTTTAAAGTCTAGAAGCTTTTGAGGTTAGTAGTTCCAACATCCTTTTGATTACCCTCTCCGTGCGAGGAACAAAATCGTAGCGGACAATGGCACAGGCAGCCAATAATAACCTTTTCGATAAAACGAGACTACTTACTTCTGTAGACTAGTTTTGATTACCTTCCTCGGATTCGTTACTAGCCTCATTTTACAACCCGAATAGAGAATCCAGATATGAGGCTCTGCGATGTTGAGCCACAGAAGCTTCTAACTTGACTATTAGTGGGTCGCCACGCTGTCATGTGCCGTCCGTGCCGCAATGGGAACATGGAGTAGTGCCTCTGGTATTTAGAATATTGCGGGCCGCTGCTTCCGGAGACTTCCGGGAATCGAGGTCCCAACCAACAGGATTCACTGACACTGCTCCTTGGCCATCGTGGATACCAGAACTCGGAACTCGGAGCTCGAATCTCAAATCTACGAAGTAGAACACGGAGTGGGGCAGACTAAGCTAGCCGACTAACGGAACCAATTGGGGCTACCCTTAGCCCAGGGAGAAAGGCGCAGCACGATGAAGAGCGGTTAAATCCTTGCACTCAGGACTGGTGAGCTGCCCTTGCGCTGGAGCAGCGGCAGCATCCATTCATTCCACTGGGTTTATACCGGTGTCTCAGGGAAAACTGAAACTACCTCCACAGTCTGGACCCATTCAAATGGCATAACTATCTCATTCACAAGCCTCGATCGTCCAGAAGTTGAAATGTGCTTGATTTCATGGATGTCATTACCACGACCGCTTGCAGCAGAGAGTTTCTTCTTTCATATAGCCAAATATTCACCTATCTAGTTTTAGTCTATGTAAAGTAGCAGAAGGTCCCTAGGCATATAAAAAAATTTCCAACATCAAAAAGAAATCAAAACCAACTCCTGAATAATGAGGGTATCGCGTGTGAACCCTCGTGCCATCCAGTAAATCGATACTCAGGGATGTCCATTTAAGGGTTGGCAGGATGTGCACGGCCCATGCTCCCCGTTGCTAGG
>Ga0207879_100186_pt1 | contig 26144 bp, 23 predicted proteins | sample LinPmetageLP24_FD_184045 | JGI IMG/M metagenome (GOLD analysis project Ga0207879, IMG submission 184045) | Marine viral communities from the Pacific Ocean - LP-24 (SPAdes) | ecosystem: Environmental > Aquatic > Marine > Oceanic | place: Pacific Ocean | collected 2009-08-30 | reverse complement strand
AGCAGCGACACCACCCGCTGGCGCACTGGATCGTTGCCAGCAGCCTGCAGCACTCGAAAGTTGCCCCATACGATACTCTGGCCGCGAACCTAGAGCCAATCCGAACCATCTTCGCGACTCGTGACTTTGACCTTGTGCTCACGCAACTTAGGGCTCTAGACCTGCGGTTTGCGCACGGTAGTCAGATGTACAATTGGCAGAAGTGGTCAACAGATGTCGACTTCTGGCACTGCATCGACGGAGTTATATGGTCAGGGAAGTTCACCGCTCCACCGATGCGGCCGCACTTGTCAGGTGAGGACCGGGATGAGAGACTGCGCTTTCTTCAGGGATTTGAGACAGACGCTGAAGACAGGGCGTACAGTGGGTGGAGTAAAGTGGTATTCTCAGTGAAGAGGTTCATAGGTCGGGATTCGCAGTACAGTGTCAAGAAAGGCTTGCTGATGTCCATGGGCCCGATAATGGATAGCCCTAGGAGCTCCTGACTTTAGGCGTATGTCGTAGGGAGTTTTCAGAAGTGTCGAATTTGGATGTCAATGAGGATGGAGATTGACCGCTCTTAATTCGCGATCAGGGCAGGAACTGTATGTACATAGCAGTCAGTCGTGTGTTTCCAAACCGTGTTCAGAAATATCGACCTTTTGAGGCTATAGTCTCACCTAAATTCTCTTGGCCAGACGTAGCCCCTCTTCCTCCGTTTCGACAACATAGGCCACCGTCGTCGCCGCTTGTGGTAGGCATTCCGTTGCCTTTTACACCTTTCCGTGACGGTTTCCCGGTCGTGCAAGTACTTGTATCGAGAATCGAGTAACTGGTATTGCTCCTGCCATGTCGTTTGACCACTCCACTTTCTTCCGCCAACATTTTCCAGGCCAAGTGGGCGCCACGGGAACAGCTCCTTTGTATGAGTGCGCGCCTTGAGATGTTTGCGGACTTCAGGTGTGATACAACCGTGTGGACCACGAATTATCAGGTGAGGAAGGTTACGGAGCTTGAAGAGGCTCCATAACCCCGGGTCGTCGACGGAAGATATCGCGCGTGAGTAAGGGATGCAGAGTCGAAGCCATGATATTCGCATAGAACCCCAGTGTTTGTGAAGGTGTTCAAAAGCCTCGTAGGCATAATCGGTAGTCCGCTGGCCCCAGCCCGTGGCGGTATGGTCGTCGATGTATGAGATACTGAGGAACTGAACGTGTTGTAAGATTGTGGCGTCTCGGCCAGGACCGTCTTCGAAAAAGGCTGCTAAAGTCCGCAGGTCGCTGAACTCGAGGGCTTCGCCAATACGGAGTTTGACTGGCGTGATCTCCCTGCCTTCTGTGGAAGTTGAGTAAGGGTGGTTGAGGTAGATCGAACGGATTGCCCTCGATACCGATGCCACTGGGTGGTGTGCGGCATGGGTCCTGACACCGCCGCCTAGCGGTGATGGTCGACTGTCCGCAACGACATAACCCAAGATCCGCGATGTGATCTCTGCAGGTATGAAAGTCGTGTTGCTGCGGAATGTATGGAAGGTTGGGGGGGTCGAGTGGCCCGCCATGATGAAGGCTGGATGTTGGCCTAGCATCGAGAATGGGGATGAATGGGGTCATGATGAATAGAGTTGGCAGAAATTGAATTCCACCTGTCGTTCATAGGTTGTTGGCAGCCGTGAATGGGACAGGCAATTTTCTGTGTAGAAGTTCACAGACCTCTCGAGGGGTGGTGAGGTGTGGCTGGTGCTGTGTGGCTGGAGATGGCAGATTTGTCGACGATTTGAAGCCCTCCCGTTGATTGGACTTTTCAGCACCAAGAGAAATGGCCAGTGAGATGATCAGCAGCCATTCCGGGAACCAAATTGCTTCTACAGTCCTTCTTCACATCCTGAAGCTACCACTTCCACAAACAGCCGCCAACCTAGCCCAAAACGGCCCCAAAAGGCAGCTGTGGTTTGGTCATGTGCAGGTATGGTGAGCATGCGAACTTGACTTTTCGCATGCGGAAAATCTAATTTCACCTGGTTTAAGAGCAGCCGATTATGACTCCATTATAGTTAGATTAGGCAGCGGCTTCTTTGGGCTCTCTTCAATTCAAGCGGACTGATATTTTTGGATGCAGTTCGAAGACGCTATTGTACCAGACTACTCTGCCAATTTTGGCTAACATCGGAACGGGCCGCCTTCGCTTAGGTAAGCGACGCGGAAATTATCCCCAAAGGAAGGTGGTGGTGGCTGTCTGTGACAAGTGGATTGCGCCAGCCACCATTCGAAGTTTGGAAGTATATGCTTGCTTTAACTAACATAGAGCGTATGAACATCGAAAGATGAAATATTGAAAAACCAAAGCACTGATATGCACAACTCAAACCGACCCTCCGATATCAAACAAAATGCCACAGAGCTACATCCAGCCTCACCTAGGGAGATGGAGTATTATCGGTCACATTGCTAGCTGCTTCGGAGGGCATTTCAAGGCCATCCAAAGGAGTCGGTCTAATCTAGACAAGATAATAAGAAATCAAAGCGTCGAGTGCTGTGCAAAATGTCTGCTTTCCCAAAAGCTCCCTAACTTTAAGAACATCTCCTATTAAAGCAGGTCCTGCACGAACCCTAACCACGTCTCAGAGGAGCTACCTAAGAGGCCCCGTTCGCCTCCTTGAGCCTTTTGGAACTCCGACTTGGCTCAGGGACACTGCTTTGGAGACCCTCGACTATCTTCCGTTTCCTGGAAGGGCGACTTGGCTAAAGGGCTAGCAACCGAAACTCAATCAGGTAGGTGAAGCGGCGTCATGCCTTCGCCATCCCGGGCGGTCATATCCGCTCCTCTGTCCAGGAGAAGTGTGAGAACGCCTAGAGAATAGCGCTGTGCAGCAAGGTGTAGTGCCGTCCGCCCCTTGAAATCAGCGGTGGATGTGTCGACGCCATGGCCGAGCAGCTCCTTAACCACCTCTTCGTGTCCCTCCAGCACCGCCAAATGCAATGGAGTCCTGCCGTAATAGTCCTGCGCTGTACAAGGCGTGTGCTTTTCTAGAAGCTCCTTGACCTTTTGAACATCTCCCATCTCAGCAGCTCCTGCAAGAACCCGCGCCTCATCTAGTGAGGCAAGCCATATTCTACAAGTAGGACAACGACCGTCGAGAACGGACTTGGAGAGACAGTCTTCGTGAAGCCAGTGATTGCAACACCGCGGTCGAACCATGCCGTCTCCAATCTGCCAATCCTCGAAGCAAAAGTAACAACGTTCTTCGATATTATCCGCATCCACAGTCTTTCTCCATACGTATATATCAGACACCCAGTCGTGGTTATCGTTAGGAAGACCGGGCCTTTGTTCATCGGTGGGGTCGACGTGCGATTGCGTAATGGGGTTGTAGTTCGAAGGATATAGTGCAAACCTGTAGGATGTCAGCCGATTATCCTTGGTATCCAGAATAGCTAGGAAATGTAGTACGCTTTGGAGCTGTACCCCTTTCGATCGTAGATTCGCGTGGGATTCTTGCACGGCTTTGGTGTTCGAGAGGGTCGGAAGAAATAGTGGCGCGATCCGTATTTTCGGCGGGGAAGGGCATGTCTTGTCGTGCACGGGACCTTCCCGAACGCTTGGTACAGTCAATAAAATATCTGCCCTCACAAGGCCTCAAACAATTGTGTCACTATTCAAAAGACGTAAGTGATATACTTTCATTATCTCAGAGCGTATAAACATTGAAAGGTGAGATAATAAGGAATCAAAGCACTGATATGCACAGCTCGTTCCAACCCTCCTATTTCACACACAATATCCTACTTCCTCAGCCAAAGCCCTCAGCTAAGTATAACCGTTCATAGCTTCCTTCGACCCCACGCCCTTGAAATCGCATTCGAAATCCTCAGATGCCGCAATAGCCACTTCGAGATGGGACATTGTCACCTGGCATCCCTCCTGGATCGCCAGAGCTTGAGCCGTTGACACGAGGTTTTTGATCTGAAACGATACCGTTAATTAATTTGCTCTTCGAAGTCGTGAAGGAGGTACCTACCTCGCGACCATTGCGCCCCTTTCGTGCCCAGTCATCGATGTCGTCCCGGCTGTAAATTGCTGCTCCCTGAGACGTGATCGCCGTGCCCAGAAAATATCGCCAGACATTGGTCCGCTGCTCGAGATTCAAGTTGTCATACTTCAGTTTGAAGTGGATCCTACTTGCGATTGCATCATCAATCTGCTCTACCCGGTTAGTGGTAAGGAACATCATTCCTTGATAGTATTCCAGGGTCCGCAGGAACACGCAGACGAGAGCATTTCGATGGATATCATGAGATGAGCGCTGTTCGAGAAGTACATCCGCCTCATCCAGGAGGAGGACCGCCTTCCATCGAGAAGCGCGTTTGAAGATACGAGGCAGCCACTTTTCGACGGTCTCTGCCGTTGTACCGAGCTCACCAGCAGAGACCGGCATGAGTGGCTTTCGAAGATGTTCGGCAATCAACTCAGCCGTCAAGGTCTTCCCCACACCAGGTGGTCCACTTGTATACCGTGTTAGCAGAGTCATGCCATCGACAGAGACTAGATACTAACTGCAATAGAACGCTAAATCCTTGCCCCTTCCTGCTACGACATCGTCAAAGGAATGAGTCATGGCCCGCTTGACGTGGGCTTCGGAAAGAGCTTGCACGGCCTTCTTCTTCCTCGGGGGAATGTGAAGGTCGTCCAGCGCCGCCTGTTTCCAGTCAATCTCTTTGATATTGGCGACAGCCACCTCCGCTACATTTAATATGTTAGCGGTAAGGCGATACTATAGCAGAAAAGGACCAGATGCTCACCCCATCTTCTGTCGCCTAAGCTAAACGCAGGAACGGTTGGACTGCAGATGAGCAGGTCGTCTCCCCTCACTTCTGATGGATCCATTCCATTGTTCTTGGCCGAGGCCGACACCTCTTCAGCATCGTCAAAATCGATCACATGCCAGCCAGCTGGTGAGCCCTTATCGGAATTCTTGATGCTCGGTCTGGCGTAGTTCGGGTTCTCCTCTCGAAAATAAGCTGCGTCGACCACGACTCGGCTTTCGATAGGAATTTCAACAACCCGATCTTTCTCGATGTAGAATCCCTTGCCTTTGTATTCGCAGAGGTGGACGTCCATCATGGAAAGGAATTTCCGGCCGCATTCGGTGAGGTGGGCTCTGACTTGCCTTTCGCACGGGTGGTATTTGAGGGGGAACACCTCCAAAGCAGTGATCTGTTTCGCCCCACGGAATTTCTCAATAGCATGCTCACTTGACGTCTCCCCAAACACCTTCCCGTCAAAATCCAAATAGCGAGCCTTGACGTGGAAGTATTTTATCCCACCATTTGCTGTTTTCTCTTCCCCAAATTCGTACCTCACACATCTTGGCTGGCCAGTGCCGAAACATTTGGCGTGCGTCAGAGTGTTCGGCTTGAAGAGCGTCCATAGGAGGTCGTACGTGATTTGATGCTGCTCAAGGAGTGGGCCAAGGCGCTCGAAGGTCGAAGCGTAAGCTGTTCTGATAAAACCAATCAACAAATCCAGATGCTTTCGAGAAGACTGGTCGAAGTCCGCGCTGAGGCTTTGGTGGCACTCTTCTAGATCGAGGAGGTAATGATAGAGGATGTTCTGCTCTACCTGTTTTCAGTTAGTAGACGTTCTACTATCTGAATGCTTGGATTGGCTTTATTTATATTTACCGAAGGCTTCTCTTCATGAAGGCAGATCCCCTGGACATCTTGCAGAACCTTCCGGAGGATGTCCCGCAAGCCCGAAGACTTGATATCTACATATTGGATCTGATTCTTGGTCTCTTTGTCTACACTGCTGTCAGAAACGGAGGTTGTATTCGAAAGTAGGGGCCTACCAAGACGTGTGCGAGCGACAAAGACATAATGATCCAGCTCATTCACTTCATCAGCTGGTGCCAATGATTCCACGACTTTATACTTGTATTCCTTCTTGTCCCAGCTGTATTGTATTAGCTCTGATATATGTTGGATTGCAATCTGGCATATACGTACACTTCGTTAACCTTCTTGAATTCCAGTGTCGACCCTCGCGCTTTTAGTTGCTCGGATTCGACTTTGGCTACAGCGGCTGGCGGAGGAGGCGTCTCCTGCTTAGTACCGAGAGACTTGAGAATGTCCAAAAACGGTTGGACATACTCAATAGTCACAAGCTGTGGTAGTGGCTGGATTATCGGAGGAGTGGAAGCAATGTCCATGGCCACAACTGCTTTGACCATGTCGATGAACTGCTGGGCATTGCTCAGTGTGACAATGGGGTCGGATGATGGATTCGGGCTGTTAGGTGGCGTGGTTGGTTGTGCCCGGGCTGTTTGAATCATCTCTGTTGGAGCCATGGTCAACGTGGGCTAAGCCTTACTTGTGCAGGGCCGACAAGTCTTCAACTTGCAGTACTTGCACTCAAATATGTACTAATGTGGCCCGCTGTGGCAATGGCTGCAAACCCACTGAATGAGCGTCGATTCGTATTTCAAGAGATTGAATGAGTGATGGCAGGGACTCTGAATTGCCATTCGCAGATAGCCTTGGCTCTAGGATGATTTGGTACGAAAGTACAGATGTTGCTTAAAGAAGAGTGGTCAATACCGAGGGGAAATCCGTACCTTTATATTTATCGATTCTCCCCATACTTCACAGTAGGAGTGAGTCTAATCTATCTTGGGAAACCAACGCCGGATGGACGATCCAGGAAGTCGATTCACTCATCCCTGGATGAACCAGTAGCCTACAATTCGGAGGTCTATTCTTGTGTGGCCAACGCGGGACAGTCGATTGAGGAAGTTGAGCCTGTTGTCCCCCTGGATACGCCAGCGGCCTATGCTTCGGCATGATGTGTTAGCTGCTTGAAGACAAAGCTGGCCTCGACGATTCACCCCTGGCAAGTCACTTGCGGATCAATTAATGATGCATATAGTACTCGATTGAGGTTAGGTTGGCAAAGTGATATTTTCAAAGCGTCTGCCGGTGCACGCTATTATTTTGATTCTCTCGCGGTTGCATTACACTATGGATTTCGTGCTCAAAGTTGTTATATATGGCCAATCTGATACATTCAAAGCAAACCTGGAAAGACCAAAAACGTAAGACCCTATATCCAACAACCCAGCCATGCTATCCGAGGCTATTTCCTATTCCTTCCATCATAATCACTGCTGCTTATTATCAACCGGCGTTGGCTTAACGAGCTTCTCAAGGATTTCGCTGAGGAAGTCGTTAGCGGTATTTTATCTGGGCTCTGGTGGACACGTACTCCAAATTAGATGGAGTTGCTCGAAGAGTTTCCTCCATAGCCGGGTCTGTAGATTGGTCTGGGGACGACTGTTGGGCAGTCTCAGGTTTGTCGTCAACTTTAGGCGGCTCTGGCTGCTTCGGCTTTGCAGTTGTCTCTGCTGGAGCCATTGTCTACGAGGAGGATTTGTAGATAACTCTGATATATATATATAGAAGTGTGATGTTTGAGATGATGCTTGAAGAATTGGGTGGGATGAGAAAGCGAACGGCCAAACTTATAAGAATCCGCGCCCTTATATACATTTTTAACAGTTAAAGTTCGTATGTACCTTTCCTACAACAAACTACATATCGGCTTCTCATTCGGCCGTCCCATCTGATGGAAGATATTCACTTGGCTCCTACCAATCGAATCAAGGGTGGTGATCGGGGCCTTGTGTACAGCTTCGTTTACTTTAATATATTCCTGAACCCTGATCAAGATGCGTATCGATTCGTGCTGTTCCCAAAATGGAACCTCTCCATGCTGTACCCTTTCCAATCTTGATGCTCTATTGGGTTAACGCAATGCTGCAGAGCATCGAAGCTTGTACTTTGTATGCAAGATCCTCAACCCCGAGGTAGCTGGCGGCGCACGTTTGAGGTATGATGCATTGGTCGCTGAAGTAACCATGAAAAACAGGCGCGCCATGGTTGAAGTTCTGAATGAGTCAAGATCGCCTCGTCTGATTTATTGATAGCGATATGAGGAGATGACATAACTGGGTGAACAAGACAGATGCCTGGAATTTGAAAAGACGTCCCTTGAACTTCGATGCACTGAAGTAAAAAGCGCCGTCGGTTGTCTTAGGGTTGCGACATTTGAAGTTAAGCGAGAAGCGACATGGGTTAGAGTGGGATGGAGTGGGATGGAGTGGGATGGAGTGGGATGGAGTGGAATGGATTGGGATGGAGTGGAATGGATTGGATTGGAGTGGAATGCAATACAACGCAAGGCAGACGAACTTGCCAGAATTTCGCACCTCACTGTCCACGCGGGGATTGAGCTCGTTGTATAAGAAGAAGCCGCAGAACGAGGCAACCTGCATGTGCCCTTTTGTCGCTCATTGTTCACCGCTGTTGCACTGTGTTCGCCTCACTTTCCTCTGCACAAAAGACGACTCATTTACCCGGATCCAGATACCCAGCATCCCTCATTGGCGGCCCTGGTCATTCTCTCTCATCAAGATTATGGCGCATCTATCTGTAATTTTCTCCTCCTTTGCCGTGTGCATCACCACAATCAAGTTCGTCGTACCAGCTTCGCGGCTTTATTACGAATATGTTCGCGACCTTGAGTCCACTCCCGAGCTCAAATTGTGGCTGGACACAGGCATGTCAGCAATTTTTACCATCCTTAGCTGGTTGCTCTTGGCATTTTCACTCTCTAGACTAGAAAATGGTCTACAAATTATTCTTTCGCTGGGTGAAGCTTCATTGATTGTTTACCAGGTTGGTTGCCATATTCTTCTTATAAAGGCCCTGCTGACTTTTATGAGGGTGGATATCTGTCGCTGTACTGTGTCAATTGTCCGCCTTGGCTTCAGCGGGCTCTTTTGATATTTTTCACAATGCCTATGATTACCATAGCACTAGCCCTAGTTGTTATGGGCTACACCAAGGCCTCGAAGATTATGTTGCTTGCTTTCTTTCTGGCAGAATACATTGGAATATTTGTTGCATACTTGGTTGTATTTACTTTGGGATCATTTCCCTATGTCAAGGTCTTTTTTTGGTGGAACATGGGGCTCTGTTGTGTGGCTTGGGCTGGTGCTCTTGGCTCCCTCCTTGCCCACCTGATGGACCAACTTGACTTCATTACGCTCCTATGGGTAAGTGCAAACTAATTCGTGAACGGAACTCTTTCTGATATAATGCACAGATTGATAATGCAACGTCCATGGTATGGGTTCTGTGGGTACTGTGGAAGCAATGGACTACAATGCAAAAGGTTCGATCGCATGGCGAGAATAAAAAACTCAACGTTCTAAAGCAGAATGGTTTTTGGAGCAGGATTCCATGATTCAATTGTTGTTGGCTTTGGACACACCTTACGCATGACCTACATGGGAATGGATGATTATTGTTTACTGTATTGGTACAATTGTGTAGCACCCATATGATTTTTTTTTGTTTGTTTTACCACAACACGAAAATATCCCGGTTATATTCGCGAATGCATATGACGTGCGAATTTCTCCCGCAAGTGTGGTCATTCTTGTTCCTCCAAACGTGCCTCGGTCAAAGCGATCATGTTATCATGAGAGAACCCCCGTAATAAAGCCTGTGACAGCTGGATGACGTGTCAAGATAGCGATAGCGTCCCCACGCCTTATTTGCTAATTTTATCCCATTCCACTCCTCTCCACTCCATTCCATTCCATTCCATCCCGTCCCATCATCTTCGGGTGTACTTTCGTACATTCAGCCAGCTTCGAATTCAGATTCGCCCGCATCTAATTCTACAAACCATGCCTGACACCTCTGCAGATCACCTTCCAGAGAGCCCAGAGCAGAGTGCCACGAAGTCTCAGCTTCTAAACCTGAAGGAAAAAATCGACAAAATCGTTCGAGAATACAACGAAGCTGGCATTCCAGCGATTCCGAGGAAGACACGCAAGGACCTCAGAGATCGTTTGACATTGACATGGGTTCCAGTTACCGCAGGAATCTCCTCCACCAAATGGCGAAATGAAAGAGCCCAGGACGTGTACCGACGAGTTCTGAACGCATGCCCACATCTATATATCGCTTTCATATCTGTCATTGCACCGACAGCTTGCTTCCAACCTGATCTTGGGAGAATCGTTACCGAATTGCTGCACCTTGTTGAGGAGACACCGATTCGACTAAACCTGAATTCAGAGGAGAAGGAGTTCTTTAGGTCAGTGGCAGAGGCTTGTGCAGTTACGGAGGACCCCTGGTATACTAAGTTTATATGCTCGCTATTTCCTGGAGGTGTGAAAATCCTCTATGATTCCTCCCCTCTTTCCACCAGAAGACTGACAGGCTACCAGAACCCCCTTTGCCGACAGAAACTCCAGGCCATGGTATGAGCCACAACTTAACTTCTACCCAGAGCCTACGAAGCTGCTAATCGATTCTTAGATCGTTCACTGTCGTCCGTATGTGGCTCTCCCAATACAGTTCAAACTTCCCCCAAGTCAAGTCCACCCAGCCTTGTGTCAGGCACTGAAAGCTTCGGCATCGGGCGTCCTGCCACAGTCCAATGTCCCACAGTTCAACTGGCGGTCCATACAGCATCTTCTGTACTGGACAACGTCCAAGACATCAAAGCTCTCGACTTCCGGCAACGGGCAGTAGCTACATTTGGTAAGCTGATTCTTCTTCTGTTGATTCATGCTGATCTCTTGTAGAAGGCGCAATATTTTTCGCGGCAGAAAGCATTCCGGGGTCACAGGAGCGAGAAGCTTGGATCTCCTCGTGTGTCAATCAGCTGCAACTACTAAAGCAATTCAGCGTCAATGAGAGCAACGGAAGTGGTCTCAAACGCAAACGCAAACGCGGAGCCGATCAGGATGGGTGTAATGGTATCGAGTCCGCTGTAGACCCGGCAGCTGTTAATCTCCAGGCGGGAAACGAATCGAGTCTCGATTCATCCCTTCCCCAAACTTTAGTTGGACTTGCACATGACCAAAGAGAAGCAACTGGGAAGACTGGCCCTGTGGATCCCGACTTCCGCGAGTTATCTCGGGCGCAAGATGCCCGTCAGGTTGGAAGCGGCATGAAAATAGCTATATTGGCTGAGGTGGACAAATTGGAGAGTACTGTTGGAGGGTACCTCTTCAAAGGTATGAATGAGACCTATATGAGACTTCGAGAGAAGGATGGGGGAAGGATGACACTTACGGACACTGTGCGTTTACACCTTGCTTATCAAGAAGGCGAGGATTTCAAGTTGGAGGTCTGGTTATGTTCGTCGGTCGGGAAGGCTATTTCAGAAGCAAGATTGAGATCGGTCGAAGACTTGAGGGACATGCTTGGTAACTATCTATTCGAGGCTATGGAAGCTAGCAATTGGAGGAAGGAAGAGGAGGAGAGGGGGATATCGGAATGTACTGGAGCCATCGATGTATCATTCCCGAACGGCGAGGACGGCAGCGATTGCAAGATGCGAGTTTTATTGAATTTCGTGATGGGCATACGAGTATTTGAACGTATATATCCTGGTACTATTTGAATTTCATCTTAGGTTTTTCGCACCAATTTGAAATTTGTATTCCTCACTACTACACTCTGCCCCGGAGCAAGCACGTCCTCATCATCCGCATCTGTCTTGCGGCGAGAAGTAACTTCCGTTGCACCTACGGCTATCCAACCAGCTCCAGCCTTCCATGCCATATATCTTTCGTACGAAACCGCGTTGAAAGTGTGATAGCTGATGTGTTCGTAGCCGCCGTCGGCAGTTTGATCGGCCTACGACTTTCGCATCAGAAGTAGTAAGCATTGGATAGGGGTTCAAACCGATATTACCTCTGGCATTGTGGCACTTGAGGTTCAAGATTGGTTGTTTTTGGTCGCCGCTGCACAGTCAGCGATACTGGCAAATATATTAAAATGAAAACGTACGACTCTGTAGGCTCTCACTGGAATGGGGTTGATGGGAAGGGTCGAGGTCAAGATGCTAGCGCATTTGTTGGAGGCTCGAGATGGGGACGCTCGATTCGAGTATGGACGTTCGATGTGGACGGGGAGACAATGACTACGAGATGCGTCAGTGTGATGGTTGTCACCAGGTGATGAAGAATTCGAGAATGAAGGAGACTATCGCTCATACGATCTCGCAGTGTTATTGGGGATGAAGCGACTTGTCCTGTGTCTTTGATGTAGACGGGTAGAGTTTTCCTGCCTCAGACGTACAAGAGTGCCTATTTTGAGCAAGATAGTCCTGGAAATCGGAGGCAGCTCCTGCACCTTGATAGAACACACGAAGCTCGGTGAGTGAGATGATGTTGTGAAATGAGGCGCGGCGAGAGCAAACAAAAGAATCTGATGTCGTCAGGATTTACGGTGGGGTTTAAGGTGCCCATGTGATTGTATTTTTGCAACCCGATACTGACCGAGAAGACCCTTAGGCTTCAATGCTTTTAGGCTGCAAAGTTGGTCCAAGTTTCGCATCCACCATGGCATTAACGTGGCCCCAAGCGATAGCATGGCCATCCGACCTTTCGCGATACCAACCGCTTTGAAGCGTTCGTCTCAGTCTCGAGAGGTCAACTGTGGTTTGCGGGAATTTTGCAAGTGGTGGGGCTCCATGCCATTTGGTTTGCTAAGCAATCTGGTTAGGCTTCAATGCCTTCGGGTGAAAAGGTGCGGTGCTTTGGTCGCAAAAAAAGGTATTGAAGTGTAACTATTTGGGATCTTTGCATTAAATCAAATCCTCCAAGTACCTTCAAACTAACAGTGTCCAGAATTTGCATGGCATCCTTTGCGCTGGAAGAAGTGAAGAATTGGGAATGGAATGGAGAGATACAGTCTTAAATAGTACTAGTGGCTATGGCCCAAAAAGGGCGTCCCGCGCTAGAGCCGTTGCCTGGACAATAATGAGTGGCCGGGCCGAATTGATGACGAGCTCCCACCCCATTCATACTTTTAATTTGCTCTCAAACTCACATCCACAAAATGTCGTCGCGACGGGACTCTGATTTTGCGCTCTTAGAGCAGATGCTTGAGAAAGAGCGTCGAAATCGACAAGAAGCAGACGAGAGGGCAGAATTGGAGCGACAACGGGCAGAGCAGGAGCGAAGACGTGCAGAGGAAGAGCTGCGAAATCGAAAGGAAGCTGATGAGAGGGCAGAACAGGAACGAAGGCGTGCAGAGGAAGCAGACGAGCGAGCAGAACAGGAACGAAGACGTGCGGAGGATGAGGGAAAGAAGACAAGACCCACAACATTCGAAGAATACATACGTGCCTGCCATACCCTTCTCTCGAAACCACTTCGCATCCAGACAGACAAGAGCCTCAGCACACAAGGCTCCATCACCAGCCCCAAGAACAAACCCTGCCCGACCCTGTTGAAGCCTTGGACGGACTTTCCAGTACTGCAGCAGCAGCTTTTCGAAAGAGCTTACTATTACATACCACAAGACGCAGAACATTTCAGCTCCACCCAGTATCTCACTGAGCTTGGGCAGGACATCTGCGACCGGCCACTGGCAAGTGAGAAGGATTTGGAGGCATATCAGCGCTTAGCCGTTGAGCGACCAGCGACACACATCATCTCCCGCCTTCAACAGATTGAAAAGGCTCGTCAAGAGTTCAACTTAGTCGGTGGCATCATTTTCGAGAACCATGCGAACACTCTCAGTGATAGCAACGAAGAAGTCCAACAAAGTCTGCAGGATCTCCGCATCTCAAGCAGAGGACACTCAAGTTCGAATCCAAAACCGCGAAACGCCGATCAGATTTGTGTATACAAGGAGGCGGATGGTACACGGAGCCTGTGTATGGTTGTGGAATACAAACCGTCCCACAAGCTGTCGGTCTTCAATCTGCGAGCTGGACTTTTGCGAGCTGACAAGGGATCTTTGAACATTCCGGAGGATGTCATCAATCGGCTTACAATACCTACAGATCCAGGGGACAAGTTTGTGTACCACTCTGAGTGGCTGACGGCAGCAGCTCTGACGCAAACGTATGCATATATGATTGAGAACGGCCTCGAGTACAGCAAAGTGGTTACAGGGGAAGCCGATGTTTTCCTCCAGCTCAAGGAAGATGAGCCATATACACTCTATTACCACCTCGCAGAACCCAACATCGAAGCCGAAGCCCAAGATGAAGCCGACATCGTGTTGTGTCGTACCGCAGTCAGCCAGACCTTGACCTTCTGCTTGATGGCACTTGACTCGAAGCCTCGCAGCCAAAAATGGCGCAATCACGCGCTGGAGACTGGCTCCAAGGCAGTGATCGATCACGAAGCAATCTTACGACAAATACCTGCTGAAGACAAGACCTTGACTCCTCCACCCTCGGTATTTCATGCGCGAATCCATCCCTTCGTGCGGTCGCCGATCATGTTGCGACCTCGGAAGTCACGGAATGCAAGGAAGAGCTGTGGCTCTGCAGAGATAACTTTGCACGAAGATCCAAAGAGTCCGTCTGGCTCATCGGATGAGACCTCAGACATTGATACACCAAGCAAGTCCAGGGCTCGTACCCGCCAGGCTGGTAACGGTCAAATGCGATCTATCAAGTCATCACAAGCTGTTGAAGAGAGCGATATCCGCCACCAACGGTACTGCACACATACCTGCTTGCTAGGACTTGTTCGAAAACGTTCTTTGGATGGTGCTTGTCCGAATGTCAACACACATCGTGCTCATGGAGATGGCATTCACCATGCTTTAGGCCGGAAGTCCTTCGCGAAACAGATGTCACGTCAACTCGCCCAAGACCCCGATAGTGGATGCGAACCACTTGGAAAACAAGGCGCGCGTGGTGCTCTGTTCAGATTGACTCTGGAATCGCATGGATACACTTTCGTTGCAAAGGGGACTGTGACGGCATTTGAGGCCAAGTTGAAGCACGAAGGCTCAGTCTACCGGCACTGCGAAGCTCAAGGAGAGTTTGCACCAGTACCAGTTTACCTTGGGAATATCTCTCTCGCCCGCCCTTACTTTTTGGATGTTGGAGTCAAAATAGTTCACATGTTGCTCATGTCATGGGGAGGGGAGCAAGCATGCAAGGATTTGATGTTGGGTATGGGGCGGGATTTGGCTGCGGAAACGAGCGGGGCCGTCACAAAGCTGTTAAGTTGCGGAGTGGAGCATCGTGATGTACGGCCACCGAACGTGCTCTGGAATCCCGAGACCAGCAATGTAGTGCTGGTGGACTTTGAGCGATCGGAGATCTTGAAGCAGGTGTCAGTTCTTCAGGAGACTTCGCCAAACCGGAAGCGGAAGAACTTCCACTTAAGCCCCGAGGCGTCTTGTCAACCCCTTTTATATGTTAAGTAGTCTACAGGACCGCAATTCAACTCAAGAAATGTTTCCGAAAAGGATGATCACTTTTGTCTGGGCTGTGGTCACGTCTTCTCACAAGAATTTGATGGAGCGCATTTATTACTTCGCCCATTGATCGGGACGACTTGTAGCCAGGACGTGGGATTTGCGCAACAATGACTCACCTTTGGCACTTGCAGGCTCTCTTGGATGGCAGAAGAGCAAGTCCGTTTGATTCCTGTTCACGCCATCATAACCTTGTCCTGCAGCGACCACTTCCAGATGGTGAAGCGGAGTGAAGCATTGTGATGTACGTCCTCCGAACGAGCTGGTGAATTCTTGAGCGATCAGAGATCCTGAAGAGGTGTTAGTTCTTCAGGTTCGCCAAACAAAGGCGGAAGAACTTCCACTTTGATGCGGATTCGCGCAACCATGACTCTTGGCACTTGCATGCTAGCAGGTCCAATCGTTTCCTCTTCATGCCTTCACGCAATGAAACCTTGTCCTGCCCACTTCCACATGTTGTGACGCATGGAGCAAAAGGGCCGATCCGAGGACTCCTGATTGGAACGATAGGGCTGCACTCGCATCTTGGAGACGCCGCTTGAAATGGAATGGAATGGAATGGAATGGAATGAAGGAAAGTAGATCCGGCTCGTGAAACAACGTGGCCCAGCATCCGCAGCTCTCATGACTGGCGTGAATAGGAGTATATTAACCCGCATTGGACGTATATTTCCATCTTCCCTTAGATAAGAAAAAGAGATATTCCTGAATATCTACCGCTTACTCCACATCTTCCTAATTCATCTGGTCATGACAACAACTATTGACAAACTCCTCAACGATGGGCGTATTGTGACTCAGGCCCGAGTGGTCGTCCACACTACAGGTCCGCTTGGCCCAAACACCCCAATGAGCGACAATCACTGGTCCATCTACTTGCTTCTAGCAGCTGGCGGTTCTCTCCGTTTGAATATGAGAGCAGATTGGGACGAAGCCGCCGAAGCATGGGACACAACAGGAATACTCGATTGCTCAACACATACATACATCCAGACAAATTCTTGTATCGAGTACTGGGATTACCCAGTTCCAGGTATTTCTATTGGACAGATTTGTACTCTCCTTTGGAACAAAGAACGCGATGCATATGAGATGTCAGGAGGGGGGTCAGGCTGCCGCTACTGGGTGTAAGTATCCCCATGCTCAAAGTAACAGCTGCTGAATTTATTATTAAGTTATTCTATTATCTGGCTTCTTGAGGATAATCGATATGCTTCAGTTGGTTCTGCCAACAATTTGTGGCCCAGTTTGCTCTTCAGGTACTCTAAATCTGGGGAGAAAAGAGACTTACCAATGGTCGAGGGAAACTTCTATGAGACTGGTCGATTTGCAGAATCAAGCACCCAAAACACTACGACGACCACACCACCTGCCACTACATCGCCTGTAGCTACTAGCTCATCGCCAACAGCTTACAAATATTCACTTCCTACTGCGCCAGCGACAGTACCGTCTGGATCGTCTGAGGCTGCGCAGGCGTATTATTTTGTCGAAAATGGGACATATTATTACTGGGATACTCAAAATACCATCCGCGTAGATCGTCCAAAGGGTCAATGGGTCCGAAATGAGAAGGGGTGGTCGGACACCAACAGGACGCAATTCTGGCGATTCTGGGATGGAAAGAAGACTTTCTATAGATGAACACAGGCAGTCTGTTTGCGTATAAACTCGATGAATTTTTCACATCTGTTTGACCGGCGCTGTGGGATGGACAGACAGGCAGTGTCTATAATTTTCTACAGGAACAGTTTGCGTGTCTGATCATGCTTATCCTCCAATCAGGTTGTATGCACTTATGCGGCCGCTAGCACGACGACTAGAGTCTTGGCATCCACTCAGTATCTCTTATAATCTTCCACCTTCTCCCATTATCTTCATCTCTAAGTATCTCACACCTTCGTCTCCCACCATTTATCACCATCTATCATCATTCACCCTCTCCTCTTCTCCTCAGATCCTGGGCTCCTCGGCCTTTCACTGCCTCACCCATCATGGCTTCCTTTGACGTTGATCACAAAACCGCAAGTAATGATGAAATAGCTGCATACTGTTCAAATCCAAACCATACATCTCTCAGCAAAGCTTGTTATGATAACCATGTTGTGAAGTTATCTGAAGAAGCAGTAGTAAAGTTTGGTATAGGTGTCAAGGAAGAGGAGGCAAACAGTCTTAGACGAGCCTACGAACTAGTTGATCATGATATCGTGCGTGTTCCATTTGTTTATCGTTTTTTTATCAAAGCACAGCAAGGTTATATTGTTATGGAGCACATGCAGGGAAGAGTCATCAAGTCTGTTGAAGAACCTGTCCTGATAGAAAGAATCGCCGATATTCTTGCCTATCTTACGACTATACGCGGTTCTATACCTGGTCCACTTGGTGGCGGAGTGTCAAGTGGTATCCTTTGGTCTGAGCACAGTGAAGAACCCCTCCTTCATACTGTTGAGGAGATGGAAGCCTGGTTCAATAGGAGACTACGGAAAGAGGATCCTAAATTAAGATTCAATGAATCTGTGTTGGTTTTGTGCCATCTTGATATAGCTCCTCGAAACTTCCTTTTACTCGAGGATGGTTCTGTTTGTCTTCTTGATTGGGCCTCTGCTGGATTTTATCCGAGGGTTTTCGAAGAATGTGTAATAAGAATTACACGTGGATTTAGGGATTCTTTCAAGGAAGATGCTGTAAAGCTGAGAGGGTTGACGGAAAAGGAGGAGGTTCAGATAAATTCAATGATGCGAGCTTACTACAACAGTGTGCGATTTTACTTGTAAGTACAAATCCTTCCCCTCGGATGTTTCTTCCTCACCATATCTATAGCAAACCCAAACAGACATCACACGCCACCCCAAACCCGGGGCACGACGACGACAATCCTGTCGATGATTGATGAAACCTACTTGTTTATGAATCGCCGAGTTAGCAGAAAGCATCGACCACTTTATCATACGACTTCTCGTCGCCAATGTTAGAGCATCGGGATTCAGATGAGGCAGAGTTCTTACTGCGTTGGAATTTGGTTGGGGTTTTTTGAAGCAATGTCTTCGTTGGGCCCGAAGTAATTGGCGAAAAATCTTCGAGTGGCGTGGACGGCTTCGCGTTCCACCGGACAACTTCTCTTATCCAGTCCCACCGTGGTTGTTTCCGCAGTATGGCTTCTTCACAACATTCACAGTCACGGCTTCGAGGCTCTAGATGACGACCACAGTATACTCCCTCAAACCGAATATTCTTTTATCCATTGTTCGCAAGAACTATCGAAATCCATGGGCGTACTTTTGCGTATCTGAGCTCGGCTATTGTATGTATCTGTACTCTGGAAGAGCGCATGCTCCGGCGTTTATTTCGAGCAAAATCACAGTTGGAGGATATAAACATAATGGCATGGTGTGCCTACTTTCTTCGCGGAGAGATAATTAGAAGTGGAACGGGATCGATGGACAAAACGACGAGGGAAAGATTTCTCCAGGTGGTAGACAATGCGAAGCTTTGAGTATGTATTTGACATGGATTGGACCGAGGGAAAACCGAATAACTGCACTGAATGGTTGACACGAGATAAGTTTTACAGAATCTCGTTCCACTATCCTACCGCCACTTCCACATTCAATTGTTATCCTAGAAAACCTTGAATATGCATTCACGCACCACCAGCTCTCACCCGAGGCTTTCGCCCCCGCTTCCGGGGCTTCCCCCCTTGCTTCTTGAAATTCTCCTTCAGTGACTGCAGCGTGTGGCCTGGGAAATGCCGTCCTATCTCTGCCCAGGTCTTGTCTTCGTGGACCATCTTAGCCAGCCGACTCTCTTGATTCTTCGTCAGTTCCTTGCCCGGCTTGCGAGAAGTGACAGCCCGGCGAGAGACTGCAGCCTCCACTGACGATTCCCTAGAGCTAGTGCTTAAACCTCCTGAATGAAGCGAGAGGCTCAAGTGCTCAGGGTCATGTGACAACGAAAACTCAAGATTGTATGTAATCTGATTGCCAATCGTAACGCGCTTCAGGAAACCTTGGAAGGGCCATTCCTGATACTCCGCGGCTGCCGACTTCTGCGTATCTGAAGAGCTGTGAGAGCTTATGGACGTAGGCGGGTGAGCCAGATCAGTCTCGGAGGACTGCGCATTGCCGATCTCAAATTGCGTGGTTGATGGCGTCACGTTATGAGACCGTGCCAGGCAAGGCATTGGTGAGCTCTGTTCAAGAGGAGGCGTTGGCGGCAAATCAGGCGACGCTGGTACCAGTCTCCGCTGCTTCGTAGGTCGTGGGTTCTCGTCTTTCTCGTTCTCCTCGTCATCATCGTCCTTTGTTTCGTGACCATGGCCGCCGCTCTCGGAATGGTGGATGTCAGTTTTGATTCCTTCGTCCTGATGCTGCCGCTTCTCTCCCCGCTGCTCGAGCTTCTCACTCTCGTCATCGTCGCCGGCCTCCTCCAGTCCCTGCTCCAGTACCTTGTGCCTTATATCATCTGCTGCTATCTCCTCTTGTTCTTGCTCGCGCGGAGCTCCCTTCTCCTTCTCCTGTCTGCAGAGCCGTGTGCTGGACCGGAGCTCTTCTGACCAGCTTCGGTCACAATCCTGATCAATCGGAGGTTGCGATGATTCAAATGAGCGATCACCTGGGGAGCTAGGAGAGGTAGCTAATAACTCCTCTTGCTCTTCGAAAGCCAGTTGCATGTTTCTCTCAAGATCTGAGGCGTTTTCTTCACTCTCCCCTCCACCGTCCTGGTCCAATGTTACAATCAGAGACTGGACCGCTGACTCTTCCGATGCACTTCGCGTGGTTCTATTATCGCCATGTGGCTTGGTCTGGTCCTGGGATACTCCAAGAGAGTGGCGGCGAGAGGGAGGCTGGTCCTGGGCGGGCTTAGATGCCAGACCTTCATGATCCAGCGGAGGAAGTGGATGCGGGTCTTCATAAACGAAGCAGCCTTCCTCAACATCCCACCATGGTTCGCGGTTGGACGGATCAGCGCGCTGGCTCCGCTCTAAGGCGGGAACAGGGCCAGCGTTTATGGAGGTGGAGGTGGCTTCGGAGTCGGTAGTGTGGTCAGGACTATCGCTCTCGTCCTCCTCAAGAATCACCGGCCTGTCTGGAAGTTGTCAGAATTCGGCTTGCTATAGTAATAAAGAGATGACGCGCATACCTCGAGTGCCCTGGCATCCTGTTGCCGCGATCTTCTTCCGCAAAAGCGGATCTAGGAGCTCTTCGATCGATGGCAAGCTATCGTCTGCATCGTCTTGGTTGGTGGGGTCGTGAATGCGGCCTGCGAGTTCTCACAGCAGATTAGTCAAGGTCCCTTCGAAAGACTCTCTGTGATCGTACCTTGAGCTTCGACTTCTTCATCTTCGGGCTGGGCTCCAGAGTTACACCCTCGTTGCTGAGTTGCTGCAACTGGCTGGTTTCGAGATGTGGTTGCGGAGGCAGCCCTACTATGTTTACGTGGAAATTTGTGCTGCTTGTGGAGTGATTTCTTCGGAGGTGGCTGCCAAAATTGGACGTGGTTCAAGTCGACAGTGGCCATAGTGAAGGCTCTCAGAAAATGTGTGATAAGGATAAATGGAATTGGCCTCGAGTTGGAAACTTGATGATTTCTTAGACCGGACTGCCACTTCAAAGTGGGAAGTACTGAAGATTTATATAGCCGCCCGGTATTCAGCAGTCCTGGTTTCCTGTCTACCGCTCACAGTTGTCAGGCCGTCGTTGCCCATCCTAGCAAGGCCGAGGGAAACGCAAATTGCATGACAAAAAGCCCGTGGCTTCCATTCCGTTCTCTCCCTTCCACCCAGGAACCTGCGATCTCTACACCAGGACATGCATCTCGACTAGGCAGTGCTCGCCGTTGCACTCAAACCGTCCTTCCATGCAAAGCTGAACTCAGCCGTCATTGCCGGCCACCACAGCGTTTCCCTGTGACCATGAGTGGCACCGTCCTGCCCTCATTCCTCCAATAAAGTAGTCAGTACCAGCGTGCTATCAGGAATCCTCCTGCAGCTCGGGACACAGTCAGGAGATTTTCGCAGGCGCCCAACACTCGGATCTTGCAACATCCGAAGTCAGAGGGTCTGGCCCGCTTGCGATTGCCCCCATATGCTTTCCGTTATGTCTGGCAGCTTTAGCGTCGATCGAGCAATCCTGCTGCGATCTGCAATTCCCACCGCTCTGCCCAGCCATTCTCGTATCACCGGGTGTTTCCCAACCTCTCAACCCAGTATCAGCTCCTCGTGGTCAGGACAAATCGCAGTCGATACATGGGGAACGTGGTCGAGTGGTGGTGCTCAGACAAGAGGGGCCTCCGTATTCGGTACGCAGGAGGTTGTAGCAGCTCCAACGGACCCCTCCCCCAACTGCCACGCACGCAGGTATCGGCCCTCCCCTCGCAGGTAGCCCAGAACCTAGGGCACACTTGCTGCCAATGCCTCCACTTAGACGAGGAGCTTACTACAAGGGCCTCGTCGCCGCTGTTGCTGGTACGTAAACTGATCCGAGGATCCAGCTAGGCAGAGGGGTGGCCGCGTCATCGTGAGGCACTTTTCGCATTGCTGAGGTCGTAATGCGTGGAGCACTGCCTAGGCAGAGCCTGCGCTTTGCAGTTCACCGAGGACTGGCGCCGCCGTGGATGTGAGAATGGTGCGACGACGAGGGTGCTTAGGGGCAGGATTCGACTCCTATGCTCGTATCTCAGCCCAATACGACACGGCTTGGAGAGGAGGAGGTCATCGCCAATGTTGAAGGGGATCGAGGCCAGGGTGGTAGATCGAGGGGTAGCAGCTTCCTGACCGCTCGCGCCGCCAGGAATCTCAAGTCTCAGCTTCAGCTGCGGCGACGCCGACGCTGGTGCACGAGGGCGGGTCCGGGCGAGGGCGTTGACGGCGCATGATGTGATGCAAGGAGGGGCTTGCTTGAGGGGTGAGTCGGCGCGGGCTCGTTGGGAGAGAGGAATGAAAGAAGCATGAAGGTCGAGGAGGGGGATGGGCGCGGGTTCTTATACCTCGCGAAAGCGGCGCCGGGCCCGTGCCCGCGCCTTGCCGCATGCGGCGGTCGCTAAACCAGATTATAGAGTTTGATTGACATACTTTTGATTATTAAACTCGTTGGAGCTGATCTGCCGGCAGTCCCCGGCAGCATTTTGTGAAGCATAACTAGTGGGTCTCGCGGTTATTGAAGGCTCTAGCTGCACCGGCCGGCCCGACTCCACAGGCCCAGAAGATCAGTTCGTGTAGAGACTTGAGTCTTCAGTGGACCCGTTTGACCTTCCTTCCTGCTTCAAAGTAGAAGTCATTCTTCGCCTAGTGACTTTCCTTTCCATTGAGTTCGAGAGGTTTCAGTATAAATCCAGCGTCGAATCGTAGTCCATCTCAGAAGCCGAATTTCCAGCTCTCCACAAAGATTGTATAGTTAAACGTGCAGGTGTACTCCATTCGCTTTGAGGTGTTTTTCGCCACAAAGGGGAGTAAATTTAAAGCTCCATTCGAGTCTGAAGAGATTTTATTAAGGGATTCTAAAGATATATAAATTTGAATCGAAAGTACTAAAAATTTGGATACGGTGCTGACCTCGCTTAAGGTGGCCGGGAGCAATGGCCGCAACTCTTACCATTTCGGGTTCACAAAAAAAAGCCAGCCTCCATGGCGACGCGTACATGGTCTGATGAGCTTGCTTCGTATTTGGGCACGTACTTTCGTACGAAGTATTTGGACCTTGCAAAGGAGGGGCGCCAATAACGTAAGATCTATTTCATATCACGAACGGTGATAACCTAGAGGCAGTCTCGGACGCAAGGAGCTTGGCGGCGAAGGTGGAGGGACATGACAGGGAGCAGAAAACGTGGGCTGTATGGAGTAGGAATTATATCATATCGCATTGCATCTCCGGCAATCACTCCGTCATTCTTAGGACATCTCATCTCTCTACCACCTACCACCTGCATTTGCGAACTTCATTGAAGCCGACCACGATCAACCCTAAGCTTTCGCGCACTTGTGCATTGTGGCGTACTGGTATTGCTCTGGGAGATGTCTACATCCTCGGTATGTAAGCTTCATTATCCGCCCCTTCCATCCCCACGAGAGTTCCAGTGAACCGATGTCTTGGCTGCAAACGAAGGGACGGCTGTACATCCTGGCGACTCATACTAATAATGCAATTAAAGGAGAAAGCAAACCTCGCACGGATTCGCGATAACCAGAGACGAAGCCGTGCCCGGAAGAAAGAATATCTTCAGGAGCTAGAGAGCCGGTTGCGCCAATGCGAACTCCAGGGCATCGAAGCGTCGAGCGAGATTCAGGGAGCGGCGAGGAAAGTTGCGGAAGAGAACAAGAAATTACGAGCGCTCTTATCACAGCAAGGCGTTAGGGAGGACAGCATCGAGGTATATCTGCAAACATCCTCAACGGGCGTTACGGCAATGGGAGGTCAATATGAAAGTCACAGCGAGGCGGTACAAGTTCTAGAACAATTGCTCTCGACACGCAAATCGTGCTGCACGGATGGAAACAACCCAACTGGGGGAGGCGGACAATCCTTCAGCAGAGATAGCTCTGGTAGTATTACTCCCACCCAGTCTGTCTGGAACCCATCCTTCTATACCCGAAATCCGAGTGGCCGATGCCGTTCTGGCATTCAACACGCTGGGAAGGCGGCTTCGATGCAATACATTACACCCAGTGGTAGCACTACCAGCAGCGCGACCTTAGGAACTGGTTCTAGTCACGGAATATCGCATCATCAGAGGCTTGTACCTGCGCAGATGGGGAGGAACCTTAGCCCAGCATCGAATGCTTCGAGCCAAAACCACCGGATATTCGAGTATGATCAGCCATTTTCTATATTGAATCAGTCATATCCTTCCCCGCGGAGCAACATTCCGAAACACCAATATCCGAGTGTCCAGCAATCATCCATATATGTGCCCACGACTTCGAACATGAATGATCGCAACTATGCAGCAGAGATAATTACGGCCATGTCAGGAGTCAGCGACTCATCAGCTGTCCGGGCAGACTTAGGCTGTGGACCTGGCATAGACTGTTAGGTGGATAACTAACTGGTTCTCAATGTAATGGACTGATACTCTGGTGTTGGATTATAACGACTACAGGTGTGTCAGGAGCCCCGTGTGCGACCTTTGACACAGGTGGGATTTTAGGGGAAGTAGTGACAATTGCCTCAACGGCAGGACAACACTACACAATGCTCATTGGAGTCCCCAGCGACTCATTCCTGAGAAACTTTATTCCAATCCTGTTTTCAGCACTAACATAATTAGAAGCTTATCAAGTGGCTCGGTTGGCGCTCTTGACCAGAATTGAGTGCCGAGGGGCGGCCGGAGAGGTTGCTGGCACTGTCACTCTTCTCGTAGCTAGAGTCGATGCAGTCCCTTAAGATGTCCCTCCCCCATCTCCCCCAACACCAAAAATCCCGTTCCTTTTCAACGCAACCCGGAGTTGGCCAAAATGCAATGGCATTCAAGATCCTTCGTACTCTAGGAAGGCAACTTCTGGTATCTATCATAGAACACCATGTTGACACTATGTTGATTACAATGACACTGAAGATATAAATGCAAGGCGCCACAAGATCTAACCGACTCGATTGGATGTTCGGTGCGAGCACATGAGAGCAAAGCCGTTCGCCAAGCATCGCATCTCGTATGTGTATCCATCTCTAACCACAAGATGCCTATCATTCTTCTGAAAATGCCGGGGCGGGCTTCGCTGCAATATATATTACTGACCAAGTCTGCCTTGTGAGGACTTGACAGTGGGGAACACAGTAAGCAATTAGTAAGGAAGTAAGATCATCAAACAAACAGCTTCTTGATGGAGACCGCAAACGGCGCAAAGCTCTTACTAGAGAAAAGTACGATTGCTTGAACGCAATGCACGAGTACGGAGCAGCGACCGAACAGTACAGAGTACTTCTTTTGCGCTTTATAAGCCGTCGTAACCCTCTCCTTCAGCACGGCATTGGCATTAGCCCACCAAGGCTCGCCGGCCAGACTCCTCAGAACGGCAACTTCACTTGAAAGGTGCGCTCTTGCAAGGTCTTACAGGAGTTATCTTGGGTCTACTGGCCCTGTCAAGTTTGTCAATATCTTCAATATTATGAATTGTGGTTGATGTCGAAAAACGAAAGAGAAATGATAAATGAAGGTCGAGACTGCCATGGACATTTGACGTCAAATGATCTCCCCCGCCTCGTCCACACGCCTTTGCTCCTTGATTTGTGGATCTATTCCCAGCCCAAACCCAACCAGACATGGCATGTTCTTTGTGCATATTTTATGCAAACAATACCAAGACTGCGCAAGTTATGGACGAATTATGAGCTTTTGGGATATCGTGGCGGAGCGCTTGGAAGGCATTTCGTTCTATTTCCGAAGCTGTCGCGCAAGCAAGCATGAAGAGCTTCCCATCTCCAATCCCCATTTCCGGGGCTGAAGCCCAATTCTGCCTGCTGCTATCCTCGGTCCCAGGTTCAATTGTGCTGCTTAGTTCTTTGGAGGTCTGATCTCCCAGGCTATTGCAGCTTTTTAACCCGTTACTACAGTTCCATATCTTCTTAGCGTTTACCGGTTGCACGGATCAATCCAAGTGAGTGCAGCTGTCAGCTCTTACATCCACGTCTAGTCCTTCACCAGTATATGCGAAACTTCGTGCTGCAGCACAACCTTGTACATGCCATACGGGACCAGTTCGATATGACAGGAATACTTGCTGATCCGAGGATGGCTGCAGGTAGCCGGTAGCTGTTCGGATGGCCGCTTCGTCGACGACCGAAGTCGAGTCGAGACACGACGATGAGGGTACAAGTGGCCACGAAGAGCAGCACAAAGCATCGATTTCTAAGACACATCACGAAC
>Ga0207879_100185_pt1 | contig 26251 bp, 28 predicted proteins | sample LinPmetageLP24_FD_184045 | JGI IMG/M metagenome (GOLD analysis project Ga0207879, IMG submission 184045) | Marine viral communities from the Pacific Ocean - LP-24 (SPAdes) | ecosystem: Environmental > Aquatic > Marine > Oceanic | place: Pacific Ocean | collected 2009-08-30 | reverse complement strand
GGGGGGGGGGGGGGGTTGTTCTGGAGCAGGACCGCTCCAGAGAGTGTCAAATCGAAGCGTTGTTTGGCTTGAAATGGAGGAATTGGAGAGAATGTCTTGTAAAGCTTTCATACCACATCGAAATCATCAACTAACTGTATCCAATATTTTTCAGGAGACAGTCTTTGTACACGTGAAACAGTTTGAAAAGAATAAAACCATAGCTTTCTACCCCCAAAGTCCCAAATCAGCATGTCCCTTACATCCACAGCACGCAGTCTGTAGCCCAACTTGTCATCGTGACGCGCAACCTCCCCAATCCCGTCACAGAGACCCGATCTCAAGGACAAGCTATGGCTTTCACGGAGTCCTCTACCCAGACAGAGAATACCGACCTAAAGCCTCGAAATCCGACTACTCAAGATAAGACTAGCTTCCGCCCTCGATCCATATCTCCAAACCATCAACTACTCTGAAGCTCACATCGAGTTTCTTCACGGCGCAATGTTGACGCTTTCAAAGCAGGTCTATGATCAGATTACGGACCCAGAGAAGCAGGCCAAAGAAATCAGACTGATTCATGCGTCTGTCAGCAGTCTACTGGAGAAGACAGAGAGAAAGAGACAGAGAGGATGAGCAGGTTGTGGGCGGAACTCATCCAAATCCTCTATGGTAGCCAGGATTTGGCTACGAAAGGAGGCTTGAGTCCAACTCGTCAAGGAGAGGATAGAAACTTTTGAAAGGAAGCGGGCCGAACTCTGTCAAACTCTGAAAGACACGTCGTCTGCCGCTGTGACTGAGCATAGGTTGCAGACGGAAGTGGATAGGGAGACGGAAGTCGAAGGATCAGATCTCGAAGATGATACCGATAATGAAGATGGCTCTGTTGATGGGGACATTTGGGATCGTAGTGTTGACCCAGCCTGCATGGATGCTGGTTATGAGCGAGATGACTCCGACGTCAACAAAAACATCTAGGCTCTCATTATACAAACTGCTAAAGCGCTTCCGCGAGACGCTCATCAAAAGACTCATTTGGATTCTTAAGGTGTTCGTGAGGAGAACACGGCTTTGGTCTCGGCCTCGTCGCGAAAGCAACTGTGCAGGAGACACTTTAGAATTTCTCATTCATAATGTGTTCCTCCTTCTCTGAAACAATTTGTGAAGAAGGAACAGTCTATCGAGAGTTTTTTTGCACTTGCGCGAGTCTTGTTAGCCGTCACTAGACGTTTCCACCCTCTGCCACGTGGAGGCCAGAGTCATAGAGGGCGCCGACGTCAGACTACTTGGGTAACGTTGCTCCCGTTGACAGACGCCGACCCAGTTGATGTTCAACTGGAGTGTATCACGACCTTTGTTTTTGATCGGAGGATTTTTCTCTTCTTTGTGGTGAGTTGTTGTATTTGGTTGGGAGTTTCGATTTGTTTCGTTCCTCGAGCCTTGTATCTTCTACAGTGAAGCCCAACTCGGCCTTGTTGACTCTTCAACCGAGGATTTGAGGTTGAGGATCCATCCTGCTGGTGGTAGATGGTATTTAGACATTATGCTCTGAACTACGTTTCTTTGTCCACTTCGATTCGCTCTTCGTTCTGAAACGACTAAGTGGCCCCTCTTCTCGCCTTGAGGTTGGCTTTCCAACGAATTTTCGTTGATGCACCTTGTTGGGGTTTTTCTTTTTTTCTGTTGCGTCATGGAGTGACGATGCCGATGTTTTTCTCGTTGTCCAAATCCTGGGGTGTTGGATGATGGACGATGAGTACGTCACTACCTGACCTTAGGTGCCGACGGGTGCCCATAGGCTCGTTAGAAATGGTCATTGGTTTGATGTAGACAGTGTTGTGACCTCTTGGGGTGTGACTTTTCTTCTCTACGGGGTCCCGAATTGTGTTGTAGGAAGGCACAGGGTCGCGTTGAGCTTGCCGATAAGATGGTGCTGAAGAAATGCTCGAGCTCAGGTATTCATCATCTACCCATGCTCCTGGTATCGAGTCGTATTGTCGGTCGTTGTCCATGGATTTTTTGGTCTCCGGGATCCGTGTTGGCGGTGGTGCTGTCGTCGATAATGTTGAGCTTCGCTGCTTGCCGTGGTGGAAGTTCCGTGTCGAGTTGCTGCTGTATCGATAGGTTCGCGATTCATAGACGGGCTTCTTATGCCTTTTGAGTCCTGAGCCGAATATATCAACCCGAAGGTTGATGAAGAACTGTCGTGTGGAAGGCATGGTGATAATGCAGATGAGATCTTGCGAAGAGAATGAACAAGAATGAACCCGACAGGGCGACCGAGGACAGTTGAGATGATCGCAAGAAGCTTTGTGGATTCGAAAGAAGAAAGAAGAGGGGCTGCAAGGGTCCAAAAATATATATCTTTGTGTTGAAGCTAAAATAGATTGCCAGATTGACTCACTTGATGAAACCATGAAGCGAAGAGACGGCGTCTAATAGAACCAGAATACATGAAACCCCGTGAATTATTCAGTAGTGGCGGACTACTGTAGCATCAACAAACAATAAATCAATAAAACACCAAATTAAACGAAAATGGCGTGTCAACGTCACAATCTATCAAAGCGAGCGCGGTTCATATTTGGAACACATCTATATCTAATACAATGGCTACTATATTTTGATGTGAGATAAAAGAATTGATCAACAGTCCGCAAAAGTGCTAATCACTTCAACTATCGCATTATCGCTTGCTTTAACGGCCGAATCGTGTTTGAATTTCGTCAGGATCTCATCAGGTATCAAGATGACTAGATGATTGTTCTAACAAACTCCTGTCATTATCTGATTATCTGAGATCGAATCAAATGATCGATGCGGGTATGAAGTGGTAGTGGGGAAGTCATGGAGCCCGACGACGGAACCTTTCACCTCTCTAACCGATATCCTGCAAGGTCATGATGTAGCAAGGTCAAATATGGAATCAAAGGACCGAACTAAGAGCTCTCAAAACGTTGCTAGGAATGCATGGAATTGGTGCTGACGCGATAGAGCACGGAGGCAGGACCAAGCGAGCCAGCTTTCTTTGATTGACTACTTGATTTTGGTCCTCAACAAAGAATCTCAGCGAGAGCATCGACACTGATGATATGTAAATCGAGATGCACGAGTGGTAGTAGAGGTATTGAAGAGAACTTGCATGCAAAGAGAGAGGGCGCGTGGTGGATTGTGAGATCTTAGGATGCCATTTAAGAGGACAACAGCAGAAATTGTCCAGGTGAGTCACGTTTCAGACGAACTGTACAGACACCGGAATCATATTGAAGACTGCAGAAACGTTTGCCATAGAAGAACAAATCCTCACCTACTTTCCTTTCCAGCACAGAACCTCCCCGCATTCGAATACAAACTCACTCCCTTCAGTCTCATCCCACTCCACCCACGCCTTGTGCCAATTGTCCATTTCCTCCTTAGATGCCATACCATACTGAATGGCCATTTCAGCTGGTTGACCGACAGTTCTATGGGTATGACTCGGGTTGCGCATTGGGCTCTTGGAATAGACTAGCTTTCCACCATCTTTCCCAAGTCCGGCTTCGGCAGCCCATTGCTCCAGCTTGTCTCCGGCCTTGGTGTTACCACCCATCTTCTCCATGGTGAGCATAGCACGATCCCAGTATGCTCGGATACCTGGCAAATCTGGCTTCAGCGACAGCACGATGGAAGGTGACGAGTCGCGGAAGGCGATGATTCCTCCAGGTTTGCAGACTCGGTAATACTCTTTGATCGTGGTGACCGCATTGGGAAGGTGCACAAGAACCTGATGCGAGTGCACGACATCGAAGGTGTTGTCTGCGTAGTCGGAGAGATTTGTGGCATCTCCAACGACGAAGGTCAAGTTTGGGACAGCAGAAGGTGGAAATGCAGCAGCTGCCTGTTCAACAATACCGGCTGAGTTATCTAGTCCTATCGTCTTCCCGTCCGAGGCGATCTTCGCTAGATCTGAAGTGATAAAACCAGGACCGCATCCTGGTAGATATCTAAGTCGAGGAAACAAGTAATGAGGGGGACTTACTGACCGACATCGAGGATGTTCGCGTCTTTCGTTACATGCGATACGAAGTATTGGCAAGAAGTAGCAACAGTTCTATCACCATAGAGTTTGGTGACAGCAGGGTCATCACCACGGATATCTTGTCTCTGGTATGCCATTTCTGAAGAGCGTCCCTGCCGAAGTAGTGAGGGAAGAGGGTTTGGACTGGTTTTTGGGAGGTAATGAAGTTGATAATCACTTAGATATGGTTTCTCCAGGCAGGAATCTGAGGTTTGAGAGAGTTTGCCATTTATACTAGATGTCTCGGACCCGATCATTCGTGTACGTCCATTATGACAAGGTTCTGACCTCAATGACAAGGTTCTGACATCAATGCCAAGGTCATCGACAGTCCACGAGCCGTTGGTCAACTCGCATGTCGCCGCAGGAATGCATATTTTGACAGGGCATGAATCTGATGTCAGCGCTAATCACTTCAGGCTATCTTTCCACCTGTGCAACTGGGGTCTTCAAACCTCTATCAGGCATTTTCGTTGTGATGACCAGTCACCAGGCATTCAGTGGACAAGGCTGTTTGCAAAAAGAGCCTCTTGCCGCATCCTTCGGACAAGAGGATGGATACATGAGAAAAGACTTTACAATGTAATAGGAAATACGGTGTAAAAATGCCGTCGGATTCATGGACCCCGCTGTCCGAAAGATCGAAGAGGAAAACATTGCTGTAGGTTATGGGGCGTGTTCGTTTCAGCTCTGAAATTCGCACTTTGTGGCAAATGTAGAGTGACGGAGTCGAATCTTGGGAAGAACTGAAAAGGACTGACATATCGACTTCTTCGAAGGATGGGAGGGAGAAAAAGTCAACGTACCAGAAAAAAGAGACTAACTATAATAATAACATGAGCGACCAGCTCGATGAGCTGGTAGTCGTCGTGTGTACGAATCAGCAAGTTTGTCTTAAGTCATCTCCAGACGAAAACAATAACAGATGTGAATGATACAAGCCATCAGAAAAGGACAACTCCAGGTCCAGAACTCGTTTCTTGTGGCTTATGGTAAAGGTGCTGCTTCGATTTCCCGGTTCGACTCCTTTCTTCACTGCTGGCGTGGCCTGTTCGTATGATGTGGCTCGGAAAGTTGAGTGTCAGACAAGGAGACACTGATGAGATGGAGCAGCAGCAAGATCCCGGGTTCAGTGTACATACTCCAGTTATGTCTGCCTACATCTCTAGTACGGAGATTGCATATCACCAACTGGGCATAGTCACGCATAGGTCTCAATTAACAACTTTGTCGATCAAGTCTGAGGCAGAAGTCTTTGGGCATCCCGGATCAATTGTCAGCGCCTCGGTCAACAAGTGTTGGCAATGTCAAGTTTCCTTCACTCCAGCCAAATTGGACAACGAGCAGAACGAACACCAGGGCACAATTTAGTTTTGGAAGACATCTTTACGGATACATGGGACGTGGCAGGCAGCATCGTATGACCAATTGACCGTTGATGGCGTCTGACCTGGGGAAAACCCTTGGAACTCCACTACCCCGCCAGTCCAGTCCAAGTCGAAAGACCGGGAGTCTCAACCGAGCCACGTGGACTTTGGTCGAATTTGGACATCGAGGGAGTAAAGAGTTGTTGAAATCGTGTTGGGGAGTTGGACTAAATCTTGATACAGCTAGGCATGGCATGCTGATCCATCGCTGTCATTTCAAGGGAAGTCCGGAGATGTCCCGAGGTAAGGAAGCGAACCTTCTGTCCGCAGAGAGTTAAGCATATATTATCAGCGATTTCTTTTCCTTTGCTTATTATTATCTACTCTACACGGAATCCTGGGCTATCTAGGCTTCGTGTCGACAAAATAATCGACGTCTTTTGGACGTCTCAAATTCAGTTGCGCATTGAGAATTACATAGGTCAGCATCCCACCTATCTTTCCAATATCATAGAGTTTCCCGCCACCCCACTTTCCCCTGTTGTTGCCCGCTTTCTGGGCATCCGGTCATATTTTTAGGGCCTTCTTCCGGTCAACATGGGGCAAAAGTGGGCGCCGAAGTGGATGTTCATGAATCGTGTGCGTCTTATCGTGACAAACGACCAACGGATAAGTGTTCGGGATATCCGAGATGTTTCCTCGGATGAGACCGATCGCTGCCCTCTCTTGGCCCCCCTTGTTGTTATCGACGTTGCTTGGAAGCCGTTGAGAAATCGACGTACAAGAACAAGAGGCACGTCCAGATCTGAAGAGGTCAATCTTGCACTGTGTCAAGTTTCCTCGCCTATTTTCAACTTCACGACATGGATCCTTCAAATGAAAAGATGGAAAAGACCAACTCGAACCCGAAGGTCGCTGAGTTCAGCGAAGGAGAGATCTCGAACCTGGACGAAGCTGATATTTTTCTGCGCGACAACAACTTCAGCCCAGAATACATTCAGGAATTGCTTGCCGACAAAGAGCTTAACAAGCGACTGGTCCGAAAGATCGATTTGATACTGCTGCCTCTTCTTGCTGGCACTTACGTGCTGCAATATATCGACAAGTCCGCACTGGCTTATTCGGCAGTCTTTGATATCCTGACAGATACGAATACTTCATTGTATCAGTACAGTTGGCTAGGCAGCATTTTCTACTTTGCCTACCTGTTCGGTAAGTCCAACACACCCAAAGCCCAGAAACAAAACCATGCTAATTCTTCAACTAGCCGAGTACCCTTGGTCATATCTAGCACAGAAGACTTTGATGGCAAAGGTTGTGGCTGGATGTATCATATCATGGGGAAGCATCCTGATGATCACGGCGTCTTGCAGTAGTTTCACGGGCCTTGCAATATGCCGCTTCCTCTTGGGCGTGTTTGAAGCTCCAATTACTCCTTGCTTCATGATGATTGTTGGCATGGTAGGTCTTGTTTGATCGTGCTTCCGTTCACTTTACTGACTATTTTAAGTGGTATACGCGTCAAGAACAACCTTTCCGAGCTGGAGTATTCTACTGCTGCAACGGTGTCGGCTCGATGGTTGGAGGTGTTCTCACTTACTGCATCGGTCAGGTCGACTCATTCCCAGTGTGGAAGCTGATCTTCCTCATCTGCGGTGCAGTAACTGTTCTCTGGGGATGCTTGATTCTCTGGCTGCTCCCAGACAACATCATCTCCGCTAAGCGATTCAGTCTCGAGGACAAGGCTGTGCTGATCGGACGTGCCAAACTCGGACGAACTGGAGTTCTCAACAGAACAATCAAATGGTACCAAATTAAGGAGGCGCTCCTCGACCCACAAGTTCTTCTCCTCGCGCTTTACATGCTTCTCAATGAGGTCATCAACGGCGGTATTGCAAATTTTGGCAAGCTCATCATCAAGGGGCTTGTCAAGAAACCGCTCCTCACCACCGCCCTCGGTATTCCGCAAGGCGCTTTCCAAGTATTCTGGATTCTTGGTGGCACCTTCCTTGCATCACGATTCAAGAATGCTCGCACAATTGTCATGATGATGTACCTTCTTCCAACTATCATCGGCGCTTCGCTCTTGTGGAAGATGGGCCGTGAGACACAAGCTGAGAAAGTTGGCGTTCTGTTCGGGTATGTACCTCTAACTGCTCTCTGGTTCTCTTAGCTAATCTTGGACCAGCTACTACATTTCCGGTTCATACGTGACGGGTCTCGTCCTTGCTCTGCAAATGCCTGCTACCAACTTGGGAGGGTACACAAAACGCACGACAGGTGTGGCTATTGTGTTCATGACTTATTGTGTCGGAAACATCATCGGCCCACATGCATTCATCGCCAGCGAGTCACCAAAATACCCTACCGGCTGCAAAGTCATTCTTGCTTGCTCAGTGACTCAGGTCGCAGTTGCCCTTTCCCTGAGAGCCCTACTCATGGCTCGCAATAAAAAGAGAGACGCAGCCGCCCCGGCCGGAACAAACGCAGAGTTCAATGCTGTGGAGGAAGATGGTGGGGACATCACTGATTTCGAGGTATATATATCCCATTTCGACCCACTTTTGATGCAAATCTAATTACGTACCAGAATCAAAACTTCAGATATATCTATTAATCGCCTGGTAATGAGCTTGAATGTGTGGTGCGATAGCTTCAGATGAATGTAAATGATTGACGACCATGGAACGAGAGCCGCCAAAAGTGATGAAGAATGCTGCCCCTCGTTACTTTGCACCTTGCCTCGCTGCAGACTATCGATGGCCCCGGCATGAAGCTGAGACTTGACATGAGAAAGAGCGCCATCTAGGGGCCGCTCTCATTCCTTGATATTCTTGATTTACTCTTGCTTCGCCTTCGCGTTTCTACTTGAAGCTGGTCGCTTGTCAAAAAAGAGCGATGCACAAATTGAGCTGCACCAAATCCGTTATCTGTACACTTGCAGATGTTCTCAGTGGCAAGCTGCACTCTTTTGGCCGAATTGGGTTCCATTGATCACTATTTGATTTCCAATGGGTCAAGAAGACGCCCCCTCGCCCCCTTTGGGTGAGGCAATTACCCCTTCCTGTTAGTACTTGCTAGGGTACAATCCGTCGAGACCAAGGGTCAGCACTCTTGTGCTCTCGATGTCATTCGCGGCGGCCTTCAATTCCTCAACATCCCAATTCACCCAAGCAAATTTACCCTTCAGAAATCGAGCTTCCTTACTAGCAGCCCAAACAATAAATTCTCCAGCTAGTTCTGCTAGCAAAAAGAAAATGTTAGTCAGGCATACAAATCATGTATGGACCTCAGGACTTACCATCATCAATGTGCGATACACCTTCGTAACTCCCTTCCGTAGCTTTGCTCGCCATATTTGTCTCTCTCACTTGTCCAGGATGCACATCCACCACATGCATTTCAGGATTTTCTTGCTGCACGTACTGCATGATCTTCGAGCCAGCAAGCTTAGTCGCGGCATAGGATACGAAACCTGGGAAAGGATCAAGGTGCGCAATCGCGCTTGAGACGTTGATTATAGTTGCACCTGTAGCTGCGGCTGAGATGAATGCAGTTGAAATCAGGTATGGTCCAAGGACGTTGATATTGAAGATGGTCTGCCATTCCTCGACGGTCTCAATGCCAAGTGGGCGGATGCCGGAGTAGAATCCAGCATTGAGGATCAAGATATCTAATGGTTTTTCAATGTTGGACTTTATCTGCGAGAATGCTCGTTCGACTTGTACTTTGTTAGAGACATCGGCGCTGATGGTGTGCACTCTGATCTTGTTTCCTACAAGCTCGTGAACAATTGCCGCAGCCTTGGCGAGGACTTCCGTGCGACGGCCGAGAATAACAATATGCGATGCTCCTGCTTGCGCGACAGATTTTGTGATCGCGAGACCGATCCCTGAACCACCGCCTGTGATGACCACAGACTTGCCTTTTAAAGAAAGCTCGGGGCGAGACGGCGAGATAGCTGGATAGGTGGAACTATGCCAAGTCTTCGTGAACGAAGGAAACGGTGGCATTCTGGAAGCTTGAAATGATTCGTATTCTGACTCGAATGTAGTTGAGAGGAACAATTGATTGGTGAGAATAAATGAGAAGATATGGAGAAGCTTTTCAGGTCGATGGAACTCAGTGAATCAAGCTTGATATATATGCTCGCATCGCGTCTCTTATAAGTCTTGTCTGAATTTTATCAGAGCTTGCTGAGAAATCACTAAGACTGACCTTCATGTTCATCTTCTGACCGTCCATGCCATACTCAGATCATTCTTGGGAAATACACAGTCCTCAGTACGATCAACACAAACCGATGTGTTGAGCACAAGACGTGCAGGTTAAAAATGCCTCATGGGAGTGTCCAAAGCTGGTCTGAGACGCTTGCTGACCACAGCAGAATGTCACTACTGCTGGTCAGCACCATCCATCCAATAGATTCTCTTTTCAACGGCTTTTGCAAATGCTAAATAATAAAGCTCTACCGTTCATCATGTTTACTGATCGTTTGCGTCTGCGAAGCGAGCCCCGCTGACCACGACCTTCAACGTTATGATGACCACTCCCGGTTTCCTGACCCCATCTCTCAATATTCTGACCGAAATCACACCTCAGACTTAGTGGGATTTTTGTACTCATTTGAATTGAAGATCTTTGATGCCATACGATGACGAGCGTAGCTGGGATGTCTGGACATGGGGATGACTGGTCAGCTGTGCAAGATGCAGCGACTCGGCGCAGGATCCAGAACAGGATTGCACAGAGGGTGCATAGTACGTTGTTGTCTTTCCTGGCTTCCGCACAGGTATCCTCTGACTTTGACTCCAGGGGCGAGGTACGGAAGACAGCCGAGAACAAAAAGGAAACATCGGTCAAATCCACGTGACACTACAAAGACACAGGATAATCCCCAACATATGGGCCACAGCGTTGAACCAGAAGTAGTCGCTTGCTATGGGACCAATAGCTCTTCTTCCAAAGATTTAGTAGATGGTTTAGATTACATCGATTCAACTTTCTTAGCCTCGTTCGGATACCAAGCGAACTCGCTGCCAGATGGCACTCTCTCAGAAACGCTTCAAAGTAATGACAGCGCTCCTGAATTCACGCTCGAGCCAATCGATTTTGACTTTCAGACCGTCAGACCTGATTTAGATGCGGCAGTCAACAACTATCATACTCCAAACCCTCTCGCCGACCAACTGATCATCGTCCGAGCTCTAGGGACTTTGTCCGCGCTACTCCTCAATGGAGCCATCCTCCAAATAGACTGCCACAAGGAAACTCATACCCGTGACATCTATATCCCACACACACTCTCCGCACCTTCCGCCCTCAAACCTACAGCTCTCCAAACTGTAACACCACATCTCCCCTACGTGGATCTCATCCCGTTTCCCACGGTCAGAGACAAGTTACTGCAGTCTCAACATATGATCAGTGCAGTCGAGATATGGGGAGACATCACGAGAGATGTCACGGTTTGGGGAAAGACGCTTTGGGATGAGAAGGCTGGGAGGTGAGTGAGAGGTTTGTAGTCAAGTGGTGGTTCTTGATGAATGACGACGTGCTGAGGTCGACGAATTTCTGGAGGGGAGCGAGGGATGAAAGAGCATTGTCGATAGGGGAGATCAAAGAGAGGCTTCATAACGGAATAGTCCTGGCGAACTGAGTGAAGGGCCGGTACTTTCTTTTATCTTCAATGGCTATCATTACTCGATCAGACAAAATGGCACCAACTAAGCATTTGGATATCGATTCTGTGCGTGCGAAGACTCGGAGGAAAGTAACGTGAACGAATGGGGCAAAAAGCAAAGGCATGATCATAATTTCATAGCTCATATATACAGCGGTCCACCATAACCCGAACCTCGATGCCGCATTAATAAATATACACAAACTCGTCGTTCTTGCGATCAGTCAAATCAAATGCATGCTCTCCAACGCCAGCGGTGGTATCAACAGCAACGTAATGATCCTCCATCGAGGCATCGTGGATGACAGCCTGCTTCCCATTTGACACACGCTTCTTGGCTTGCATCTTGTTCAAGAACATCAAATTCGCGAGCTGCAACAAAATGATGATTGCAAGCGCGACAAAGATGCCGAGGACAGCTCGAAGACCAGGAAGATACTTTGGTGCGTCTTTGGCGTTGAACAAGAGTGGCCCGATGATGTTTCCAGCTGAGGATCCCGCATTGTATAGAGACATGATGATAGACTTCTTGGTGGTTCCAGCGGTATTGCCAACAATCCAAGAGACGATCAGAGGGTTGCTGCCGAAGAGGAATGCGAGGAGATAATATCCTCCGAGAAGGCCAGCGGTATCAGATCTCGGGATAGCATAAAGCATAGCGAGGCCTGCAACAACAGGGACAACAAGGGCGACAAGGACTGGTGCCTTGAGACGAGCCTTCTGAGCAGCGTACGATGCGATCAAGATGATTATCAGTTGAACGGCACCGAAAGGCATGTTCAAGAGTGAAGTGATGTATTTGTCGAAGCCAAGACCCTTCAAGATCAAAGGTCCAAAAGTATTGGTGACCGAGGCTCCTACGTTTAACAGCAGGGCCATGCTGAACCAAAGGTAGGTCTTTGGCTCAAGGAACACCTCCCATACGTGACTCCATTCGAATTCGCGAGATCCGATACCTGTTTGGTTGGCTCGAAGTCTCTCAACTGCTTGGGCTCTCTCGGTCTCGTCCAGGAATCTTGCAGTGGCAACATCATTATCGAGTTTCCAGTAGACGAATGGAGCAGTGACGATAGTGATAAGGCCGACAAAGAGGAAGATACTGGAAGAATGTTAGCATTGGTATTGAGACGACGTAAATACGACGTACATTTGCCAGGACTTGAGTGTCTCTGAAGGTATATGTCCCAAGCCAAACGATAATGCCGATGCAATGATCGTGGCAGCTCCATTTGTACCGTACCAAGCAGCGACTCGAATGGGTTGCTCGGCTCGTCGATACCATTGGTTGGTAATGACGCTGAAGAGGGGTAGACAGCCTCCCTCGAACAATCCGAGGAAGAATCGGGTGGCGAGCAGCCCAGAATAGCTGTGGCAAGCTGCCATAGAAGTTTGGGCGATTCCCCAGCCCAGGATCATTGCAGGCATCAGGATTCGGTGAGGAACTTTGACAATCAGGATAGATGAGAACGGTTGCCATGCTAGTTGCGCAATTGGCGCAATCGACCCGACTAAGGAGTACTGGTTGCCTTTCAGGTGGGTGTCCTCCTGCAGACCAAATATGCTTCCGTATCCCAAGACAGACTTGTCCAGGATCTGAAGGACTCAATCGTCAGCGTTTGATTGTCTAAATGCGGTCTTGGCTGGGGGGTTACTGACTTGGAGAAAGTAGACCCAGACGAGGATAGATAGAATGACTTTATCTGTCTTGCGACAAATTTTCTTGTTCTGCATTGAAACAAACGTCAGCACGATGATCAAAAATGCCAATCGCGATCAGGATAAGAGTAGTACTTACGTCCTCCTCTGTAAGGACCACACGATCCATATTGTGGTGCTCCTTGCTCGAGGTCCTAGAAGCCTCGATATCTTCTGCGAATTCCATCTGCGCCTTGGTCGATTCGGACTCTGGTTTACCAATCGAAAGATTCGCCATTGCTCGTGTTGAAGATTGGATTGAGTCGGGCAAGGAAGTGGATGAGGATGGTTGTGATTGAGAGCTTGATACCATCATGCCATGAGGATACTGTTCGTTCATATACAAGATTTATTCAGACTCTGTCATGTCGTTGCCGATCGTACCCCGGAATGTACCCCGCGTGGAGCCTCTCTTAGCCGTTGACGGCAATTGAGAAATACGTGAAGCTGAAAGAAATAGGAGAAATTAAGTTTTATTGAGTCGGTCCAGATTCGGTAGTGCAAGCGGCAAATGAATGATTGTTGTGGCGACTTGGAATGTGGCTTGCAAAACAGGGGCGGTTATTGACTTGGCAGCACATGATACCCCGCTATCCGGCTATTGAGCGCAAACTTCAGTCCACATCCTCGGCCTTCGTGAGAACGATGCTGTTGCCGGCTGGGGAGAACTTCACTTCCCCAGATTCTACAATTGACGATGATACCCGGTGAGAGTTTCAGAAGTGATGCGGAGCAATACCCGACAGAGAGCAGCCGGATGGACAAGGAACCATCAAGAGATTCGAGGCCGGTGAAAAGGATTTCCCGGGCTTGTATCCGATGCCGACAACGAAAATCAAAGTGTAATCTGTGAGTTGGCAATTCAAACATATGTAATTGACCAGTATCACAAGCTGACCAGTGTGACCAGAGGATCCAATGGCCAGCCAGGAATACCACCATGTGAATCTTGTGTTCGAGATCAAGCAGATTGTGTCCTGGCAACTTCGAGGAGAGGCGGGAAGCGGGTGCGGAGAAATGTCAGTGCCAGCTCGCCAACTTTTGATATTGCGGCTCTTCACTAATTACGATCTATAGACGGCAACTGCGTCGCAAAGCAGCTCTTCAAGACCATTGCCGGTCGTGGAAGTATCAAGGTCAAACTCATATGCCGCCGGCATTCCAGATCATTTCTCTCATCAGTCACCGACTGAAAGGGAAGCATATGGGCAAGATGGGCCGATAACATCTGCTAACATCGAGGAAACTATTGCCTCTACGGACTTACATGCAACTTCCGAAGCGCTGAATATGCTCAGCCAAGCTGCTCAACTCGATACGTATGCAACTCCAGGCCAAAGATCCCACACTTCAGATCGGCCGATAGTTATGTCTCCCGAGGCAGTTGCGAATGGCTCAGCCAGAAGTGATCAGTTTCCGCCTGGCCAGCTGCAATATGCATTGGTGTCTCAAGGCTTGTTGAGCGTCGCTCAAATATCTCGACTAATTATTCGGTAAATTTCCAAAGTTGGCAATGGAGTCGATGCTGACAAGCTTTCAGATTCCAGCAATACTATCACCCATATCTCCCTATAGCTCCTAGGCGAAGCTTTGATCCAAAATGCCTGCAATACATGTGTACTAATGAGCCCCATCTCTTGACGGCTATGATCACAGTCGCAGCTCGAGATCTCCCCCAACCGGATAACATACTCCACACCTGCTCGAGCTACATGCATCAACTTGTGTCCGAGATCATAGCCGGTAAGAAGTGCGATGTTGAGGCAGTAGAAGCGCTTCTTTTACTAGCCGAGTGGGAACCCCAAGACTCTTTATCAGAAGGCAAAGAGGTCGGGTGTGGGGAAGAAGATCGCGCAGCATGGATGCACGTAGGTCTTGCATTAAGAATCGGCTACTTCCTCGGCCTTGATCGCACGGCAATCAAGCATGAAGACGAAGACAAAGCAGCACACTTCAACAGAAGGCGTGTGACTTGGGCAGGCAAGTGGTATGAACCTCGCTAAGAAACTCGCTAACGCTCTTCTAGCATGCTACATCTCTGACAGACAATTATCTGCTCGTATCGGGAGAGCGTTCTGGTCTCGAGGCCCTGTCGTTCTCTCTGGTATTGGACGGCATGGCCGTCAAGTTTTTGATGATTTCCGTCCTCTGCAGCCAACGACGCCGGACGAGACAGACTATGCAAGTGTGCTCCAGGCCAACTTGGACCTCACCCAACTGTTCAGCAATGTTCACGATGTTCTCTACTCGGGAATGGGTAGTAGTATGAAGCTCATGTTGGCGGGTAACTATGTCAAGTACGTAGACGATTTCAGGCGGGCGATTGAGGGGTGGAAAAGTATCTGGGGAACGTTGACTTGTGAGTTCGCCAACCATTCCCGAAGGTGTCAACTGATTTTTCCTAGGTCCCCCAAACATCAAAGCGACTCTCCAAATGTCGTATGAATACCTTCGACTTTACACCAACGCATATGCTTTTCAAGCAACCGTCACACGCGCCGTAGCAGCCAAATCTTCGGGGGCAGTGTCAGCCAACGAGCCTCCTCACAACGGCATCCCGTCCCTGCCAGATGCTCGGTTTATATATGAATCCGTGGACGCTGCAAAATCTCTACTGAGTATTATCAACAGTTACATTGATGCCGAGGCCTGTCTGCGATATCTGCCCCTTCGCTTCTCACTGTAAGCCTTTACACCCCCGAATCCGAAAGCTCCTAACACAGCCAGGTATTGCGTCAACTCAGCTGTGTTCCTGTACAAAGTAAGTTTTCCTCGCCTACAACATCTTGAAGCAGCCAGCTCATCCTTCTAGGCTTGGTCCTTCGAAGTCCTCTCCACCCAAGAGAAACTCGGCATCCGCCATATGATCAAAGACGTAATCCGACACCTGCAGAAAGCCAGCGTCCGCCCCAACGACTTCACTTCCCGCTACTCAGAACTCCTCGATCGACTCTGGCAGCGCAAAGACTCCGAGACACAGACCCGCGTATCGCAGACTCCGAATCCTGGCGCGACGAATGTGCCCGATGCGAATGGGTTTGTCGCGCCGCAGGCGAGAAGTCAACACGTCAATATGTTCGCGCAGCAGGATGAGTTCTCGTGGTTGGATCTTCAGGCTGTAGGGGAGCTGGTGACTGGTGAACAAGGTTTCGGGGCTGTGGATGGGTATACGCAATTCATGCCGATGGGAGGCGAATGGGATCTGGGGCTGATGGACGGTGAGGACATAAATCGTTTCTTTTGAGGTTAATAGATATATAGCGACCACAGGATGCATGGCCAAACCCGTGTTATCGTCTTACCTCGTACACTGTTGTTTGCGCGAGACTCCCCAGCTGGTTCCCGTTCGTCTGTTGCCAAACATGGCGCTTAAATTGATGGGCCCTCATCGCCCAATTTGATCACGGTGAGCGACACTCGGTACTGTGGTAGAGCTTCACGACCTCTATTTGTAATCTTTCTTACAGACACCTGAAGGGCGTGCAGCCTATTCAGTGATATTCTGACTCTATCCATGGGTGGTCTGGTCGACAATTCTGGCAAGGCTCTCTGCGTATCCAGGTCCGCTACCTCATAGACCTGTATCCCTGGCCTGCTGTTCTCGAAGGTCATGCCTAAAACCAGTCCCGAGTCATCTTTGCGGAGTACAGCCCATGCCACACCTTGATGCGACTTGGACTCGAAATGTGCATCTTGACGCAGTCTTGTCAGCGAGCTTGGCGTATCCCGACGGCGAATCCATTTGGAGGAATATCCGAGGTCATGCATTTCCTTGGCAAAAACTTGAAACCAACAAGCAGGAAGCTCGCGTGATTGGATGAAGTTTGGAGTATATGGAGTGCTAATGAAGACAATGCGAGTACTATCTGGAAGAGACTCGGGTGTGGAAAACAAGCCCTCACTTTGTGTCCTATAGAGTATGTCTTGCCCCAGTGTTAGTGGTGTAGCACCATGTTTCGTCATTGTGCTTCTCCTCAAACCTTCAATCGCGGCAATCATGGGAATGAAGAAACCAACAAAGCCTACCGGGACTGTCAATATGTGATCTCAGCCTGATTGCAACCGGATCCATGCTGTACCTTTCGGGACAAGAACTGGAGACTTTCTATCGGGCCCACCACCTGTTGGAAGGATAGTCGTCCTTACGGTGGTACGTGTATTGACTGGTACCGAAGGATACAGTCGAAGAGCTAAATACGTCAGTGATAGTTCACGGGATAAGGTCAAGCTTTGGTCAGCTCACTTTCTTTGATTACATTTTGCAGATATTTCATGTTTCGAAGGCCGCTTCGAGTCAATTTAATGTTGCCTTGCTTGGAGATTTCCGCCCTTAATTTCGCCAAAACGTTCGCGTGTTTAACAAGTAGAGAGCTGGAGGAAATTAGTGAGTAAACTCTGGAAATATAGAAGAGGAATCATATAAGGCTCATGAGAGCAAACAAGTAGTAGTATCTCGGCCCGCTGTCAAAATATTGATAATCTGACTTCTGAGCACTGTGCGATTCGGCGTTTTCTCACTCATTGCACGCAGAAAAACGCACTTCCCTTTGAGAGAATCCTCGGTAAGATTGCGATCGATAATTTTATCCTCAAAGTAATGGACTTTCTTACACGCGTCCCGGAACTTCTTTCCGTCGATAAGCCAGTAGAAATCAAGAAAGCGAAATCGCTTCGCGATATATTCCTGCGCAATATTGAAAGCTTCAATAAAGGTATCTTTGCTCATAGACTCCGGAACTTTAAGACTTTCGATCGACTCGCCAAACAGGAACTCTGTTGTTACGTCAAGGGTCAATCGAAAGAAGAGCGGTTGGAGATCGACTACGCCGCCTTCCCTTGGTATTGCATTCAGCAGATTGTCAGTAGCGTCTTTAAGCATATTCATATCGAAATATTCCTTGATATAGAACTGCGGTCTTAGCAGTTCCCGTGATTGTCTCCAAGCTTCCCCGTCTTGGTTGAAAATACCGTCACCAAACATAGGGAAGGTGATCTCTCGGCGTGGGCCCATTGCAAAGTCTAGAGCACAGTATGAATAGACCGCTACAATACAGGCATCAAAGAGGGATGACCTCTTGGTCCTCAATCGACGCTCCGCGGCGCTGACGAAGCCGCCTGTACGTGTGTTCCAGAGGGTTCAGGTATGGTTCCTTTCTCCATCGGCTCCTCGTGGTCCTGAGGAGTTGGAAGCCTGCCAGGGCTGGCATTCTGTCCGAGGAGATGATCCTGCTGACACTCTCTGCGCTTGTCATCCAGATCTGGTGTTCAACGGGAAGGAGGTGGAGCTCTACATCCAAGGCTGGGCATGACGTTGCTTTATGTGGCGCGCGTGTGCTAGAGATCTCACGAACTGGGTAATGGGATTGGAAATAATGTACCTAGGTAATCTTTAATCAATGGACGTTTACAATTTGAAAAAGTGTTACAATTTAGAGTTTCTTTCAGCATAGAAGCCAGGAGAAGGAGCTTGACTATGGACAACTGGAACCATCTTGTTGACCTACAGACTATTGTATATTCCTACGCCCATGACACACGCGTTTGCAAGTTCTCTGCGGATCTCTTGTATGAACAAAACCCCTTGTTTGTCCCAGTCATGGCTGTCACTTCCGACAAACATGAGGACATTTCCGAACCCATTCTCCAGGCAAGATAAGCACTTGATGACCATCTTTGAGTAAGCCTCGCCCATCTCATACGCAAGCCTTGTACCGGCGAGCTGAATGAACACTTGCTGATCAATCTGAGCGCTATTCATAGTTGCAGAGGCTACAGCATTCCTTGCTATCCAATCAGCCCTAACAGTAGCCAGCACAGGGGAGATGGTATAGCTGTTATTTGCGGCATCGCGTTGGAGGAACGATTTCCAAAGTCCGATTTCTAGCAGGCAGACCCCGAAGCTGTAGATGTCGTGCCCGATATGATACCTCGACTCTGCGATGTCCCCGAGGCCAGGCTGGCGTTCAGGATGTTGGTACAATCCGCGAGTCCACTCATTGACAACATTGAGATTAGAGGGGTCGCCCGTCCTACGAATTAGCTGCCAATCGATCAAATATGGGCTACCAATGATCTGGGGGAAGCCCAATTGAGACTGGGACTCATCAGGCTTGACGTCGAAAACAATGATCGACTCGGGTCGAATACTCTTGTGGACGAGATTGTTGGTATGAACATGGAAAACGGATTCAGCGAGCTTTCTGGGCAGAATGAACCTGTAGTTCCTAGGGATGGGTGGGATTGGTTCATTGATTGGATCTAAGAGAATATCGCGAAGAGAGCGTGGGTTGGTTCCCCCAGATGGAAATCGGAAAATCAACCGGAAAGTATCGTCAAATATCGGCCCTTTGCTCAAGACTTGGAACCCTGCCAGTTCAAGTAATCCCTGGGATGCCTTATTGTATTGAAGAACTCGCGCGATATCTCGAGCTGCTTCGTAAGCCCCGGCAGCCGAGAGAGTTGGAAACTTCTTCTCTTCCACAACACAACACTCTTGACCCTTGCGGGTTAAGGTACGGAAGTCAACTCTCGCCCAGTTATGGGATGTGAACGGAAGCCTTTGCAGCTCTCCGATGAAAGCAAATTGGCTTGGTCGCAATTCGAGTTTGGATCGAATCGACCTGGCAGCAACTTGAGTCTGAACGAAGTTCCTCATTCTCTCTTCCAAGTTGTAGATCTTGTTGATCTGCCCGAGGGCATCTTCCGTTGCCTTCTTGCGTTTTTTTCCATCTCTTTCAGTCTTTCTCTTATCAATATTCTGTTCGAGCGCGAGGATAAATTTCCACAGCTCCCGTACTTCTTCTTGTAATCGTTGCTGGAACGATTCGTCTGGTGTGTCGCAGTACAGGTCTTCGAGAGATTCCAAAGTTGATCTCATGCTGCCACGAGTAAGAAAGACGACAAAATTCTGCATCTGAATTACTTCAGAAGCTTCTGGCTCGTATTGCAACTTGCGGGAAAGGTATTGCCCCGCATGTACGAACGTCTCCAGAACACCTGGAATCGCAACTGCCAGGCTAACGAGCGCAACGACGTCAGGACCAGACATGGCGAAGAGGAGGGCCTATTGATATGGAACGGCTTGGGTTAATCTTGAAGTAAGAAAGTTCGATTCCTCGAGGTTTATAACGCATTAGCCTCCCACATGGAGGGCGATGTCTTGTTTTCGGCTACAGTACAGTATCTCGCGCGTGATGAATTGTGTGGCGCTTGCAGGAAAAAGCAAGGCCTTGTGATCCCTCAGCCACCCAGAGCTGAGCTTGAGGCTCATGCTATCTTCCAAACAAATGTAATTGCATCTGCCCATCCAAAACCAAACCGAGGGGTACGCGCAGAATCTTGAGCCTTTATACAGTCTTAATCCAACCTCACCTCAATAGAGTGCTAATGTTCGGCCATCGAATTTGAGCTATTCAATATCCTCAATCGCAAATGCGCAGGAAACTTACGACATTTATTTGGACAATGGAAGCAATTGGTATGCTGGTCCCTGGTGAACATAGAACATAAAACCTGCTCAACTGTTTTTCAACATTAGATCTTATTCGAAATCTGCTTCGTGTTTTGGAGCAAGGAAACGATGCGCAATCTGTGCGGATCAGGAAAGGTGCTCAAGGATCAGTCTACAAGGTCCCGGACACCGAGAACAATCGTGTATGTTCCCACCCAAGGATATCACTCAGAAGTCTTATGATGATTTTACTTATTCTTCTTAGGAAATAGCATTGAAGGTGTTCGACTACGGTGGCTGGGCAGACATAGATGTCGCAAAGACAATACAGAACTTGGAACGAGAATACCAAAGCCTGAGTAACCTGAGCCATCCCAGCATCGTCCGATTCTTGGGATTCGAACACCATCCGAAACAACAAAAAGCATACATCAAGATGGAATGGGCAACGTCTGTTCTGGCTGAAACTGGGGAGGCCATTGACCTAGGAGACTTGATTCGACATCACGATGGAAGAGAGAATGAGGGTACGAGAAGCTATCTTCCAGAGAGTTTTATCTGGCATGTCCTGTTCCATGTCAGTGCAGCGCTCGCTTTGTGTCACCATGGAATTCAGCTGCACAGGAAGAGAGTCTTAGAGAGGGCGGACTCTGCATATATACTCTCTCGTTTGATCGATCCACCGCAAAGACTCCGGGAGCTTGCACGAAACCATCCAAACGTTGCCTGGCAGACCGAACGGATTATCTTTTCGTTACACGCCACTCATGAGCCAATTGTGCATCGTGATATCAAGCCCAGCAATAGTGAGTAATGGACCCGTCTAATTATCGACCCTCTACCATATATGTAAGGCTACCAACTAATTGTCATTGCACCATAGTCTTATTATGTGATCCCCCATGTAACGAGTATGATGATCAGTGGAGAACCGACCACAAAGTTACCCTCGATGATGAGAGGGTATTCTCCGTATATCCCATTATCTTGCTTGGGGATTTTGGCATAAGTGTCCCTTTGCGTGATGCGCACACAGTGGCTCTTGGAACAGTTGGATATGCTGCCCCAGTACACTGAAACCCTATTCCTTTGTTAAGTACTCCAATAGACTCGATGGGCTGACCGCTCTTCTGCAGGAGATCCCCAAAAACCCGAAACGGCCATACGAGGAGGATTTTGGATGGTCTACTGCATGCGATATTTACTCCTTGGGTGCGACAATTGCACATTTGATGTCGCTAAAGGTGCCGGCTGAAAGTCCAGGAGAATCCGAAATTTTAAACTCCTTGCCCGATCAGTACTCGTCCGCACTTCGGGAGCTCGTTTCTCGATGTTGTTCATGTCATATCTTAGAGCGTCCGGCTAGCTTTGAAATACTTGATGCATGTATTTCAAGATCATCCTGGGCACGTACGTATGTCACACCATATGGTAGTCTTATCTCTTCCAACTTCTCACCCCAAATCAACATGTCATGGCAAGAATGCCTGAAAGCCGTTTGTCCGGAATTCAAATCCTCTGTGAAAGAGTCCGGGCCCGAAAAGCTGATCCCAAGAGCGTTGGATATTCTCGCCCTGAGTAATCGGGCAGGCGATTCGGCACTGCCGATGCTGATTGCTGGTAAGCACTGAATGTCTGATGTTGTGACGCAACAATGGCTCACTTCTGCTCTAAGGTGCGTACCAGATGCGACATTTTGGTCTTGACGCAAAAAGACTGCTTCCTTGGTCAAGACAGCATGGCTTTGTCGGTCGAAGTGATATTTTGCAGCAGCTTACCGTTTTGTTCAATGGCGAGGGCGATCAGCCGACAGTAATTCTCCACGGGCTTGGCGGCATAGGGTAAGTTGTGGAGAAATCTAAGTGAGCTAGCTAATTATGGGACAGTAAAACACAAATTGCTATTGAGTTTGCTTATAGACAACTGGTCAGCGACCCTGGACTTTCTGCATTCTGGGTCAGCGGAATGAGTGCCAGTGCCTTCGAGGAATCGTACAGACAAATGGCATTTGCCTTTGGCATATCAACCAATGGTGACGTCGACTCCATGCTTTTGCGGCGAGTGAAAAAGTGGTTAGAAGGACCACTGGCAGGGAGATGGCTCATGGTTGTCGACAATGTCGACGATGTTCCATTTTTCCGCGATAATCAATTGCAGTTTATACCCAGCAGTCAATATGGCTTCCTTGTATTTACGAGCCGAGATAGAAGCCTCGTAACTTACCTAGGGAGCCCTATTGTGATAGAAGTCTCAAGCATGTCAACCGAAGACTCTGTGGCGCTTGTACAATCTGCAAATTCAGATGCCAACCCGCAAGAAGCAGTGTCACTGGCTAAAACATTAGACTACCATCCGTTGGCTATCAGTCAAGCGCTCGCATTCACGAGGAATTTGGGTATATCATTGGACCAGTACCTTGAACTTCTCATGTCCAAACAGAATCACAACGAGCGACTTTTGCAATACGAATTCGTTTCTCCTGGAAGGGAACGTGGGATGGAATCTATAGTATCAACGTTTGCGGTGTCCCTGCGTGAGTTGCAGAAACGAACACCCCAATCGATAGATGTCCTATCTCTATTGAGTTTTTTCGATGCAAGCAGCATTCCGGTTAGCCTACTCGCAAAGGAATACAAAGACAAGCTAGCATTTAGCGAAGCGTTGAATGCTCTTCGGACATTCTCTCTCATAAGTGCAAATCACGACGGCAGTGCGTACGCAGTGCACCCATTAGTACAGCTGGTCACCAAACGCTGGGTGTTGAGCAATGGGAATGCCACAGAACTTCATCTTAGGGTTTTGAAACTTTTATGTCAACACATCCCAGACTACGAGGAAGCAAATTGGAAAGGGTCTTTTGAATTACTACCACATGTGGATCATGTCCTGAGTTTCGATCTGTTGTCTGTTGGTTCCGTGGATCCTTTCCGTGATTTGGACCTAGCCCGTGCGGAGCTCATGATGAAAGGTACACCATTCTTTGCGAAGAAGGGTAAACTTGGGACTGCAGAAAAAATGGCACGGGAAGCTCTTGAAATAATGTTTCGCCTGTCTGACTCCACTTCGCAGAATCGGGGCAGGGCTTTCGTCAACCTTGCTTCAGTCCTTCATGCCGAAGGACAATATAATGAGGCATTTAAATGCGTGACTTCGGGGCTTGAAATCTTAGAGCAGACAGCGGGACCTACCGGAGCAACAACTCTCGATGCACTAGGGCTCCTTGGTCTCGTGGTTCAGAGCCTCGGCGATTATTCTACAGCGTTGGCAATACACGAGAAGGAGCTTCGTCTTAGAAGGGATGGTCTCGGGAGCATTGAGTCGCCAGCAATCTTGAACAGCATGATGAATCTAGCACTGGTATTGGATCGCAAAGGGGAATACGAAGAAGCAGAGAAAGTGTATCAACAAACCTTGGACGGCAGGAAAAAAGTCCTCGGCACTCAACATCCCGAGTCCTTGATGTGCCAGAGTGATCTTGCGGTCACTTTACAGCATCTTGCTGGCTCTCTCCAGGATGGGAAGAAATTAGAAATTGCGCTCAAGCTTCAAATAGAGTCCCTGAAAGGGCTTGAAGAAGCCCTTGGTCCAGACAGCCCTTGGGTTCTGAAAGCTCTGGCGAGGGTCGCTTCTGTCCAGAAGGATCAAGTAGACCTGCCTGGCTCCGAGTCAGCCTACACAAAAGCACTGGGGGGCATGAAGTCGATCCTCGGTGAAGGTCACCCGGAGACTCTCGAGTGTTTCGCTGATCTGGGAGATGTCTACTTCTTAGAAGGGAAATTCAGCTTGGCTGAAGGCACTTTTCAGTCTTGCACCGAAACCTCGGTGAAGATTCTTGGAGAAAAGCATCCTCAAACACTCACAATGATGAAGCGCAATGCGATGTTCTTGCAAAGTCAAGGTCGATTGAAAGATGCCGAAGCTATCTATCGTCAAGTGCTGGCAAGGCGTGAAGAGGTACTTGGTGCCAAGCACCCCGATACAGTTGATAGTACGAGCGATCTTGTATCCGTTCTATCGGACCAAGGTCGCTTACAAGAGGGTGCGAACTTGGCAATCACTTCTAGCGAGGGATCAGTCTCAATGAAACAAAATTCTCGTGCGAGCATGTCACGTCGAATGATGTCCCTTCAAACCACTTTGGAGCAAGAATCGACCGAGGCGGAATCTATTCCCAATACCTCCTTGCGAATACAGGCACGTCATGAAGAAGGGCCTGGGCCTGATATTGAGCAGGTCAACAATTGGATCATTGATAGAAAGAGGAAAGGCAGAAGGTCCGAAAATCTTATTGATGATTTCATGTTAGAAATGATTGCAAGGCGCGATCATATTCTCATCGTTGACAACACAACATCAATGCAGCGTCACTGGGAAGAAGTTGAACAAGTTCTCAAAGCTCTGTTATCTATCATAAGAATGGCGGACAACGATGGTGTAAAGATCATGATTGGACCCCACCGGTATCCGAGGGGTATCCGGCGCGACCCAAATTTCGATTCGCACTGGACCTCCCATGGTGACTTGGCTGCCACTCTCAGAAGCACATTGCAGGAGTATAGGGATCGCATTTGGTCTTTAGAGGGCGGAGTGGTTAGCACAAGATTCTATCTGCGGAGTACGAACAATGTAAAACCCCTCACTGTGTACATTCTTACGGATGGTCTCTCGGTGGGCTCCAACTTTCTTGAAATTCCCCAATTGGTTAACATATTCTATCGTGGCCTGTCAGACAGCACACACCATCGCGAAAAACCCCTAGCCCTGCAATTTATCGCTTTCGGAGAGAGCACATCTTGGGGAAGACTCCAACAACTGGACGACAGCCTTCATACAGAGTATGGATCGCACTATGATGTGGTCGACGTGACAAGAAGTACGGGAAATGTTCGGAAAATGCTGCTTGGCTCTATCGTAGATTCATTCGACGGGCTCGAAGATGGCGACCCTCTACCTCCACAAAGCAGGGGTCTATTTCCAGTTCCAGAATCCAACGATATTAAAGCACAGCGACTTTCGAAGGAAGAGGTACAAAAGACAGAGTCTGACGAAATTCAAGCATCCTTCGACAATGCAGCCGCGTCCACTTCGAATGCAAAACCTGGGTTACTGACCTCGGGGGTCAATGGGAAGGCTAGAGGCAGCTCTCGCGTTTTTCTCAAAACGAAAGGGCGGAGCTTCATTGGCGGTATTCGAAAACAAGCAAGGAAACTGTTCGGATCTTGAGACTACTTTTTTCAAAAGGCAGGTTCTGGGGGATTTTCTGGTCGGCGCTTTGTTTACTTTGGATGGTGCACGGATCACATTGACGAGTGGTTCAGGGGTCAGGTTCAGAGTAGGGAGGAATAGTTGAGTTGACTATCGAGAGGCTCGAGACCAACATGATAACACTATTGCTCGGTATCTCATTTGTTAGTAGAAGGAGAAGCAATTCTGACCAGGAAGAGCTTGAATTCTAAAGCTAGGAAGTGGGAACACCTGTATTTATAGTCGTACGCTGCATAGCCGCCCCAGGGCGGCTGGGCTGCGGTTGAAGGTCATCAAGCGATCGTACGACTCCTTCTTGAAAACCAGGCTATCGACATTGATGTTAAAGGTAGTAAGTACGGTACCGCTCTTACTGGATAACATTCTCCCGTATTGGTACGAGATCGGTCAAAAGTAATGTTGGGGGATTTCTGATCGTAAAAGTCATTTCAAGACTCAGGGTGAAAGCTCGTGGTCTCCATTCGAACGACAATCTCGAAAATGTGCGTCGAGCTTCGCCTTGGGGACTGCTCAACACAGTGCATGAAATCCTGGAATCTGGCCGAATTTATGTCACCATCGCTTATTGTCACATCTTGAAATGGTCACTCTTTGTAGGCATGAACGACGTTGTATCAAGATGCGCTCGCAACAGTGGGTGCACGAATTCTGTGCGGATTAGTCAGCCCCACCAAAATATAATGAGGTTCCAAAAGCACGATTTTTTGACTAAATGACTATATTACATAACAACATCACCATCCATGGCCTCTAAT
>Ga0207879_100184_pt1 | contig 26697 bp, 19 predicted proteins | sample LinPmetageLP24_FD_184045 | JGI IMG/M metagenome (GOLD analysis project Ga0207879, IMG submission 184045) | Marine viral communities from the Pacific Ocean - LP-24 (SPAdes) | ecosystem: Environmental > Aquatic > Marine > Oceanic | place: Pacific Ocean | collected 2009-08-30 | reverse complement strand
GAAAATTGGGATAAGGGACTTCTTATGGAAAAGGAAGGTACCAGGGCTTGATGACCCGGGATGTGACTGCGGCGAAGGACGACAAACTGTGGGCCACGTCCTAATGAGGTGCCGGAAATATCGCAACTTACGACGGAGGGAATTTGGCAGGGGAGGACGAATAGACCTAAGGGCAATCTTGAACGAGCCAAAATTAGTCACAAAAGCAATACGATTTATGGAACAGACGCATCTCCTTGGGCAATTTCGGAGTTGCTGTACAGCGCGCAGAGACGAAGTGGAACACTGGGGGGAGACTGAAGGTACAAGGACACTGGATGGCTATCAGGAGCGGTAGCCAAGGAGCCTGATATACTCTCAAAGAACAAGCAAAGCACTCCTTTGACGCCTATGTAAATAGTCGTAGATAGGAGCCAGACCGTCCAGTGGAGGAGGTTGCTGGTCACGTTATTGTGATAAAGTGAAGTTGCGACTACCGAATATGGTCAGGCGCACTTCGGCAACCGCGCCGAAGCTGGACCATTCCGGCATAGCAGTCCTGCGGACTGCTGGATCCGTGTATGACATAATCAATCAATCAATCAGAGCCTCAAATTCGCGACTTAGTGATGTCTAGGTAATTGATCAATTGTGATAACACTTCAATGTTTCTCTTCCAAGACAACTCCAATTGACTTGGTTTTTAGACCAAAAGATGCGCTATACTTCAATTATTGATATTCCAATCTGCCAACATGTCTACTCCTGTCAATGCACGTACAACATTCTTGCCATCCACCCCTCTACCGTCAATTGAGCATCAGCCTGAGCTCCTTCCTTAACGAGCGCCACGTAATAAGAGAGTCTACAATGAAGGAGGTATGGAGAAGTGCTTATTGTATATGGAAGACCACCCATGGATTACAGCAGCAGAAGCGTCAAGGATATTCGATTTAGAACATAAGATTAGGGAGATTCAGCGTCGTAGGAAGAACCCTGAGCTTAGAAGGAGGGAGTTCAATGGCTCAAAACCTTTTCTAGATAAGCTAGAAATAGCTTCGATTAAGAACCATATCAGAGGTCAGCACGCTGCTGGATTCAGCGCCAATGACGAAGATATTGAGTCTATTATTCGCCATTTACTTGCCTAGCATACCCCTCTACAGTAAAGCTATAACGCTTCAGTTTACCCTCCTTTGATATAAAGGGCTTACAATCAGGCGAGTGGTAGTGATGGCTAGCGCGTTGAAAAGCTATAAGTAAGGTATTAACATAGTAGTCTAACTTAAACTCTTCACGGATTTGTCGAAGAGAGGAGACTCGTCAATCATAATGACCTGTAAATCACTCGATAATCTCTTGAATCTTCTCACTTGAAATCTTTGGAGTCGTACCAGGAGGTTTTGCTTGTCGATCAGGTTTATCGATAAAATATTACGCCGAAGAGCGAGGAATACCGAGTTTACGTGCGGCAGCTCTTTGAGAGTAGCCTTCCTCGAGGAGGGGTTTAAAACGTACACGAGTAGGAGTTCCATGTGTCTAAGGCATTTTGGTAATGTCTGTCCTATAATAATTACTTAGGGACAGTCATTTTATCTATGCAAAGGTCATAGGTTCTACTTCGAAGTATAACCTTCGATGATTCTCACCGCCTAGCCAGGGTGGACGAGACCCACCTGGAACCCCCTTCCGTACCCCGGGGACTTTCGCTTCGCAAGTCGGCTAAAATTCGCTTGGAAGCCGTAAGCTTATTTCTCTATTTTCCCACAGGGGGCGGCGATCGTACTCATTACACTGAGTTCAAGTGAATCGCGATTATGAATCACGAAGTAACTCATCCTCTTCCCTTTTCCTGCAAACCCCTCTATCGAGGATGGCAGCGGTATGAGAAGTTGTGCACTAGAGTCTCCAAGGAAGACGACTTCGAACGAGTCGCCCCTTCTTTGCGCTTTCGCACTGCATGTCTGTATCATCTGCAGCAACTCAACCAACGTGCTGTTAGTGGGACCCAGATCTCGGCCAATTGAAGGGCCAGTATCGACCTTGTCCACAATAACCAGGATTGGACCCGCAGGAAGGCTTCAGCTGTCTATACTGCATATATTTCGGTCGTCCCGACAGCTGACATGAAATCACTCGGCAAGGTCACAGCACAACACCTTCGATTACTCCGTTCACCCGGCGTGGCAGTATAGTAAGGTAGTCTTCATAAGCGATGAAGTCTCCAGCATAGATTGATGCAGTCACAATCTGACATTTTTCTGAAGCCACCGACGCCAATCTAGTACGCACCCCGGAGACTCAATGCTGACAACGTTGAAAGGCTGAATGCCAATTGTGCCAAGACAATTCTTCTAAGCAGTATGCCGGAGCCCTCATCGTTGATTGGGTCTTGTAAAAAGTCAGGGTTTTTCTCTCAGGTATTATCACCTGTTTACTGCATACCTCACCTGGGCATTACTAACTTCTTACGAGTACTATCTCTTTCTTGGCCAAGACATCAGCAACCTGCCCCTGCCTTCTTTTAATCTTTCGGTCATATACCAAATAGAGTGCCCGACCGCGGGTTGTCCGTACGGCTGAAGTGAACTGTATGTTTACGGCCTTCTTTCCTCATACGATAATAGTCCATTCTCTGCGGCTTGGCCACCTCGGGAGTTTACTTCGCACAGCAAACAGCCATACGGAGTAGCTGGTGACCATGCAGCTTACATGTACCAATAACTAGAGTGACTCGTCTGATCGGCCCACTCCGGACCCCCATGCGGATCCGCTTTCTACCCCCGCGCCAATCAAGATGGAAGCTCCTCCAGGACATTGACTAGATTTAATCTATAAAGCCGTACGGATATTACTTACCAAGACATTACTTTCTCGCGAGATACAGATTGGACTCACAACTTATCAAGCAAGAAGGATCCAGATACTCGAGGACGTAGAGAAGCTGAAAGGTGTCAGGCTATAAGTAGATCGAAGACTGCTCCTTTCTCAAGAATTGGAGGCCAGATTGAAGCATTCGATCATCATCTCCGTGTTCGGAAAGGTAGAGGCTACAGACATCACTATTAGTTCGATACAATTGCTCGACATCGCATCCGTCACAATGGCTCCCGATCTCCGAGGATTTACTCGTCACTGGGCTAGTGACTTCCAGGAAAATTCTGGCTCCATGCCGGACGACAACAGGTGGGATGTTGTGAAACGAGGTCCCAACCACGGCAATAAGGAAGTTCAAAACTTTGTCAAAGACACGAGTGTGGTCTGCCAGGATGGGGATCAGCTTATCATTTGTCCCAGTGAGTGCTCAACATGGCCGGTTGAACATATGACCCTCAATTTACGCAGTTGTATTGCTCAGAACATAGCTGACGTTTTTCCTTTTACTCGTGCAGCATACGACGGCAAGAAGTGGACGTCGGCTCGCCTACACTGCAAGAAAGACTTTCACGCATCCGAAAACAGAATCATGATTATCCAGGCGCAACTCAAAGTCAGTTCTTCGGCAGAGATCCTCTTATCGGGCGTCTGGCCCTCTTTCTGGCTCCTCGGAAAGTCATATCGCGAGGGGGGCGACGCGTCCTGGCCGGACTGCGGCGAAATCGATATTTTTGAGAACGCAGCGGGTAAGCCGTTCTCGATTCCTGCTCTCCATTTTGGCAGAATGCTGGGCGGCAAAGGCCACAAGGCCGACTTTGACCGAGGTAGGTTTCAAATCTTCACGGGGCTCTTGCGTTTGCATCAGGACTCTGTCACCTCTGCTCTTCACCTTGCAATGTTATTAGTGGAGGGACGGAGGTACAGCAGTATCTGAGCAGGAATAGTGCGGTATATCCCAGATATGAACTTATGCTGACTAGGAGGCAGGCGACTGGCACACGTGGGCCATACACATCGATCGCAAGAGCTCCAACGGCAAATGGGAAGATGAGGAGATACAGTTCCTGCTGGACGGCAAGGAATACTTCAAGGTTATGGGCCGGGACGTGGGCGATAGGAATCGGTGGGAGTCCCTCGCCCATCAGCCCGTCTTCCCTATTCTTCAGGTCGCAGTAGGGACAAATTGGGACGGGGGATCTCAGCCGAACGACTCGACTAGACATATGGGTCAGAATTTCGGCATAAAGCAGGGTTTGAAATTGCCAGGTATGGGCTTGGGACTTATGGTCAAGTATGTCGCCGTGTACTTTGATGATCGATAGTCTAAACGTTGTTTGGCGGCCAGTTAAGCGAGGTGGCCACGGGAAATCGCGGCCGAACAGACGGGTTATAGTATCATATGGTATCATGTTTTACTCGAGTCGCTTCACAGCTGAGCGAAAGCAAATAATTTGTCTCGTGGGTCGGTCGCAATCTTCCTCATAATCTTGAACGACAGTCAGTCTCGGTCGGGTCTGACATGGCTTGCTTCTATCTATACTATTACCGCCGGCATTATTAGCTCGAAAGGAATCAACAGTCCGCCAGATTGACTTCAGGACTGGACGATGCGCAAATGGTACTACCCTGAACTTACCACAGCCCTTGTTGCAAAGAAGGTTGCAGCCATACCGGCATTCGCTCCCTTCAATTCCATGAGCAGCTTCACAGCTTCCCACATCTGACCTCCCAGTAAAGATGAATCGCCGCAGGAGAATTGTAAGCCCGAAGAAATTAAGAACTCTTGTACTATGCATGTGCGAGTGAATTAGTCGTTGGAGAGAAGGTTCTGTATTCCCAAGCGTTCTTCCGAGTATAATTTGGTAACAGTCTGCTCCTAATCATAGTTCATCGACGGGCCTTGAAGTATGTTCGGGTACACACTCGTACTCGTCGTCATCTCCATCGCCCGATCGATGTAGTCCCTACTAACTGCTGACAGTGTCTCCATCGTTCTCAGCGCCTCGACTCCTTCCAATTCCTCAGCAGCACCATCCAATCCAAGCCAAACAAATGTCTCCTCTGCTCTTGCATGTATGTCGAATATTATATTCACCTGGCAGGTCTTCTCCTGGCTGTCTTGTTAATTCATCGATATCGCATCGGCCCATAAAGGTCCGATCTTCTTCCTTCTCATCTGACGGAGGAGAGACTCAAAGTTGGCAGCGATCCAAACCGGCTGGGAATCGCATTCTATACGCATAGGAGGACCAGACCAGCGGTAGGAGAGGGTATAGACAGGAGGAATGTTGTCGAGAGTGATGTTATGTAGTGAAAACTTGACTACCATGCCTTCGCTATCGTCAGCATCTAGGAACTCTACGTGTATCAACCGTATGTCCTCTGAACTATCCTCTATTGGAGGATACTTGAATGTGCTCATCTCTGACTCTCCCGCTGCTGTGATGTTGAACTTCAACTTGAAGTTCTGTTTGGATCTTATCTCGACTTCGTAGTTGTGTATAGTTCCGACCGAACGTTTCGTAGATACAACTGAATACGTTGAGAGGGGCGAGAGGATTAGGAGGAAAGTTGTGATGACTGTGCTACAAAACAAGATAGTCATGCCTACTTCCTGTGAGGTGGCACAACACATGTTTTCACGATACCAAGATTCTCACCTGCGCCAAGGTACTAGCGGTCTGCCGCTCGCCATATTATATACCCGATCAGGTATAGTCAGTCTACTTGCCTTTTAAAGTTACATAGTTGAAACAAAAGTCATTGATGTTTCAAAAACACTTTAACCTCATTTAAGTTGCGATTAAGATACTTTTGATCATTTAATCAGTTACTTTAGGTGTTTGATAATAATTCAAAAGTGATAAACTGTCAAAATTATGGGCTGTAATGTTGGCCTGTCTCACTTACCTGTCACTCAAGGGCCTCGGGTATCCTTACCGTTGGGTATAGGTCATCATCCTTGCCCTACCCCCTCAACGCCAACCTCATCACGTCGAAACTCCATCCAATGTTGCGAAGCGTAATATCTCACAAAGCGGTTGCCCATTTGGATGCTTAATAGGCTCTTTCTCATGCTCCGCTTCTCTTGCACTCAGTCTACTCTCCGGCTCTGACCCAAGAGGCTCCCCAGGCTAGGCGGCACTCGCAGCTCATCTCATTAGAAAAGAGTCGGTATATTCCTTCTGGAGCAGACGGATTGAGGATTTCATTGTCCCATTCAAGAGCGGAAGGAAGTAAAGAGTTGAGACCCTCCCACATCGCCTCGATATCCTCTTCACCTGGTTCTGGTGCCGACATAGCCCCATCTCGGCTTCAGCTCTTGAAGTAATACCTGAATAATACCTGCCTACGATCTAAAAGTCATCATTTGTCTCTAGGAACTCTATTCCTACTCTCGGTGTGTTTAAATTCAAGATATTCTCCGTAGAAACTGACTCTGAATTTGAAGGCATACCCGAATCACTGATCATGGAAAAGACACCGATATCTGAGATGTTCACCTATGAGCCACTCCCAACGCCAACCTCGATACGACTTCTCCAGAGACGCGGAATAGATGAGTCCGGATTCCTCAATTTCTCACTTGAAACTGTCGATCTCATTGACGGCCCTGAGTACCATTGCTTATCTTACAGCTGGGGGAATCCACATGCGGACGGAGCCTTGTTTCGAGGACATTTTCGCTCGGTCGCTTCAGAATACGAGGCAACGAATCTTCACGTCGCAATATGTAACGGGCGGAAAATTATGATCGGGAACAATCTGCTCGAAGCAATGGTGCAAATACCCAAGGACTCGTGGGCCCGATTTGTGCATACAAGCTACCCCCAATTCGAGGGCCGGACAGGGCTTCACACCTGTGCTAGGGACGGGAACAGTAGAACACTTCTAGAGCACCTGCTTTATGGCGCGGACATCAAGAGCAAGGATGATCGCGGGTGGACTGCATTACACTATGCTGCCGATGGTGGACACTTGGACTGTGTTAAGCCCCTTCTTCGATATGGCTCTGACGCTGAATGCAGGGACAGCGAAGGAAGGACTGCAATCGATCTTGCTTTGAAAGGAGGCCACTCCGATGTCGTGGAAACTTTCAATGACCTCGATCTAAAGGGAGAGAGCCGTCATGCTATTGCTGACATCCAAAGAGCAAAGAAAAATGGAGTCGACAGTCGCATCTGGATTGACGCTATATGTATTGACCAGACCAATATTGAAGAGCGAAATTCTCAGGTCGCAATGATGGGAAGAATATACAGCGCATCCAGCTATACCCTCGGATGGCTTGGGAGAGAAGACGACAGTACTCTCGCGGCAGTGGATACATTGTCCAAAATTGTCTCCATGGGGAATCGGCTCTCACAGAGCAGCATCATTCCATATAGAACGGGAGACTCCCTGGCATTCGAGCTCGAAGGGCTACCTCATATATCTATCAATGAGTGGGATGCCCTTGCCGCTCTAGTCTCCCGTCAATGGTTCCGTCGAATTTGGGTCATTCAAGAAGTTGTCTTTGCAAAGCACATCATCATCTACTGCGGCCAGTATGAAATTCGATGGGCGGACTTACTTCGCTTTTCTAACGAGATCACAAGCTGCTACGGAAGAGCAGGCTTTGTTTCGTCGGAAATATATATACCCCTTGATGATGTTGCGACTTCGGTTGAATATCATCTAACTCAGCTCAACTGGCTTCAAGGAAACGCGTTGTCTCGCGACCCAGAACAATCATGCAAACAATTTTCCCTACAGGGGCTCATCATGGCAACACTTCCGTTTCTTGCGACTGATCCCCGAGATAAGATATTTGCCCTATTTTCTCTCTCATCGCTGCACCCAACCGCTCCAATTGTGGCTCGTCCCGATTACTCCGAGTCTCTGGAAATCTGTTACGCTCGTGCAACGAGAGGGGTTATTCACAGGCTGGGAGACCTAAGCGTCCTATCGTGGGTTCAGGATTCTTCTATAAGAAATCATGACCTGCCCAGTTGGGTACCCGACTTTAGCTTAGGAGGAACAAACCCCTTGATGCTGAAAAGCAGTATTCACCCAGGAGTCAAAACCATTTCCACACCTGCCGGCCCTATTATGCCTGAGGATCGGCTCACTCTTATAGCTACTGGTTATGAGATCGATACTGTATTTATCACGGCAGCCGAGAGGCCAATTGGGGGGAGTTTACGCAAATTTGTTCTAGACCCAAGCTGGTTTGAAGTTGCACTACGAATGAACACTGAAGGCGTCTATCTCGGTCAAAGTAAAACGGAAGTTCTCTGGCGGACACTCTGCGCAGATCATGGCATAGAAAAAAGCGAAAGCCCTGCTCCCTCGGAGATGGCAGAGTCATTTAGCACGTTAGTGTGCGCAATGCTGTGCGCAGATGTAGAGCGAAGTATTGAGGTCATGGTCTCGCGTCATGCATCTATCTCTTCAGCTATCGCTCGCACCGATCCTTTATATCTTGAAACACATTCACCTATAGATGAGCAGGTGCGCCAACATCGAACAGAACTGAGACAGAAAGTACTTTTGTTCCACGAGGAGTTCGACATTGTACGGCCGACATTAACAGCCATTGGCCGTCTTGCAAGGTGCGAGAACTTCCCGCCCATTCTTTCACTGCCTAAAATCCAGGACTACATGTGTAGCACCAATCTACACCCTCCTGTACAATACTCTCCCGTCCGGATTGAACAAGCTGATGGCGGGCTCACCTTCACCATAGACGTTGACGCATCTCTGGAACAGCGACAAAACATCACGGAACCAACCGTCGCTCCCTCTGTAGAAGCCGAATCTCGCTCACCCTTCTCCGTCGTTTTTGGTGACGTTTATGGGAGGCGGAGACTGTTCGTTACAGCGAAGGGTTATCTAGGACTCGGCCCTTCTTCATTGCAAGTAGGCGACAAAGTCTACATCCTGAAGGGTGCCAATGTTCCTTTTCTGCTTCGTGAACAAGAACGGGAAGATTCTAGGGAAGGTGCCACTTCTAATGAAAGTGAGATGAATTATAAGCTTGTTGGAGAAGCTTATATACATGGCATCATGAATGGAGAATTGTTTGACAAGGACGGAGGGCTATCAGATCGACTTAAGTATGTGAGGTTGGTTTGATTGCTGCCGTTCCGAATAGTTTTAAAAGGTCGAGATCATTCGCAAACCGTGCGATTAACAGCTAAATGACTAGCTACCTTTAAAGATCATTCCGATCTTTTTTTGTTGATGCTTTACATCAGCCATTCCGACTCACGATCGGCGTCGTGTTGTTCCTCGCTTGAGTGCCGTATCTGGGCAGATCAGTCAGGGTATGCTTCCGGGTCAGGGACAGCGCAGGAATTCACCTGTGCGAACAAGACGAAGATATTTGCAAGTAAAGTAATAACAAGCCGTTCCAGTGGTTCCTATTTGCTGAGCGACCCTGGACTTCGCAAGAGCTTCGGGAGGCGCTTGCTACCGAAAAGCACGTGGCTTGTACCACTGTCGCTGAACATAGAAGCCACGACAGTTGGGTCGATACTTTGGGCCAATTCGAGACGCACCTCAACTAAATTTCCAGAGCTTGCTGGAATTCCAAACGTGGGAGATTTGGGAGCTATGCGAACCTAGCAGAGAAGACTGGGACCGGGAAGCTCAGTTCGTCCACCAATCAGTTGCTGATTATATGCTCAAGAAATCTCTTAACCACGTCGGACATTATGGGTATGCCTCTCAAGCCCAAATCAGAGCTGGTCACTTTGAAATATCGAGGTCCTGTGTCAGATACTTAACATTGAGGGAAGTGTTGGGAGGGGCTCGACTGCCTCGCGGCACACTCTCAGCAAGATTTCCATTGTCGCATCTCTCTGTTTCTGCTGCTTCTTTTATACAATCGCTTGGTAGCCTTCTAGAGCCTGTCATCGTTCCGGCTCCTGACAGGAGCGTTGGACAGGTCGTTGATTCGTTTGTGCAACTTCAAGATGTATGGCAGGTCGTTCATTGATGTCGTTTGTTTCGGTGTTAACTTCTGAGGGCGGCGGGGGCCGATCGAGCGGCTCACGGAGCATGTAAACCGCATCAGGTCCTTGTGACTGTCCAGCCTTCGATACACACCCTGAAGATCAACATTGATGTCGTTAAGGCAGAAGTAATTTTCCATGAACACATTTTCTCTGCAACCCCTCTAAAACGATTCGGGGTCTTCAGACATGTGATTTACGGCTGCACAAGGTACGAAAGGGTGTTGTCGATGAATCCTATCCACCCTCGTAAGGTAACAGGATTATTCTTCCAATCAACCATTTGAAGGACTAAGAATTTTTTCCCCTGAATTTCCTCGAAATGTCAAGGCAGGAGATCAAGGGTGGACGAGACACACTTCTAGAAACCCCCCTCAGACCACAGGCCTTGATCGCGGGATTAAGCATGCCGATAGATCATCCCAGCATGCGCAATCACGGCAGGCGGCATCGTCTTTCTCTTGATTCTTAATCGTCTTCACCCGTGCGTTGATTCCTGGTGTCTGCGTGCATTTGATGGTTCAGGATTGGACGAGAATAAGATATCCAGGGTGCCTCTGCTGATGGTGCACAGTTGACACTACGAAAAACGGCATCTTCCATCCAACGACTAGACACGCGTTACCTCTTAGAATTCCCTACATTTTACATGAAAGGATTATGTTCGACCATCAACAAGAGGGCGGCAACTAGCTTCAATATCTTGCTCCATTCCTTCAATTCAATAAAAGCTCAACTATCTTTGACGCAACCACACGATCGCTATGAAAGAAGAAGCGGACCGAGGCTGTCGCTTGATGCTGTAATAGGCAATCGACGTTCCGTCAACGGCTGTATGGGCTATGCAAATGGATTCTCGAAAGGAAACATCGTGCCACTAAGACCCGAAAGGCTGCTATTGGCATCGAATTGGGGCTGCAAACCGAAATCAAGCTGTTGAATGAGACTAGTATTTCCAAAGCCTTGCGTGCTGCCCAAGTGTGTATCTTGAGAAACACAATCTAGAAGCGGGCGATACAACATCATCTGAACTTGGACATAAGCCACTCGGAGAAGTTGTTGGACGCTATAGGCAGATCATTAGTTTTCGTTCTTGAAGGATGTTTTGAAGCACTAATTAGAAAGACTGGCATCGATGCTCTATAGTCGTGGTCCAACTCTCAAGATCACGCACCTTTGGCGAGCTTCCTTAGTTTAAGGGTGGATTTGTAGAGGACGTGGCTATAAAACTATTTGAAAACTGTGCATGAACTCCTCTATAGAAAGAGAGAAGCCGCAGGCAATGAACAGGAGTTGGAACGATAATTGAACTTACCGAAGCAACTCTGGTGGGCCAGCCACCCCTGGCCTTAAAGCCATCGGCAATCTGCCAAGCCACTCTTGTAGATCACGCTCGATTCTACCTTTCCAAGTCTCTTGAACACATTGCTTCAGCTCCTGAATAGGGTAGATATATTTGGTGACTCTTGCCAGGATATGCATCAGCCTGGTATGGGCATTCGAAGCCGCGATCAGCGACAGCTTTCCAGCGGGCATTGGGAGGACAGCATCCCTCGTTATAAACTCATCGTCAACTTCAAGTGGAAGCTCCTGGTCGATGTCGTCACTGCTCAGGATCTCAGGAAGCCCTAGAAGAGCTGATACAGAGGTGTCCAGTTTGCGAACAATCCAGAAAATCCGGCGCCTCGTCTCACGCTCTATAGGACTAAAGTTGCTGGTGAGATTGCGATGTAACCCCATTCGCAGTGACGATCTCAGAGCAATTCCGATATGAGTGGCATGCACTCGGATTGGTGGAGGATTGGAGAAACATGACCATGAACAGGATTGCCTGCAGGGATGTAATATCGCGGCATTCCATAATTTCAATCATTTGCCGTGCCGAATGGAAGAATTTCAGCCTGTTAACGAAGTTAGAAAGTCGCGTGTATGGAGCTGGCTGTAAGGTAGATGAGCATGCATTGTAGCGGAAGCTTCCAGAAGAAGCATTTCCACAAAAGAGGACAGATGGATCTCCATCAGTACCAAGGATCTAACAATGCTTACCCTTGGTCTGTAGTAGCTCTATAGGTAAGCTGTTCCGGCTCGGTCGGATCGGAAGTGCTGGTGGCAAAAACGCATCCAAGAGCAAGTACGGCGTACAAAAGAGGTAGGAACCGGTTTTCATCATCACCATAACACTCTGGTGGGATGTCGTAGATTTTCTCAAGCATCTCATAAAATGTTGGATGGTGGACAAATCGCAAAAGAGCACAAGCGTAGTCCAAAGAATTAGAGCATAGAGATCGTGCTGTTTCCCTACTTGGAAGGTCCATCGTAGGGGAAAGTGCAGTCTCAAAAGGAGAAACCACGCCTGCTTCTGGCGAGTGAAGCAAAGTAATCATGCACGTGTGTCGAGGCGATCTTGATAGGAAAGGGGCTTGAACTTCACCCAACAAACCCCCCAATTGTTTGCGCATCTGTCTCAAGAACAGTGCCCCAGAAGATGCTCCATGAAAATTCCAATACCCGCGGTCGTCGAGATCAAGTTGACCCGTGCTCTCTATCATCGAGTGTAGGTTATGTATCCTGAGTTGAGAGGACTAGTGCTTGCTCATCTCCACTTCGCGTAATCAAGTCCGAGTTAGCTGGTAATCGCTGTTCAATCATAGAGATGAGATTTGGATCACCCAGATCAACATTTGGCAAGACGGTTCCAAGTAGAGCCTCTGCACGCTGAAGTCGTTGCCCCAATGACTCAATGTACTGGGGTATGGGGTTTCGCCTTCTATTTGAACGACGGTTATATGTACAGTCTGGTACTGGTGTCAGTCAAGACAGCTTTGAAGAGATTAGGTGCCCACAGCCATCACTGAAAGCATCGCAGGCCTCTTTCATACCGTAGCTATAGATGACACAATGCTGGCACGGCGCAAGGCCATCGCATTTGACTTTTTTTCTCGTACACTCATCGCAGGCTCGAGTTATACGCCTCCTCTTCTGCATCGGAGTAGAAGTTGTGGCAGAATGCGCTGCTGACGGCACGTCGTGGGGAGTCGTCGTTGCCATCGGGGTGATTCGGGCCACGGAGTGGCCAGGTTCAGCACAGGTGCGTGTATGCTGTGTCCGTAATGGGCACCAAGCACAAAACCAATTTTGTGCGGAATCAAATTGGGGGATTCCTCACGACATGACACATTACAGTACGCACAAGACTCTAGGCTCCAATTCTATTTTCGTTGCCAAGCCACAAGCCCGCGCTTCAGACCGTTTGAGTTTAACCATCCAACTCCCACTTCGCTGACCTAAGCTACAACGGGAGGAGTCGCTTCAGGCCTACTGGCCCCCTAAACAAACGTCAAACAGGTGTACCCGGGGTTATCAGCTGATCAAAATCCTCGAAGAGTACTCCAGAAAGGATCCAAGGCTCACTCACGTGACTGACTGCCAACAGAAAAGTTGAGCTCTCGCTACCCACCTCCGTCAACTTCACGTCAACACGACATAATAACGATTATTGCAATTACCTTTGCAGATGATGCAGGGGATATTCAGAGTCTTCATTGTATGCTGGAGGCTCTACGAATCGAATACGATCACTTGTTACCTGATTGTCAAGCTCTTTCCCACCACGGGATTGCCACTTTGAATACGTCAGTGCTAATCAGACGACGACGATCAGGGTGTCGAACTGCAAAAGAACAATGATACCACGCCCCTTACCTTCAACGATGTCATCGAATGGGGACCGGCGTCGCCGCTGGGCTCTTGTCACAGCCATTGTGTCTCTCTTTGGTCATCTGGTAGTCTGAAGCAGTTAAAAGGGGCCGAGGAACAGTCGATCTCCTCGATATGCGCCACTGCGAACTCAATTGTACATAAGTGGATTAGCTCCCGCCTCTCGCATTTGCAAGGGCAGGATCTTACTCCACAGCTTGTCTTGAAGGCTGAATCTGGGGACCGTGGGACAGCAAAGAAGGAGGCATTCGTCTTTCATCTCGACCTGCTCCATGACGCTGCCTCCGAGGAGGTCGAACGATGGTGCAATCGAAGCACCATCAGTACTGGAGGTATCAGCCACTTCCCTGGAGATCTCGCCAGGGCATGAGGGGTTCTAGGCGTAAGCTAACAGCCCGGTATCACTTGTCTTCGAGACCATAAAGGTCAGAACAAAAAAAAAATGCCGGTAGTCCGGATGTTATTACGCCTAGCCATCTCAGCCACATTCAGCTGCCAAGTCATGAGACGCATTGAAGCGATATTCCGTCATCAGACCACAACCTCATTGGATTATGCTGGATACATTTTTCTGATCTCCCGAGATTAAAGTTCGTATTTATCTCAAAAGAGAATCGAGCAAAGAGAGACCTCCGGTGATGATGTATTTATGTTTACGAAGAAATAACTTGATTTGGCAATCTAGAATCCAGTAGCGATTTCTGAAGATGCCGCCCTTCTTGGTTCTTGGCCTTACAATCCAAAGCCCTCTTGGATGCTTGGGCATCTCAGCTGTACAACAATTCGCTCTTTAAAAGACCGTGCTATAAAGTTCAAGGCTTCAGCACCTTAACAACAACGTCGCTTGTTCTTCAGCTATTTGATTTATGGTAGTCGCCGCCAGATCTGTACGCTTCCATTCATTCACGGATACATAGCAGCGGGCGGCGCTGCTCGAATCTGGTTATCAAACCTTAGAACGGCCCAGCTATACCTGATCGCACAAATCACAACTCAACAGGCTTCCTCAAGCGTTTGGTAAAACCATGGCCACATACCGCGACGTGCCCGTGACTGGCCGCCACATTCGCGTCCTGGACATTACGGCCGGCGCGTCTACAGATGACCTGGCCGGCGAACTCATCGTCGTACCCCTCGACGCTGCCGCCGACTACGAAGCCATATCCTACGTCTGGGGCTCCAGCGTCTTCTCCGAAAAGATCAGCTTGCCCTCTGGTCCGCTCGCTATTACCGCCTCCCTTGACACGGCACTGCGCCGGTTCCGCCGTAGCGATGGCAAGCGCAGGGTCTGGGCTGATTCTATTTGCATCAATCAGGGCGACGATGAGGAGAAAGGCGTGCAGGTAGCCATGATGGCGGATGTCTACGGTATGGCGCGGCGGGTGTTGATCTGGGTTGGCGAGAGTGGCGAAGCGGACCAGCGCGACGGACTGCTCGCGGCGCCTGTGCTCGCCCTGTGGATGGTGCAAGTTCTCAGCGACTTCGCTGTCGAGAACCGTTTCCCGTGCACCGGTTCGGCAGAGGTGAATCCGCAACGACTAGAGAAGATATGGGATGCGTTCCTCGAGGCTGTTGTACGGAGTACCGAGAGCGAAGATCTTTGCTCCCCGCCAAGCAAGACGCTGCAAAATTCCGGTGCGCCTCGCCTCTCGCTCATTCGAAGACTGCTCTGCTACCACTTGGACGACACGGAATCAGCAGTAGCAGCGCCGCAACTCAGCTCTTCACCCCGGCGCGATGCATCGCGGCGTCAGCAGCTCTGGCGCGAAGACCTGCAGTGCTGCTTCAAAGTCAAATGCCCTTGTGAATGCAAACTGTTGGCCACGGTCACAATTACGCCTCAATCATTTGCCAGTCTTGCCTGTGAATGTCTCGGCGAGCTGTTGGTCCGACCCTGGTTTGGCCGCATGTGGGTTTTACAGGAAGTTGTGCTCGCGCAGGACGCCCTCTTCCACTATGGTTGCCACGCAATCCCGCTGCAGCATCTCTACTACGCCGTTGACACACTCAGACTGGCCTTTGAATGGCACCGGTTCGGGGCGGCGCAGCTCGATCCCACCGTTGTCAAGCGCGCGGCTTTGCTGTTCACGATCGTGGGATGGGGACAGGGTGCACCTGCAAGATCTATGTCGCTCGGGAGGATTCTGTACGAAACGCGGAGTCTGGAGCACTCGGAGCCGCGGGATAGGGTGTATGGGCTTCTTTCGATGGTCGACCAAGATTCCGTGGGTCCTTTTTCTGTGCGGCCCGATTACACCATTCCGCTGGCCAGACTCTGGGCGAGAGTCGCGGTCGCCTTATTGACCAGCAGGCCTGCCCTCACCAACAAACCTTACGAATTCCTATGCTTGGCTGGACTGTCCGGGCGTCAGAGGCCAATGAGCCGACCATCCTGGGCGCCTGACTTTGGTTATTTGTCGATCGAAGGCGCTGCTGCGTGGGAGCGCAAGATGGAGTTTTGCAATGGAGGGGACATTACCTTTCAAAATCCTCTCACCGGTAAATTATTTCAACAAGATTTCATCCGGCTTTCCGCGAGCGGTGACTCGAAGCTTGACATCGACAACTACGATGATGAACACTGGCACCGTCTCCCCCTCCGCGGAATCGCTGTCGCCAAAATCCGCTCCTTCCTCCCCAACTCGCAATTCCCCAAGCACCCTCAAGAAGGCCTCGGGCTCGGGCTCGGGCTCCTGCTTCCTGAGCAGGTTACTGCTTATGCCGAAAACCTCCTCTTCCCTTGGTATATCAGATGCATGCGTTTCCTCTTCGACGACGGCCAAGCGACCTACGAGAGTTGGAAGTCCTACCTAGGCCTCTTTCTCATCTGCCAACAAGGCTGCATCCCCATGGTGCCCCCAGGCGACACGCCCCCGGCGGATGCTCCGGCCTTTGACGAGCACGTGTCCGCCGTGCGCGCCGCTGCCGACCGCGCCGTAGCAGCCTCCATAATCGAAGCGCCCGCCCGCATCCGCATCGACCCGGCGCAGATGGTCGTCGACCTCATCTTCTTCGTAAGCAAAATGCCGTGTAGTTGGGCCCTCGACCTGGACCGCGTGCTCGCCCTCACGTACGACAAGAAGCTTGCGTGGGTTCCATCAACCAGCCAGCCGGGGGATCTCGTCACGCTCTTCGCTGGGGTTCCGATGCCAATGATAATCCGGCCGGTTGGCGGCCAGGGCTCCGCGAATGCGTTTGAGCTGGTCGGAGAAGCCTACGTGGAGGATTTGATGAGCGGGAATGCGTGGCCGGAGGATGCGTCGAAGCTGAGGATGGCTTTTTTGGTGTGAAAGCCAGCGCCTCGGCCCAGCCCGTGCAGATGGCGGCGTGATGCGCATCCTTGCTAAGGATCTTTCAGCCTTGCCAGTGGAAAGCAACACTTTCCTCGAAAATACCATCGCATCTCAAGCTCGCCAGGTCTGTTTCAGCAGAAACCAACCAACCACGAGCAACCAAACTCTTCGTACCTACCTTACAACAATAGCATCACTATAGTCAACAACCTAAGCCCCGGATCTGTTCCTCAGCCAATGGAACCAAAAAACAAGACAGAACCGGTTTCGAGAGCAGAGGGGATGATTTCGAATGTTCTTTTCGGGACTGCCAAGAGATTTGCTAAAATCTAACCCCTGGCTTGGGGAGAATTTCTTCTAGTACCGGGGAAAAGAAGGAGACTTCAAAGCCATCCTCGACTTTGGATTCCTCTCCAGTAAGGTCTCTTGATGGTTGCAGATCACGATCGCGATCGCGATCGGAATCGAAGCTCGAACTATCCGTGGAGCCGCCAACTTCGCCAGGAACGCTTTACGGCATCCGACGATCAGCAGATCTGCATCCGCATCTCTCTCCGCCTGGCTTACATAGACCATTCTCTAGCTCGGAATCATCTCTCCCGCCGAGGAAATTGCCCTGGAAATTGCCCTGGCAATTTCCTCGGTCAGGTCAGCAATTCCAACAGCGCACAGATTTCCAAAGATCCGAAGATCTATCCTTTCATCCCAGGGAGCGTCGAGGCCGCTCTCCTCCACGAGTAAATCCTCATTCCGGACTTCACAGACCAGGTCAGGCTCCTACCCACAAGCTAAGATCGTTGTCATTTCATCGACCTACAAGAACAACTAATTTACCCGCTGCCTCGACGAGCGACGGATTATTAAAGAGGGCCAAATCTGATACAAGGACTTCAAAGCAACCATATCTTTTCGGGAATTCAAGGTCTTCCCTAGCTGTTCAGCAGAAAGCGAGTAGGAAATAGTCGTAGATAGCCAGGAGGTGTTTTCTTTCTTCCTTCTTTCTAAGATGATAAGTAGGTAACTTAATAACAAAATAGAAGATATGCAAACCTCCTTTCTGACGATTCTCCGCTCGTAGCTAGGATAAGAATTGCTATAACATCGCTAATTATCCAATAGTCAAGGCACATAACGTAAAAGGTGCTCGGTGATCATTCCAGTCTTGATTCCAGCCACATTCATCATCTCGGACGGCAAGCTTTGAGTAAAAGGATAGGAGTTAAGGCTGCACAGCTTCGGAGCTGAAAGCTACACGTCCGGGCTTCCGGTTAAGCGAACACCCTAGAAATGCCCAAGCAAGATAAGAACGATACGCGAGTGACATGCAGATCAGGCTACGAAGCTGTGGGCTAGCCTTCATACGCTGCCCACGACAAATCCGCTCGAGAACTAGCACTACGGTATTGCGAATATTTACATAATTATTGCAAGAGATAGCCCAGGTACATGAAAATATGCTAACAGACACTGTCGAAATCATCCAAGAATATGCGATTAGCTCATAGGAACCACGAATACTGGTAATTATCAACCCAAACAGCAGTGGAGTCAGGCCAGCGTGATGCGAATCTATGATGCAGTCAAAGAACTTAGGGAGTGGTAAAATCCCGTCCTCTCTATCTGGGACATGATACAATACAAGTTTCATCTGCGGAAAGGAGCTAAGAAGGCAGCACGAAGGGCTCAGGAAATAGGCAGACTAAGTTACAACAGAAATCATCCTTTAACGCCAAATCCACAGTCACTAACATAACAAAAGCAGACAGTCAAATGGGCAACACGCTTCATGATGGCGTCAGAAAACACCTGAAGGAAACAGACACAGCGCCGTCAAGGCTGCAAACGTGCTGGTACAGCTGTGGTTGGGCGTGACACGGCTCAGCGGGTACCTATATCGTATCAGGTGTGCTTGCGGACAGTTAAGAGAAACAATTCAATACTTCCTCTTTGACTGCCTATTGTGGGACGCGCAACGGGAAAGCTTGCTAGAGCAAACGGAGACCAGAAGGTTGCCTCCTACTGCCTCCGAGGGAAAGCACCATCCGACCCGCTGAATTGGAAACCTGACATCTGAGCAGTATCGACCACTATCAAGAATGCTATCGCAAAAGTCAACTCGACAAAGAGTTGGAACAAGCCCTTTTTTTGTTTTGCCCTTCCCTCCTTACTTAACTAATCCACCACGCGCCCTCGCGGCTTAGCAGGTCTTACTCCAACCGCTGAAGATAGGATGTTAAACACTTAGAGGATTTTATCTCTAAGTGCACTTCCTACTAACAAATTCACGAGACCACGTCGAATTTTAGTATCAAAGGTTAGAACAAAAAATACCCCCACTCAAAGCGAACATTGGCAGCCATTGCGAGACCATAGCAGCACTCGAGGAGTCAAACTCAGGTGAATAGTACTAGTGCCTCTTGTGCTTAGCCGCGCGGAATAGACCTCATTATCATCATCATCATCATTACTCGTAGTTTTAGCTTTCGAAATAACAAATACTTAGATGTGAAAACCCCAGGTAAGATCGTCCATATGCGCTTTAGAAAGCTCTAAAGCTAGGAGTCTAAGATATTAATCCGCTGACGAAAAATATTGAAAATAAAGAAACAAATACATTCTTAGAACCCCCATACTAATAACCCTAGTCCTAATCCGCAGAGATCTACTACAGAACCAGAATAGCCATTCGCACGAACAGCGATGTTAGGAAGGTCCGAAGTTACAGGCTTGGAGTTTGACATGCTCGTGGCTGTAGCAGCGACTCCTGTCTGAGATGCTACTTTCGAATCCGAGCCAGACAATGTACCCGTAGAGGTGACACGGCTAGTCTGTGGGATGCTACTGCTCTCTCCACTTTGGATATTGACATAATTACCCTGGGGATCGTAGAAATCACCCGTGACAAGGTTCCCATAGCTTCCGTCGGCCGCAATCATATCTTTGGTGTCTGGATTCTAGGAAACATTCTATTAGCAACATGTTCCCGATTCGTCTCTGTTATCATATATCTGCGGACGGGCAAGTTTCGAACTTACGAAGCAGAATCTCAGTCCATTGGTCGTATAACACAAATCACTTGTGGCGCAACACAACGAATCTGGAATCTCGCCACGCTTCATCGAGAGGCGGGGACGGAAATTCACGTCTGGACTGAAATACTTGTCGATGCATTGCTGCCAGATCGTGGGATCATAAATTTCGTTGCATATGCTACTGCCGCCAGATTCCGACCCGGGCATATCAGCAGGGCCACCCTCCAGTGAGAAGTCCTCAGCGTTGGAACTCGAACAGAGATATTGAGTGCTCTTGCAGCTGCTTTGTCGTGTGTCGATGCTTGGAAGGGCTAGCGTGTGATGGAATCCAGTGAATATGACAAGAAGTGAAGCAATCCGATTCATCTCGACACTGCTGGATGGAAGACAAGCAGGATAGGAGGTAATGAAATTAAAGGAGAATGTGACAGTAGGTTGTTTGATCCAGAGGCCAGAAGAGATTGCCGCTGGAATTAAAGAAAGAATTGGTTCTAATAATAGTACTTACAGCCTTGTCTATCTTGGCTGTCATCCCAACAAGCTATAATTAGCCATGATGGCCCTTGTCGACCCGAAGCCGTACATCACATATAGGTTTACAGATACTCGGTGCGGCTGATGTGTATATAGTAGTAATTTTAATCTTCCGTTCGACTCCATTGGTTCTTTCAATAAACTCACCCGTCAGAGGACCAAAGTCACTAGGGATGAAAGAGCGAAAAAATGATCTTAATATGAACACGGGAATTATGCTCGGAGGCACCGCTTGTGGAGGAATACGTCGTCCAGGAAGTCCTCAAATGCTCAAGTAGCGATTCCAAACCTAAAGCTAAAGCTCCAAAAATCAAAAATTAGATGAATTCATGAGGCTTTGAATTATTCACAAAGAAGAGGGTTTGTTTTCAAGAGTAGGAGAGACAAGTCCACGAGCCCGGCCGATATCCAAGCAGAGAAGTCAAAGTCTGCGACCAGACATGTTGTGAACTGTTCTTTGGGGACTTTAAATGCAGTCGGCTGGTTGAATTACTTGTAGACAAGGTAGAATCAACATTTCAAATTCGATGGTTATGAAAACCTCAAAATGCGGTTCTTCTGTTCCTCAAGCGTTCGTCTTCCGGAACCCTCAAGTTCAGCTGAACTTGGTAGCGCAAGCGGGGAGAGTTTGCGACTGTAGATCCTGTGGATTATCAGATGTTCAGCTCAGGGCTCGCAAGCTTCAGCACAGGGCAGCCGTTGGAGTGTGCAGATCCCTACAGGAAGAGGAAGGGGGGGAGGTGCAGGCAGTGGCACTCTTGGCTAGCGCAGGAACCAGAACCCGAAGAAAAGAAAAGTATTTGGATTCTCGCAATACCTCTTAAACGTCGACTCTCAATTGTCTACTCAAGTGATCTTAAAAAGATGTTGATTTAAGATTCAAACTGTCATATCTGATTTCAAAAGTGTATTAAAATATCATTTATAATGTAGAAAAAGTTCGAAATTGCTTGATTGCTTTTGTTTTTCCTGAATGGTTAGTATAGCGCCAAGTTCCGAGTAGCCGCCTAACCGAGATCAGGCGAGACACCTCCTAGCACCTTCCCTCCATACACACTTTCTTCCTAGCTAGTTGTAAATTCTAAGCGACTCTTTTTACCTTCATATATTTTTTATTTATATGCGAGGCCGTAATTACACGTGATAGCTATCTTCCTCGAGCAAGCGTCAGAGAAAGCCTTACTTGGCTTGTGTTTATGTGGCTAAGCAATTTGAAGCACTCATATTAGCTTCCACCCTGAATTTTTCTAGTTTTCAGCCGCAATCGATAGTGTACCTTGGCTGACTCGCAGCCAAGAAGGTTTAGTTCATCACGGCTCTTGGTTGCCAAACGATGAATCTTTTCCACATGGTATTTCTCATGTAAAATACACGTCGTCCGGCATCTTAGCTGTCACTACTTAACAGCTTTATATCATTACCAGCTTAAATTATTGCACGCCTTCGAAACCTACAGTAGGCGTCATTCACTGGTCTCAGCTCTTCTGTCACTCAGGCGCCAAAACTAGGACGACATAAAATGGGATGCTGCAAAAGCAAAATGAAGGTCCGGCCCATCTACGAGCCACTTTCCGACGGACCTACAGTAACACGTATCTTCACACCATGGGGAAGCAGAGTTCGAAGTGCCGGGGAACCAATCCAGATTGAGCTTCACCAAACACAAGATATCGGAATGACCACGGCTCTATTCGTAATCAGATACAACCGGGATCTTTCAGGCGCGACAGAGGAGATCATCATCAACGGACACCCAATTCTCATTCCGCTGAGCGCTGCCAGAGCATTGAGAAACGTCTTTGATAACGCTGCGATTATACATGGTCTCACGGCTGGATGGTCCGCTTGGTTCTGGATGGACTGTATCTCGATCAACGATTCGGACACGGCGGAGACCGGCAAGCAGAGGAGAATGGAGCCCTACATTTACACTATGGCCAAGTGGACGCTGGATTGCACAGGTCCGATTGCGCAGATCAAATTGGGGACAAATGTGTATCAGAGTGCAGTGGTGAACTTTGGTGGTCCCGTGGAGAACATCATAGCCATGGGTGAGAGCGTCGATAACGCTCATAGGTTGACGGGTCATATTCCGGGGAAGGTGATCTGGACTGCGAGCCACTGAAACGATACTTTTTCTATCATGACCGAGAACAGGTCTGAAATGCACAATCTGTACAATTTTTACGGATAGGTCTTGTGACCTCGCGTTGTTCATAATACTTTTGTGAGACTACATATCCGATCTAGAAAGCCTCCATTTCAAAAAAAAGATAGGATGTCTTTGGGTAAATCGAGAAATTTAACTGCTCTGATTGTGTTGGAGGTTATTGGGCGATAGGATAATCATGATCACAAAGTTTGATAAGTTGCAACTTGCAGTAATTCCGGGTAGTACAAATGATGGAAGGGCATGATATGCCAGCAGATATTCAAATCGTTAAATTCGGAGTCTGCGGTTTTGCACCTTACGTTGGAACACGAAAGCCTACCAAGAGCTAAAGCATTGTTGGGTTTGAAAAGAGTAATAATCATATTTGACAGTGCTCAATAAAGTCAAGAATTTGGACGGAAGTTATGACGATGAAAGGAAATTTGACCAAAGAAGAGACTGTCATCATGTATGTTGCAGTAAAATATATTTCATGACGAAAGCTGCTCAAGTTTCTAGTACACCTGCTTAGCAAATGTCGAGGTCGGAGTTCCTCGCCAGTTGCGTCTCCTTTGTAAAATAATTATAAATTCTTTTTTGGCCTGCTACTCCTAATATCTCGTCTCCTTCTGGGTTTGAGGGGTGCCGCAGGCCAGCTTGTTCAGCGAAGCCAGTCGACGTAGTTTCTTTCCGGACCAAGTCCGCGTTCTACGAATTCTAAATTGATATAGTAGCTAAAATCTCGAATGATGCGTGATGGTTTCTAGAACTTGGTATCCAGTTCCTCTAGACTATGTCCCCTAAATCATACCCGGGTAACGAGGCTGTCAATCTCGGTGACGTCGAGCTGATAACGTTAATGAAATGCTGATTCGTCCAGCGGCCACATGTGACTGATTGACTCGCTGTCACATGATGCCTCAACGGTTTCTTCCTTTTGTTGCACATCGCAGCTTATATTCCGGCATAGCAATCCTAAGGACTGCTACTAAGGACTGCTAGATCCGTGTATGGCATTGTCAATCCATTAATCATATCGCAGTCTCTTGGAATCGTGTATCATCCAATAGCATGAGAGTCGTGATCAGAGGCAGAGGGAGAGGTCTTACCCTTGGCAACATTTCGTCTAGCACGGAAACTTCATTTCCCGAAGCTATTTGTACTGAGGAATGCGGGAATGTCATTACTAGCTTCATTCAGACAGCTCCAGATTGCCGAGTCCCCAAGATATTGATGGAAAGATCAGAGGTCCAGACTATGGTAGGTAACCGCGTCTGAAGGACCTCGGAACTTCTTCCACACACTGTTCATAAGCCGTTCGATTCCCGCGTTTTCCAAAAAAAAGAGAAAGAACAAAAAAAAAAAAAGAACCACCATTTCTACCTGGTACACACACCCACTCTCAATCATTACAGCAGACTTTCTACTCAAGAGTAAATGTTCACGTTCAAATCTGACGTCGTCCAGAGCCTACATGGAATGCAAAATGCTGTACAGCCGCCCCCTTAGTAATAATTCTATGGATAGAGCCCCTCGCTCCACTCCCCACCAGACATGTCAGCCACTAAGCGACCAAAATATGGCAACTTTCACCGATAGGAACAACCCCTTTCTTTCCCAGACCATTGACCATCAACAACAAACTATGCAGCCGTTGGATTCTCTCGTGGCAGAACTTCCTCTCCATTCGCCTTCTGCTGAAAAGGCCCGGTCGGCCACATCTGAATATCGCTGGACTATCAATCCCTTGTTTTCACAACAAGCATCATTTGACACGGATTCATCTGATACCGGATACCTGGAAGGGTATTGTTCGTTGCTTCCCTTTCCACCAGGCCAGTCAAGCGATAAGAGAGACCCGGAGATGAATACACTAGCTCGGCAATCTCCTAACACGATAGACCCCCCGCGATCTTGGCCCTTCGCCTCTAATAGGTATTCGGACCAAAGGCCATATACTCCTACTAGTGACCTAGGAGATAATCGATCACAAATGTCTGACAACGATAGCACTCACCCCTGCGGCCGCCTGTTGGAAGAAGTGCGCGTGGTCCACAACCAGGTCGAGCAACGCTACCGGCACCGAGTCCGAGACAACATCAACGCGCTCTGGAAAGTCATCCCAGAATCTTCGACAACAAGCCAACCAAGCAAGGCGGTGATTCTCACGCGCGCTAAGGATCATATTCTGGAATTGCAACAACATGCTAGGCGAGAAAAGCGAGAAAAGGAGACGCTGGACGCCAAGGTTCAGATGCTGGAGCATTTCTTGACGGAACAACTTGGTACGAACGATATCGGGGTGTGAAATATCAAGTACAGCGTTGTGTGATATGGAAGGAAGTCGATGTGTCTATCAAACCAGGACTAGGAGATCTCTTTTTTGCCTTTTTTCTTATTTTTGAATTGGCAATCCTTGGTCCCTAGGACTCGGAAACAGATTTACAGTTTGTCTATCAAGCGCAGTGACCTATTAACTGCCGTTATGAGTTCATTAGCATGCAAGTAGACGTTGAGATTTCGATTATTAATCCTTGAGTTTCTATAGAGCATGGATTTCATTTCATGTAGCTAGCGTAAATTCAAAGCATATGGTTCGAGGCTCTTCCCCCCGATTCTCCTTAGTGGTCCTTTTTAAACTCTCGCTCCGCTGGCGCTCAGCTTTTCTGGGCCCGGATTGGCACTGAAACTAGCTCATATTTCATACATGCATTCTCTGGCATTTTAGACCACTTGCCGCTGACGCCCGCATGACTGTGCTTCAAATGCTGCCTGAAATGATCTGCTCTAAAGAACTTCTCAGTCTTGTTCAAATCTCTTTTGGGATAAGTATGAACCCTAATCTCGGAAGTTCGGAAACATGAATTCCGACATAATCCAATGAGGTTGTGGTTGAATGGCTAAATTTCGCTTCAAAGCGTTTCGAGACTTGGCAGCTGAATGTAGCCAAGATACTCAGGCGGAGTAGTGTGCCGACTATCGGCATTTCTTTTGTTTTCTTCTGATATTTACGTTCGAAGACAAGTGGGACTGCATTATTAGCTCACGCCCAGAACGCCTTATGCCCTGACTAGCTTTTTTTGTGTATAGCTTATGTCTCTTCAGCCGAGTGGCTTTGCAAGTATGCGGAATTGACTGGTGTATATATGCTTGAGCCTGATACCCCAAAATATCTCCATCAGGGAAGCAGACAAGACTTTTCAGTTTTGACGAATTCAAAGTTGTCCTTAATGAGGATGCCTCTCCGCAAATACTCTTTATTCGCAATCCTCGCAGCCTGTATCCCGCTCTCAGTTGGTCTCTTCTAAAGCACCATATTCCATCTCTTCCATTTCTGACAAGACTCACTTAGGCCGCCGAAGTCTGTAACGCACAAGTGGCATCACCGCAGTCCAAGTATATCGGAACGTTTACCTGGCAAGGTCAGACCCTGACTGTTGGGTCTACCTCTCGCAGCGCGACCCGTACAGCCTCCGGGAATTTCCAAGCTACCTTTCAAGTCTCACCGACAGGATCTTCTAGTGGAACCGACTGGCTTGGTCTGGGAAACGATGCTGTAGATGATCTGGGAAATAAATTGAAGAAGAGACAAACCTCTGATTCTCTACAATGTAAGTTCTTGTATGTGTTTCTTTAAACACAGTGTTCAAATTAGTAAACATTACTTTCAAAATGAAGAACTAATGAGATAATGTAGGCCAAAGCAATCAAGTCTGTTTGAACAACGACAGCGAGATACCCTTTTGTGTCGACGAGCGGACGGGAGGCTGGTTCGGCGCCACTGGGTATGAAGGCAATGCTGTATCTGGAGACTACACAGCGCCAGATGGCCAGAAAGGGAACATTTTCCAAGGCCCCTGTCCCGGATCGCTTTACGAGGAGAGTGGAGATGGATGTGCGATTGTCCCTATCAGCGAGAGGGTCGAGGAGGCATCATTATCTTTGATATCATCGACGCCAACAATGGCTTCAACGTCGACTCCGACTTCGACTTCAAATGCTGCAGCCGCCACAGAGCCAAGCCGCAAAGAGATCTTTGCGTTGGTGATGGTGTCATTTGCTGTTGTATTTATACAGGATATGGACTGAAAAACAAACTTTGGAATATTCCACTT
>Ga0207879_100181_pt1 | contig 27436 bp, 28 predicted proteins | sample LinPmetageLP24_FD_184045 | JGI IMG/M metagenome (GOLD analysis project Ga0207879, IMG submission 184045) | Marine viral communities from the Pacific Ocean - LP-24 (SPAdes) | ecosystem: Environmental > Aquatic > Marine > Oceanic | place: Pacific Ocean | collected 2009-08-30 | reverse complement strand
GTAACAGAGCTGAGGTTAGGCTCACACCAACTACGTTAACTGAACCAAAAGATCACAATATTCAGCGTTAGCTGAATATGCCTAACTCGTCCTTATATTACCGACTATTGCCACGTGCCCATTACAACCATCGCTGACAACCCTTCAGCTATCATTCGTGGGCTTGAATGTGGCCGAGGACCATAAAGACGACACAAAAACCCAGAATCTTTACACACCTCAGTGCTGCACCATGTGTACAAAGATGGGTCGGTCAATTTCTATCGCTACCTGGAGAGGTCCATATCACGCATATGTCGATACCGAATTCTACAGGATACCAGATCTAGCAGCAGCCTTCCACTCGGGGTTCGCAGTTGATGAAGTAGCGGACTGGTCTCCAACCATCAAGTACCTTGCATATGCTCCACATCCAACACTCTTTACCGCGGCTAGGTACTTTGAAATTCAGGGAGAGATGAGGGTTTGGAAGAACCTGGGTGCTAGATTTGTGAAGAACGCTGAAGTAAATAAGTGGAAAGGGATGTCTCCTTCGCTTGGAGTCTGTGGGGACAAGCCTAACGAGGTTTCATATCGAAATTATTGGTGGTATATTGTAAAACAACGGTAACTTAAGTAGGAAATATGAATTCCGTCGGTACCTAGGTCATGTAATTGCCTCTGAGCCTCGTCAAGATACAGTTCTGCGGAGAACAAGCGAAGCGCGACGGCTTGCAATACTTTTGGGTGGACACCTACTGTATCGATAAGTCGAATAGTATGGAGCCCGCAGAGGCTATCAACTCTATGTTTCGCTGGTACCGGGATTTGACCAAGTGCTACGTTTACCTACTAGATGTTTCGTGGTCTCGAATCGATCCGGCCTGCGGGTCTTACGAGCGCTAGGAATCGACATTTCGGAAAAGTGACTGGTTCAAACGAGGCAGGACTCTGCAAGAGCTTATTACATTGGCATTTATCGACTCGTTCTGCAGGCTCGTACTGCAAATTTGGTTGCTGAGTAGCTTTCGGATATGGGTTGCTTCCAATGTCCTGCAGTGGATGACATGAAGATAATGGTTCTTGAATGGTTAAGACAAAGTTGTGGGTTTCTGGGGCTTGCGAACTTTACTTTTCGTATGTAAGGCTTGCGAACTCAAGTTTTTCGCATGTCTTCGCCATGGGTAATGGGGTTTGATGATCTCTCGGACGCCCCGTTCAGGAGATCACTCTCTGCGTGGAGGCTAGGTACTTGGTTCCAGACTGAGACCTATCAGCCAGGCCTGATCGTCATCTGTGGGAGTGGTTTCCCCTAAATTGACCATGTATTTCGGCCACCCAGGATCGAAATGCTCCTCGCGCGTCATATATTGGACAACCCTATTTCGTCCACCCAGCGGACTTGTGCATACCTCAGTATCGATTAGTATAGAAGGACTGTACGAAGGTAGGGCAGTATGAAGTTGTTTGTTTATGCTGGCGATTGTCTTGCGAGAACATATCGTGGGGCGGCAATGTCCGTGCCCTACATCAAAGAACAACAAAAACCGAGGTTAGCAGATAGACAGCATTTCAAAGATTGGAACCGGTTGGCCCTCGAGGGGTCTACATTATGTTACATGAATAACCCCGGCTTCCCCCACCCCCACCATGAGAGAAAGCTGAGTTCGCAAGCCCCTCCTTCTCATCCCAGGGGTCCTGCTTGTTTTCGACTCGTGATTTGAGGCAGTTGCAGGAGTGGAACGTCTTGGAGATGAGGTTGATGCTGAGATTGTATTCTTTCCCTCGGTGAGCCGATATCTCTTTAAGTGGCCTTTTTACGACCTAAATAAGAGAGATTGACCTAGCTTAGCTGAAGTTGTATTGTCATATGCTGGGCGCGGCAGTTGAGTATAGATCGAAAGATGTGGTTGATGCTGGATCTACCCCGCCATCGAGATAACGGCATTAGTGCGCGTGTATCACGTGACTACGTTGACTTACGGGCTGGGCCGCCACGAATGAGTCAGCCGTGGAATACTAATAACACGGTCATTATATCCTCATCCACATCCACATTCATCACCACTCATAACTGCACAACCATGTCCCACACCCAGCCCACATATGTTACGGAGGAGACATACCAATCCCACCGCTCAAGACAGGACACTGACATCCGCAGAGAGTTCGGACGGCAGGCAGCTCTTATCGAGAAAGGCAACAAGCAGCTTCAAGTTGACCTCACTACTACATTCAACAACAAACTCTCGAATGTCAACGGCACATTGAGCGGAAGAGTGGGAGAGTTGAGCCATGAAGTCCAAGAGCTGAAGAACGAGGTCCATCAGGTGAAGTCAGGTCTCCTAGACTTTGGAGTCCGCCTCGAGCGCATGGAGAAGGTTAGGATGAATGGGACGAAGTCTCGTCTTTACGACAAGATCGAAATGTTTGGCAAGATTGTTCCTGGGGTAGGCTACCAAATGCCCTTATATGCTCCAAAGAACGCGGGTGAGTTTTGGAAGTTGAAACGCGACCCTACCGCAAACAATAGTCAGTATCACTTCATGAGAAACGTATAATCTCTTCCAAGCTAATCCAAGCAAACAGTTCGTCGGCTGATATACCTTGTCGAATTCTATAATATTGACGACTACCAACACTGGCACAGAACACAGTCGGAGGATAGCATGACAAGTGACAAAGATGATTCACAGTCGGATGACGGGCAGTCGAGTTCGGACTCGGCGTCATCTGAATTATCTCTCGAAGAAGCAGTCCAAAGATATCCTACCCAAGCGGTCGAAAAGGTTGCCACAGTGCTTGGCTTGGTTGAAGAAAATTTCGAACGTGCTTTTAAGTATCGGCAATCACCTCGACGCATCGAGAAGCGCCTGCAGCCTCAAGGAGACCGACCTACGGAAGACACAAAGCGACAGAGACTGCCATTGCGCCCCTCCCCCAAAGCTCCAAAACCAACCCTCACTCTTTCTCAACTCATGCCGGATTCGAAATCAGATTCGCTTGAACTCGACGACACACGACTCGAGTATGGTGATTCCTCATCAGCCGGCAGAGCACGAGCTAAGATCATGAGGAGATTACAAAGCGGACCAAAATCAAGAACCCCTTCTATAACGTATCCAGATGGTAGTCCAACAGAGCCAAATGAGTCGCCAAAGTTGCAAGGCTGATATGTATCAAGACGGAGAGCAAGAGGCTTCGAGTAGTGCAATGCGGCGGGTCTCGCGTTTAATCCGGGTTGGAGAGACTCGTTCTCGCGGTCCGGCCGCCGTCCGTGTCAAAACGAATTGCTCTTACTCGCAATCGACGTGGGACAGAGGACGATGATGACGGTGAGGCGTTCAGGTATCAGAGCCGTTGGGTGTTGCGCTCCCTACCTCTAACTTACTGATGATGACGGATCTTGTGATGTATACAGCCAGCGGAGAGCTGGGATCAATTACACTAACGTCAAGGGGTCACCGGACAAGAGCGATGCAGGTTTTTTTTGGGAGTTGGGGGATATTTCGCAACACGTTCGACCAAGAAGGCGGCAATGTCGTCTTGAGACACCCGCTTCGAAAGATCTTTCGAGAGAGCCTATGAAAAGCTCGAGTAGGGATACTGGAGATGTAGCAGTCTTGATGATGTAGGTATCAGGGGAGGAAGTCCCCCAATGCGGGGAGCACGGGATTTATGGAAGTATGTAGCGAGAGTGAACAAATAGAACGGAGATTGAAAGAATTGGAAAGATACGGGATTGATCTTTGCTTGGTTGGAAATATGAAGATGGCGGTGGTTCTTTCAGTTTTGGCGACATCGCTTCTTCGTGGATCCAACATTGTTTATCCTACGCCTTCCAGCCTGCAAAGTAAAGGGGTTACCCATCGTCCACTTTCCAATTCCTTCAGCCCCCATCCCACCTCAGCGACAAGAACCAATCATACTTAACCGGGCGTGACTTCGAGCGATTGGCCGGTCTTGCGCGCTTCCACTAGTGCACGACGGTACCCATTGCCGCTCAGCTGAGTACGCCAGCCTCAGCCTGGCAACTCTTCCACAAATCTTCACCGCTCAGCTGAGTGACATAAGCGAAACTTTCGCGGCTATTGCTGAGGTGAGGTGACCTCAAAGTGCGTAAGGCACAGCCTCGCATTAGTGGCTTCTCCCCATCTACCCTACATAAACTCCGCTGTCTCCCACCTAACAAGTCTCCTCTGCGATCTGCCAAACTCTCACAATGGGCCCCTCTGACTCCAACTACCCTCGACAATTCCACCTGTTCCCTGAGCTCCCCTACGAACTCCGGGCACAAATTTGGAGGTTCTCTTTCTGCCGCCCTATTCAAGTTCAACTCGAACTAGGTACCAAGAGCATTCCAGCGCTTTTACCTAAGCACATACAAGGCCTTTGTTCGTTCTCATACGATAAAAACACTACTCCACCAACCCTTCTTACTTGTAAAGAATCTCGCGATATAGCCCTTTCATCTTACGATTGCTTCCCCCCTCGGACCATCTATAATCGCATTTATTCACCCGATCTGCCCACTATATATTATTATCCCTTGTATGACGACATTCATCTGGAGGGAGTAGCGAAATTGGTTGAATGTGCGACACGACTCGGATTACGTCCCTCGGACATAGAAACTTTGGCGATGGAAATCAGTGCCTTCGCGGCGAGCCAATTTCCCGGATCTCCTATGGAGGTTTCCTGGATAGTTAGCAGGCAGCAGAGCATAGATAGAGGAACTGGAACTAGCGAGTAAGCTCTACTGTATTCCTTTTATCTTCACAAGCTAATCGATATCTCAGGAGAGCTCCCAAACCGATTTACCAAGCGAAGCCGCATCGACCGAGGAAGCTGCCCCGAGTGAGGATGCGGCGGTCCGAAAGGTAATGGGACAACAAAGGCAGACAGCGAGTCAAGCTGTGGCAAGAGGCCTTGGGAAAGAGTTATAAATGATTAATCAGATTCCTCGCTTGAGAAACCACAAGGACGAGGGACAAGGGCGATGCGGCAAACCCCTTGTTGTCAATGATTTGTAACTTGATGTGGAGATTGAGGATGTGTGAAGTTAAAGTACCTCTCGATTTTCTCGGCACTCAGGGAGGGACGTTAGTTCAAAATCGTCCATCCATTCACCAGCCACTACCCATTCCACTCAGAAATTGAGCCACTGCCTACCCGCCCAAGGGAGCCGGCTTAGTTAACCCTGTTCCTTGCAATGCTCACGCGTTGACGTACCGCAGTCGCCGTCCTGCCTGGGAATTTCGTGAGGATCCAGATGAAATCCTAGAGCCTTCGTTGCACTCAACGGAGAAATGTTAGCCCACATGGAGAGGATGAGGTCTGATAACCATCAAAATAAGTTACGTACCTTTTAGAGGAGTTACAATCGATGAGACGCCAAATTTAACTTACGCAACAGAAGCAATATGTCGCCAAGCACTGCACTGGAGATTGAAAGTTTCTTTATTTTTTATATTTGCTGTATTTCAAGTCACAAGGAACCCTCTTGCTCTGGAGCCGATGTTTCAGACTCACGTCCAAAGACCCAGAAAACGTCATCCTCTTGTAATGGCGAAGGATGCTTCCGCTTTTTGCGCTCTATCACTTGAGGCTCGCATCGTGGCTGGGCGGTTTGGACCTACGAGGAATTGGAAGGTCCGCGAACCTGAGAATCCTTAGTTTCTGCTTCAACCCTTTTAGGAGGCGCTCCCCAAGTTTACTCTTCCAATCAGAATTTTCGCTCACCTTGTGAGTACAGTACATGTTGGCTTCTAGAACGTTCTAGCGCGAGGCGATTGGAGGCTGGTCAGCTGCGATGGGAGGCTGGTCAGCTGCGACGGCAGGTTGAAAGTGCATTCTTGACGATCTTGTCGCGCGTGAATCACACCACGGTGTGGAGTTACTGCTGACTCAGCATTTCCAAACAGTGTCGACTGCGCATGCTGTTACCCCACTTAACACCCCGTGACATCCACGACAGCGCTCGATTCGTGTGGCAATACTTTAACATGACAGGCTCTCAACGTCTGTTTTTGAGTTTTTGGTATTGTTAGATGAGCAGAACCGATAGTGCGAGGTCTCTGTGGATACGGAGAAATCGCTAGACCATCTTCCAAGCACCTGAACCGCACAGACATGTGTTCTTAGGCCTGCAAGGCTTTCGGCAAATGCGCCAAAGCTGGCCAATCCGGCATTGCTACTACCGCGAGCGGCCGCAACCGAGTACGCATAGTTACATCTATTATTGTCTAGGCCCGGCGAGAACCATTCCCTGAATCAGCTTTGCCGAAAGGTCGTCGTACCTTCTTTTGTTTTTACGCCGACTCAATACAAACAACGACAAAAGAAATGGTTCGCCAGGACGGAGAATGCCCTGACTATGGCGAGTTCGTGGATTCCGATGGAGAAGGCGACGTTGAGGACGTCTCCGAGCCCGTTGAGCGTTATAGCCAGGGCCTATACTATCCTGTGTGCATAGGGGAAGTGCTGGCTGGGAGATATCGTATAGAGCACAAGCTTGGCTGGGGCGGCTACTCCACTGTGTGGATGGCTCACGATGTTCAGCTCCGAAAGAATGTTGCTCTCAAGATTATGATTCCAGGCGCGAAGGGGGAATACGAGTATCAAATGCAAAACGAAATCCTCCAGACCGTCCGCGACACCTCTAACCTTGTTACACATCAAGGCTCATTCCTGCTGCCCGGCCACGGTAGTAACCATCACCGCGTCTTGGTTCTACCCCTTCTCAGCCCAAGCCTCGGCTACCGTGCCATACAATTGCCAGTGGCCACTCGTATATCAGCTGCGAAACAGCTGCTCGTGGCATTGAAAAGCCTCCACGATGCTGGACTTGTCCATCGCGGTACGCCCCACCCACAGTTCTCGTCCAGGTTTTTGTTCTTCTGTCAAGACTAGATGCTGATCAGTCTGCAGACCTTAATGAAGGGGCTCTAATGTGGGAAATGCCCCTCTCATTCGATGAATACGACACAGCGACTAAATACCAGTGGCTCGGCCGGCCGAAAAAGGTGTTTCTGGGTGATTATCTCTGGAAGCGCGGCGAGCTTGTACAGCAGGTCACTACGCCCCTGGACTTGCTTGGGAGCAAGCTTTACTTAGGAGATTTCGGCCTCACGATCAAAATTGGAACCGCAGTGCGCATTAAAGAGCAAGCACCCTACTATTTCTGCGCCCCGGAGAGGCTTCACGGCGCAGATCCAAGTTTTGCGAGCGACATGTGGAGTTACATGTGTCTCTTTGCAGCTCTGTATCTGGGCAACAACGTTTTCTATGGTAATGGGGGCGAGTCGACGGCGTTCAGCTGGGTCGAACAGCTGGGAGCGATGCCTAACCATTGGAAGGGAAGGTTTTGGCGGCCGGAGGAAGTTAATGATGCTTGGTACGACCAGACAACGACTCCTGATCCTGAGAGAGACCTTGCAGCCAGGATCGCACGAATGCGCCCTGATGCTAGCCAAGCTGAACGGGAGCTTGTCCTCTCCATTATGCACAAAGCGTTCTGCTATTTGCCCGAGCGTCGCATCACCGCGGAACAGCTTTTGCAGGATCCATCTTTTAGAGCCATCATGGACATATATGAGTGTTGAGCGTGCTAGGTTCAATGGTGCTAAGCAGGGGTCAGAGCTGGAGGCAAGTCGACAATCAATTGATAATTTCATGTTTCAAGTGCGGATTCCAGACACTCAGCAGGGCTAATCATGTGGGCTGGAGGGTGGCTAGTGTGGCGCTTAATTCAAGTTGACGAACACGAAGCATTTGCGCGGTTGCAACCATCACTAGCTGTGCTGATATGTATGGTACAATCGCCGTGCTACCTCGACTACTCCTCCCACGAAGTGGATTAACTCCAGATACTTGGCGTATCGCGCGTCTATGTCGGGAGAGGAGCTTCTCGCTCTCGTCTTATGTTCACTGAGTACTGAAGTGGTCGTCATGTTTCATTCGTGCAGATTTCGACAACATTTGGCCCAATTAAACCTCACAGCCTAATGCTTCTCAAACCAGAGTATACGCTTTAATTATATTCTAGCCGCTGAGGAGGCCCGGATGAATGAGATTCAATGTAATGGCGTTACGCCGTCCCCACCCAAGCGCCAACTGAAGCTGTACCATTTTACGTCGCAACATATTGCAGATGTCTAAAGGCGACAATATACATAAAGAGTGGATGGAATTCTTGGAGTATCTTCTTCAAATCCTATCGCTATCAATGAACTTACTGACAACTACCCACTAAACTTACATCTGATTCTGCTCCTCTTATTCCTTGATCTCTTTCTTGGCTGTCTTCGCTCATCATTTTAGCCGAAAGGTTCTCTCTCACTCTCCAGCTAATACCATGGCGACTCGGTATCCAAGAAGCCTCGGACTTGGCCTATGGGACGGCTCGATTGGCAATGTCGCGATCAGATGGAAGGACGCTGCAAAGGAACGCCTATCTGCCGAGGCAGCAGTTCAAGGTATCGACCAAGCGACCATGAAAGCTTTGACGGAACATTTCCTCTACGAGTTGGCCGTTCGGCGGGGAAGTACAGCAGTTGCTGTCAGGTAAGGACATCTAAAATAAACCTGCAAAGAAAGTACGGTCAGAAACTCATTCGTTTGATATAGGGCTGTGCCTCACGACTATACTATCGATAGCTCCCACCCTGAAAATGGTAGACAACCTGATCCGAACCATGTTTCAGGTGAGCTCAGTGGGGGCCCAAATGGGAAGCGCGACGTGCACATTTACCTGGGTAATTTGGGCACAGGAAGCGGGAAATATGATAATGCCACTGTCGTTGGAGAATCACTTACCAGGAAATCGAAAAAGGGGCGAGAGCGTGACCCTGAGAGCTGGGGTGTTTCATCGTGGGCCACGACCTCAATAGCTGGTCTCTCTGCGGCCACAAGCTCAACATATACGGCTTCAGCTTCCACCACCACACCGGATGATTCTGGCTGGGTACTCGACAACACATACAACAAATATAGACGTCTTGATCCTACCACGAATCAGTGGGAGTGGGCGCCATAATTGTCCGGTAGAAATTCCCTACGATGGTCCTCATCGCGCTCACGCATCGGCTTCTCGGGTTGCATTTGATGCCTTAATGTGTAGATCGTTGAAAGATTGATCTAGTTGAACGGAGTTACAGGGTTGGATGTACTGCCAGTCACATAGACTTTGCTACTCTTCGACCGACGGAGAGCAATCTGCTCCACGCTGCTTTGGCTTTCCCTGGTGTTACCACTGACGGCCTCTCTACGTTACGATTTTCTCGCAACCCTCAATTGCTCGGTGCCCATTTCACCCCTGCCGCTCTAGTAAAGACTTGGTCCAGAGAGTTGAAAGCCTTTAAAGACCAAGACCGGTCAGATCTCGACGGCGATGACGGCGATGCCAATATCTCTTCTCGGTTCGATACAGGAGGGCCGGAGGCTGCGCTCGTTCCGGTTCTTGGCTACAGCACGCAGTCTATGGCGTCTTTGCAATATCTGCAGGCTTCATTCCAAGCCGACCCGTCTATCAACAATCTGCTGGCCATGATCACCAGCCAGTACCCGTTGAACCAGAAGCAGCGGGTAATTATCAGGGCTCTAGTCCTCCGCGTCCTACACCCTGTTCAGATCAGGTCTGTTCGTGATCAGTTCTTACTCTACCTTGGCGGTATTGGTGGAGTTGGCAAGACCCACCTCATCAAGGCTCTTATGTTCGGCCTCTCGATAATCCAGAAGCATGACGATGTTCTACTCACTGCTTCAACCGGTGCGGCTGCTGCGAATATCGGCGGCGCTACTTACCATTCTGCCCTCGGGTATGGCAAGAATGCAAGCCAGCCCGTACGTCAAGCGACGAGGTCAAGACTCTCTCATAAGAAGATCTTCATCCTCGACGAGATTAGTATGGTTAGCCTCGAGGATCTGGTCCAGATCAACGAACGGTGTAATGCTATTTGGGATCTGAATCGAGCGTCCGACACGGTTTTTGGTGGGCTGCCTATCGTCATACTTCTAGGGGATTTCAACTAGTTTAGGCCAGTCTGTGGTCATGCTATATGGAGTCAGACTATCAACGATATTGCTGTCTTGCAGTCGGGGAAATCTATCTGGAGTCGTTTTACTCACGTGGTATTCCTCACAGAGCAGATGCGTCAGGCAGAAGATCCGGTTTTCCAGGATCTCCTGCAGAGAGCGCGGTCTGCTACTCTGACAGCGGACGACGTTGCTACTCTCAATTCGTGTACCACCGAGAACAGGATCGCCAATGGTGAGACTCCGCCTGAGAGGGCCATTATACGACTCAATCGCGCCCGGGAGCAAGCTAACCTTGTACATCTCCGAGCATTTGCCAAAGCACGAGAACAGAAGATCTACCTCTTTCCCGCCAGACACGACGCACCTACCGGGACAAATCTGGACTATCTTGCCCTACTCCGGACGATCTACCACGTCGGTGAGGAAGGCTACCTGAAAGGTCCGGGCTTCTTTGCCTTTACGAAAGGTATGCCTATTATGCTCCAACAGAACACAAATACGTATGCTGGCCTGGTCAATAGCATGAGAGATACCGCCGAGGAAGTCATCTTAGATGCTAGCATGCAAGGTATACAGACGGACTTTATTCTTGTGGGCTTCACTTGCTAACTATATTGACAGCTTCATGGATGGAACTTGACGACCTGTTTATCCTGTGTACGGTTCCTCTGCTCTGCGCCCTTATTCGACCTGCACATGACCACAACCTATCGTTTTCTAATGCTCCTGACGGTCTGGTTCCCGTCTTCCTGATACAGATGAGAGGTCAGATCCCTAGTATGCCAGGTCTGTTCTTTTACCGACATCAGGTTCCATTGACGCTTGGATTCGCCTTCACCGATTACAAGAGCCAAGGTAGTACGTTCATTAGCCTCATTCTGGATCTTGTCTTTGGTAAGCAGCGCGGCGTCGACCAGCATGGTAAGTGGACCTCAATCAATGTCCAGCTGGGCAGGGTCAAGACCCTGTCAGGGGTCTGGTTGCGAGAACCGGTCACACTGGAAGACGTTTCATTTTCCCCTCATCCGGACCTCCAAGTTGAACTTACCCGACTAGAGGCTTTAGAGCAACAGACGATTAGTCTGTGGGGGAGCTCACCTGATTTTTGATATCGCTATACAAGACGATCATCTTAGCATTGAGTTTTACTCCTCGCTTCATACTACGTATCATGTCTGCCTCGTTATCAGAACTTTCCTGATAGAGTTTTGATGCGTCGCTTTTCTTTACGTTTAGGGCAGTCGTTGCGGGGTTTCTAACACTCAGAGTTACAACCGTCTACCGTTGTACCATCTCCTACTGTTTCGTATATTGCCTTCTCTTTATGTCTAATCTCTGCTTCATCGCCTCTTATTTCCTCACTTCCAGCTTGCTTCCTCGCCGTTCGTGGATCTTATTTCCATTCCTCCTACTCATCTCATTATTGCGCGTTAACATATTCTTACCACAACGATGGTTGGCACTCGTAAAACTCCTGGTTTCCCCATTGCCGAGGCCGTTGATGATGACGATGACACGATTGATACAATAGACCAGTTATCTGTAGGTTCTCTACCTTTCCAGGTTTTCCTTTATGTTGATTTCTGAGGTACAGCGTAATTCTACGCCGCCTTACTCAAATAGCATTTACGCTAGCCCTCCCAAATCGAGTTCCATCGATCTACGAACCCCCTCTTCAACCCTCAATCCCTCATCGTTTGCGTCTCCGAGTAAGAGACCGGTGACACCCCCTCCAGCCTTGAGCTTTGGCGGCGTTCCGAACCTTCCATACTTTCGGGGCCAATGGGTATATGTTGGGAATCTTGAGCGTCTTGATCCGAAGCTTTCGTGGAATGCCTTCAATGGGACTGGAATAAAGTGGCTCGCTTATCATGACCCAGACGACTTATACCATGATGAAGAACCTGGACCCTTGGGTATTATCCTCCTAGGCCAGCTCGGGCAGTTCACTACGCTCAAGAGTGCCCAAAACAATTTCGATAAGAACAAGCCTGAGTTTTCCTTACAATTACAGGTGGAGGAGAGAGCGCTAGAGATCCTGAAGGTCTTTGTTCGTCGGCGCAATAGAAACATCACAGTCACCAATCCCTTGCGTGTTAAGGTGGCTGAGGCGGACATCACTTCACCTTCTTTCACCCCTGGAGACCCCTTTCCCGCTGCCTTCGACGGGACAACCACGGATGACGACCAAGACGGCGACGACGTAGATGCCTCTCGTTTCACCACGGGTGACAAGGTCGCCGTTCAAGCTTGGTTTGGCACTTACGTCTTCACAAATAAATCTGGGAAGTCTGTTTCCGGTCCCACGTTTCGCCTGTTAAAGTTGTGGCTGTTACAAGCTGGTGTGTCCTGTTCTTCGAGCCTGAATAAGAGCCCAGTTACCAAACGTAGACGTATACTATAGAAATAGTATCTATTTGCAAATTCTTTCTTCTACTGTCCACTAAATCACCCTTTGCTGTTTTTGAACCTAGCTTGTGTCACGTGTTTGCTTGGGCAGTCTACGGCTGTCTGTGCGCCACGCCTGAAACTTTGTCGATATCATCACTTGCCAACCGTCATTCTGACGCCTTGTAATATTCTTCCAATTCTAATGTTCTAATCAATTTCGAAGGCTTCGTGTGAGCCGCAGGCGAGCACCCATGTTAGTCACGATCTCAACGCCTGATTCAAGAAACCCACTTTAAATATTTTTAGCGAGCTCCACTTCTGGACACCTGTGGCTGTGCACCCCTGTTCGGCTGTACCCGAAAGTCTCCGCAAACGCAGCTGCAAAGCAGAATTGGCGGCCGCTTGATTTACCCCACCATTCTATTCTTCCCTCTCTGAAGTTAGCACTTTCTGGTCAGCAACTATGCCACCGCATCTGCAGGGCTTACGCAGACAAGTTGAGCAATAGTTTCGTCGCGCGCAAATGAGGACCGCGACGAAGACCTATCACAGCTGCTACTTAGTTTAAGTCGCTCTAGGATTATGTGAGAAAGTCAAGCCGTGTTAACATCGTCGCGCCAACAGAAGATATTGGTCAGTCCTCCTTTCTGATTTAACGTTGATGTCTCGTCTAATGTAAGTGCTGTGCAACCCGAAATGCTCGCGTGGCAAGTCGCGATTGGCCTTTCCGAATGGACCTTCGACACAAATTCTCCGAGGACGAAGCTCATGTTTCAAGCAAAGATACTCTTTCTCCCACGTTGGTGAATCTATTGAAGAGTTCAAGCATCGCACATCGAAGCGACCTTCATTAAAGATGGCCCCGTCCTCCCCCAAAACGATGATGATAGAGATGATGGAAGAAGAACGAGAGGAGCAGCAAAGAGCTATAGATCAGATTGAGGACTGCTTTGAAGAGACCAGACCATGGTAGGCCCATCCCCTTGTTTCATGAAACTATTAATACCTATTCTCATAGCCCGGAATGCTCCCAAAATCTTAGCGAGACTTGCTTTCGCAAACATCATCTCCACTGGTGTACGGTCCATGAACGCATGACAGATGATAATGGGGTTTGCTCGCAAAGCCCCCCGAGTAGTGCGCCTGACAATGTGATGCGATGCAGAGAGGTTCAGGCAGATATGACCGAGGAGGAGTCATACTGGGCTGAAGTGGAAGAAAATGCGGTGACAGGAGGGGTAGGGTTTCGAGAATCAGACGAACCTCACGTTCATTAGCATTGAAACGTGTAGCAGACACAGGCAGATATAAGGATCTACAGTAAAATCCCAACAATCAGCTTTTGTTGTGCATAAACCTGCGGCGACGAACAACCACACCACTATTCTCACAAGGTTGCCTTCAGTTGGATCGATCTAATCGGCATCCTTCCTCCTGATGTCCCAGCCCGACAATTTCACCCATGGTTGCACTCTTCTCTGTCTGGCTGAATATACATCCGTCCTTCAATGAAGCTCATGGCTCTAGAGAAATCCACTCTGGAGGAAGGGCTTGACCTCTGCTGCAGCTTCTGGTGTAGCATTTATTTCGACGCTCCGAACCACACAGGCGGCACCCATAACATTATTAATGTCTTCATAATGTACCATGCGTATCGACGACCCCAGCAGTGACAAATCCCCTCCCAGAAATGCGCACATAGCCAGGTAAGGCTGCCAGGTTTCGATTAATGTCCCCGCCATCGAAAGAGTTTTCCATGACGACGACTTGCTGCACGAAGAACAGACTGTTGGCAAGAACAAATTGAATATACTGTCGAGATTGTATCGATAACCGGAGCTAGGACTTTCGTCTTGCAGTAGAGCAGTGACGTCCTGTAAAATTGCGCGAGCGGTCTCTAGATCTTCGGAGGTCCTCGACAGCAGAATAACCTTTTCGCAGGTTATACACGCGAGAACGATGTGCGATTCCCAACGACCTCGTAACAACAGGTCATCCATTCCGGAGATTGTGAAGGGGGTTGGGGGTTGTTGGTGCTGGAGTGTGTTGAGTACCGTTGGCGTTGTGATTGATCTTGTAGAGTTTGGCCAAGTCAGTTGATTAGTAAGCAAACACAAGGACCCGCAGACACTCTCTTGCCCTGGAATGATGTTGCAACTCCCCTTCTCTTCTCTCTCCCCCCCCACCCACCAAACTGTCAGTCCTTATTGCGCGGACGCTATCATGGAAAACACGCCATTTAATAGGCTTCAAAGCGATCACTTTCTGAACTATGGAAACCCCGTAGATCCGACATTTGGCGGCCCGGACGTACTTGCAGCCAACCCCGCAGCGGAACAAGCTGATCAGCTAAGCGGCGAACAAGCATTACCACTTCTCCGACTTAGTGGATGGGACAGTGAGAAGCAATATGATAAGCACAACCCAGTGTGGTATCTATTATGACTTTCAGTGGAAGATTTCTTAGCAGGAGAAGATTAGAGCCAGGCGTGTCTTTTCAGATACAGATCCAAATCTCGTCTTAGCTTTAAGTGATTTTTAGAAGGTTAAGTTTCACTCCCGACTTGATAACTATCTCAAAGACGAGGACAAATTCCCCGAAGATAAATATACCTGCGAAGAAAATATTATCGAAATCTCTCTCGAGAAAAGCCGTCGACGCGGCCTGACGAAACGATGCTAAAAGCTGGAGATCGATTGGCAGCAAATTGACGAACATCTAGAAGGTCTGAGCGACTTGTCTAGCATGGGAAAGAAGATAACCCTTAGCATCGGTTTTGCTCCTCTGTTGTTGGCTCACCCCCCTCCCACCCCCCACTACCCCCCAGCCCCGAGGATTCCCACTCACCCCCCGCCTCGGCGCATGCCAGGTCTCTGGCAATCATATATCTTTCAAAAGTGTTCTTGATATAATTTTCTATTAGACAGTGACGGACAGACCCGATTGCGATATGATGCAGTTGAAGAAGTCGCCAAATATCGTCGGAATGTAAGCTTTAAACCTTTCCTGAAAATCTTCACAAAAGAGCTGAGGGACATTTCTTCTGGCTTTTGACCCAAATAAGAATCTGTGTACTAATCAGGATATTTCTTGGGGGAGCATGGCATATTAGGCGAATGTCTAGGAATTTCGAGTAAGAAGCAAAATGAGAAAGGGGAGACTTAAGATACCACTTATTCGTGGCTGTCAGTCAGTGAAGGGGTAACGAAGGGGGCAGGGCTAGGGAAAGAAGGTCCACAAAACACATCTTGAGTTCCAGTTGGATGTCCCCACGTAGATGTAACTCGACTCTTTCAAAGCAGCAGGGGCAAAAGTGAAATGAGTCATGTCAAAGGTCTCATTGAAAACTGTACTGCATCACGCTTTGAAACTGACGAATAATCAATGTGGATGTGAGATAACTTGGATTCTCATTTTGAAGGTCGGAGAAATTAACGCGCATTTATGAGCAGGAAATTGAGACGGTCGGAGAATGTGCCTGGCAGTAAACAGAAGATGAAACTTCAGGTTTCGTACAGGCGCAGCATAGCAGTCCTGTGACCAGAACCTCGCGGTAACGGCGCTGGCAATTACTGTGCTGATTTCTAGGAAGCATCAACCAGATTCAAACTAGTTCGAGTGATGATTTAATTGATATCGGATCGACTTGACATGACTAGGGTTGTTCCAAGTAAGCATATCTGAGATATGTACGATCGCGATCTGGCTGCAAGATTCTCCGACTCGATCTCGGAAACAGTGGGGCTGCGCCACTCAACCCTAGCAAGTGGGTCCGGGGCAGCCCGTCCCATACCGTCGACTCGGAGATACCTCCACTCAAAGCGCCTCGTCTACTCATGCATTTGAGATAAGCGAAAGTACATACTACTCTATGATTGGCACGTTTTTTAGATCGTCTTAATTATTTACGCATATCGAAACGAGGTGCATATTAAACCTTGAGAAAAGAGCGGGCCAAGAGAAGGCCGGCTACCGGAATTTCGTTTCGCAAGTCGCCCAAGATAACAGTCCTTTCTCCAGGCTTGTCTACGGCATATTCAAATCCTCCATCAGCGTGATTACCAAACGTCACTACTATGGCTAGCGGAGGACCACTAAACTCAACTGGACCACCCGCAAAACAACTTCCAGCCACAGTCCACAAGGGATTAATCTGCCCTATCCAAAGTTGTCATCCATCCCGACAACTAGGCTCCTTCTCCCAAGCAGACAAATGTTGCGAATTAACTAAAGCGGAGCAATACTTGATAAAGAACGCATCCTTGTCCGTCGACATAGTACTTACTTCTTTCTTGCCCAAGTCTACCTACTTCGTCTTATACATCAATGTGAATCGAAACTCAGAGGTAGTAACTGTCTTTGGCATTGCAGACTCGACTCTTATTCACTGTGCATCAGTACGAAAAAAACTATCTACACCTTAATGCCTTCTTAAACCTCGACGTCCCGTCACCAATGTTTGGTTGGTTTCTTTTGGGCCTGCTTAACTTCGAAAGCTACCACAAGCCTTCATGAATGTGGCGATAGTAGCGCCATCTGTTTCCTCCGAGATTTGCCAGATATCAGCATAGTATCTTCTACTCGATAGCATGGCCGAGGAGCAACTCAACTGCCATGGCCCGGGGGTGACAGTGAATATCGAGGTCTCATCCACGAACAAGCCCGAAGTGAAACGCAGAGGTACGAACAAAACGCGCATCTCCTAGTCAAGGTCCTGGTCGCGGTAGACACCTTATGGTCTTCGACTTGGTCTAACAGTGGTAGGATCCCGCGCTGGAACTCGACTCGTACAGACAATGGCTCCTGCGCGACTTGCACGAAAGCGCGCAAACGACCGAGAGTCCCAGGTGAGCTTACCCTACTTCGACCACTCCAAGGTTTCAGAAATCCAATACAATGGGCTTTTGAACTTTAGTCACTACCTTGTGAAATCATCGAGGATATGTCAACTAACTTATCCCCGGAGATAGAGGTCAATCCGTCAGAGAACCAAACTCTATATCAGGGAACTGGAACAACGAATCCAGGAGCTGTCACAAACCCAACTTGCGAGAGACTTTGAGCAAGTCGAGAGACGGAATAAAGAGCTTGAGTGGGGGCTGAGGCGGCTCAGGGATTATTTGGGACGGTCAGATGGCAGCGGCGAGCCGATGTCTCTCATCAATAGGCTGATGAATTTCAACGGCCTAGGTACAGCTCCACTTCCGAAGAGAGACTTCTCGCTTTCGAGTCAAGACAAGTCTCGGATGGTTCCCCTCAATTGGAATGACCCAGCTACAAGATTGGGCAGCGGGTCGGCTTATCCGGTGTGGAGGCTGTCCCCTCGATTTCTGCCACCCACTGGCCCAGTCGACAGTATCCTTCTTGGGCTTTCCCAGCGTCAGAGGAGTCTTGCTAATGAAAATGCACCTGGTGTTCTGCTTATTGGTCCATATCACCCGGATCTCAGAGCTCTCGTAAGTGCAGATATTCCCAACGACGCACATCCTGTATCATCGATTGTTTGCAGCCTTTTTCGGAGGATTGTATACTCTGGGTTTGCAGAGAAAGCTGCTATGTTGTTTCTCGTCTACCACTTTATTCAGTGGCAAGTCTTACCAACGATGGAGATTTATCATAACATGCCGGACTGGTATCGCCCACGACGCTCACAACTGGCCACACCGCATCCCTTTTGGACTTCACTTGTAAGAGAGACCATAAAGTGAAGCAGGAGATCGGATGTACTAATTCATTGCACGTTAGGCAATCTGGGGAAAGCTCCGAGATGTCCTAGTCAGAGACCAAGAGAATTATGCAACAGAAGAATTGATGAATCTGTACCAGGATTGCATCACTGTAAACTGGCCTTTCGGAAACGATAACATCTTGGTGTTCGGCGGAGAAGCCATGAGGATGACCGATGCGTTCATTCACCACATCGAAACTCAAGCAAATTGGAGTTTGACTCTACCGTTCAGCGACGATACCCGGAATTAAGAAATGTTTGTGAGTTCGTCGACTCACGTCCACAACCGATGAGTAGCAACGTCGAGTTTGGGAGTGATTAGATCAACAGACCTGTCAACAGGCAGGCAAACCATCATTGAATCTCACTTCTACTCGTAGTGTACTCAGGCCACGATCATGGAGCCAATACCTCAACCTACAGCAGAGCATGAGATGTTGAGACAATGCGATTGTCCCCGCGCCGAATAAGATCAATACAAGAAGAATAGTAGCCAAACCTTGCACGATTTATTTTTGCCCTCCAAGTTACGGTACCCAAGAACAAACGTTATCTAGACCATCAATTACTCAGCCGGACCTCTTGAAACTGTCCCGTGAAATCTCTCTGCTTGGGTCAGCAAGACTTTTCCGGCCTTGAGCCGAACACTACAGTTCGGTATGGTCGAAGTATGACCCATTCCGGTTGAAAGTATATTTGACCATTTATCTTTTATCCGAACAACGGTACTAGGTCATCTGCAGGTTGACTATGAAGGAGAATTATGGAGAAGTGAGCTCGACTTGGCGCGAAGCGTATCAAAAGGCGTCGAATCAACTCCGAAGACCTCCAAAGTCTAGAATTAATGCATCTGGGTCTTTCGAAATCGACATATAACGTGCGACGCGAATCACGAGTGGTGCTGGAAGTTGGCAAAGTGTTTGTTGACGAAGAATAGGGACGATGCTGCACCCAACACTCGGACATCGTGGCCGGCCTCTCTGGTCACTGAGCAACACAAACTTCGTTGCGGACAATCGCCCACTTTCTGTTAGCGTCCATCTTCGAAGGTCTCATGCGCAAGTTCTTATGTCTCAACGACCTGGATGAATGTTCAAACTTTGTGGTGACTCTATCTTCCATGGAGTCTTGTTGGTCATGACCCAATACGATCTTTGCTTGATAAGTCCTTGCGAGTTTTAGCTCGTCCCTGAGTCCACGTGTCATCTTGGTCCGAAATGGGTCCGTGCGAACGGAGATCGGTACCTCGGCACTGCTGCACTATTCCGGCGCTCTGGGCTCGTTGGCATCCACCCCAGGATGCCTATCCAAGACAGTACGACTGCGTCTCACAGCAACGTCAACCGTGGTGCCAGTATGTGATCCTCGCAAGAATGTCATTCGTCAACGCATTCTATGGATTCTCTGCTCTCCCCGTCGAACTCCGCCTTAAGGTCTGGAGCATTGCTCTTTCTGTCCCCCGGAACGTTGATATAATATGCGATACAGATATCTGGCCGATCCCCAGATCCGCTACATCGTTTTGGCCTGGTAATGGTCCGCCAGTTCTACTTCATGTCTGTCACGAATCGCGCTCCGAAGCTCTAAAGATCTATAAACCCCTTCTTCAGCTTGACTCAGCACCCGTATATGTTTCATTGCCACAGGACACAATCAGAGCGTCCCAAGTTTTCCTATATCCAGGAGGAGCTAAGCTGTTAGGGATCCAACGAATGTCTATAAACATCCAGGATTACTCTGACTTTGGCTTCTGGGGTATAAAAACCTTGCAGAATATGCAACCGGATCTGAAAGAGCTAGAACTCGTCTTCGAGCAGGGTTCGCTATATACACGATATTTGTTTCCCCCAACGGTAATGGACGATATTCGCTATTGGATAGCTCAAGGCTGGTATTATTGTCCTAATATAAATATTGTTGATGGGCAAAGCGGGGAGACGATTGAGCGGATTCTTGGACGGAAATACTAGCAGAACCAGTGGTAAGACCCTGCGGGAGAATGCAAGGTTCGTGTCAAGTTTCCATTTCACAGCCAGTCACGCTCGCCCAGCTATTTCTCTGTTAACAGAGTAGACGCTTCAATAGATCTAGAGAGCATTACCACTTTCTGCAACTATAATCCTCTTCTCGGAACAATGTAACAAGAGAGGAGCAGGTCCACGCGACCATGAAACAAATTGGGGCTGGGGACAGTCAGGCGGGACTTAGGATTGCAGAGTGTAGGAACGGCCATCGCAGGAAAACCACAAGCGGAGTAAGGCCAGCGACCGTTCATGAACAAACTTTCAGGAGGTGAACGAGAGCACAGCGTTTCGCTGCGAGCACTTTCAACAAAGTCTGGACTGTGGTGGACTGGGAGAGGCACTTGGCTCTGAAGGCAATAGTGGTAGGAAGGCCCTCTACTTCGCGTCGAACACAGTCTGATAACTCTTGTTTGGCCCAGACTCCCCCTGTGGCACCTCCCAGGTCTCGGGGGTCTGGCTCACAAAGTCCCTCGCCAGATCCTGGATCCAATCCGAACAATGGCAGAGCATCCGCCAGCGAGCTGCTGACTGCTGTAGCTCCGAAGCCATGCGACCGCCGTGCCCACCTTGGTAAGACACCTACTTGGAAACAACATGCTTTATCGCAAGAGAAGAAGCTAGAAGGTCAAGGCAAGTTCGCAACTGTTTAGTTTGCTGACAAGGACTGATTTCAACTGAAAGAGGACACTGGGGAGAGCAGCGACCATCGAGGTGATGCTGTGAGACCCGAGGTGGATAACCAAATGTGTGCTGGTGGCCGGCCAGTTCACAGTATGGGATGGGAGAATATTTTCGACCGGCCAGAGGTTGATAGCCTTGAAAGGGAACATAATTTCTCTCCGCACGAGATTGGTAGCCTGGGATGGGAAAGCATGTTCGAGGCGCGGGATGCCAGTACTGTGGGATAGGAACCCGTGTTCCCTTCACCAGAGGCTGACAGTACAGGACAGGGATGTATATGTGGCGACTGGATACTTTAGGAATGTGATACGTGAAATGCTGATGGCAAGAGCCTTTGAGACGACCGAAATAAACAGTTGTGGCGTGGAATATGGCATTAGGCTCGGCATAACACTGAACTTCCCAATAGCCCTCACTTCTCATCCTCTACTACTCCTATACCGAGCATGACACCCACAACTTTGCTATTGGCTGGAATCATATTGAATTCTTTCCAGTGATAATGACCTCAGAATTTTCCCTAATTGTGAGCCTCGCCCGATGCCGACTCATTTGTTCCTAACAATAGTCTTGCTAATGCCAGTCATTGCGATCGGGATTAACACAGCGCAATTCGCCCCCAAGTACGACCGCGAGCCCTGGAACGCTAGGAGCTGGACTTTGCGTGACACAAGGTATGGCTTCGCGGGAGGAGTGGCGAATGCATCGACGATATCCGTAGTCTGCAATGCACCAACAAGTCAGCGTATATACTGGGTCGAGGCATTGTTTATATTTACCTCTTGGGAGCCGGTGCCGTCAGATTCCACTTAACAAGCCCAGCGCTCTCATTGTCCTTCGTATTTCTGCAATCGTCACTCACCAGTTTCTATACTCTGAAGAACCGCTGTCAGGCGAAAATATCTAATTCCGGACTGACTAGTGCTTAGAATCTCGACAAGGCTTCCACAGTGGGCAGGTCGATTGTAGTGGACTACTCACGCCGCATATAATTCGTCCTGTGTCCACTGCCACTTCTCAGCAATCCCAGTTTCAGCCTAGAATCGATCAACGGTACTTGGCGGAGCCATATTTATTCCTCAAAACATGTCGAACTGGCGTTTAGGCCCGGTAAGTGCCGCTGGAACTTTGAGAATCGTCACACCCACTCGTGTGGCTGGTATTGCTCTCGAGAAGCCGTGTCGTGAGAAATATCAGAACCTTCTCCCGCAAGTCAGGCTGCACAACCGCGTCTTCGTCCAATATGCAAACCTGCACCACAATGCGGTGTAGCTCTGTTTAGGAGCCCGATTAATACCGCAGTCACGTTCAGATGAACTCGTGGCGTTCCATCTTCCCCGCCTAGGCCAGTTCTACCAACATTTCCACCAAGACACCCTTTCCCATCTCGCCACTCAGTCGCCACTTATCGGCGTTCACCCCACTGCACCACTACGGCCATTTGTAGGACGATAATGATTTAATCCTGACGGCGACTGCTGCCGCCATAGCCTCCATATTTTGGGCATCCTGACATGTCTTCCTCGAACTTTCGCAAAATTAAATCGTCCTACAGAGAACCCCATAGAGAAAGCTGTGCGTCAGCTAGCAATCCAAGTCAATCGACATCCGAGAGTACGGGGTCTGATCCGCGCCGCCCCTGCGTCGATAAAGACATTCCTGCTGAGAGCAGTTCTTCTTCATCCAAACATCGAAGAGTCCCCGGATCCGTTACGCGCAATGCCTGCCTCAACTGTAAAAAGGCACGGACCAAGGTCAGTACTCTTTGAATTTCTCCTTTCTTCTATGCGAACGCCAAAGGCTGCTGCGTCAAACAGTTGTCGTCGTGCTTCAGAGACCCAGGCTGACGGATGTAGTGTGATGGCAACAAGCCGTGCAAGAGGTGTGCGACACGAGTCGAGAACTCTGAGTGCATCTACGAGGTTCACATCAAGCACGCGAAGGAAGAGCTGGTCAAGCAAATCAGGGAGCTTAGGGCCAAGGACCATATGACAGAACAAATTCTCCAGGCTCTGTCCACAAATGAGAAGGTACCGGAAACTCTCGAACGTCTAAGCAATGGCGAGGCATATAATAGCATTGTTGAATGGCTGGGACACTCTCCTCCGGTGGACCTCGAAAGTCTCTCGCGCAGGGAGTCTCAAAATTCTACATACGAGGCCTCCGATCACGAAATGGGCGGCATTCGAGCCCCGAATTCCTTTTGGACGAAGGTCACAACCGATACATCCATTCTGGACCATCTCTTCCAGCTCTATTTCGCGTGGATCCACCCAATCCATACGCTATTCAGTGAAGGACGCTTTGCCGATAGCTATGGCCTGCACACGGAGACATACTGCTCGTCTGTACTTGTCGACTCAGTTTGTGCGTTGGCATGCAGCCTGCACACGGCAGTCTATGGAGAAGAAGGGATATATGAGCGACTGGGTGCGAGGTTCAGTGACGCAGCCCGGAAAGCTTTGGAGCCGGACGACAGCCGGCTGACGACAATACAAGCCTTCGCCGTGATGCACTTAGTAGATTGCGCTCACGGCAATGCTTTGCGGGCGGTGGCCTACTTAAAAGTAGCAACTCTTAGTTTACCCAGAGCGGTATACCAGGAAAACGACGGGTTCGTGGAGTCCTGGAAAGCTACGTTTGGTGGAATAAGGAGTTTGAACGTGTTAGTAGAGATCTCCTTCTGCTGATCTGACACGCCCCTAACAAGCCAAGTGAGTGGGCACAGATGACATTCCAAGCTCCACCGATAATCGAATCTGCAGTGTATAATAGCACAGAGGAGTTTGATGACCTTCTGGACAATAAAAACTGGTATCCACATCGGTTTTCCAAGGAGCAACCTGAAGCTCGTCGGAGCCTGCTCGCAACAACGAACAGGGAGAAATCGAAGTTGAATGCGATCCTTCAGGACATTGCCACGATGGTATATTCTCAGCGTGGTCCTTCCATATCCGCGAGACAAATCCTTTTTCAGTACGGACGACTTCGAGCGTGGCGAGAGCAGTTGCCCGATGTACCCAGCAGTTTCGAGGATGGTAATGAAAAAGTACTTCCTCATGTACTTTATTTGCTGTGAGTTTGACAGCTCCACATTCCAGCGGGTCGTCTGACAGGCAAGTGTGTACTACAGTACTGCGGTTGTGCAGTTGCTTCGACCACTGCTCGACCTCGAAGGGTTCCCCTCATTTCTAGTGGATGGGGCAGTTTGGGAGCACGCTCAAGAAGGACTTCGCCTTCTCGATAAATATTATCGACCACAATACACATTTCGATACCAGCCATTTCTGCAAATGCTCGCATCTCTGCAGCTAATTGACATCATAGCTCGATTCTTTTCTGAAGGAACACAGGAAGGCAGTAAAAATGGAGCCGAGGCTGTCCAACTTGGCATGGAACTTCTGATGGAATCCCGAATTGGCTTTCCAGTCGCTGGCCCGCTGCAGGAAATGCTGCGAAGGTCGGCGGTCGAGTGTGCTGTCCTTCTCCCAAGGAATCTAGAAGAGCTAATGTTCTCGCCAACATCTCCGAAGAGAGTTTACGACCTGGATGATTTTCTTGGAGCGTGCACAAATCCGACATACATACAGCCAGTCCTCGAAGCGCACGCAAGATATTCTGCATGCTTTTCCTCGGACTGGATAATCGAGGGCCCTGCTTATGGTTTCCGTGAATCAACATTCGGTATTCGCCGGTTGAGGTTTCCATCCGCGGAGGAGAGGGGTGCTCAGAGTCTGATGCAGGTTCGAAATCTGCTGAACTCGACACCGTAGTGTTGGTCGACGAACTTCAGTGGGTGAGGATATTATGCAGGAGAAGGGTCTTCCCAGGACAGAGGAATCTGACCTATAAGGTATGGATTTGTGGCGAGTGGAACGTTCTCTAATCGACCAGATCTTTTCAGCATATACTCTTCAGTACTCTAACAGATGGATAACACGGATCTATTCACATCACTTGGTATTGGCGATATGGACGGAACTTTTTTTGATAGTTCCAAATGCAAACCTCATTTCCCCAGGAACCAATCACCCCTACCACAAGTCATACTCGCTGAACCATCGCCTCTATGATATTAGCAGAGTAATCTAGGATGGAACTTCGCCAATGACAAACACGACGTTACCTACCCCGGAATCCTGCCACACCTGTCTCTATATTAATTCCATCTCCTCCCTCCTTAACCAAAAAAAATGCTTCCTACACTTCATCAAGAACTTCCTAGGCTAGTCAGTGGTTTGCGACTTCAGCCCTTTGCCTGAATCGAACCATTCAAGATGTCAGCGTCATTTGAAGCGTGCGTATCTACTCATCACTTGATTTCTCTCACTAACATATTCACCTAGAATACTACTTTCTCGTTCTTATACCTTCATTGTGGGTGCGGACGCAGTTCCTATCACAGTTCATGAGGCCGCCTTAGCAGAACTAGCTCCCGGCTTGAAGGCTCTTATGCGGACTGAAATGTCGGAAGGTCTGGCACGCGAAGCTAGGTGGGATGATGTGGATAAGGAAACCTTCATCCGATTTGCCCAATTTGCATATATCGGAGACTATTCTACTCCGACCATGATCGTCAAACCGAGCGTTCCAGCCGCAGACCAGACGCCTCGCCCACCTTCGCCTGATGACGACTTTTTCTTGCCAGCAAATCAGGCGGACAAGAACCGTGCTTATCCTCGGGCAGCACCTGTTACAAAGACAATACCTGTCTTCAAAGATCTGATATACCCTCGCCCAATGCCTCAATTCAATTTCGAAGGAACATATAATCTCAAGGTGGGCGACGGAATGGGCAAGAATATTGGCGAGATACTCCACATACATGCATCGCTGTATGTGTTGGCGCAGAAATGGGGCGTCGATAGGCTGAAGAGACTGACCCTTTTCAAAATACACAAGACTCTCAACCTATTCAGTCTCGATGCCCTGAGACTCGAAGTTGTTGTGGGCTTTGTGCGGTACATATATTCGGATGAGAGAACTCCCGATTTGGCGAGTAAGGTCGACGAGCTCAGGGAATTAGTCCGCCAATACATAGTTGCTAATGCGGAGTTCACGTCGAGAAATACTACATTCTTAGCTCTTATTGAAGAAGGGGGAGCACTCGCACGGGATTTGTGGAAGTATGTAGCACCGAGAGTGAACAAATAGAACCGAGATTGAGAGAGCTTTGATTTATGATATGGTAGCACTCGTTTGCCTCAGCATCACTGTTGAGCTTTTACTGTTCTTGAAGTAAATGGAACATCTGTGTTTGATTGTCCAAGTCCTCCCGGGCTGCGGAGAAGTTACCAATAGCGATGTGGCTGCCAGTGGCGCAAATTCAATGAAGGACGCCACTATCGTCGGTACTGGCTCCGCATTAGTGCGCTCGGCCCCACAATGTTTTGACAACCGTAGTCCCCTCAGCGTTCACCAGGCGTTGTGAACTCTCAGAACGCCGACGACGACTACCTCCTCCACTGCTGCAGCCCAGTAGCTACACGGCAAATACGCAGCCCGCGCCTCCTGCATATGCGCGAGGACTTACAACTCGCACACAGCATGCGCGTTGTAGCCTCACCTTCTACCCTCGCCGATACGCTCGCCCGACATCTTCTCCATGGCTAGGATAGGGCACCGTCTCCTGGAATCGTATTAGAAAATGCAACTGCTGCAACGCTTCACGTTACTAGTCACGAAAGTGGTAACTCAGCAATAACCTCAGCAAAGCTTTCGCACATCCTAGCGGCGCTATATTCTTTTTCAGGGCTCGCAAGCTTCAGCACAGGGCAGCCGTTGGAGTGTGCAGATCCCTCCAGGAAGAGGAGGGGGGAGGTGCGGGCAGTGGCACTCTTGGCTAGCGCAGGAACCAGAACCCGAAGAAAAGAGAAGTATTTGGATTCTCACAATACCTCTTAAACGTCGACTCTCAATTGTCTACTCAAGTGATCTTAAAAAGATGTTGAATTAAGATTCAAACTATCGTATCTGATTTCAAAAGTGTATTGAAATCTCATTTATAATGGAGAAAAAGTTCGAAATTGCTTGATTGCTTTAGTTTTTCCTGAATGGTTTATGAGTATAGCGCCAAGTTCCGAGTAGCCGCCTAACCGAGATCAGTCGAGACACCTCCTAGCACCTTTCCTCCATACATACTTTCTTTCCTAGCTAGTTGTAAATTCTAAGCGACTCTTTTTACCTTCATACATTTTTAAACAGCATGCGAGGCCGTAATTACACGTGATAGCTATCTTCCTCGAGCAAGCGTCAGAAAAAGCTGCTTCCTTGGCTTATGTTTATGTGGCTAAGCAATTTGAAGCATTCATATTAGCTGCCACCCCGAATTTTCCTAGTTTTCAGCCGCAATCGATAGTGTACCTTGGCTGGCTCGCAGCCAAGAAGGTTTAGTTCATCACGGCTCCTGTTTGCCAAACGATGAATCTTTTCCATGTGGTATTTCTCATTTAAAATACACGTCGTCTGGCATCTTAGCTGTCACTACTCAACAGCTTTGTATCACTACCCGCATAGATTATTGCACACCTTCTAAACCTACAGTAGGCGTCATTCACTGGTCTCAGCTCTTCTGTCACTCAGGCGCCAAAACTA
>Ga0207879_100180_pt1 | contig 27587 bp, 37 predicted proteins | sample LinPmetageLP24_FD_184045 | JGI IMG/M metagenome (GOLD analysis project Ga0207879, IMG submission 184045) | Marine viral communities from the Pacific Ocean - LP-24 (SPAdes) | ecosystem: Environmental > Aquatic > Marine > Oceanic | place: Pacific Ocean | collected 2009-08-30 | reverse complement strand
GGGGGGGGGGGGGGGGGGGGGGGGGGGGGGGAAAGGGGGGGATTCGTGCATGAAAGGAGGCCATGGAGTTTTTGGGTACAATTTCCAATGCACAAAAGTAATTTCTTCTATTCTGGCGAAGTGAAGGTACCATGACGACTGTTGTACGCGAGTTGCCGGGACGGACCGCAACAAAGATTCCATGGTCACTCAACAGCTAGATCATACTAGACTGAAGTAGACAAGAACCATGGGAAATATTCTTTTGGATCAATGAGTCAAAGCTAAGGCTGTCCTCTACACCATGGTTCGCGACGCATTGTCTGGTAGCCATGGGCCTAGATGTCTCTTCATCGCACCCTGCTCAGATGTCTAGCGAATTCCACCTCCTTCCCAACAATGAAAGAGAAGAAGCCATCTAGAAGATCCCAGCTGACAATTCACAAGTTCACATCATACCGCAAGCCATAAAGCCAGCACATATCTTCCTTTCCACATTTATAACTCTTCGCTGTCTTCCATAAACAGTAAACGGCGTTCCCAAATGGCTGAGAATCCTCCCGATGACGAAACCTTGTCTCTGGTCAAAGGAAGACACTCTCCAGACACCGTTCCGCCTTTTGATACAACGATATCGAGTCGAGACACATCACAGCCTTCTTCATATTTTCCATTACCCCAGAATTCTAGAGTTTGTACAGCAATAGCTCGCATTCCGGCATCGTCGACCTCTCCACTCCTCGACTCGAATGGTCCGTCCCCATCCTCAACCCTCATTCCTTCATCGTCAAGCCCAAGCCCAAATCATAGCCTTGAAACAAGTCCAATCCCAACGCCATTGCAACCACCCTCAAGACCGGATTTCGTATCTACCGAACCACCCGCAACCCGGTCCGTCCTCTCCCTCGTCAGCGTCCAAAGCAAAGATACCGCTCGAAGGACAGAGATCCTTCTACCAACAAAGTATTGCCGCTTTCACTGGACTTGTTGCCATGTCAGGCAGAAAGGAGGCATCTTCACACAGTTGGTGAGTACAATGTCCCCTATCCCCTAAGCCCATCGTTCCCGGACCGATATGTGCGGGTTCGATGAAGCCGAAAGGATGACTGTGAATTTATTTCCTTTTATAGCTTGTTTGCTGATTACAGACCCGAATAGACGAAGAAACAATGCAACAGGACCAACAGCCTCCACGACGAGACCTGCAAGAAATGCGGTCATATTATCTGTGACTCCTGCGAGAAATTCGCGCTGAACAACCAGGATGCCGACGGCCAGACGCAATCTGATCAAGCCATGGCTCTGAAGAAGCGTTGGACGGGCACTTATCTGATGAACTGGGAAGAAAATGGCGCAGTTGTGTGATTGGCGAAGCTTCAATGACTGAATTGGGATTCATGAGCGACGATGATGTGTGGAAAGGAGGTGGTCTGGGTGCGTTAATGAATCACAGGTTGTATGGATGGATGGGAGTGTTGGGAATGTGCTCAAACTTTCTCACATTGAAAAAGTGTATAAGTATGAGGACATCCTTGCTTGTGTTTGGCCATGCGCACCAAGCAAACAAATTCCAGGTTGCGAACCTTTGACGAAACTATATTATCTGGATCGAGACACACAAGCAAAAGAACTTCAGCGCGGAGTAAAGCGAGCGAAGGGCAAAATAAGATGTCAACCTCTGCCTCAGATCCGCCGCAATATTCCCACTTCAACTACTCGCCGCGCTGGCTCTGCTGGAAGTCTCCCCCGAATGCTGTGTTCGAGTCTCCGGTACGTAGACCCACTTCCAGAACATTGCGGACGTAGACTGAGATATTTTCGTAGTGCCTCCAAGGAAATGCACTGGGGGAAACAGCCTGCAAGAATGCCAGCATCAACGATGTGGTCTATGTTTGACGTTCGATGGGCGGGAGAAGGGTGGAGAGAGTGAAGGTAGAAATCGTGGTTGAAGTGTGCAAAGAAACAGGTCGAGGCAACGTTCGAGCCCAACAGCAAATGGGTTGTCCTTGTTTCCCAGATTTGCGGACGGAACTTTGGTTTGACTAAAATCTGTGCATCAATTCGTACGCAGCATTTGAAAACGTACTGCTATTCCCAAATATAGGAAGGCAACTTAGGGTTGTTGTGAATGTGCATAGATTGTCGTGAATCTTGATTACCGCTGGATTCCCTGAGCAATCTGTCAATATATATGGAAGCTCTCCATGCTAACATCCGCTCTCAGCATGTTCCATCACATCTGACTTACTTCACCAAGTTACCAGCCCGAAAATCCTCTCAGCTACATCACCCAATAACCTCAAATCTTCTCCACCTTAACAAATACCACCAGAACACACTCGACAACACTTAGATTCTGACTCATCGCAGCCATGCAGAGGAACGGAGCCATCGCGCTAGTCGTCGTGCTCATGCTTCTCGTCTTCGGCGGCCTGGTATTCGCTCTTGTCTATATGATCACGAACACGCCGAAGAGGGATCGGAGTCGCCAGCCTAGTGGTGGGACGTCGGGCCGAGCCAGGAGCGGCTCGCAAGCTCAAAGCTCTTCGTCTTAGGGTGCGTGAAGGGAGGGGACTGAAGAACTGTGGGGAAGATCAAGCGTGATGGGCAAGCATCTCTTGGAGTGAACGTCCATGGTGACAAGATCATGAAATGGGATGGGAAATGAGAACGGGATTGCAGTCAAGAGGACGCAATACTGGACTTTGAAAATTGTTACACAGCTTGGGGTGTGCGCGAATGCAAAGAGCAAGAAATGTGATGGCAACTTGTAAGATGTTCAAGCAAAGCGGAAAGCCAAGGCAAGAAAGAGACAATCGAAGAAGTTCTTATGTATATGATGCAAAACTGTTCATATGCACCGATGTTATCACACAAACTCCCAACCCCGCCCGCTCCTGTAACGCCATGAATGATGGGAGGTATATCCACATCCACAACCCCCACTCCAAGAGCCAGCGAGCCAGCCACAAGACTTCTGGAATATCGCTTGTGAAGCGAAGGCGATCATTCCATTTCCTAGTGGCCTCGCTTGGATTCGCTTCTTCCCAGACTCTCAATTCCTGGTTTTTGTTGCACTTCGAATTTTAAGCGATTTGGCGCTTGTGAAAGAGAGGCAATCCGCTTCCGCGTGCCTTGCTCAGTAGGCAATGAAGCCCTTATTTCAAAGCATCAGCAATGTACCTTTCCCGTACTAACGCCAACGACTTGCAGCAGCTCATTCCAACTTGTCCATAACGTATTTCCGGAATTTCCTGTTCACAACCCCACCCACACCAAAAGCGGGCACAATACGGCATATTCTTGCAGCAGCACTGATAGCCCAATTCTTCTTGACAATCTGCCATCTGTCTCCCCATGTAACCTTGCCTCCTCTGTTATACAAGTCCAGACCTAGCAAGTGCATAGGCGTGCTGAGAATCTGTATGCCAGCCGGCGCTACGAACTGTGCAACCGTCATTCCGCTCAACCTCTTCTCCATTTCCTTGTTCATGTTTCGGCTTAATACTGGTCCAAGAAGAGGTGGTATATTGAACGATGCGAAGATTGTGAGGCAATCGCGGAATGCGAAGAGGGCGTAGGAAGGTAGTGGAACCGGTCGTGGCGGACCGCCAGAGCCAAACATCTTTGCGAATATGGAGTCCTTGATCAAGCATAGCCCAACATTGGCTGTCGAAGAGGCTGCGAACTTTGCAGTTCCGCTAGTAACGAGCGAGGCAGGCTTATTTTTGGCAGTCGAGGTGAGAGTATCGAGGGTGTTGGCCGTAACGTATGTGCCACCGTAGAGCATGCAGATGAGGGCGAAGGGTTTCGAGAAGATGAGATTATGCGGTCGGAGAAGGAAGGTCTTGAAGGAGTCTTTCAAGGAGCTTTTGAGAGAGGCTTGCCCCGAAGCATTCTGCATTATGGCTCTGCAAACATGTTAGTATAGTCATAGTCGTAGCTGGGGAAAACACCCACTTGTCAATGACCGTAATAAGAGGCGCAACCATTGAAGCAGCACCAACGCCCGAGAAAAAGTCTGTTGCTAACCGCAGACCCAGATTCTTTGTGTTCCATACTCGAGGCTCTTTCAAAGGTGCCTCTGCAGCCTTTGCAATAGGAGCTATTGTCTTCGTCGAATCGCTCATGTCGAGTTTTGGTGCTGGAGAATCCAGCCCAGTCGATTGCCGTGTCATCTGGAAGCCATTGGTCCTTTTCAATTTGTTGCCTTGGAGCTGCAGTCAAAGCAAGCTCTGCGGCTTGTGACGGGTCAATTGCAGAGAGTTCGAAGGCTCTGCGACTCAATTGCTGCTGGTGCATAAACTTCGTTGATGACCCGCCGGTTTCGGGAGTTTCTTGTTATCGTGACGCACTGATTTCGGGTTGACACGTGACGACTTTTTGTTCATCGCTCTTAAGGATTCAAAGGAGCTTCGACAAATACCAGAAGTGCCAATGTGTTCCGGAAGTCAAAATTGTCGACGAAGTAGAACTGGACACCCATGATGTGCAGATATGCACACAGCGGTAGCTGAATGTTGCTATTGATTCGCTTAGTAAGTTCTTCCCAATTATTGCACAGAAGGTTCTGCACTCTCCTTAGCTGCATTTTCTTATTGAAGTGGTTAAATAACTTATTATTTTGACCGTGTCTATCTTCGGTCGAGGGTTCGATATCTGCTCTCTGCGAGGGGAAAGCAATTACAAGGTTCCTACAGACCATGACAAAGCATTTGTTTGAACAAATAGCACTCTGAACAATGTAGCCCGATAGCGACTGCAATATCATACAGCATGGAAGACTTTAGACACAAATGCAAGTGGGCTTTCCTTGTTGACATATATCCCAGGACAGTTGGGCAGGATGATAAGCAAAGTCACGTGAGTGGCTTGTGGCTGTGTTTCGACCTCCTTCACTTCTGTCATCTTTGCCCATCAGCCAACATGCTACAATATTCAAGATGGATGCCCATGGCCTTGCGACAGAACCCATTTCATTCAGTCGCCTGGCCACCAAGAACTTCCGTCTGATCTATGCCCACAAACTTCAAGGGTATCGATGGCTGCTTGGTCTTGCTGCGTCCTTCCATCTCACACCCGTCGTTGGCAAATTGTACTGGCATTATGCCACCCATCATACACCATCCATCTTTCCAGACTTTTGGGCTTTCTGTCTCTCCGTGGTGGCAAGAGTCACCTGGCTGTTCCTGTTCAGAGATCCAGCGGAATTCTTCCGTTTACAAAGGCCGGGACGAGCTTACAGATTGGCGGTATGTGGAACAGTCGTCCTGACTACACTGCCGAATGGTATTGTTCATGTTTGGGCGCTGAGAATGGCTCTCAAAAATGACAGTTTATTGGCATCCGGTAGATGGCCAGCTATTGTGGCGATAATCTTCTTGATGCCGTTGGCTGGACTTGTGTCGTGGATGGCCTGGAGGTTTCTGTTGGGACTTGAAGAGAAGAACGAGGAGTTCGAACCCACCATAAAATCGAGGTCGCCCTTCACAAGGTACGCGGACATTCCGTCATCGCTGCCAGCCCGCACTGCGGCAGCAGATGGATATCTTTTCAAAGCCTACGAAGAGCAGAAGCTTGGGGAGCTAGGAGTGCCTCCAGCTCATAGTTTGACACAAGAAGAGGCGACAACTGTATCACCGGAGGTACAATCCGACGCTGCAGTGAATCTAGAAGGACCGATCGAGACCAACGTGGATGTATTCAGCAATAATACGAAGCCTCTCCGTTGCCAAACCATAGCACGTTTCGAGCATCGATCTGAGAGTCATGCTGGCCCGCATTCCTGGTTTTCCTTTCCAATATTTTCAGCCATTTTATCTGGATACTCCTGCGTACTTCTGATTGGCCTCCCGATCTGGATTCACGAGGATCGGAAATACAAGCTCAGAGATCCTTCACCGTAGGTCCAGTCCACTAGATTTGGTTTTATCTGAATTTACTAATACTTCCTAGGACACTCAAGAAGACATTATATATGCCGCTTGGAATGTGTCTGCTAGCCTTCTATGCTTCGAAGCATCGCATCCGAGCATCTCTCTTCGAGCATTTCAACACGGATCCTCCTCAACCATGGAAGAAAATGCTCTCTATTCTCCCATCCTGGTTCGGTACGGGCGGAACTTTCAAGAATCGAGACACAGGAGAGATTACTGTTTGGGACCCTGGACGCCGTGCCTTTCCTTGGCAGGCTCATTACAATCCATTCATCATTTGCAGCCGGCAGTATATGACAGCATTCAATACAAACCCTGGCTCGTGTACCTCGTACTGGGGCCACTCTGGACGCAACATGAAAACAGAATTTCGAATACGCGCAACGCTTCATCGGCTTAGCTTCCTCTCACTGGCCACTTTTCTTGTGTGCAAAGGTTACTGGCACATAATAACGTACAATCTTCCAGGTTTCAATGATGTGAATAATCCGAGCACTATCACCGGAGAAGATCTAGCACGTATTTTGAGAATCCTTCGATTTTGGCAAGGGTTTTTATTTTCTAGTTTCTTCCCGGCAGTATTCGGTTTCATATATGGTGTAGGATGTATGGGAAGTATGTTGGTGCTTTTCCTGAGGACGGTTTGGAAGCATGTACCGCAGGAGGAAAAGGATCAGATCATGAGGGATCACCGAGAATGGGAACGGAGAAATGCTCCGAGAGAGGCTAATCCACCATAAGGTGTATATAAATCAGCAAAAAGAGTATGAGCACATGGTTTTGGATATTCTTGTCTCATCAAAAGCCGAGTGCAATACACCATTACCGTCAGGCCCATGGTATCCTCAACTTTTGACTTTGGGGCAGATTGAATGTCGCTGGACAAAAAAACGACATTAACTTGATATCGGGGGACTGCTTTTGCAGGATAGCGAAACATGGACACTTCATTACACCAAGTGAAAATCACGCTCTTCGGTATTTTCGAACTCAGCAACCAGTTGGCCATCCGCAATCCTTCCGATACCAAGTCGTCGAAAAGAATTGGATCCCGCTTCAGCCTCCTCCACAAACAAAACATCGATTACAGGAACAGATGTCTTGATCCACAGCCCATGTGTCAGAGATCTCGTCGAAACATGCAGAGCATACATTGCAATACCATAATCGGCACATGCTGTCGGATGTGATTCAAACTGCTCGAGAGATCCCCACCCTGCAATGACATCTGGTCGGAACGCAGAGCAAATCGCACGCCAATTACAGGATTTCGGAATTGGGGAATAGCTAGTCGACAATGCAGCATTCTTCAGATTATCTTCTGTCTCGAGGTATCCACGAACATGAACTGTGTGCAGCTTCCCTCGAATGTGGAGGCACGAAAACATATTCGTTGGATCGAAAGTCGGCCTCTCGATCATCGCGATGTATGGTCTAAGCTTGCAACCACCAATGACGAGATGGTCGGGAATGTCATGCCGTCCCTTTCTCTCGAAGCACAATCCAGTGACAGTGAAATTGCTTTTCGTGCCTTCGCTCCTCACCGGCCAGCGTACTGGTGTGATCACTGATGCCCATGACCAAGAGGGGGCTTCACTGACTTTATCCTTGCATGGTACAGCAGTGTGAGGTTCTTCCCAAAGCAAGCCATGGTGTATGTCGCGTAGCCACAGCCCTGCAACATAAACCTCATTCTGCTTTTCATTCTCCAAACTAGGCAGACGGCCTGGGTTTGCGAGAATCGATCCAACTTCTTTCGCCAAACCTGCTACCGCGAGAATACGATCGACTTCAGGTTTGGTGAGATGTTGACCAGAATATACCTCCAGGACCGGATACCAAAAACTCAATATGTCGATATTCGAGAAATGGAATGAGGCTTTGATCCTCAAGTATGCCTGAAGATCAGAGCTCGCTCGTGCGAAAGTAAGCTGGGACTGATCGTACGCTCGCGGGAGCTCCTGCTGACACTCGAAGAACAGCCCATGAGGGGTATACCAAAGCAATCTTTTGCTCAGTAGCCATTCTTGCAGGATCCAGCCTCGTCGGAACAGGATGCTAGACCAGACTTGCTCCATGTATTCTCCAACGACTGGAAGTCGTCGTCTGAAGCAATATAAATGTCCTGCAACTGACCCCATTTGGTCTCGATATGGTAAACGAACGAGCTTCGAGGACCACGGTATTACGCCTTTGCCGTATGGCTGGAGAAGTCCACCCGCCATGTTCTCAGCCGTTCCCGCCAGGGTGAAAACTGAGAATTGATAGTACTGAGCCATTTTTGGGGCTTCATGGCGCCAGTCAACGTAGTCATCTCCCTGTTGAATGATGCAAATCGAGTCGATCCAGATGAAGTGGATACCCAGTTTCTCGGTGATGATGAATGCATCCTGGAAGAGCTGCGGCAGGTCCCCGAAATCGTCCCCAAGCAAGCGGTTTTCAATATTCGAAGTTGTTGTGATACATCTGCCAGTAAATTCGTTCCAGCGATGGGTCAGGGTGATGTAGGCGCCGCTTAGTCCGTCCGTATGACGGAGATACAGTCGCTGCCTGTTACCTTCCGGTACAATTTCGATTAATCGTGTTGGAAGTGGAGCATTGTAAGGATTGATATGCAAAGAACCAGAAACAGTTTCATTGCATTTAGAATGAAATCTGCATGCTTGAAGCCATTTCTGAGCAGTTTCGTAGTGTGAAGCTGAGGATGGGTCGCTGCCAATATAGCGCCCAAGGACATCCCCATTCAGAGCTGCAGGGCTCTCTAGGTTGCATGTATCAGCCTCGTAATGTGACATTCGTTTTGCTACAAGAAAAAGAAGCATACATACGAGGATCTGCTGTAAGGCATATCTCATGACTTGACGGATTCCTCATGCCACTGAAGCGGTCTCCAAGCTCCACCAGGAGGCGGTTGGCTCGCAGCCCATATGATGGCGAGCGCTGCTCATCATCCTTGTAACTATCAGAGATAGTCATCTGAACATATAGATCCGGATTCAATGTCGTCCTTCCCAGAAAAGCATTGCTGTAGAAGTAATGAGGGTTTTCCGCATCCTTCACCGCATCCAACAAGAGACTGCAAAAGTGGCAGCCATCAGCCGCAGCCACCTCAACATCCTTCAGAAGGTACCCTTTTCTCTTGTTCTTCGCGAAAGACTGGATATCAAAGTTCTGGCATCGTGAGCATAGAGATGCATCAACTTCAGCAGGTTCCTCGCTGTCCTCTAGTGGAGGAACCTCGTACTCCCAGTCATCGTGGTATGGAGCGATGCTGGAATCAATTGTCTCAAGGGAAATAAGACTAGCTCGGTGCCTCAGCATGGCGGGAGTGCATGGTGTCTACTCAGAAGCTTTTGGAGGTGTGAACGGCGAAAGAGAGAGGTTGGGAAGTCGGGGCGTGATTATCCGATTGAAGGATTCCCGCCAAGGACATACTGCTAAAAATAGGTCCATGGCACAACCACCTTCTAGACATTGACTCGTTCGTTTCTCAGAAAATTTCCGGGCGATTGAAATACTGATCATGACAGCTATCATGAATTTCGCAATCATGCCTCCGAGGCGAGGCGTATATAGCGTCTCTACGAGACCACTTCATTGTCCAATGGTGGTCAGAATACGACTGTCAATGTTGTCCTGAACTGAGGATTCCAGATTCGAGAAAAAATGCGATATGCTTTTGATATTGTAATGTCTCATAAGGGTCTCTTTTTCATATCCTGCTATGGTGAGAACGGGTTGCCTGCTCGATGGAATCGGAGGGCTCGCCTCACAGCGAAAGCATTCTTCTGGATGGTGTTCTCGTTTGAGAAAGTACTTGGTGAACTTAGATACCCAGACTCCATGTTTATCTTTTCCAATCCAAACAGGTGGAAAGCCATGTTTCACAGTATTTATAGCAACGCCTACCTCTAGTAAAGATCGCTACATAAGTGCCATAAGCGAGAATGACAAGATCCGATGCCCGTGATAAAGTCGCTAAATACGAGTTTGATGAAAGTCTAGACGATTTTATAGCCCGGGTAGTGAATACTTAGATCATCCACCTTCAAATCGACTATCCAAACATATTTCATGACATTAGAAAAGCTCCATGGCATCAATCCGGGCTCAAAAATTTCATCCTTAGCCACAATGTTGAGTCTACTTATTTCATAGCCATCCACGAATGGTGTCTTCTTTAAGTGGATGCGCACAGTGCGATAAGATCTCATAGACGCAGACTGGGTGGAGCAGATTTAAAGAGGTAGTAATATGCTTCTGCTTTGTCACGTGCTGGAATTTGGAATATTCTTGAAAAGCAGAACTTCTCGAACATAACGAATGACCTCGCTTGCTTTGAACCTCAGTATGAAAGTTTCTTTCGTATAGAAATGAGAAGTATGATGAGTTGAGGAATTATTACTCAAGTTATCAATAGCTGACAAAGAATTCTTATGGGGCGGCCCGAGTTCGGAGCACTATTCAGAGTCGTGATTGGTCTGAAGACCAGTCATTGTGTCATATATCGTTGTCTCTCGTATTTAACAAGATAAGAACTTTTAGGCATCTGACATGCAAAAATGTCGCCAAAGTTCGTGTAAAAACACGGATTTGCCTGAATCGAGGCTGCTTGGCGCAATGGTAGCGCGCGGTCCTCCTACTGCTGAGAAGCTGTAAGACTGAGGTTGGGGGTTCGAGTCCCCTGGTGGTCGATCCGACGCATAAAGCGTCGATTTTTGTTTTTGCATTTCTTTGTGCTGATGTTCTTGATCAATGACTGCTGTTGGGTGCTTTTTTTCCCCGCTCCCCACAGCAGTCAGCCTCGGCAAAGTACAAAGTATCTAGCGAGTCTTAAGCGAGCACCCTCTCAAAGAGTAGAGTACACCAAATTGCACGAGGGTCATCCAACATCCTGCTGGGAAGGGATTGTCAGTGTATGGACGAATCTAGAAGTCACGAACAAGATCAAGGGACGGTAAACACCCGAACAACTCGAGAACCAATAAATTATACAGTGCTCTGTACTACTTTGCGTCCATGTATTGTTCAACGTCGTGATCCATTTTTGAGTGAAACGATGATGTCTCTTGTGGCTTGAGCATCGCCAAAGCTCACGGCTCACTTCCACTGAATGCTGTTGATGTCCCCACTTCCATTTCTTGAGCATCCCCAATGAACACCTTGATGGCATTTCCACTATTTGAATCCTCCACAATCGAGTCATCGGCTTCCCAGGAGAGCGTTATATTGACCACATTCTGTCCATTTCCAGCAATATATACTTCCACCGTATTTCCATTTCCGCTTCTGGTCACATTACTATTTTTGATCGTACCACCCTTGATATCCAAGTTGACTATGTCCCTTATCTCAAGTGGCTGGACGGTTCGACGAGTCCAAGATATACTGCTTTGATGCTTCTCCTCCCGTCGTACCATGAGCTTCCCGCATCTCCCAGTGGCTATATTTGAGTCATTATTCTTGGTGTTCCATCCACCTGTGTTGCTGCCCGTTGAGTTGAGCATGTTCTTATCCCCGAAAGAGTCAAAGTCCTGTGGATGAGTTGAATGGTCGCCCACGGCGATGTTGGCATTCTTCGCATTATTTATAACCTGGAACTTCGCATTGTTCTGCGTATTTCCGACAATTGTGTGGTGAAATGCGCTTTCGATGTGGATTGTGACACTGTCGCGCTTTTGGATGGAGTGTTTGACAGGAATGAAGACCTGGATGATGACGTCGTCTTGAAGTTGAAGGCCATGGAGGGGATCATTGTGGACGTGGATGGGGTCGCTGGAAATTGTGCTGTGTTCAAGGATCAGAGGATGGCTGAGTACAGCCAAAGGCATGCCCAACAGGATCGTTGTTGCGCGCATATTGTACCGTCAGATGATGCCCAAAATATCTTCGCCACAACTTCAAGGGGCTAGGTGTGAAATTGAGCAAGTCAAGTCTTGCCTCAGTGGCTCAATGCAGGCTGGGGTGCTTGCAACTAGCTTCTGACGTATTTTCAAACAGATAAACGTAGCCTAGAGTGTGATACGATAGTCGTGCTCTGGATTATTCCAGCAAATTTCATGAATGGAACCACGATATAGCTGGCAACCCGGGTAAGAAGTGGGAGGATGGTGTGAACAAGTGGACTAGTTTTAAAATTGCTGCCGATATGATCTTCGGACACGAGTAGATACTGGGTCTTGTTAGACCGTGAGCTTGCGGATGATTCCACCGACTTCCCAAGAAATGGGGTTCTCGGCGTCACTTGACTTTTTAATTTGAGGTTAGTAAATTCAGTAGCTTATGCCACTCGTACGATCTGATCTGCAACACAATACAGAGATAATTGAATCGAAGGTGGTTGCTAAGCTCCACGATCCCCAATTAGTCCCTTAACCAAATGAGTGTACTAACCTGACGACCACGATGCAACTGCCCTGTTGCTGGAAACCATTGACTTTATTACGGAGTGATAAATCGATCTATATAATTTTTTTACGGGTCTTGGAGATGTACTACCTTCGATGCTGCTTCTAAAAAAGACACATCTGGAAGCTAGCACAGTCTACATGAGAAGCTCCGTGTGGCCGTATGCGCATCGTTCAGTTTGCTGGAGTGCATACTCCAACTTTCACATGCTTCGTGAATGCCAAGAGGTTGAGATGTGCAACAAAACCTTTATTTCCCAGTTAAATAAACTGCCTTGGTAATTATCAACCAGAAGAGTGTATTTTTGTTAGTAGGGAACCATGGATCGGGTGAAGTTTGAAGTCTGGTACGCGCTAAACAAGTGTCCGCTTGACAGATACCGGGGCTTTTTCTGCACCGCCCTGGAGATTTCCGAAATGCTATTTCCTAGACTGATCCTTGATGTGGATGGTCTAGCTTAGTACCTATGTCGCGTGGGAAATGATAACCCCGGGTCGAGTGATCGTGGGACGACGCCGGAGGAATTGCCAACAAAGACACCTTTGTTTTTGGACAAGTAATATTGCCCTTGCAGGGATTCAAGAAATGCAACAAAGACAGGAAATCAGACTATGAGTCAGGCCATTCGATTCTAGTCATATGCACAGGGGTTTGAGATATGCAACAAGCCAAAGGGCTGAATTTAAGGGTAGACCAAGTGGTACTCACAACAACCTGCAAGGGCATGAGAAATGCAACAAATACAGGAGAGAAGACAATGGCCCAACCTGCGCAATGCTAGTTACATCCACAAGGGTATAAGATATGCAACAAACCAAAGGGTAGAACCTGGGGTTACTCTAGTCGATACCCACAGCATCCGCAGGGGTGCGAGAAATGCAACAAAGGCAAAAGACAAGATCTTTGTATACGACTAAAGTATACTAGTAGCAGCCACAATCATATGAGATATGCAACAAAGATGCCCAGCCCGAATCCTCGCGGTCCTAAACCTGCCATCTGTGGCACGCTTACAAAGTTGCAAGGCTTGCAGGGGCTGCAAGATGTGCAACAAACCCTTTGGATTACTGCTTTAGGAAAGACTAGACATGACGATGCGACTGGGATCAATTTCCTACCAGGGATACACAATAGTGTGTTGGAAGGCTCAAGGGTACCCATGACGTTGTCAGGTGAGGTCATGTGATGATAGTCTTGTCCGCCTTGTAAGTCCTCAACAGAATTATTTGTATAGCTGCAAGGACACCATTTTAAAAGAAGGGATTGTTCCAATGAGAAATTTGAGGAAACAATTCCCTTCATTGGGGGGATGAAAGTGACACGTCAGGCATGTCTTACTTTCCCCTTTCTTCATCCCACATCTGGTCTGCCATGTATTGACATGGATAAACTCCATTGCAAAGACCTGTACGAGACAAGGGACATACGACATGCAACAGAAATTTCTATCCCAATTACTTCGCCACAGATTTTGCTTGCTGAAACTTTTGATTGCAATGAAAGGAAGTCCAAGTGGTTATTTACCCCGCCAGAGCCAAGTCCCAGTAGACCACAACGTTTTCGTTACCCTTTCCAAAAATGAAAAGCAAATAAATCAATCATTTCGAGAAGACATGATATTCTATTTGCAAAAGAACTAAGTCCGATTTCGGATGGTGCTCCCATGCTCCTTCAGCCTCACCACGACCGTCGACGGACTCCTTGGTCGGCTGAAGAGCATGTTGGACTCCACCCCGCTATTGAATCCATAGATATTGATAGGGAGAATTGGAATGACATGGGTTCTACGACATGCAACAAAGGCAGCTTTTTAGGTCGACAGTCTTCAAGGCGCTTGCATCGATTCCATTTGGGAAGCGTAGCGCTGGGTTGAGCTTCTCCATCGGAACGCCAAAGAAGCAAAACTTGATATCTGGGAAGCAGCAGGGGATGCTCGATATGCAACAGACTCGAAAAAATATTCAGCTTTCAGCCCAAGCGAGTTTTGTCAAGGGTACGAAGTCAAGCAGAGCCTTGCTCGCGCTAACCCAACTAGAACATCGAAAAAGAGAAGCTATTTGGGAGCCAAAAGTGGCAGGGGATATTCGACGTGCAACAAAAATTGAAATTGGATTTGAGAGGCTTTTGTGCTGCACAGTCGACTTGGGGGGGCCTTGTCGGCAAGGATAGCGAGGGAGAGACTGGTTCTCCCAGCCCGAGAAATGCTACCAGTGGTCTGGTTGCGCATAAGCAGGGATTTGAAGCCTTTTCTTCTATCAGAGCACCTCTTAATGCGTCTTGCTATAGGACGGCTTGTTTAGTTCGTCATGATGAGGCCCGAGTCTTGTTCATCTGGTTTTCTTGGGTTGTGGGGGACGGCCGCCCCCGGCTTCTTGCGCTTTGAGGCTGGCTGATGTGCTTGGGCTTGTGGGACCGCTGCTCCCTCTGCCGTCTCAGATTATGACGCAAAGAAGACGTATCGCCAAGTGTTGATGTGCATTTTCGGTTGAAGAAAAGGAGACCAGGAGTTGGATAAAATTCATCGGCTGGCAGAAGAAGTCGGGCTAGAAAAATTCCAGCGACCCTCAACTCACAAGTATATGTGATAAATACCACAGTTCCATCTAACTTCCACCTCGAGGCGTCTTGCAATTCCTAGAGGGGCTAAGCCGCGACGCATAATGGACAGGTTAACAGGCCGCTTACTTCCCGTAAATCAACATTATCACGTTTCGGCCATGCCTGACTGCGAGCACGGCATGGGGAGATTGTCAAGAACAACCTCGGCGTAGAATTAACGAACGATTCTATCAAAACGACAATGGGCTCTATGAGCTATATCTCAAAAGCTCGAAGCAGGCGATACGCACAAGTTTGAGGAATTATCGTTCCTCTATTCTTACAAGTCCTGAATCCCGCAGTCGACACCTATTGGAGCCTTCTCTCCTCGCCAGCCTTCGTATACAAGCCTAGATTATCCAATAAAGGTCTATCAGTCACTACAAAAAGATATGCCGGATTCTTGTCACTTTTGTTCAAATGGACTATCTTCGACCATGCAGGCACACTGAATGTGTCGTTCGCTTCCCAGTCGATAACCTCGGATTTTTCTCCTGTGCTGAGGACCGTCGTTTGTCCTACTCCTTCATAGACGTGGTACATGAACGATATCGACTCTTGCGACTCTGCCGTTTGGTAGCCAGCTTCAATCATCTCCGCCTGCGCGCCGAGAGTAGTTGACAATGGCGCTCCGTCACTGCTGTAATGATGCACACGGTGCGGACCTGTCTGCGAAGCAAATCCATCTTGTGCCTCTTTCCAAGGATGACGCCATTTACATGACTCGGAATAACTTTACCAATGTCAGTGTCTTCTCTGTCAAACAACAGGTGTAGACTTCGCTTACGTGCTTGGATATCTGCTCTCGGTATGCATCTCGGCGAAATTGACTGGTATATGTCTGAAGAGGGGTAGATTCAAGCCGTCAAGCCATATCACTGGATCTGTACCCTCGTTGCCGTGGTCGTGCCAGTGCCAGGAGGGAGTCAAGATAACATCGCCCCGCTCCATATACATTTTCTCACCTTCTACGGCAGTGAAGCCTTTCGATCCTTCGATGATGAAACGCATGGCAAAAGCTATGTGGCGATGTGCTGGTGCAATTTCGTTGGGAAGAATCAGCTGCAAGCCTCCGTAGATGGTATCTGTGGTGTATGGTGCATCTATAGTCATGTCAGCGGCGCTCTGGTGCGCTTAGCAGACAGACTGAAATACCTAGTGACGGATTCACAAGCATGAGAACCCGGCGCTCAGCCTCTTCTGCACCAACAATCTCTCCAGCTTCCATCAGGAGAGGTTTGCACTTCTTGTATGCCCATTTCATAGGAACCGAGGTTGGGTTTGGATTGGGTGGAACCATCTTGCTCATTTGAGTCCATAGGGGCTGGAGGTGTAGCTCTGGTAGGGGAGCCATGAATGCTTCCTCAGCAGTTACAGTCGGCAGAGAGAACTTCTCGGTGCTGGCAGCGACTGCCGTAGTGGTGGCTGTTTGAGACATTGTTCTTCTGAATAGAGAGTACGGGTATTGGAGAGGATTTGAAGATGGTTGTTGATGTCAAAGACTTGGTGAGAATGGGATCGAAACGATGTGTGCTTGCACGACAGAGCCGGACAAAGTCGCTCTGCTAGCTCAGTAATTGAACAGAAATTTTGAGCTGCACCGGACATTTTTGCGAGCCAGTGTTTATTGATCTATTTCAACTACCCCAGCTGAACTGAAATCTACACGGAACGTAAAGTGCGGAGCTCCCGAAGATTGGGGTAGTCCCTCCAAGTCTTCCGCTCGGAACCAGGATCTGTGGCCAAGACCTCATGAGTCGTGCCGAGATTCACAGCCCACTTCTGTTCCGAGATCATCTTGACGACTTGATTGTTTTTATGCACCAGGCATGGTACCAAAAGATTTTGCGCCTTCTATCGAGCTAAGAAAAGGTGGTCTGAGCTTGGCAAACAATTCAGCACTGGGGTGAAATGAGTGGAATCTATGTCAAAATTCGTAAGCTATGTTCCGAGCCTACAAACGGGAAACACTCGCATGATGAGGGGCATCACTTACTGCTCGCCTAGCAACGATGTGCGAATGATGACTTTTTCTCCTGCATGGCTCATAGGGATAGTCCAGAGGGTACATCCGCATTGGCCGCAGAAGACTTTATGTTTCTCTTTTCCGCTGGTAGTCTCTTGCACAATCCAAGTTCTGCACAGATCTTGGCCAAGATAAAGACTAATCGAGTCCATCGGGAATTTTGCCATCTGGGAGGGGTTGTCAGCGGGTGAATGTTAATTGGAGTTGATAATATACTATCTGATATGGACCGCCTGCTCCTTTTGAACAATCAGTACAATAACATGCAAACACCTTTTCCGGAGAGCCTGTAACAGTGAACTTCGTTCCTTCGCATAAACAGGCTCCCTTGATGGTTTGGGGAGGTAAAGTGTGATCCATAGTGACTGGAAAGTACAAAGATTTTGGAATTGAAATGGAGAAAAAATGCGAAAGCTGGTCTGGTACTTATACTTCAGAGAGACACTGGCATCGCAAGGGACGGATAACCTATCCTAGTATGACAAATTTGCTTGACAGAAACTACTGGAATGCACAAACCTCGCAATGGCTCTGCAGAATTTTTATCATTGGTATGCCTAAAAAGTATTCTATTCATAGACCATCTTGTTGGTGCAGCTACCGAGATGCTCAATCTTCACCTCTACAACATCACCATTCTCGAGCCACTTGGGCTCCGTCATTCCCATCGCCACACCAGCCGGTGTGCCCGTCATGATTACTGTGCCTCTTTCTAACGTGGAGCCTTGACTCAAAAAGCTTACAATCGCCCGTACATTGAACAAAAGATCATCCGTGCTCGTATCCTGACGAAGTTCTCCGTTGACAAATGTCTGCAATCTCAAATTATCAGCGGCCCCAACTACTGATGGCGCGACCAGCATTGGGCCAATGGGAGCGAATTTGTCAAATCCCTTTGCAAAGCACCACTGTGGTACACCTCCAGCGTACGCGGGGTCTTTCTGCCACGTCCTTGCGGAGATATCGTTAGAAGGCGTGAAGCCTGCAACATATTCGAGTGCATTTTCAGGCGTGATGTTCTTCCCAGTTTTGCCAATCACCACTGCCTTTGAATATTTAGTAGAGATCGCCTAGATTGGAAATTGTTACTGACTAGTTCTCCTTCGTAGTCCAAATTCTTTCCCTGAGCAATCTTGGGAATAGGAACATCTTCGTCATATTTTGCTAGACATGGTGAAGATTTGATGAACAGAGAAGGGAATGGCGGAGGTTTCCGACCTCCCTCCGCAACTGGTAACTTGTCAACTTTTAGTCTTTCAACATTCAGATACACTTGATTACTTACTGTGCTTCATGTAATTGAGACCAATGCATTTGATGATTGGGACATCTGTTGGCTTGAGAACTTCGAGGATGCTCTGCACTTGTACTTTCTCCCCTGGTGCTGACAGGGCGAACGGATCTGATCCTTCGAGCTTCAGAGCAAAGAGGGTTTGACTGGCCAACGACTTGATGAGATCTTCCGCATGCTCAACACATGGCTCCCCAAAAGAAGTAACACCCTTTGTGTCGACAAATCTGATCAATCGAGCCCAAGCCATTTGAGCATGCAGAGAAGTCTTGAATGAACTTCAAAATAATATATTGAATCGAAACAGATATTCCTTGATTTCAGGAGATCTCTGTGAAGAAGAACATGTACGAATGAGTACTTATAGCGTGATATGAAATGTAAATAGCCAGATAAATTTATATCCTCGGAACAGATCCGAAACTTTCCGGAGAAAGTATGATCTGAAGAACATACAGGACCGCTGAATCCACCCTTGTCTTCGGATGTGGAATAAGATCAATATGGTTCCGATGTTGCAAGGGCTCGTCCGGACATTGAAGTCAAGGCTCGCGAATCATGAAAGGGGCTCAGCTGCTGACTCGCTAGTGCACTCGCTTGAAGTCCACCTCGGTACGAGACACTAATTCGTCCAACTCCTCCCCACGCCATGCTCTTGCTTCCGCGGCCCACATACTCCATGTCCAATTCCATGAAGATGCTTTCCCTTCCGACGTGATTGATGCGCAGGCGACCAGGTCACCAGCGTTATGGATACTCCAAAGCAAAAGCGACACAAGATTGACGTTGCCTGTGACTTGTGCCGGGCTCGCAAAGTCAAGTGTGACGGAACCCGACCAGGTCAGTTGAAGCGCTGATGTCGCAAGCTCGGCGGAGGACATACGTGGTAGTAGAGCTAACAGAACTCTCGTCCAGTTTGTGCAGCATGTCTGCGTCGCAACGCTCAATGTAATTATACTGACGATGGCAATTTCAGACAGCATCTTCCAGGTCGTTCATCTTTGCCAGCCAATACGTTTTCAAACCCTAGTCCTCCATTAGGAACGAACGGAATATCTTTTGATGCCTCATCCTCAAGAAATCGTCAGATTTCTTCACCCACCGTGCCAAGAGCCCAATCCTCTTTCTCAGCTCAACTTACTACCAGTCCAGGTAGAGTCAGAGCCTCTGGGGATCGCCGTGAGCTCTACTCATCTTCTTTTCCGCCGATCAATCTCAATCATCCGACGGACGAAACTGCAAGTGTCGAAAATGTCAGTTCACGGCACGGTCCATATAAGTCAACTGGTATGCATTCTCCAGGCGGCAGTGGAATTCCCACTGGGTACAGTGTAAATTCCATGACTGGTCCGATCGAATCAGCAAGCCCTAGTTTCTTTGGTAATAGCTGTGCTAGCTCTTTCATGCAGCAGTTAAAATCAGCTGTAAATACACAAGTCCAGGTCCCGCGCGCTGTAGAACAGCCATTGCAGACTCATCCTGTGAGAACATCACTGTATCAGCCGACAGGTAAAAATGCACGTACGAGGCTGGACTATACACTTCCTCCTCGGAGGGTAGCGGATAGTTTGATGAAGACATACTGGGAGCTGATACACCCTCTGTATCCTTTCCTTGATGAGAATTTGATGCACAAAGCTTACTCTTCGATCTGGCTCGGAGACTCTCCGGATCCGGAAGACCCCATTTTGATAGCCACTCTTAACATCATCTTTGCTTCCGCATGCCAACTTGCGGAGAGTTCAGACTGTGCAGAGAGGGCTGCTTCAGCTGCAACTTTCTTCACTCGAGCCCAAGACTTGCTGCACCATGACTTATGGACTGTTGGCTCGATCCAGACTGTACAGTGTCTCCTTATCATGGGTCAATACTTACAGAGTACAAGTAATGCTCATCAATGCTGGATGGTCATAGGTCATGCAGTTCGTGTAGCACAAGGCTTAGGTCTACATTTGCCGCAGTCCAACGCCTACGAGAATCAATCAATTCAGGACAGTGAGCTTACCCGTCGGGTTTGGCACGGCTGTATATTAATGGATAGGTACGTCTCATACCCACAGAACTTATTGCAAGCTCATGATTCGAATCAGAATATTGTCCATGACTTTCGGCCGCCCTGCAATGATTTCGAGGGTTGTCGCAAGAGCTGTTCCTTTACCACAGATGTCCCCTCACCACCTCAATTCGCCAATGCCAGCACCACATCTAGAAAGCTCTGACACCATCGCCTCACCACTGACATTCTATATCAAAACTCTCCAACTGTACGACATTATATCTGAAACGCTCTCAAGCACTCTCTATGCAGTTTCCGGATCCGATAAGACCTCCGGAGGAGAGAGTGGAACGAACAATATCGACTCCGCCGAGATCGTAACAGTATTGAAGATGGATCATGATCTAATGGTTTGCGGTCGTAGCTTGCCGTCGTATCTGCGAATATCTTCATTAGATTCCTTTACATCTCCGATGTATCAACGCCAGGCTGTTGTCTTCAGAGCCAGGTAAGAGCTGATATGCTCGAATCGGGGTCATCAATGAACTGACTATCTCTCAAGATTTCTTCATGCGCGTATACTCATTCTTCGCCCGATACTTTCCCGCTTTTGCCTACCCCAGTCCCGGCCTCTCTACGCTGGCACAATCTTAGATGAAAGCGTTGGCGAACGTATGAGTTTCCAATGCTCGGCCCTTTGTCTCACAGCAGCACACGATCTGATCGGACATATTAACACTCACTTCCGCCCAAGAGGTGAAATAGGAATGCTGCCTGCGTGGTGGTATTGCATCTTCTGTAAGTATCGACCTTTTGTGCGTAGGAACACCCTACTAATGCTAGAAATCAGATATCTACACAGCCTCCACCATCCTTCTCACGTCCCGGTTGAGACCCGCTCTGGAACAAAGCAGTCCTATCTACTCAATCGCCGAGTCTTGGTCCTCAGCTATCGAGATGCTGAAGGCACTTTGCTGCCACGGGGAGCTAGCCGAACGGTGTGTGGCAGCGCTGGAAATTTTATCTGCGACTATCTCAGCGGCTACGGTTTCGGGTATCAACGGACAAGCTTGTGATACAGACAGGGCTGAAGTTCGAAGACCAGGGGAGCAGGGTAGTTTGTCAAGCGGAATCCCAAATGGCGTGGGACACGAAGGGTTTCCCAATGTCGTTTTCGATTTTGAGGACATGTCGTGGTTGAATAACATCCCTTATAACTACCCAAGCATTGAGCCATAATATACATGTACTCAAAATGAATAATTTCCGACCGCGGCAAGGAAAGCAAGAGACTACATACAACTAAGCGAGACTCTGTATTGTTCGACCCTCAGGATCAAGCTAGAAGGCTAATTCTGTCTGTTTTTGTATTCACTACACATACATCTGAGACCCTACGTACCCAAAACCCTACAAGCCTTTCCACCAAGTCGTCTTTGCAATGTCGAAGCTTGCCGACAAGATCTGTCCACTAGCCGCACTTGTATTCGAGACGAGAACATCGTACGTACCCTCCTCAGAAACCCACTCATTCCTCTCCTCATCCCAGAAACTCGTCGCGTATTTGGTCTCAACTTCAACGATACCCGTCTCCTTGTCCCCGGGCTGAAGATACAATTTCGTGAAGCCTTTCAACTCCTTCTTCGGCCTTCCGATCGATGGATTACGTTGTGAAACATAGACCTGCACAACTTCCGCACCTGCGACTGACCCTGTGTTCTCCACCGCAACAGAAACTTTGATTCTGCCTAGGTCCATATTGCGCACGACTTCCAAGTCGGAGAATGAGAAAGTCGTATAACTCAGCCCATGGCCGAAAGGGAAGAGCACTTCGCGCTTGACCGATTCATAGTATCTATACCCGACGTAGACGTCTTCGCCGTACAGCGTACGTCCTCGCTCACTCTTGAAGCTGAGATATGTTGGGTTGTCTTCGAGGATTTTGGGGAATGAGAGGCAGGTCTTTGCACTTGGGTTCACGTCGCCGAAGACGACATCCGCAATTGCGTATCCGGCTTCATTTCCACCGTACCAAGCCCATACCACAGCGGGGACTTCATCTATCCATGGCATAGCGACCGGTGTACCAGCTTGTAAGATGACGGCCGTATTATTGTTAGCACGCGTCACCCGGGATATCATCGCGTCAAGGTGCCCTGGGAGGGACATGTGTTGTCGGTCACTGCCCTCGGTTTCCCAATCGGCCTAAACACGGGATCGTGTTAGCTTCTTAAATCGAGGAGAAACATTAGAACAAGATACTGGGGACTCACATTCAGACCAGCACAAATGATTACTTGATCAGCTCCTTGTGCCAACTTCACAGCTGACTCCATTTCGACCTCTGGATCGATGACAAAAGCACCACCAATGCGAAAACCTCCCCCACCAAATCGAACTACGCCGCCAGATCCGAGTGTGTTGGTCGGTGCGCTGGAGTATTCGACTTTGATGTGATAGGTTTGTCCTTGTTTGACTGATACAACGCCTTTCTCTTCGACCGTCCCGCAGCCGAAGAATGCAGTGCCCTGGCGCTGCTTCGTAGAATTGTCTATCACCAACTTCCCGTCCACAAACAGCTGCCCTTGACCGTATACACAAAGTCCGAGCTCATATTCTCCGCTAACTTCGGGAGTGAAGTAACCCTCGATGTCGGCATACCAGAGACCACTCGTGTTCGTAGGTACTTTGTAATCCATCAACATGGCATCGGTCTTTGTGAGGACTTTTCGGTCGACACGGTGGCGCTCGGATGCACCAGGAGGCTCATTGAAAACGTTGAAACTCATTCCATCTTCGCCTTCAGCAGTCTTGACTTGCAATCCAAGAATGGGAAGTTCTTTGTGAGAATATGCCCCAACCGTAAAGGCAACTTTGGTGCCTAGTGCTTCTTGTATCCCCTCATACGGTGTACTGGCATTGTAAGAAGGTAGTGACGCGGACCCACCACCACAAATGGTTGCAATTCTTGCATTCGGTCCAATCACGACTGTCTTTTCCAGCCTGTCAGTTCTCATTTCTGAATTATAGTCATCAACACTCACAGATTTGGTCTTCGAGAACGGCAAGGTTTGGTTCTCATTCTTCAACAGCACGATTGAGCTGGCAGCTAGTTCTCTCAGCAGCGCTCGGCTTTCTGGGCTATCAATTTCCAGTTCTGGTGCGTTTTCGGGAATTGCCGATGCTGCGCAGCTGTTGACAAGCTTCAGCATTTCCCTTACGCGTTCATCGATGACATGCTTTCCGACTTTGTTTGTGGTGATAGCATGGCCCAGCGAGTTCCCCCGGAACCGTGAAGGTCCAGGCATCTCCAAATCCAACCCCGCGTGGATGGCTGTTGAAGTGGAGTACGTGCCGAACCTAGAAGATTAGCACATGAATCAAGAAGCTCGTGGGAAACCCACCAGTCACTCATAATAAGCCCTGTCCATCCCCATTCCGTCCTCAAAACATCCGTCAATAGCTCCTTACTTTCGCTTACATGGAGGCCATTAATTTTGTTGTATGAGGACATCATTGCACCGGGCTTACCACCCTTGATCGCAAGCATGAAAGGGAGTAAATATATCTCCCTAAGAGCCCGTTGTGTGATCCTCACATCGACACGATTTCGCTCATGCTCTTGGTCATTACATACAAAATGCTTGAGACAAGCAATTACACCATTAGCCTGGATACCCTCGATCAACGATGCTGCAGCGAGTCCACTCAAAACGGGATCTTCTGATATCGATTCAAATCCACGTCCGCCCAGAGGTCCACGCTGTATATTGATTGTTGGTCCAAGAACAACGTGTACACCTTTCGCAACAGCTTCATTGCCCATCAATTGTCCAGCTCGGACAAGCAAGCCACGGTCCCAGGTTGCACCCAATGCCGTACCACACGGAAGAACCTCCTTGGTCAGCTCTCATCTTTCTATACGAGCTGGAGAACTTACTGCTCCCCGTGTTCCAGCAAAGAAGGTCTGTCCTCTGACTCCATTTGGGCCATCTGAGAGTCGAAGTCCTGGGATGCCGTGCTTGGGTAATGACTTTGTGTGCCAAAAGTCTCCGCCTGTGGGCTGTTAGTCAAAATTTCCAATTCAACAAAGCATCCAAGCAGAAGATTAGAAGCGGATTTTACCTGATAAAAGATCGATCTTCTCCTTCGGTGACAAGTTCGAGAGAACTCTCTCGACGTCTAAAGCGGCCATAATGTGGGCTACTTCCAGGAAATGAGTTCAAACAAAGGGAGAAATTATGAGTTTATTCTCTTTCTTAAACTATCAAATTTCTTCAAAAGTATGTTGAAAAAAATTGCATCTGTAATCCCCAAGAGCGCCAGGTTTCACGATAGACCAGATTTACAAAGACAGCGTAGAAATCGACTTACCAGAGCGACTGGGGAAGGATCGCGGGGAGAGCATCGGAAGAACGTGGAGAAAAGACTCCACATCATCACCCACCTTTGAAACACATTACTGAAAGACATCCTCTCTCAAATCACGGGTTTTCTTCGGTGATCTTCATGTCGTCGGAAGACCAGCGGCTCGATCGATTTTTGCTTGCGGGGACATGTCAAAGACGGTACTCGGAAGACAAACAAATAAATGCCAATGCTCGGAATGCTCGTTTGCTTATTGTGGCCTTTCAGTTTCAGGAAAACGTGGCTTCGGAATGGAACAAGGGTATGATTCTTAAAATTCGGAAGCCTACAGTAGTCTGACCCCCTTAGCTGAACACGAGTCAGGTCTCAACCATCCCAGCTTCCGACGAAACCCCTGCTTTAGCATGCCTTGCAGGTTGCAAAAATCTATGGATTGATTGGAGATCCAGCCAAAGGAGCTCCGCACTCCATCCCCGGACTCCAGACTTTTACTTCACCCAGGGGAGTACTTAATGGAAAGGATCGACTACCTGTTCCAGAATCCGAAGCAAGAAAGGGTTTGAAGCATACCATCTCTTCGCCCTCAACTTCGAATCATCATCTCCAAGACGACATCTCGGACTCGACATCGACTCAGCAGCAATGGGTAGTGCTAAGAATATGCCGGAGACACATGTCGAGGACGCGAGTCCTCATGTCCTCCCGCCTGACGTAAACAACGAGATGTCGATGAGCATATGGGACACCATCAAGGCAAATCCCAAAACGATCGGCTGGTGCTGTACTCTGGCTTCAGGTCCTATGGTGTATGGCTTCGACCTGATCATCGTCAGTCAGGTTGTAGCCATGCCCGCCTTTCAGTATGTTTCCCCTATTTGCAGTCTGCCAAGTCGTGTGACCTTGTCTAGGACAACGAAGCGAAAACTTACTGACTGGTTAACCTTCCAGGAGGAGTTTTGGAACTCTCGTCGGCGCAAAATACATCATCCCTTCGATGTGGCTCGCCCTTTGGAACTCCATGATTCAAGTCGGTGCCATGGCTGGAGCTCTCGTCTCTGGTGGTATCTCGGATCGCTTCGGTAGAAGGACTACATTTGTGTTTGGTGCTATTGTAACAGCTATTGGTGAGCCCAATCAATTGAGACAACCAACTGAGTCATGACTAATGGTGAATTCTAGCGACTGCCGTTATTTACTTCTCCGACTACCCTGCCAATCGAGAAAGCAGGCGCGTGATGTTCCTTATGGGCAAGATTATCGCGGGACTTGCTTTCGGACTGATCACCCCCGCATATCTGACCATCATATCTGAGATTGCACCTTCCCGGCTGCGAGGGCCTTTAGTTTCTTGCTTCACGTTCTTCACAGTATGAACAGTCACGATACAACCTTTTGGTATCGATATACTGACTATAGAGATCAGGTCACAGCCCAGCTGGTCGGCGTTGGACTTGTTCGCTCCCAAGTCAAAAATGTTCACCCATCAGCATACCACGTAAGTGTTCTTCCTATCCCATCTTGCATCACACAAAGTCTAATCCGAGAAACAGAGAGTTTTTGCCAGTCAATGGGCTCTCGCAGGCATCGCAGTCATTGCCGGTATCTGCATCCCGGAAAGTCCAATCTATCTCATCAAGCGAAACTCCATGGACAAAGCCTTGAAATCCTACAAACGCCTCTATACACACGAGGACCCAGAAGCACGAGTCGAGGCATTGCAGACCGTGGTGGAACATGAGTTGATGGCCGAGAAGAACCAAGATTCCGTCTCCTATGTCCAGTGCTTCAAAGGAACCAATCTACGCCGAACACGTATCGTTATCTTCGCCAATGTTGCCCAGCAGTTGGTAGGAATCACATTTATCATCAACATGACTTACTTCCTGCAACTTGGAGGCATGGATGCTGCCCTCGCCGTCAACATGAACTTGATCAAACTTGCTATTGGGATTGTCTTCCTGTTCGGGACGTTCTGGACCATGACCTGGTTCGGACGCAGGACACTCATGCTAGTCGGTTCGGCTGTCGCAGCTGTCTTCTGGATTGCTGTCGGCATTGCTGGCTTCTTCTCTAGTCCAGAAGCTCTTCTGTAAGCACTCATTGATCCTCCCATTCTCGTAATAGGATAGAAGGGATGGAGAAGCAAAGCTAATATGCTCAACCCTTAGATTCATTGGAATTGGCATGATCATCGTCTACGAATCGTACGCCCTATCCGTAGGGGCTGTCTATCCCGTCATAGCCTCAGAAGCATCTTCAGTACGCCTACGTGCTGTCTCAAACAGCATAGGCTTTGTCAGCCAATTCTTCGCCTCGTGGCTGTTTGGCTTCACGGTACCATACATGTTCGGCGCCGACACTGGTAACCTCGGCGGAAAGTGCGGCTTCATCTTCGCTGGGCTGAGTATCATCTGCGGTGTTATCTCCTGGGTCGATGTCCCAGAGACTAAGAATCGCACGTATGCTGAGCTGGATGAGATGTATGAGATGAATTTACCGACGAGGCAATTCAAGGACTTCGTGTGTACTGGTATTCAAGTGCCGTATATTAAGTCTGAGGATGCTTAGCTCGGTTCACAAGGTAGAAGCACGGTGCCACAGTAGCTATTCGAGCTATACTATGTGTTCTTATATAGATTTTCGATGAATAAGAGGTTCAGACCTCATTTGGTTGCGAGAGCGTAGCGCACAGTTCGCTCGTTTCCATAACGTCCCACCCCACCATTCCGGCCACCCCCCCATTCCGGCCACCTTTTACACCAAAAAGTGCGATTTTTAGGTACTAATATCTCTACAACGAATTAATAATAATATATAAATATTTTATATTTACATTTATTAGCTTCTATAGACTAAGCTCCTAAAAGGAAGTATAATTTGAATCATGTAATATTACGTAATATCAAATTCGATTTTTTACATACAAAAAACGACAAAAATCACTTACTAATAACGTGATAAACAATGAATATAATTATTTAAAAC
>Ga0207879_100179_pt1 | contig 27904 bp, 36 predicted proteins | sample LinPmetageLP24_FD_184045 | JGI IMG/M metagenome (GOLD analysis project Ga0207879, IMG submission 184045) | Marine viral communities from the Pacific Ocean - LP-24 (SPAdes) | ecosystem: Environmental > Aquatic > Marine > Oceanic | place: Pacific Ocean | collected 2009-08-30 | reverse complement strand
ACCCTAACCCTAACCCTAACCCTAACCCTAACCCTAACCCTAACCCTAACCCTAACCCTAACCCTAACCCTAACCCTAACGATACCCTTTCGAGGGAGGGGCTCGTCCGATGCTGTCTCGGCACCTACTACTACTTAGGACAGTCTGCCTCAGTAGAAGCTGGGGAGCCGAATAGTACCGCCCTTTTATGCCATAATGTGAGAATCCCCGCTCCTCATTGGCTCGCGCCCCAATGATGCCGTAGACCTAGGAGTCTCCCCCCGACGCGACGGGATGGCCCGCGCGCTCACCTTTGCTCGAGCCATATAGAGGTAAGTGCGTCGGCTCAATTTCGTTTCACGCCGTAAAACGCGTCCCCCTCTGCGTAAAGCGCGTCTGTATCTGTTGGTCGTCTAGGCAAGAGAGAGCAGGAGGCGTTTCGGGAGCTCAGTAAATAAGACTTGATTCGTTTGATGATCACTTGGAAGATAGGCACATCTCTCTCCCCCTTTGTCGCCCTCGAGCCGCGGAAGGTACTTGAGCAAGACGAGTTGTGTTGGGACCTGCTCGCTCTACAGGAGGAAGAGGAAGATGGGCTCAGTCGCTGTCGCTCAAACCACCATCGTCATCGCATTCTATATTCTTTAGTTTATAGCAACTGGATTTGGTTCAGTCACAGCTGCGGCCTTTCCCTTTCTCCAGCAGCAGGGCGCCCAACGGTTGCCCTTGTCTGAACATCCGGAACGCAGCCCACCGCGGCAAGTTCCATAGACGCTTTCCCGCACATGCCACTTGGCACGCTTTTAAGTCTTGTTGGTTTGGAATTTCTATTTCCTTCGGGCTACATCCCCGCTCGCCAAGCTGATCAGGCAGCAATGACCTGTTAGAGTTGGTTGTGTTTCGAATGTCTTCAAAGTATCTCACATCTGGTCAAATCGGAGTTGGTCAAAAGCCAACCCTCGCTGGAGTCTAGTGAACTCTCCCATTCTGCACATACATGGGGACCTGTGGCAGTCAATAGTCCACGTGTTATATTGTCATATTGAAGGCAACCTGGCATAGATCGATCAAGACCAATGTAAGGCTCTCGTCTTGGCTGCACTAGATAAATCCCTCGTTCAACACATATTGGGGTTCGGTGAGGCTTAAGAAGTTCTCTCACACCCCTTGGCTTCCTCCCACTCAATTTTTGTATTCTTTAAGAATAAGGTTCAGAAGATTCAAGTGGATGCTCGACTCAATAGGTGCACCACTAGCACTTCGAGTGACGCGAGATATGTGTCTAATGGAGTGAAAAAGAATTCAGACCATTCCCCATGGCATATACAAGAGGCTTCTCCGACCCGGAATTACCTCTGTACATGGCCGCTGAATCGATCAGCGTGCGACAGAAGAGCTGCTCGGCCCAATGTGTTCAGGGACCAGACTCTGGACCACAGGGACTGGCGCAAGTCCCGGGTTCATTGCTCAATGAAGTGCCCAGTCTTATTGGGGGACTTCCGAGCTCTTTGAATGAAGTCGTACTCTCACGAGAACAACCCGAACCAGCGAGATTGATACTCCGTGACGACTCGGTGGCTCATATCGTTGAGGACTGTGGGAGCGAAGATGCAATTAAACAGCGGCCAGTTCTCATGAACCAGCAGAAAAGTCCTTTAGAAAGGCCAATAACACGTGAGAGAGTAACACGAAGGGTAAGGGACATTTTTGTGATAGTTTTGGGCAGGGAAAAACGCCAAGGCTAATAAAAATCACTAGTTCATCACTCCAAAACTTGCTGATGGCCACTTGCACCAGTTTCGAGTTTACAAAGCTGCTTCTTCACGCACCGCTAGTCATCGTGGGAGATCCAAGGCACAAAGCCCTAGAGGAAGCGGACAACCAAAAAGCAGGAGTGGAGTAGGCGGCGGGGCCCGGAACATCTGCTTGCATTGTCACTTCCTTAACAGGAAGGTTGGTTGCCCTCAGCAAAGACAGCTCCTTGATGTGCCTCCGCTGACACATCTGAATACAGTGCGTTGGTTCAGCTCCGATCCCCGAATCAGCTCAACTTGCGTCGACAATGACAAGACTTGAAACATTTGACATTGCCTCAGCAGCAGCAATTCGTTGCGAAAGCTGCGCAGAGCCGAAAATCTCCCGCCAGCTGTTTTGTCGCGTTCAAATGGAGCTACTCGTACCTAAGTTCTGTAGGTGTAATAATACAGATGGCTTAAGGATAAAGTTTCTGCTTACAATTTCAAAGTTTTTCGCGAACCAAGAATCGTTTTGGCAGATCCAGATCGTTTTCTTCGCATCGGACCTCGAGTGTTGTCTGGCGATTTTGGTCCGTCGATAGGCCCCTCGTTCAACGTAAATAGCTCTGATTTTTGGTTTAAAATGCCGTTTCACAGCCCCACTTCTATCAAGAAAGAGGATATCGAGAGGATAAACCTGCTCTACCGAGCCAATCTCCCAATTTTACCGAACTTGACCATGATGAAGCGGGGGACAAAAGTGCTCACCAGTTTCGCTGAGGAGTACGCTAAGGAGCAACCCCCCAAAGTATAGGTTACGAGATCGGTCTTACTACCAAGTACAAGCGGCTAACCCTTATTTTAGTGGCAGCTCGTTTGCTCAGCACTTACTTTTAGTAAGATAGGATATTGTCTTTTTCATACAATCGCTAGCGGTTTCCAAGCCGCTCCCACAGACGCCCAAGCTATGAGCATTGAAACCCACAATAAGCGCACAGCTGCCCTTGTCCTGATGTTCGGCTCTAAGATGCAAGACTTCGTCAGAGAACTTGACTATGCTTTCCATAAGAATCCCACAACCACAGACTGGGTGGCAGTCGCTACGTCTATCGCTCTGATTTTTGACATGTTTCAGTACATATTCTATCTCTTGCAGGTGGGTTTATCTCAACACCTAAAGCCTGACGACAGCCTCGCTTACCATCTTCCTGGGGATAGAAGGGGTTTTTGGAGTTCAGCATCAGCGACATCCGACAATTTCGTGCCGTCCTGTTCACGCGCTTCTCAGTATGGGGTGGGTTGAGATTGTTGGGCAATGAGCAGCTTCTAAAACGCAACAGTGGGTTACATCAGTATTACAGAAGCTACACGAGTTTCTGGAAAGCTATGAGTACGTGTTTGACCTTGCAATTGGCATCTCATTCACTAATCGGCTTATTGTGTCAGATGGCGACGCTGGATATGCGTCCGTCAAACCACTTCTTCTAGCCAAAAAGTCGGAGGTTGCCTTTCGTTATGGCAACGGTGTTGCTCTACCGCTCCCGCTACATGTTGTGCAAACAGGGTACTGTAGGACTGCTGTAAACATTACTTGCGACAGCCGTAAGGATCGAGCAATGTGCAGTGGCTGTTTCATGCAGATGATAGAAGAGGGTTACTGTGATGGTGATACTGCAGAGCGGTGAATGTTGTTCTCTGTATGGCCAAATTTTAAGTTAGCAAGCGGATTGCAAGGCATACTTTGTATTCTTGCGAAGAAATTCAGCCTAGGGAGATTCCTTTGGCAGAGGGTGGAGTGGACACAAAGATAGCTGAGCTGAAGGCTGAATGGCATTGGATAAATTTGGCCTGTGAGGGCGTACTGTACAAACCTGCGGCTTACGCCCCTGCTCCAGATAGGGAGAGGAGATGTGACCACCCCACCATTTCGAGCAACATAAGATGAGGAGGTATCCCCCCCATACGACAGGTGCTTGTTGCTGCAGCCTTCCTGATTACAGCTACCACTATCAATTACTATTCAACTCGATTTGCCTCGTCAGTCTACCTTGACCGCCATATAACACTCTCATTCGTCGCCCTCACATCCACGCCCGAACGCCCTGCACCATGCAGGCGCCTCCGCCTCACAACTTCTGGGCCAACAACATGGATTGTTCCGTTCCTGATTTCAGTCAAAAGATGAACCCTGACATGGGCGATCTCGGCACTGAAGCCTGGTAGGTTTTTTTTTTGCCACCTGCTAATCCAGGATAGGAAATACGGATTTTTCAACTGCAGCTGTACCCCAGTCTTCGATCACAGTGCTGCCTCTTATGCCGTGGCTGGCATCACCCAGCCTCAAGCTTGGAGCACGCCCTCTCCGTCTTATGACGAATTACTCGTCGGTAATAGCATCGCATTTCCATCCAACAGCGTTGGCAGCTGGAACAACGTGGGACCGGACCTGACCTTCGACACGATCAGCAAATCTCACCACTTCGATGTGTACGGAGCATGCATCATACCACCCATGGACGTGGCGGCTTCGAAGCACAACTCAATCCAAAGCTCGGGGCCAAATCATGGCTTGCAAGTCACAATATCCAATCAAGACAACCATGTCAGCGGTTCTAGGACTCGGCATATCTGCCAGTGGTATGCTTGTAGGTCGAGCTTCAGCCGAAAGGCTGACCTTCAGCGTCACATAGACACTGTACATCTCAAACTTGGGCTTCATCATTGCCAAGTCGACGGCTGTTCTAAGGGGTTCGGACAGTGGAAAGGTTATTCTCGTCTTGATAAGCTTCAGGAGCACATGCGAAAGAAGCACTCTGAGGTGGACGCGTTGTCTCCAATTGAAGGTCAATCCATGATCTAAGGCATGCTTAAGATATGTCGAATATGTAACCAGAAAAGTATGCAGACAAAGTCAATTCTTTAAGTTAGGAACAAAATATCTAATATTTTCCGAGATAGCTATTTTGGATACTTAAAGCAACGGGGTTTATTGCACGTAGATAGTCCCCTCACGTTTTGAATATTTTATGTATCTCCACTAATCAACTTCTTCGTTCTTTTGTAGAAAAGTAGAAAATAGCGTATCTTCTCCGCTTTAAAAAGAGCTCGAACTGTTGCTTCGTTCTTCACCCGTACTGCTTTCACGCGAATTGAGCGGGCGTTGTGCGAAAGATCGTAGAAAAGGTCGCTGACCCAAAGAATTAGGACTGTGCTTTGAGAGATATGAGAGGATCCGGCTGGCTCGTAAGTTCTTACTTGCTATGCTCAAAATTCCATTCCTCGACAGATGCTGTTCGTCCATCATGATACAAAGCGAGATCGTGTGTAATAAAACGTCAGCCACATTTTACCTCGTAATTTTAACACTCTTACGGACGTAAAGTTTGCATTCTCCGCTTTATCATTGATATTTATAAATCCTATGCAAGATCTTTTTTTTAAGAATCTCGCTTTTCTTAAAAGTATTAAAAGAAATTTTTATATTTACTTGATTACTTAAAATTACATTTAATTAAAAGAATTTTATAAAATACACCAATTGTTTCTCACAAAGATGATGCGCCTCATGTCTGCGTCCGATGACAACCTCCATTTTCTTCTGCGGTATCCCACCCACGCATCTGATCCGTGTTTCCTGCTGACTAATATCCTAACCCCAACTGCGACGACGACATCGCAACCCTAACGATATCAACACGTTGGAATTTTGGGATTCTGGAAAAGGGGTCTGGGTTCTAACAGCGCTTGTATACATATTCCAAATTTTGGGACCGTGGATAGCGCTTGAATATCAAAAACTGGAAACTCGACACCAGCCTCTCAAACTTAAACTAGCTAATTAACACTGGTACTCTCCTCTAATAACAGCCGCAGCTGCTTCCCAACCGTCCTGGGCTTCTCCCCTAGAAATGATTTACTTTGTACCCGCAAATGTTTAACCAAGTCCTTCCACGCCACCGACTGACAGTTCCGCGTATCAGCACTGGGTGCAGGCCGCTGGTCGTTGTCGGCATTGAGCCACTCCAAGTCGATGGTTGCCATGCTGCCGCGCACCTCGTCCATTTGTACCGCGCTTATCTTCCACGTCTGCATCGTACAATGAAGCACAAACACTTGGCAGTAATGGAGGAGTGCCTCGAGTCGTCCTCGGATATCCACATCCATCGGGAGAATATTGATGTTGAATCGCCCCCGGCTGATGTAGTCATCTCTGCCCGTGCTGAGCGACGACTGGACGAGGATGCCTACCCACCAGAGCAGCGGGTTCGTTTGAAATGTAACCTTCGGGTCGGTGATCAATTCCATGAGCAGCTCTTCAACCGCATCTTCCAGAGGACTCCGGGTTCGGTTGGGGCTCTGACCAATCCCACCGTGCCAAACCACCGCCTCTGTGACGTCCATGATGCTATCGCAGAGTCCCTCGCTGAGCTTCAACCCCATCTCTTCTAGTGTGCCTTCATCGTAGGAGTGAATGAGGAAGCACACTAGCCCGGTCCAGATCGAGTTCTCCCGTCGTCGTTTCTGTAGGTTCACCTTGGCAGCCTAGCTCTCGAACGGTCCTTGCGCGGTTCCTAATCCCGCCTGGTTGACGATGGTACGGACAGGGACCGGCCACCGCTCTGCAAGAGCCTCTAGCTCGTCAAACATTAGCCACGCCGCCTCCTGGATACATCGACGTGTCCTCCGATCTTACTTGAACCGCTTGGCCCGGGCCTGTGGTGATTCCGACCCTCTAGGCTCCCAGGTCACGGCCTTACGACACGGCGCAAGTTCGGGCTTTGGTATAGTACCAGTCGCAGAGAGGAAACTGATCCAGTTCGTACAGATGGCCTCCCAGACCTGTGGGTTAGAGGCAGCGGGAATCCGCTCGACTCGAGCCACTGCTGATATCGAGCACGGTCGCTCTGCTTGATAGGGGGCACATCCCATCGCTCGTCAGACTATTGTGTGGGTGTTGACGTTTGTGTTGATTCCTGAAGTGCCACAGCGCGTGCGTTTGCCGAAGAGGTCATAATCTAGATTCTTAATTCTTGTAACAACCTAAAGACGTAGTATTCCAGATGTTGACGTCTAGTAAAGACATGCTTCTATTTTATATGTTATTGTCTCGCATTAGGCGGTGAGCACCGGCAAATCCCTGCTCTTGCGCACGTGACTTCACGATGGTATTAGTGGTAAATAATATAACTGCCCTATTTAAGCTTATATCTAATTATAATACTCTACTTTATATATAAGACGTAGAGGCGTAAATAGGTTCACAGTGAGCGAATTAAAGGTTGATTCCTTTGATATAAAAGAAAGACGCTTGTTTTATAAAGGAGGTGAATGTGACACTTGCTCTAGAAAGACGGCGGTCACATGTAACTGCGGCCTCACATATTAAGACAATATATGAAGATAATAAGAATCTCTTAGAATCTACAACTAGGTAGGAAAGAAGGTAAGGAAAGAAGAGCTCTATATACAAAAGGAGAGAGCCATAGGCTCGTCTAATCTCGGTAACGCTCGATTAAGCGGCATACCGGAAATGAGGCTCTGGGCACTCCCAGTCGTCACAGTGAACGAGGATATATATACAGGAGACCGTAGCATACGGAGCGCTACAATAAATTGGGGTATAGCTAAGTCAGCTGATTCCATGACAATATGTGATTTCTAGCCTTAGATTTAAGATTTGGAAGACTCATCTCCTGCCTTTGTCCAGCTCGAATCTATCCTCTGCCTTTGGTTTGAAGACAACTCCTCAAAGGCCTTCCGCTTTGCAGGTAGCCTAGAGATAGTCCCACTCCATTCCGCCGTTCTAAGTGGTTTAAAGGCAAAAGCAGAAGCGCGGCTGCCTAGATACAGCGCAAACCGAAGCCAGGAATGCCACTCACGGCTAATTTGACGGTATTCAGCTCGAGCTGATGCAACGTGCCCTGGTGCCTCTTCAATCCCACGAGCATAAACGGCACCAGCAACTGGAGTCGTGTGACATGACTGCTTATCTGCCCACGTTGGCGTCTGTCCAAGGTCATAGTCCTTCTTAAATTTCCCCTGCTTTAGATGTCGGCGCGAGATAGCTATAACGGCATGCCGCCATACTTGAATCTTTGCTGAGGTGCTTAAATGGATCTTGAACTTGCGGCTGATTGCATCAGAGAGTCGATTGCTTTGCCATGGAATTATGTGATTATCTTTGATCTTAAACCCCCATAAGAAGGGAGTGGAGATGTTGTGGAACGACTTGTCTAGCGCTAACATCTGTAGTCGCTGGGCGAATGGTAACACCAGCCAGAGGTAATACACAGTCAACTCACTTATCTCTCGTGGGAGATACCGATAAATTATCTTTGTTGACCCCTGAATACTATAGCCTTTGTGATAATACATCACAAAACTAACAAGGCCATTCTCAAGAAAAACACTCCGACGAATTCCATGAGTGCTATTGCAGAATTGCAGACTAGTAAGCTCGGTGCCACGTGCAGGTTGGCCGCCTGTAATATGGACAATCAAAAGAAGCTGCTCGAGGAAAGAATCCACTTACTTAAGGTAACGGTGAACGGTTTGTTTTTTTCACTTTGCACTCTGCTGGCTTTCGAGAAACTCATCTTGCAGCCAGTCTGTCTTAATAACTCGGGTTAACAGCCAGTCTTCGTAGCCATGCAAAGCCGAGTTTTCTGCATGTTTAAGGAAGTTCCAGCCTGGTTCACTAATGCTTGGATCATCCTTGAGACTACGGAGGTTGAATTTGGGGGTGACAGACTCGCGATCCTTATCCTAATGAATCAATAGCAGATCGTGGAGTTGGTCCTGTGCGATGGTCACTTGCTTGGCGACAAAGGACTTAAGGTTCGTCATTGTCACCTAAAAGTCTTTGTAAGTAAGCTGTTCGCCGTCGTCGGTCCAGATAATATGTCCCAGGGAAGTTGTCGTATCCTGGATTTTTTTGCCATAAGTACGCAGCTTCTACGCCCAGTTCATAGGGGAGCGGGTCCCGTATACCATAAATCGATCCTGCATCACGTTAAGGATGTCGGTTGCGTGATCAACCTCGTCAAGCTTAACTGCAAGAACGGACCGTTGAATGATAAGCAGTTGGGCTATCTTAATGAACGCAAAGAGGTGTGAGGTGTAGTTTGTAGCCTCTGAGAAGCAGCCATCCTTTCTGATCTTTAGAATAGCGAAGAAGCCAACGATAACACTATCATAGATATCCTTGTAAAGAGCGTGGTCTAGTAAGGCAATGCAAAGCAGGAGTGTGGCTTTATCTAAGGCCTGGATCTGCGCTGTAGTTGACTCCTGGCTTATGTCGCCATCCTCTCGTAGCTGCATCACCTCTGCAGCTCGCTGAACGACACTGCTAAGTGCCACGGTCTAGGCAGCAGTAAGGCAGCAGTGTAGCGATGGTTGTTGCTGCTGCCAAACGAGTCGATAGAGGAAGCAGATTAATTGCTTCCAGACCTTCTTGTACGTCTTGTATGTCCCATCCTTCAGCTTATGTAGGAGTGGGCGGTGAACGCTTCGATGATGAAGGAATCCATTGACTTGATGCTGATCAAATACATTTACTCGATCTTCTCGAAGCGAAACACGGGCTTGCTCAATGATACGGTCAAGGGATTCTAGGATGACAGGAAGATGATGGTCGGCAGGGTTTACGGTTTGGGTTGTCGCAGATCCAGCCGGTCGATAACAGTCTGGGAGGCAAATTAGACGAGCTGCTTGACGAAGATCGTGTCCTTGGGTATAGCGAGCCCATTGAGTAGTGTCCAACTAGGGGGAGGCCTGAGTATAGTGACGGTCATGCGCTGGAAGAGACGGTTCCGCGGCATTAAGCTTCTGAGCTAGCTGAAGCGTGATCTGGTCCTCAAGACTAAGTGGGATTGGGTTCGCCGTATCGCCACCGAAGTTGGCGACTGTATTTGCCGGCTCAGCATCCTTCACAGGCTCGATAACGAAGTACCGGAAGAAATTGCTTCGATGGAAAGTCTGGCAAGGGACAGGGCTAACTGTAACCTTAGAGAAAGATGTATCTAAGATGGCAGATGCTGCTCGAGAAGCTTTACTCGGCCGTCCACCCTTCTGACCACTAGTCCAGGCATGAGTCTCCTTCAAGTGACTCCTCATTTTCCCCTCGGTCCGGCAGACGTAGGATTGAGACTCGCAAAGTCGACACATGATGCCGTCAAGGTACAAGGCGAGGTGAGGGATAGGTGGGTTGCTTGGCGGGATTACTATCCGCTGAACCAGCTCAGGTGCTTCAAGGCGCATTGCACCAACAATTTGAAGGCAATCCTTTATATCCCTTGGAGTAAGCTGGCCTTTATGTGCACTTCGTAAATGGCTTGCAATGATGTTTCGTACTAACGCATATTTGCAGGAGGTGCAGATAAGGACCCTGTAGGTAAGGTGAAACTGTAGGAAGTCCATTGCAGACTGGAGAGTGAAGAGTAAGAGGAGAGCTTCTGTAGTGATTGTTCGAAGTGAGGCAGCGAGAATACCAATACAAGAAGAGCAAGAGAATTGTCACGATAATATTGCTGCGCGACCGGACGCGCACGCGTATCCCTGGACGCAGTATTTTCTTTTTCTTTGTCGGGACGAGAAATAAGGTCGGCAGAATTGGGGATATGGCGGGGTCAGGGGGCGCAAGGAAGACACCGCTTACCTAATTAAGCGAGGCGGTGTAGAAACTCCAACCCAGGGCTGAGTTCGTTGAACCATACTGATTAGGAACGACTAACCCGGCTAGCCCCGGCTGCGCAATCTTGACGACTCCTAAACATGTTCCCGGACCCTAACTCTGGTATTAGGGGGACATTCCCCCTGGAGGGAATAAGGACAGAAAAGTAAGGTGGGTAATAAAATATGTGATGCATATCCATTTCCTTGATTCTTTCACGACGCATATCTAACAATCTGCTCACCATTGAACTTCCTAATCTTCACGTTTATTCCAGCTATATCGATGTACAATCACACGTCGGCGTCGAAGTTCCAACGAAAACAACCATAACAGCAGCATATGCAGCAACAGCCATAAGATGATCCGCATTACTTGAAGCTGTAGCTAATCCCAAAAATAACGAAAACAACACAACAGCCACGCAAACGGTAACGAGCTTCCAAGTCCTTGTATCACGAAACTGGAGTAGTATCATTGGGCCTAGAAGAAAAGGAGCCCCGACAAATGTTCCAACAATAGTACGGCTGATTATGTCCCTCCAAGAGAGATCCCTGAATAGTATCTGAATTCTGCCTTTAAAGGTGAGAAACCATCCTTCGGCAGCCTCTGCGGGATCGTAATAAAACAGTCGAGCTATGAAACCAACAGCCTCACCCCGTATGATGCGATGATCGTTTCGTGACATCTCTTCCCCTGGCCTGAGGTGCTCTAGACATTCACGCTGCCCACGGACTTTCCTACTAGACGGCCTAGGTAGGTGGAGCATGTATTCGTAATTTTGCACCGCTTGAGCTAGCGAAAATGTCAGCTCTGGTTCACTATTACCTATGTTGATACCAGCAAAGGGGAAGAAATACTGTAACCAGCTAGAAGATCCCTGAACTTTTGAATATTCTGTCCATCGATTTCATTTTGGGGATAAGATTGCAAAAGTTCCCTTTGATAATAGTATATGTTCTTCATGTGAAGAATACGAAAGTCGTGGACGGCGAGAAATGAAAGCTCATGGGGGCTTGCTTCGAAGTGCGAGAAGTACGTTCGCGCATAGCCAGCAAGCTGAGCAGCTTGGGCGCCAGCTGTAGCGTCTGCTGAGGAACCTGCCTGAAATCTTCCGGCCATAACCGCTAAATGGTAAAGTAGTTTCTGAGAAGTATGTCATATAATCCAATCCAATCTGAATTTATGCGTGATAGAATCTGGATGGATGCTCAGAAGCCAAGGGCTTCATTAAATATGATAAAAATGTTTCAGCTCGGAAGTTGCCATCGAGCAGTCACGTTCCAGCCAGCCCTCTGTTTAGCTCCCGCGTGATACATGCCCCTTCTCACCACACTTTCTTACAAGGAAGGGCTACCATATCATTACTCTGCTTGGCTTCAGTCCCATTTCTCATGTTGCAGAAGCTGAATGCATCTGATTGGCAACAGCCACACTCGGCGTGATTGTGGGCGTCTTTTTGCATGATCCTGCAGAATTAGTCGGAAATCGCGACAGCCCTATGACACATTTCACTGTTACACAGCAGTGGAGCTGAACATACAATAGATATGGCTTGATTGCATGTGATTTAAGTAGATAAGATATCTTTTTTAGAAGGATACTGAAACAATTAATTATTAATATTATAAAAGATATACAGCTGTATAAGATATGGAATTCCTTATTCTTAAGATTGAGGTCTCACGTTTCGTTGTCACTTGTAACTTAAAACTTCTCGCAGTGTTCCTGGCTTTGGAGATCCGCTTCAGTATGACCGTATCTCGTCCTCCAAATTCCAATCGCAGGTTCTCGTAAATCACCTGTTGTCCGACCATGCTTTCTAAACCCCGGCTGATTCTTACATCGGAGGTCTTGCCACGGCTTCTTCGCCTGAACTCAACTCTCTGGTTCGTAGAGTTGCAAGAACAATTCTCGGGAAATTGCAACAAACCCGCTTCATAGTCGCAGTTGTATGTGGCTTGAGACTTGGTTCGACGCGGGAGCAAAGTTTTATAGCTTCATGGTTTTGATTTTGAAGGCATGGCTACATTTTCTCTTCAAGGCGGTAGACTGTTCCTGGTAGATGTGTGGTGAATCGGCGACGGGACTTCGAGTGTATCTCTTCTCGGCTTCCTTCCTCTATCGAGAGGGACAGAGGAAGTTGATGTCGGATTTTGCAGTTCCGTAGATATCCTTGAAGGCATCGTACTAGCATGAGGTCTCGAAGTTGATGGAGATCTCGGAGACTGCGGCTGTGGAGAAACACCTCTGATAGATCCCTCATATCCAGTGATGCTGATGAAGCTCGGAGCTCTTGACGGTCTGGTCTCATCTCTGGGTTGATTGTACTCCCTCCGAATCAATCCCAAACCAGGATTGCGGTATCCTTCACCTGGCAGCTCTGGGTAATCAACTGCCTTGCCGTGCTTGAATTCGGAATCATCGAAACGATCTTGAGCTGCTGTGCCAATATAGTTCCCGATATTGCTTAGGACATTCGCAACCTTTCGCCGATTCCCCACATCGCTTTGTGTCCATGATCTTTTCGTTTGAGTCCTGACTACAGGACTACTGGTCGATGGCACGATTTCGATTTCTTCCAAGCTTCTCCTTTCATCTTTGGAGGAACTTCTGCGAATGGCTGGAGTAGCGAGCGGTGTTGATGATGGTGAGACACTCGTGCTAGTATGATGTGTGGAGCAGTTGCAATGATGTACAACAGCCTTTCCTTTCTCATCCAATTCAGGCTGGTCCGAGGAGAGGAGCAGGTAGAGAGATCCGAGAGCAGCCAAGCCAGATCCCACCAAGGGAGCCCATTGACCTGAGGACGATTAGCAGAGCCAAAAGTTGTGCTAGGCGAACATACCAATGCTTGCAATAGGCTCAGTCTCGTAGCGAACCTGTTTCGTGAAAAAGTTCATCTCTCCGAGAATCAAGATTGCCAAGACTGCGGCTCCGAACACTGGGACTTCCACCACACTCAGAAACCGTCTGATCAGACTGTTCACCCCTTTCATGGATTCAATTGTTGCTCCATTCGTTCCTTCACTATGCGAAAGTCAGCCGAGGCATTTCCAGGGGTGCATTTGAGATCCAAGTCTTGATTGCCTCGCTAAAAAAACCACAATGAAGTCTGCTTACATAGGCTGGTCAAGTTTCTCTTCCTCTCTTTGTCCATTTCCCCACCTCATGATCCAATTTATCTTCCGGATCTTGTTCCACATGGAAACCAAAGAGAGGACTGCGGGGATGCAGCACGCAGCAGCAAGAAGGGTAACCGTATGAAAGGTCAGATGTTCTGGTGCAGGAATCACGTAGATGTTGTTCACTGCACCGCCTCGCATTGGCGAAAACGGACCTTTCTCGATAGTACATTGCAGACCGCAGGTCGGCGCGATATCGTAGGGGAATTTGTCCGGGTTTTTGGATATAGGATTTCCAGCATCATCGAACATGCATGGGGTACTGCTGATTCGAAAGAACTCCACGGTCAGGCTCAGTAGTCCTGAATTCTGTTAAACTGAGGAACTTGTTAAATTTGCCAGAATCACAAACCAGCGAGGAGAAGTCCAGTCCACAGGAATATGGCATTCCGACCGGGATCGTAAAAGTATGTGGTCGAGACCCTGACTGTGACTGGAGCTGCCAGAATACCGATCGCACATAGCTGAAAGGCCCCGAACACATCCATGTCAACAGCACCTAGACAATTGGTCACGAAATATACAGCCAGAAATGATTTGGAGACCCACCATTGACATGCACTGCCGCTAAAACAATTCCATGAACAGCAGCGACGGCAGGAAAAAGCAACGCAGCAGCTAGACAGGCGTTCCTTAGCCATTCTGTCTTTCGAGCAAACACACAAGCTGCGATTAGGACATAGTATCTACCTCCTGTCAGTCGTCGAATTAAGGTTGGGTGGGGTGCTGAAGTGGGGAAGTAGAGGGGTTGAGTTGAGGCAAAACTCACAAGACTCTTGAGCCTGGACCGTACTGTCCTGATACAGGCCAGGCGCAGATCACTTGCAGCGCATCGTTTGTAGCATTATTTCCAACACTGCGGTTGCTGAGAGTGTGCAACAAGGTAGACGGAAGAGCTGGCATGGTCTCTCATGATGTATCCTCGTTGTAAGGGGGGTTGAGGTTGACAACTCAGTAATGCAGTTTAGCCCACGTAGCCCACGTTGATGGTTGATAGGTAGGCAAATTCGCGGAGAGGGGCGGGGACATCAGTGCCCAAGTGGCTTGAAGTTGGGGCTGAGTGTATGGAGGTGCAGGTGGGTTCTGGTGCTTCTTATCAGGAGGTTGGAAGTCTCCTGGGCTGGCCAAGGAGAATCCCCCGCGGCTGAGGGGCGTCGGAATTGTCCCAGTGTCAGTGTCACTCGGAGTACCAACCAGTGAGTAGATCGCGATCGTCGCCCAGGACAAGTGCAGCGTAGGAGGACAAGACAATTCCCTCTGGAGCGATACGGTACCTTTGCACTTGATCACCTCCCTCTTACAGCATTCTTACGATCAGGCAACAAGAATTGGACATCACATTACCTTCTGCAAAGCTTCTATCCCAACGAGATGTGTATCGCATTCTCAGTCTAACGATGTTTGCATGCTTTAGTGTAGGCAGACGCTGTAAGCAGTCTGTTGATTGGGCGCCTCGGCTGCCCAGACAGTGATCCTTCGCTCACTCCTTCACCCACTGAACTAGTGCCGAGGGATTTTCGCGACGATGAGGCTGTAGCACTGCCTCCCTTCGTGCTGTATTTGCAAGGAAAACGGCGGATCGTTACGATGAAATATCTCTTCAGCTTGGGATTCGATCGCGTGACAGCAAAAGAGAACGTCTTGAACTCTTGCACTCAATTCCTTACCTCTTCGATGTCAAGTCATCTCCAAGTCGTCACCGAGTACGAAGGTTAAAGAGGTAAGACAGACCTTTTCTGCCCGCCAATCAAAGCTTGGTTGCTTCCCGAGGGCGGTGAGACGAGGTTTATCAGCTCCTCAACCCACTAGCATCAAAATTCAACAGCCACAGCCACCTCAAGTCCTGCTGGTGAGCATTACATCTACAGACTGTACCCCATCACGATCATTATCGCAAGTACTGGGGTTGTTGTCGACGAGGTCAAGGAGCATCTCACCAGCCTGCTCATTGAAGATGACGTCGGATCGCCAGAGAAGCTAGACAGTCACCTAATTAACCTCCTCATCTCATTCACCGCTCTCCCCCTCATGTGAAAATCTTAGCGAGGGCTATAAAATTCTCCTCGAGTGCAACTTACAGGAAACAAAGGCCAACGATAATTCAAAATGAGCGATGTCACGCCAGAAGATATTGACACCGGCAAGATAAAGGAATGGCGATCCATCATTACTCTCATTGTTTTTGTCATTACCAGTAAGTCAGTCCACATCCTCCTGGCTGGCATATACCCATGTTAAACTTTGGTGCAGATGTGATTACACTTTTTCCATTTCATATACCAATTATTGTTCCTCGACGAATATACAACATTCTCCTCGATGGGTTGAGCGCCATCCGGTTTATTCCGCCAAGACGATCATACTCCCAGGATGAATCCGCCTTGGACGACTACAATGGCAAGATTAAGCCATTCGTACGATTTCGCTTCCCCTTGAATTTTCTCACGGCACCATTGATTGCGGATCTCTTCCTACTCGCAATCTCAGCGATTGGTCGGAGGGAGGTCCACGACGGTACTATCGGAGCTAATCACATCTCACCAATCGATATCATGGTCTTTTTCATCACTCTAGCATATATCGCTATTTCCATCGATGCTTCAGGGCTGATCCGATATTTGGCTTTCAAAGTCCTGCAAAAAGCAGGGAAAGTTGGACACAGATTGTTCTTCTACCTTTACGCCTTCTTTTTCCTCCTCGGGAGCTTCATCGGGAATGATCCCATCATTCTTTCCGGGACGGCTTTTCTGGCCTACATGACTAGAGTCTCGAGCAATATCGTCCACCCCAGAGCTTGGATCTTCAGCCAGTTTGCCATTGCCAACATTGCTTCGGCCATCCTGGTTTCTTCGAACCCCACCAACCTCGTGCTTGCTGGCGCATTTCAAATCAAGTTCATCGACTACACTGCAAATATGATTGTTCCAGTGGTTATCACCGCAATCGTCCTATTTCCCTTTCTACTGTATATTGTTTTCGCAGACGAGTCTCTCATCCCAATCTCGATCAAGATGCATGAGCTTTCCGACGAAGCAAAGGCCCGGAAACCGGTCAATCCAAACATTCCCCACGGCAGAGGAAACGTAGAGGAAGAAGATACTATAGCCGATGGCCGGGAAGGTCAACTTTTGTCCTTAGAAGAGATCATGAATCCATTCCTAGACAAAGGTGGCGCAGCATTTGGAGCTGTGGTCATGGCTGCGACGCTCGTGACTGTTCTCGCCCTCAATGCTGCCAGTCAGAGTAAAGGAGAGCATCCTGTTTTCTGGGTCACATTACCAGCAGCATTCGTGATGTTTTGCTGGGACGTCGGCTTTGGATGGTATCACCGAAAAGAGACAAGGGAGATTGCGCGAAAGGGGCGGATGGAGGTTGAGACTGCTCGTGCTGAACGTGCACTGAGAGAAGAAGAGGAAAGGCAAGCTGCAATGGCACATGGAGCGGGGCTTGAACTCGAGCCACTGGAGCAAAGACACTCTCAAGACAAGAACGACATTGCAGCGGAAAGTACAGAACCCCATCCCTTTCCGGCACTCATGATCTCGGAGAACTTGGACCAAAGTCCGGAGTCTAGCCCTCGACTGGAGTCATCCGTTTCGATGCTTGTAGCTGGCGAAGGCCAGAACAGCCGACTATCAAGTCACACAATGACGGCAGCCGATGAGAAGCAACCAATCCCGACCTCGGAAATATCAAAATCCCAAGCATTGTCCACGCCTGCAGTCGAAGATGAGAAGAATCGCATTGTTTCCGAGCGGAGCTCAGCAGAGGATCAGCTTACCATCCAACCTGGTCGGACAACACTTGTTTCACTGGCTGCTGATGGTTACAGGTGGTTACAAGAGACCTTTCCAACAGTGACAGCAGTGGTTGCACATCTCCCATTCGCCTTGGTACCTTTCGCATTCTGTATGTTTGTCTTAGTCCAAGCCCTGGTCACAAAAGGCTGGGTACCAGTCTTCGCTCATGGGTGGGATCACTGGGTCAACAAAACAGGCACAGTTGGCAGCATTGGAGGAATGGCATTTCTATCTGTAATACTTTGCAATGTAAGTCATTCAACACCTCTCCCTGCTCCCTGCTGACGTCTCCAGTTCGCCGGAACAAACATCGGGACCACCATCCTCCTATCCCGGGTCATCCAGTCATGGGTTGACATCCACACTGTAAGTGGGCAGCCGATCAGCGAGCGCACATTCTGGGCAACAGTGTACAGCATGGCTATTGGGGTAAATTACGGCGCGTTTAGTACGGCGTTCAGTGCTTCGCTTGCCGGGCTTCTGTGGAGAGATATTTTGGCGCGGAAGCATATCCATGTAAGGCGATTGGATTTTGCGAGTGTGAATCTGCCGATTATTGCGATTGCTATGGCAGTTGGGTGTGCAGTTTTGGTTGGGGAAGTGTATATAATGAGGGATAATTCGCCATACGTGCCAAAGAGTTGAGGGGCAGGTATCAATTATCTGACAAGGCACGATATATCCGGTAGCTGAATTAAGCAATTCCATAGATAAGAATGTTTGAATATCAGATACGTATGGCATTGAAGTATCTACAACAGATTATTGGTATCCCGTAAATGTCGGCACCTCTAGCCAATAGAGGTTGACAATTGAAGTTCCTCATTCAATGCTGCTTCATGTAATTTTCTGCCGCCGCTAAAGCCGAGGCATATTTCCTTCAAGCCTTCTTCAATTGACTCTCTTTAAAAGCTCCTCGCGCTTCCGCCTCATCGTAGTCCCCATCAGCGACACTGCCGAATTCTTTCTCTGATGGAAACCAGACCTTCAAAGACCATGATGTAAGCCCTGGTCCTCATCTTGATACGCACATCATGATACTCACATCATATTCGTACTCTTGTCCTTCCTCTTCTTGCTCGATGGCCTGGATGGTAGCTTTCTCCTCCTCCCCAGACTACTCGAAGCGTCTTGTTAGCATGTTAGACTGCCCCGTTCGGTTTCACCGTATAAATCTGTGTATGGAAACAGCGGCGATGAGATGATACTGCAATTTCACATACGTTGGGGTGCTGAGCTAGGACTTCATCTCCGATATTGTGTTTCGAGAATCGAGACGGCTCTGCCTGGCCAAATTGCGCTTCTTCGAGCTTGGGGACGCGAGCCTTAAGTGCCTTGACGGCTCTGAAGTTTCTCTGGTCTAGACCGTGCATTTTGGTCTCCTCCGCGGAAGTTGTGGAGGTTTGATTGAGGTATCGCTCGGCTTGTGGTAAAGAAGTTGAAGAATAATTTGGCCGCTTGAAATGATCAGTGATTGCCAATGGTGACCGGAATCATCGAATATTGGTTCGGTTTTATTTGCGACTACAATGACGCTGAAACATCTGACTACCTGGCCTCAGTGACAGTCGAGCATGATACCATTGTGCAGTAGTGAAAAGTCGAGGGCAGAATCAACGGCTTGCTTATGCAGATTTGTTGATCTTGAAGGCTTGGGCGAAGTTAAATCTGCCGAACGACACTGGAGCCAGCACCGGCAAATCTGCGAATCTTGTCTTATCTCGAATGAAGGGCTCCAAGAACAGCACACTGTACGGTTGGAGCCGTGTATGGCGAAAGTAAAGGATCGAACTTTGGTGGGAACTTATCTGGGTCCTGAATTTATAAGCTGGCTTGAACAGTCCTTGGAATGTTCACTCCATGTCACATTTAAGGCAACTGACTTTGGCAGTATCGAAAACGAATCTTGGGAAATGTGAAATCAAACGTTCGTAAATTAAGGCAGCCCTACATTGACTGGTTAAGCTTCGACAAACAGCTGGAAACAAGTTTACCTTGTGAGGTATGATCAAGTCATATGTGACAATTGTTTGCCCTATGAGGTTTTCAAATGGCCATATGAGCCTTACCATCTTCCCGTATACGGGATATAGAAGCCCTATGGGGCATTTCGATAGCCCTATGAGGCTTTGCGGAATACTCTTGGCTGAGAATCATGTCTACTGGGTTCGGACTTGAACTTTGAAGTCGAGTTCTGTGTGTGACTGCATAGAAGAAGTCGTTCTGCTGGAGATATGTGCTGGGATACCAATCTACCTTGTGAACCTGGATCCTGCTGTTAATGTGTCTGAGTACGTTTAAGATTTACTCATCTGTGTGTTCTGGGATAAATCTAGGCTTCGTTGACGAAAAGACAGATGTCTACTGTTGAAGCAGAGCCCCCCCCCCCCAAGCTTCATCGTCAGAATCTAAGCCTGACTGTGTGACAGCCATAGAATTCACCAAGGCTTGTCTTGATATATCGTCATTTCGGACGGGTCCTCCCATATCGCCTGCATGTATAGCTGCAAAGTCCTCAGAAATTTCTGGGACTTGTGTCTGTACTTGCAGACTCGAAGTCCATCTGAAATAGTGAGGTGGCCGGTATGGCGGATACTGAGAAGGCGACTTTACTGGGGCGTCTGAATTGTTGTTTGATCTAGGAGATGGTTCGACGTATCTGGGAGGGTCGTCTTGCCAAGTTCGCTGCTGGAGTCGGAGTGGCACTCGTGCATATTTGCTGGGATGATCTTGACTATGCATACCCTGCGGTCTACCTCTTGAAGGTCCGAGATTCTGACCTCGTCTTGGTCCTTGCGATGACCCACGAGCGGGCCCCAGTGTTCTTCCAAGTCGAGGTGGAGATGGGTCGCGATCGGCGGACTGAAAGATCCCATGACGAGGTCCTTGTCCTCTGCCGCGGCGAGGTGGTTAAGTGTTGTTTGAATTTGTTATACTAGGGCGTCTGGATGCTTAGGGATTCTTGGTCTTGTGCTGGGACTGGATTTTGAGGGACTGAGTTGTGGGAAGACTGTGACCAATCTGAGCTTCGATCGATTCTCTGTATACTCAATTGCTGCAGTTGAGTAGAGAGGTAATCCTGGGATTCGATAATTCGAGTCTGCTGGGAGGTGGTATTTTCTAGAAGTACTTCATTCTGCACGAGGCACTGCTGATTATCCAGGAACTGGTTGCGTTGTTGCCCCATGGCCATTTCATGCTGTTGCGCCATAGCCCTCAATTCACTCATTTGTTCCTGGAACATTTCCTCTTGTGCTGCGAGTAGAGCGACGATATCTGGTTGCTGAACTGTGACGCCGGCCGCATTGTGGGCGCGCTGGATCAAGGACTGAGCTGGGTTTGGAGGTTGTACTGGGACTGTTGATGCTGCGGCAGACTCGTTATTGCGCCACAATGGTTCAATGCCGGCAAAACGAGATGGCTCGTTCCCTTTTTCTTGTCAATCTATGATCTGCTCTGCTGCTTCGGTGTAAAAGTCACATGCTGCTCTGTGCGTATATTCCTCTGCCTTGTACTGGATGAAATCTGATGATGCACCTGCGAACCTTTTCCCTGCTTCTGTCTCGAAATGATCTGGGGTATTCTGGAAGCTGATGCTGGTCCACTCTGGGTGCCGGGAACTGCCTTGAGTCTCGAATCTCTGGAACATGGAGTGCCATTGGGACTGATAGCCCATATTGGCGTATGTGGCGTAAGGAAATTATTTGCGGAAGTGCAGAAAACAATGGTGGTGTGAGGGTACTGAGATCGATGGGACAGCTGGTGTTGTTGATACGAGGAATTCAGAGGCCGGACGAAAATTCAGGATTTGACCTCGGTGTTGTGATGCGCTTGACGTATTTTAGCTTCTTTTCACGAAAAAGTGTGCGGAAATCGGAAGCTGAAGTTGACGACAGGTAACTGAAGCGATTCCACTCCGGGAACAATGTATTTTTCATTTTTTCGTGATGCTTGGAATCACTCATTCGTGATGAGTTTTCTATCCCACGAATAGTTTTCTATCCCAAATTCCTGATAACAGTTTTTTATGCCCAAGCGCCAATCAAACTCATGCCAAAAGCACCACCAAACACCAACAAAGATGCGATGATTCGCTTTCTCCCTCTCAGTACCCTCCAGCTCTCGTCACTCAGGAAATCTTCCACAATCAGATCAGCGATTGACGCGTACGTGAGAAGTCCAGCTGAGATGGCATTGAAAATTCCCACAATCAAGAGCCCAGTTTCGGACTCTGGACTGTACAGAGTATGTGTCGCAAGTCCGATTGCTTGCCCGATCGGAGTCCTGAGAATGTCAGTAGTGCCAAGAAGTGGCATGTGATTTCTTACGTGCAGCCATACGCAAGAGCCATCAACCACGGCTGGTATGCATTCGGCTTCCATGCCAATGCAGCAATTCGCGATCCAAGTGCCAGTCCCTCGAAAGATTCTGTATTGTTAGATTGGGCAGCTATGCGGAGTAAAGAGGGCTTACGATGAAACGAAATGGCAATCAGCAGAACGATAAAATCATTTCCAGTAGCAACACTCAACGCCATCCCGATGAATACACTATGGAACAGAATACCCAATTCCAGAAGCACGCATTGCATCAATTCTTTCTTGTGCTTTTGCTCCGGTGAAAGAGCAATCTGGGATGTAAGTGGCTCCATTCCGTGTTTGTGGGGAAGCTTGCTCTGGCTTCGCTCAATGGCTTCGAGAGTTTCGCTGTGGGCAGTGACTTGCTGTAGTTGTCGTCCAGTACTAGAATCTCTCCCATGGAGATTTCCTGGAATTGCTGTCTTGTGTCAGGTAAGATTTCGAAGAGAATAGCACCTGACTTACGAGCCTCTGCATCTGGAGCTGCACACAGAACCCCTCGACCATTCGCCGTACCCTTTTCCATCATCGAGGCTGGAAAAGCACAGCAATTCTTCCCAGGACTGAACACCATCTGGATAATGATGATTCCAAAAACAGCAGCTAATGCCAATGCACCTCCCATGGCGGGGTACGTCTCATGCCAGAATGCAGGAAGACATGGATCCGTCAGAGATATGAAAGCCGTTGGCAATAAATGAACAAATGCCGTAGCAATCAATACGCCTGTTCCAAAATGTCGTACAACGAACAGAGTCGTGGGAGGTATCCGTAACTTTGGTACCTTCACCACAATGATAGGAAGCACACAAGCGGTGAAGGATACCGCCAAGATTATGAAAAGAGCCCCAACATGGAGAGGCAGGTTGTAATCGGCCGATATTTCTGGAATTTGACAGGCTTCTGCAGCGACTTGACGCCGAAAAATTGCCCTTTGAGACTGAGAAGGCATTCTAAGATGATGTTGAGATGTGAAGTTTTCATGGATAAGACAACAGAGTCAGACGTCAGCGTTCTTTTGACCCGATCTAAGCCTCAGTAATTCTAGTGCCGGGAACCGAAGGTTGTTCTAACCTGTAGAACATGCGGGGAAAATGAAAGTTATATAAATTTTAACCCTCGGGACATCTCGATCTCGGGTTCTCTGCTCCCTTGAAACTTCGATGCCGATTCTCCAATTGGTGTCTGTTCCGGCCGCCAAGTCAACTACTTTCCCCTTTGCATCTTGGCACGAAGAGATTTGAAGTTCGCCCAGCTTTCACTGCCCCACTCTGACTGTGAACCTGCGTAGTATTTCTGGGGCTGAGGAAGCAAGGAGTCGATCGGGATGCGATCTCAAGCTTCACGGAAAGGGAGTTGCCGATATGCAGGCCCATCATGCAGGACGACAAAATGGCTGACTTGCAATTGGGTGTTGTTTCGGATGTTGATAATGTCATATATAAATGGACAAGAGGTTTGATGACGAATAACTAACTCCTCGTAAGTCATGAGATCCACAAGGTGCCCATTCCAGCCTCGGGTCCCAAGTGCTTGGTGTGCTAGGCTTCTAGACTTCCGGAGAGAACCGTGTCTGATACAAACACTTGAAGGGTGCAAGATCTAAACCGAGGTCTCAGAAAGACTATATTGGTAAATTGAAATGAACGAGATAATATGAGAGACGCGGAGATATGATTTCAATACGTTTCAGGAGAGAGATGTCGTACTAGACGTAGTGTCTAAGCAACTATCCACTTCCATTTGCCTCGACGTCATCGGCTCATCGTTGATCCGCCCGGATCAAAACACCGCTCCAAAGCTTTCGCGGTGAGTTCTACCAATATACAACACAGCATCCTGCACTATAAGATGGCTCGCGCAAAGAGACCTTTGGCCGAAGCCGACTGCAACGCGAGCCCTGCGAAAATCTGCAAAAAACCACATCGAACCAAAGGTCGGGAGGAAAGACACCAAAGAAGGACGTTCAGAATGTTCCGGGAAATACGAAGCGCGTTGACCAGAAGTCACCACGCAACCCAGCCCCAGCCTACCAAAGACTCGTGGAAAGTTCCTCACACGCAAGCCAAAATCCAGATATTCCACACGAGTATTGGTTGAAGAAGAGCTTTCCCTGGACCGAACTCCCTCCATGACGGAGAAGAAGGAAATATTCGATTACAGTAGAAAGGACAACAGCAAATCACGGCTATTGCTCTCCGAGAGATCTCTACCTACGTCTGGGACAAGAGAAGAACTGGTCACTCGCCTCGAGAAATCTTCCATCGACTACGAGTCTCTGCCTTCCTGGCAGATCACGGACATACTCAAGGCCCGACATGTTACAGAGCTATGGATCTGGCCCAAAAGAATACAAAATTGCACGATGGCGCATAAATGACAAGATGGACCATAATACTGGGGACTCGCCGTCCCGAGAGCTGTACGGTCGTCGATCAGCTATGGATTACATTGAAGGGAACGCAAAGAAGGATTTGGCGGCTCTCAGTAAAGACTCGTATGCGCCAATGTGAGTGGGTCTCCTCCAAGCTGCGTTGGAGAAGGAAGACCTGTCTTCGTCTGGCAGCCATAAAGTCTTGGTCGCCAGGCTCTACAATCATAAGAAGAAAGCAATGAGCAAGTATTTAGAGAAGGTACAGACTGCAATTCGAGATCTAGAAGACGAAATGGAGGAAACCATTGGTCACCCTGTCAATTGGGGCGTTGTGTTCCAAGAATTGACCAGGAGCGTGCCGACACGAAAATCCTGGACGAGCAAGGTCCAGCAGCCTTCGCGCCACATCCTCCAAGCAATCCTCAACTAGCCAGCAATTTAGCAGTCCAGAAGGAGAGCATTGACTACAACGCGGAAGACGACAGCAAGCTTCGCGCTTTCCTCGTGGATTGACGTCTACCGACAGCGGGTACTCGAGAAGAGCTTATTGCCAGACTGGGAAGTTCTTCGATCGACTACGAATCACTATTTTCAACCGAGTTGACCGAAATTCTCAACAGATGACATGTTACCGGGGCAGCTACTGGCACGAAGGAGATCAAGATTCAACACCTTCGGCTCAACGATAAGATCGATCATAATACGGGAGACTCCCATGCCACTATTCTCTATGTCCAACGTGACCTGTGGGAAGAAGCGATTCCCGAGATGGAACAGAGGCTCGAAGCGTTGTCTGAATATCCATACACAGCCTTGACCTCCGCACAACTGTCCAAGAAGCTTGACAAACAGAACCTGAACAACACAGGGAGTAAGGAAGCCATGGCAAAGAGACTCTGGAATCACGAGAAGAAGAACTTGGCCAAGACAATCAAGTTTCGCAAAGAGAAGCTGGAAGAAAACTATGCTGAGATGGAATCGTACATTGGTCATCCGGTGGCACACAATATAGAAAAGCAAGGACGGGAAGAGAAGCACGAGGATGCCAGGATTTCCAATGAAATGTGAGAGTCACGCAGAAACGCTGTGCCAGTATGTGATTAAGATTGGAAAGACTCGCATTGGGCAGACAGAGATGAACGAGAATTGCATGAGATCTGTTCCCGGAGAGGAATGCCTGGTAATGGACCTAAAGCTGAGATTCTGAAGTGGTTGGATACTGGGAAAGTCGATTATCAGGATCTGTATGGGTGGACTGGAAAGGATGTGTCGTGACCGGGGCATCAAATACAAGCAGAGTGACAAGAAGGCAGATCTTGTGCGACGGCTCACAGAGGCCGGCGAAGCAGAAGGAAGCGGATGATTTGTATTGTACAGCTAGTAACACAGTCCTGTTCGACAAAGTGTGAAGGCCACAGGTCTGGGCCAAGATGATGCTCTCGGGAGTGGAATTTGAGGATATACTCGATCACATCCTTACTGCTCTAAAAACCTTGATCGACTTTCCAGCTGCCCCCACCTCGATATCCCTTCTATTACAGCATCCGGACAAGCTCTCAACAGCATCATCTCATACGAATTTGCCGTCTTCACCTTCCCAATATTCCAACGCGCTACATAAACCGGGTAGGTGACCAGATTCTGATTCTCAATCACAGGATATGATTTTTCCCACGCTTCGGCGTCCTCAGAAACAAGCAGCGTCGTTAGCACGGGCACGATATCACACACGCCCTCAGTAACGGATTTATAGAAACCTCTCAGCAGCCAGGAGACCATCAACGTACGTCGTATGCTCTCCAGCATGATCCAATTCCGGGATGGGTCAACGGGCGATAAATCCACATCTGAAAACTCCGACTGTAGGCGCTCCGTCCAAGCAGCCAAGACTTTCATATCTCTCTCTGCATTCCTCCTCTGTTGCATATCGCCATCAAACAAGCGGATAATCTGATACATGATGAGTGACTGTACATGGAGAAGCCATTGTCCAAGCTGGACGACAGACTTTGACGAAGTGCCTAGCTTCTTTAACTTTGCATCCATCATTCGGAATACCATCGGCAAGTTCTGAGGCGTGCGCTGCATGTAGAAACTACATACGCCTACCAAATCCTGGTAGGTTTCTGGTATATCTTGGCTGTACAAATCTGGATGAATGAACGGCGTGCGACCTTCTAGGACAAGCGTCTCGATTGAATGCTTTAGTTCGGAGATGCAGTATTCGATTTGAAATGGGTCTGTGACAACAATTTGCGGAAATGGAAATGATGAGTATGGCGAAGAGAAGAAATCCTCGTATCCAAGCTCCATGCTTGGCTCTTCTGGTGGAGGAGTGAAAGGTATGACTGGCCATGTTGGGACGGTCTCCTGCTGCTGCTCACCAACAACGATGCCGTTATCACCCTAGATGAATCAGCTAAATTCGATCCTGATAGATGATCTGATCAGCATACATAGCTGCAACCCATGTTCCTCTTCATGCACCTTGAGCAAGCAGGCAATACCAAGTCGCATCTCCGCTTAGCTTTCACACAGCCTGCGCAGGCTTTTCGCCGCGTGTCGCTGCGATGCACAATTACCACTCCAGGATTCATATTTTACCGGTACTCTTGGGTGTAGCGGAGTTCCGCTCTGTTACTGCTTGTGAGTAAGTAAGTGAAGTGAAGTGGTTGATTTATGCCATGGAGAGCTGTGCTGATGTGTGACAAATCGAGGGATCCACTATTTTTGCGGAATTCCACTGCTTGGCACGTGACTGTCCTCGCCTAAAGAATGAAAACAGACGGGCGGTTGGATAGGGACGAGTATTTCTCGGATGTCAGCTTACCCAGTGATGATGTTGCCGGCGGATTTCCGCTTTAGGTGGGTGCTTTGATAGATGAATTGTATGACCTGTGACTTCTTTGTGGTTTACTTTGCGATTGTACGGTTTGAAGTCTTCCCGATGAAGGTTTCGGCGTTAGGGTGAATGAGGAATCTGGCTAGGTTAGAGAATTCTAGGAGGTTTATATACGAAAAGGGTGGTGCAAAATTTCAGTGATATTTACATAGTTTGAATCCAAATTGTCTTCCACTGTCTACTGCCAATTCCAAGTCCAGTTCAAGCTGACCATCGCGTCGAAATTCTACCCGAAGCAAAAATGGCAATCACCGAATTCGTTCTTCCCACCTTCAAGCAAGATATCGAGTCAATCACAGCATTCGCCAAAATCATCGCACCTTTCCTCAGTAACCTCGTCGACAACCATACCACTCCACCCAAGCTCAAACATTTCGGGAAAGTTGTCTCTGAGGACGGGAAGGATGTGACAGGAGATTTCAGACCTTGTCTTGGGATTGGTCAGTCTTGCCTTTCTTACCTCTGTCATCTACTCCCCTTCCGTTTCGTCGTCTTGACTTTGATTTGGCAAAGTAGCTGACGCGGTGCTGCGAAATTACAGAGTGGGAACAGGCTTCAGATTTCACATCCCTCCTTACCACATCGGGCTTCGGCACATTCAAATCCATGGTCCAGCCCTACGCAACAGCACCACCAAATCCACAGCTTTACGAGACGGATTTTGGACCGAGAGAGGTGCTTGCTCGTGCGTTGACGGAGGTTTGGCAGGTGAAGGTAGGGGATGAAACTGATGCGGAGGAGAAGGTAGAGAAGGCGAGGAAGGTTTGGGGGGTTTTCGTTGATGCGGTGGGAAAGGGAACGAGGATTCAAGGGACGAGCTTGAATCAGGAAGAGAGATTGTGGATTGGTGTATTGGGGTGGGAGAGTAGTGAGGTGAGTCTTGACTTGTGTGGGGGGGG
>Ga0207879_100178_pt1 | contig 28415 bp, 27 predicted proteins | sample LinPmetageLP24_FD_184045 | JGI IMG/M metagenome (GOLD analysis project Ga0207879, IMG submission 184045) | Marine viral communities from the Pacific Ocean - LP-24 (SPAdes) | ecosystem: Environmental > Aquatic > Marine > Oceanic | place: Pacific Ocean | collected 2009-08-30 | reverse complement strand
CGTCTGTAGGTGTGTGCTAGAGGGCTCACGTATGGTGTCTGTCTTCCTCGGCTTCTCGTAGTCCTGAGAAGTCGAAATCCTGCTAGGGCCGGCATCTTTTCTGTTGAGAGGATTCTGCTGACCGTCTCGGAGCTTGTTTTCCAGATCTGTTGCTCTATGGGGAGGAGGTAGAGCTCTATATCCAGGGCCGGGCCCGATGTTGCTTTGTATGCGCCTCCAATGATTCTGGCCGCTTTCGCTTGAAGTCTTTTCAGGGAGTCGATAGTCTGTTTTGTGTAGCCTTCCCCACGTTCATGAGCGACCGACCATGCCGAACAGCCATACATCATCTGAGGGATGACAACCGCTTGGTAGATCCTTCTGAGCTCTGTGACGCTTGCTCCCCATGTCGAGCCCGCCAGGCTTGTCAGAGCACCAATGGACTTCGAGATTTTCGTTATTATGTTCTGAATATGATGCTTCCAATTCAGCGCCGTGTCGAGTGTGACCCCGAGATATTTGCTGCTTGCAGATGGGTGGACTGCCGTCTGGTCTACTTGTACTTGGCGGTCAAGCTCCAACTGGCGCCTTCTTGTGTAATGGGTGAGCTGGAACTTGCTTGGTGCGAATACTGATGCATGTCTTTTTGCCCACGCGTTAGCTTTTTGCATGGTTTCTGTTAGCCCATTGCAGGTCTCCTCGGTTGAGCTACCCCATCGCAGAATGGCAACATCATCAATGTATCCCGGTGCTACAGTATTAGGCTCCTTGTTGCAGATGTCTACCAAGTCGGCATTGTAGAATAAATACAGAATGGGTGACAGCGGCGATCCTTGGGGGATGCCCGTGGTCGTTTTATACACTTCTGATCTGAATGTGTCGAAGCTGATGACCGTGCTCCGGTCTTCTAGGAAACTGGCTATCCACCTGACGGTTCTCTCATCTATTCGGCGTTTCCGGAGATTGTGTAGCAGTCTTACATGTGAAACATTATCGAATGCTCCAGAGACGTCAAGTAGTAGAAGACTTGCCACCTGCGGATCTGGTGAGTTCCAAGCTTCATATATCTTTTCAATGATGACGTGTAGTGCATGGTCAGTGGATCTCCCCTTGCGTCCCCCGATGTGAGTGCTCGGTAACAGTTGGTGCATCTCGGTCACATAGCTGATTCTCTTTGCGATTATCGAGTCCATGATTTTTCCGATGGTATTGAGCAGGGCTATCGGTCGGTACGCTTTGGGTACGGTGTAGTCATCCTTGCCGGGTTTTCTGAGAACTATAGTCGTTGACTGTCGAAAGTGCGCTGGGCAGTATCCAAGACGTAAGCTCCAGTTGAATATTTTCGTAAGGTGGGGGGCTATTTGGGTAGCGGCAACGTGGAGGACTCGATTTACAATGCCATCGGGTCCTGCCGCTTTCATTGGAAGTGTCAGGGTAATGGTTTGATGAACTTCCTTCTCCGTGATGTCCGGGAAAGGGATCTGGTTTTGGTATTCGGCTCCGTTTATGTCTTGAAGGTCTGGTTCTGGTGGGGTTGGGAAGAACGTGTTTTTGAGAAGGCGTGCTTTATCTTGCACTTCTGTATACTCATTGCCTGTTGTGGGGTCCTTCAGCACCGGAGTCGTTGTGGCCGTCACCACCTCCCGGTTTCTTGCCCACTTTGCTAGTTTCCACATGCTCTCCGGACTCTTCATGGCTCTTTCGACCTGCTCCCGGTGACCTTGGAGTAAGGCTCTATGGATTATCCTTCCTTTCTGGTTTCGAGCTGTGCGGTAGGCCTCCCAGCTCTCCTCCGTCTGTACTCGGCTATTCTGGCGCTTAAGCCTTCGCGTCTTGAGTTGTATTTCCTTACATTCGGTGGTCCAGCCGGCCCTTGCTCTTGGGGACCATGTTTTCAGTGGCGTAGATTGGTTAATAGTTGCCTGTGTAGCAGCTACCACCTCTCCTACATATCTGTCTAATGCGAGCTTTGTCTTAGGGGATCGAAGAGGTGGTAGCTCACGTGCGAGACGTATTCGGAATTCTTTCTCGTCCATACTAGACCAATCGCGCGTATCTACCTTTGGCCGTTGCATGGTTCTGAGATCTAGCCTAGTTGTGATAGGGAGGTGGTCAGAGTTGTGATCCATGCTGGGGTCTACGTTGCAAGTGATGACTCTATCCACGAGGTCTTGCGTGCCGTAACAGAGGTCTATGCAGCTTTGTGCATTTTTGTCGTCGTATGTGATTGTACCAGTAGGCAGGAGACTGCCAAGTTGAAAGTCTTCGACGAGGCCAATTAAGTCGTCTGATTCTGGATCTCATTCTCGTACCGTCAGGCCGCCCCAAAGTTCGTGGTGTAGGTTGAAATCACCCAGGATGATTTGTTCTTCTTCCTGGTAGGCAGAGAGTGCCGTTCTAAGGTGTGGTAGACAACTTGTCCTGTGGTCTGACGATCTCGGGGGGTTATATACGTTGTGTATATAGAATTTTATTGCTGCCTCTGTGGGTGGGGTATTTGTAATGATTTTTAGTGTACACAAGTCTCGTGTGTGTTCTGTAAATCTCCACCTGTTTGGGTCTATTCTCTTGTTGACAAAGAAGCAAACCCTCGCTGGTGCTTCTCTGCTGTCGTTGGGGAAGCAAAGATGAAAAGAGTGTGTAATTGGGTTGTGAGTCGTCGAGATGAAGGGGTTCCTCCATGGTTCCTGGAGCGCTAGAATATCGTACTCCTGGATCCTTGGGTCGCGTAACAGTGTTGCCATAACTACGTCCCTCGACTTCATGACGTTGTACTGTAGGATCTTTATGCCTTCTTCGCTGTAGTTCATGGTTCATCTGTACTCCATTGGGAACTGAGTAGTGAGTTCGTTGTGATTGACTCCAGTGCTCGTCTTGAAGGCACGTGTAGCCTCCGCGGTCTCTGGCTGTCCTCAACCATGATTGTGTCCTCGTTCTCATCTTGCATGCTGTCGAGCCCGTTTCCCAAGTGGACCCACTTTGGGGCTCTTCCTTTCGTTGGGGACTTGCTCCTGGAGTTCTGTCTGCCTGGTGGTAGTGTTGGCGCTAGTGATGATGGCCTTGCTGTAGTGGCACTTGGCCTGCCTCTCTGGGTTCCATTCATCATTGCTGCCGCTTCCGCTGGCGTAGCGTCAATAATCGTGCGGTCCATTGGAGGCCTCTCCTTCGTTGGTGGGACAAAATGGTATGGTTGTCGGGCATCGTATGCGGCTTTCACCTTGCTTAACTCGACCTTCCGGACGGGACATCGATTATTCCACGCCTCGTGTGCTCCCTTACACACCGCACTTTTCCTTATGGCGGACTTGTCGACCTTGGTGGGGCAATCTTTCGAGCTGTGCGGTGCTGCACAGTAGCCACATGCTGTGCTCGCTTTGCACTGGGTTCCTATGTGGCCGTATTTTTGACACTTGTAGCATTGCTTCAGTCGGCACTGTCTATCGTATCTCTCACATTGAAAAGCCTCGCCTTGCCAAATGAGACCTTCGTCGATGATCTTGTTTGCGTCTTCCGGATTGGTGAACTCGACGATAATGGTCGAAGCTGACTTTGTACTCGCTGCTCTTGATAGCCATCCAATGTATTTGATGTCCGCATTGGGTATGAACGGTCTGTTATCGTGCAAGAGCTCAGCCTTGATCTCATCGAACTTCTCCATGTTCATTGAGCTGGTCCTTATCCCGTGCGCCAGAATTCCATATGTCGGCAGCCATATACTTGTGCCTCTTCCAATCCGGTTTATCCAGTCGTTTGCGAATTGTTTCAAGGCCTCTGCATCGTTTCTGTTTGACGTCTTGATGCTGAGATCTCCGCTCTTTAGTTGGTTAGCTGATGCAACGCGGATACGTTCAATGTGTTTGTTCCTGCTCTGTTCAATCGCTCGGTCAACGTGGTTCTGTAAGTTTCTGGGGTTCTTGGCTCGGATGCTCTCGATAGTGGATGTGTCTGTAATCTTCACGATGATCTCACGTTGTGCTTGAATGAACGATGATGTCTGAGTAGATATTGTGATTGGTCTGCTAAGAGGAGCCGCATTGCTACTCAATACCGACGCGTATGAAGCCTTAGAAGGCGGAGCGCACTGTACAACTTTCACCATGTCATTCGTCGTCTTGGTCGTATCATTTATAGCTTTGGCTATGTCGTTCGTCTCTTGCAGAAGTTCGGTAGTTGTTCGTCGTGTCTCGGCAGCTTCCTTCACGGCTTGATTGGTCTCCTGGCTCAGCGTAGCCATGTGCTGCTGCGTTATTGTATTCTGCTGAACTTTGATCGCCGTGGATTGTACCGTTTCTGCTGTTGTTTTGAGGTCGCTCTGGATAATTGTAATGGCTTGGACGACGGCGCTGAGATCAGGGGTGTTCTGGAACTTGGAAATCAGGACGCTCATGGCTGCGATCATAGTCTTGACAAGAGGCTTCGGCACCGGCTGGTCTCCGGCGGAGTCAATACAGACGAGTGCTTTCCTGAGGTAATCGCTGAGGTATGCAGCATGCTCTCGGGGGTCGTTGGGCCATGCTGCCACTTGAGGCCACGTTGTCGCCATACTGCCTATGTCACACTGGGTAATGCGCAAAGGCTTAGGCGTCTCAACTGGTCAAAAGGAGGGCTGCTAGGTGCGGTTTTCGTTGTTCAATTCCAAAAATTACGTTCTCGCTGTTTGTGAAGTTTTTTTTTTGGACTGGCTGTAATGTGGATCCGAGATGAGGTCTGTCTGGTCACGTGATATAATAACCTGCTAGTCTTTTAGCACGGCTTGCACCCAGATCGGGAGAACTACATAAACGAAGTATTTTCTTAGGTATTATAGCTCCGTGCTCAAATATATATTTAGTTATTGCTTGTAACAACTCATTTCCAGGTTGGAATCGAACGTTTTCATACTTTACTTCAACGCTGATACAGACGAGCGTGAGCATACCAGTCAGATCCAGGAACGTTCTACAGTCAGACTCTAGGCATTCAACCTCCTGGAAGATGAGCCGAACGGCCCGAGTCGTACAAGACCACCTGTGACTATGGAAAATATATTGTAGGCCCAAGATTTCTCGTTGGTATAAAGTACTCTATGGTGGAGTGCCTCCCTGCTACAAGCCGGATCTTGAAAGCTCACCTACCGATATTCCACAAGTTCCCAACCCAAATTTCGGAAGACGTTCGATCGTACGTAGAAGTCCCGACAAGAATCTATGTGTTCCCGTTCATGGCCATTATCGGTCAATTTAGAGCAGTACAGGCAAGGGAGCTTGAATTCGGCATAGATCTTCTGGACGTTGGAGACGAAGCCCGACAGAGCACAGCAATTTGGATGTTGCCGGGCTTGGTGACGTTCTTGTTGGTATGGAAACCAATCCAGAGCAGCGACGGCCGGCAGGAACGTCTTGTCAACAGATTCGAAGGGAGATATTGCGTACTTAAACATCCGACACGATAAACTTCTTAAAGTATATGTATCTAAGTTCTTTGAATCTGTCTCTATTGGACGGTTATGTTAGTTTACTAATTCAGCCCAGACCCACGCAGATTAGATACTCGATCATGTCATTCGTTGGGTTTAAGTTACTCTATGAAAAAGCCCATTAAATGGGGAAACACATATAAATGCCAAACTGTGCTTATTTACAACGTGTACTTTGTATAAAGTTAATCCCAAAAAAATTAAAAAAAATTACAGCTACTCTAACCGTCTCTCTGTTTACGGAGTCTGATCCAATTTGTCTTTGCCGTTGAGCTCGACCTTGCCAGTCTCGAGCAGCAGCTTGACAACGGCCCCGTGGCCATTCTGAGCAGCCCATGATAAAGGTGTGAGACCCTCTTGATCCTTCGAGTTGGCCTTGACCTTGCCTGTCTCGAGCAGTAGCTTCACAACAGCCTCGTGCCCATTCTCAGCAGCCCGGAACAGCGGTGTCAGACCGTTGCCATACTTCCAGTCGGCCTCAACTTTGCCAGTATTGAGTAGCACCTTGACAACAGCCTCGTGCCCGTTCTGAGCAGCCCATGATAACGGCGTGAGACCCCATTGATCTTCTACATCAACCCTGAATTTGCTAGTCTCAAGCAGCCACTTAACGACGGCATCGTGCCCGTTTTGAGCAGCTCGTAATAGCGGTGTCAAACCGTCTTTATATTTCCAATCGGCCTCGACCTTGCTAGTCTCAAGCAGCAGCTTAACGACGGCCTCGTGCCCGTTCTCAGCAGCCCTAAATAGCGCCGTCCGATCCTGTTTATCCTTCAAATCGGCCTCAACCTTACTAGTCTCAATTAAAAGCTTAACAACAGCCTCATGCCCGTTCTCAGCAGCCCATGACAGCGGCGTCCGATCCTGTTCATCCTTCGAGTCGGCTTCGACTTTATCAGCTTCAAGCAGTAGCTCAACGACGGCTTTGTGACCGTGCTCAGCTGCCCATGACAGCGGCGTCCGATCCCATCTATCCTTCGAATCGGCCTCGACCTTACCAGTCTCGAGCAGTAGCTCAACAACGGCTCTGTGCCCGTTCTCAGCAGCCCAGAATAGCGGCGTCCGATCCCATTTATCCTTCACGTCAGCCTCGACCTTACCCGTCTCGAGCAACAGCTTAACAACGGCTTCGCGCCCGTTCTGAGCAGCTCGAGACAGCGGCGTCCGACCTCCGTGATCTTTTGCGTTAGCATCGACATTGTTACTCTCAAGTAGTAGCTCAACGACGGCTTCATACCCATTCTCAGAAGCCCATGACAGCGGCGTCCGACCCCCTCTATCCTTCGAATCGGCCTCGACCTTACCAGTCTCGAGCAGTAGCTCAACAACGGCTCTGTGCCCGTTCTCAGCAGCCCAGAATAGCGGCGTCCGATGCCATTTATCCTTCGCGTCAGCCTCGACCTTGCCTGTCTGGAGCAGCAGCTGAACAACGGCTTTGTGCCCCTTTTGGGCAGCCCATGATAGCGGCGTTAAATCCCAATGATCCTTTGCATTTTCCTTAACATTATCAGTCTTAAGTAGCAGCTTAGCGACAGCCGTATGTCCGTTCTGAGTAGCCCGAACCAGCGGCGTCCGACCCCCTTTATCCTTCGAGTCAGCCTTGACCTTGCCTGTCTCGAGCAGCAGCTTAACGACGGCCTGGTGCCCGTTCTGAGCAGCCCATGACAACGGCGTCCGGTCCCCTCTATCCTTCGAGTCAGCCTCGACCTTGCCAGTCTCTAGCAGCAGCTTAACGACGGCCTCGTGCCCGTTCTCAGCAGCCCATGATAGCGGCGTTCGACTACATTTCCCATCCTTTACATCTGGATCAACTTTTTCGAGCAGCAGCTTTACTATGCCTTCATGCCCTTCTCCAGCAACGAATGATAGAAATGTTCGACCACATTGGCGATTCAGCCAAGGTAGACGCCCCCTGTCAGATGCTGTCAAGTAGCGACTTCTCGCCTCCAGAAGCCGCTCGTCTGCTTTTCCATGCTCTCCCAAGTCATCCAATATCATAATGTCATTCCAGAACCTAGTCGCTTTTTCGAAATACTCTCCGAAGTCTACCGGTGGAGTCGATTGTGCTTGATCACACATCTTCAGCGGGGTATCATATCCTTCATTATGGGACTTTCCCTGGGGAGTTTTCCAGTCCCAGACAAGGCGGAAGTCCCGCAAAAATGGTTTTACCGGATGGGAAGTGTCTGGCCGTCTAAAACTGCTACTCCTAGAAATAGGAGTTACTGCAATCACAACAACGGCGAAGTGATCCTCGCACAGCCTAATGATGGTAGGCTTCAAAGCTCCATGAAGCAGGCAGATGACGTCATGCTCTTGGATGGGGTTTGCTGAAGCGTGAAGGGTCCATTCTGTCTCGCCGCTTAGGCTCCAAGCTGCGTTCCTAGAGGTAATATTCACACTTTGTCTGTCACCCTTGCTTACCGAGGACACCTGTCCAACAATGCAGCCCTTCATCTTGATGAAGGCCCTCTGGCTGTCATCTGATTCATCAGGAATATCCACAGATAATTCTTCACCGAGAATGAAGTAGACAAGTTTCTGAAACAGTTCTTTCCAAGAAAGCCGGTAATCAGGTCGTAAACCAGCTTCACCGGGATCGTCGGAGCTCATACCAAGTAGAGCATATACCTTATCGCGAGTATCAGTAGCTTGGCGGGTGTGAAACATGTCTACCAACTCTGCTAAAGAACGTATCTCTAGAGAGAACCTCTTTGACACATTTGCTATATCTTTAGATCGGAGACCCGCGCGCTTTATCAAGAAGGTAAGTGAAGGGAGAGGCTGCAATCCCGGAATAGCCATATGGGTGAGCTTGAGGGATTCTACTCCCAAGCAAAACGCATATCCGTCAATGGTCAAAGAACCACACATTATCACGACGTGTCGAGCTGCGGCAACCTCCTGAAGTACCTGGAGTGGTTATGTTAACGTCGTCTCGTAACTGTGGCTCAGCATTTCTTCCCTACCCAGATGCGTCGAAACCATGGGTTTTGAAGCAGGTTGAGAATTGCTTGCTGCTTTATGTCTTGCTTCGAATGCTCCGACAGCTCTTCATTGGCAGCAAGCTGTATAGCCTCAAGTGCTACCCTCGTCTCCACTCCTCGCTCTCCCAGCCAAACAATAACTCGATGTGCGTTGCTATAGATCTTCGCCATAATCTGAACCTGCTGTTTCCGCTCATCCATGTTGCTTTGGTCAATACAAATAGCATCTATCCATATGGTTCGTTCAAAGGAGCGATCTCGAAGGCGTGACAGCGCAGCGTGTAGGTTTACCGTGACCTGAAACCGATACTTGTCTACGTAGATAGACAGAGTCTCTTTTGGGTTTCCCCATACGTAAGATAGAGCCTCGTACAAATGAGTTCTTGGACTTGATATTCGTAGAGAATAGTTGCGAAGCTCGCAAAGCAAAGGCGCAGCCTCGTCTTCATTAGGCAGTAGTCGAAGCAGGCGAATGTTGTCACCATCTGGTGGAAGCAAAGAATATGGGTAGGAAGCCATAGCATCAATGTCGACTTTAAATTGCGCTGGTGGATTACCTAGCAGGAGACGGGGGAGTTCACCAGAGTGTCCTCAAAGCTAGAGTGCCTCATTATTCATTTATTCATACTCGGTTCCAGCAGTCAGCCGTAGGACTGCTGTGCCGGCATGGTGCTGAAGTGCGCATTAATGATCACAGCCGTTGATTCGTGCCTCACTTCATCACTTTGATCACTTTGCAGTGACCAGCAACCTCCTCCACTTGGGTCCCCATCTTTCTCGGCATATTCCTTGGCGTTACCACTTTTTGTGGTCCAGGCCAAGGTTCAGGCAGAAATAATATATGCCTCAGACATGAAATGATGACAAATGATGACGAATGATGACACGGTGGTTTCGCGCAAGGGCGGAGTAAACAACATCGTCTGCTCATTATTTGGTTGCCTTCATTGACAGGATCTGGTTATTACTCTCGTTCTTGACTGCTGTTTTTCCGGGAGTGTCTATCGCCACGATGATACCAGCGTTCGCTTTCTCCCTTACGATCCTGAATTCGAGACAGACTATCTGTTAGATCCCGAGAAGAACGTGGAGGATGGCATGTACCGCGATGTTTCTATGCAACCGAACTGGCTTCTCAATCCAGACCGATACGCGATACTCACCGCATGCGGTCCTCACCACGTAGCAAATGAGCCCAGATTCGACGGGCAGCACCACGGAGCCTTATCTTATTTCCTGCTCGACTTCGTTAAGGACTTTGGCCTTACGAAGAGACACAGGGACATGCACAATTACCTGTGTGCAAAATTCCGAGACTCAATCTTGCCTCAAAATCCCCTCCTTTATGGGAATGGAAATCAAGGCTTCTTCGGGCAAGTCAATTCGGATATCACTGAAGCCGATATTCCAATCATCGTCAGAAAAGACGGCACTCTCGAACTACTGGCCGGTTATGCCCACGGCGTCAGAATTGACGATCTGCTTATTTTACATCCTGTGGGTCATGCTGAAGGTGACCTTAGATCACAAGGGCACTCGATGGCTGCAAAGATTACCGATACTAGAGCTCTCACGTCGGATTTGAAGTTATCGGACACACTATCAACCCCTCAGACAGGATGGACGGCGAAAGCTCTTACTCGATCTGCCCTCCAAAAGTATCCAATACGACTGGCATCCGAGCTTCCATATCGACATGAATGGCTTCAAGCCCTGAAAGACCGATCACTTGGTATCGACTCAGAAAATCATCCGTTCGCGATAAAAGTGATGTTGAACGGGGGAAAACTCGAACTTCCAAACGAAGAAGGGTATGAAAGCATCGATCTGACTAGCATACCACAAAACCAGATCGGAATCGGGCAGATTGGGAAGCTTCTGGAGCACCTAGCTCGATTTCGACTCGTTAGGGATCTAGCCAACGAAACGTTTGCGGATCCTTTTCAAGAGTCCTTTAAGGTACAAATTGTCAGCAATAAAAAGGCTTTTGGTCCAGGTTGCTTGATCGAAATGGAACACGACGCTGCAGCAGAGTTGATTGTAGAAAATAATGGGGCCGAAGATCTGTATATTTCCGTATACAATCTCGGTCCTTGCTGGCAAGTGGAGAACGCATACCGCGGAACGAATATAGTTGTCAGGCGACAAAGTATTGGGCAACAAAATACACCCACTCGAAAGAAATTTCATATGATGATCCCCGAGCGAATGAGAGCGAAAGGATACCACTCATGCAGAGACATAATCAAGGTCTTTGCTACCTCCCAACCGACGTCCTTCGATTTGTTAGAATTGCCTAGACTAGGCGAGCCGGCCAAAACGCCTGCCGCCTCCAGGACTGGCCGAGAGGAGCGTAATGGACTAGAGAACTGGGCGGCTGTCAATTTCCATATCTATACTTGTCTTCAAAGAACGACGAGTATGCATTAGATACATCCAACCCTCGAACTGTGAGCCTGCCTTTCTCTAGAAGAAGTGCTTTAAGGTTAATGCATGAAAGTTGTAGAAGAAGAGGATAGCAGAAGAGCTTCGAAAATGCTATCAAGCACCAGCCGAAGGCTTGCTGTCAATTCAATGACCATTACAATATAACCTCCATCCCTGCGTGCCGGAAAAACCTCCGTGGCGGAAAATCGGACCGGTACATTGACTTTAAGAATTATTTAATCTATGCAGAACGCAATACTTCTAATTATTTTAGGCGAGTTATATTCAGTGGCCACTCCTGAACATCCTAGATTGCCTCCGATTGGAAAAATTGTATCCCCGTCGTCGCCTTTCTGTTTCATTTGAAGAGGGTGTCTTTTGATATCGTATCAGACTCGTTATACTAGAGCTGTACCACTAAGCCTGCACTGTCTCCGAAACTCATTAAAGGGTCCAAGTCAAGTTCTTCGGCCTCCCCCACTACGCGGGAGATCGTCAATAGCATTATGGCGGCTACTACGTGCAGATTTATGCAAGATCGCCACACGGGTCGGTACCTCGGATCGAAGCGAATGACGATCTTGGTGGGGCGCCAGCACCGCACGTGCGATGTTGCCTGAGGTACGAGGCAAGAGACTCGAACTCCAAAGTTTGGAGGTAAATGTACGATCCGGGTTCTCTGTTCCTATCATCTGAATACCTCAGTAATCTTTTCATCAACAATACTAAATCATTGGATTCCGAATTTTGTTATTTGATTTTATGCCTTGCAGTATGAGGGGTTGTGCAACTGGCCGGTTTTGCGCATTTCCAGTCATGTACGACGATACTGTTGCCGCGAGGCTGCCGCCCAGCTGAGTGCGCCAGCCTTAACAAGACATCTTGTCCAACCTTCTCCCCACTTCATATCGATACTGTTTCGACGGCTCATCAGCTACAGGGAAAGAATCTTTCCGTCTGCAATCCTCGGATCTATCCGAATCATGCGCCTGCTACAGTTTAACAACGATGGCAATTTCAGTCTGACCGAGTTCTTTGAAGACGATATCCCCGAATATGCTATACTTTCCCACAGATGGGAAGCGGGGGAGGTCACATACAAAGACCTGACAAACGGCACGAGTAAAGGCAAGGCTGGCTACGGCAAGACACAGTTCTGCGAAGAACAGGCGAGGTGTGATGATTTGGAATACTTCTGGATTGATACATGCTGCATTGACAAATCGAGCAGCGCCGAGCTCTCTGAAGCTATCAACTCGATGTTTCGCTGGTATCAGAAAGCGGCCAGATGCTACGTCTATTTATCTGATGTTCGGAAAGCAAGTGATACGTCTGCTGAGTGTACCTGGGGATCTGCATTCCGAGCAAGCAAATGGTTTACACGAGGCTGGACCTTACAAGAGCTTCTTGCTCCAAGATCAGTTGAATTCTATTCCCAGGAAGGTAAGAGTCTAGGTAATAAGAGAACTCTCGAGCAACAAATCCACGAGATTACGGGAGTCCCTGCCACGGCGCTTCGAGGAAATTCCCTCTCTCAGTTCGACGTTGACGAACGATTCTCCTGGGCAAAGAGGCGAAAAACTACACGCAGAGAGGATAAGGCATATTCGCTCTTTGGAATTTTCGATGTCCAGATGCCACTTATTTATGGTGAAAGAGAAGTCAAGGCGTTTCGGCGGCTTCGGGAGGCAATTGACAGTCCTTTAAAGGGTAAGTTAAGTCCCGTCCCAACGCCTGATGCGCAACGCACCTCCTGGTTAAGTCGCAAAAGTCCAAGGTGACCCCGCGCTAATGACATCCCGACCTGTAGAACGACCAGAGACATCGCCGAACCCGTCGATGGTCATACCCTTCAGTCGCGACACAGAGTTCGTCGAGCGCGGGATAATCGATCAGATTCACCGGAAATGCGCTGTCCCAGGATCTCGGATTGCGCTCATTGGCTTAGGCGGCGTCGGGTAAGCGTAAACCCTTTGATAAATACAGATTCCTAACTACTGTGAAGTAAATCGCAACTCGCTATTGAACACGCCTATCGAACTCGAGACCGCTCGCCGGAGACATGGGTGTTCTGGATTCATGCGAGCAATGCTGCCCGGTTTGAAGAGAGCTTTCGAGAGGTTGCAGACCATGTCAAGATCCTGGGGCGGAAGGACCCAACGGCCAATATTTTCCAGCTCGTGCGCGACTGGCTGTGTGACGATAAAAAGGGGAAGTGGGTTCTTATACTTGATAATGTGGATGACGCTGGCTTCCTCGTCGAGGACCGGAGGACTGGGCAAGATAGGCAAACAAGCGACGCAGGGAGCGGGAAGTTACGGCCGCTTGTCTCCTACCTTCCGCAATGCCAGAATGGGACGATTCTTATAACCACAAGAAGCAAAGGTGCTGCTCTAAAGGTATAAGTCTGTGAGGAGTTTCATAGCCGGCTCTTCGAGGCTGTACTAGAGAAATGCATATTCTTGTCTTTCTCGAGTATCTTTGAGGAGAGATTCTACAGTAAAAGAACCAGTCCCTTGAGCCTTTTCACATGCCTATTCCTCTTTTCTCAGCCTCATCGAGAAATTTCCAAAATAGGCTTATTACGCCCATTCGGTCCCCTGAATATCTCCAGTGACTGAGCTTTTGTCATCGGCTGTCCGCTCCGTATTTGCCTGGCCCATAAGTCTAACATTCTTTCCAGCTCTCCCCAATGCCCTGACGAATTATACAATCCAGTCATTGTCAAAGGTGATCCGAAGCTTGTCCCGTAGTCCCTCTTAACAACGCCATATGCCACCCAGTCGTCAGTCTCAAGGTCGAGGTCGTAGTTCCCATCGCCCCAAATGATTTTGCAGTTGATTTGGATTCTTTCTCGCCGTCCGTGAAGTGCGGCGTGGAGACAGGCCTGAAAACGGACGTCAATGGTTGCTAGAGTACAAAGTTCGTGTTCTGGTAGTGCCAAGTCAGCAAGCGCAGAGATGTGGAGTCGCACGCCTCTAATCTCCAAGGCTACTGCTGTAGTTGTTGCTTCATCCATTACGATAACTTTTTACCAAAAGAATGTGCATTACAAGGATTAGCATTACATTGTAGTCAATCTGATGTGAGTGCCACGCGACTACGCACAACTTCCGTGACATCAAGGGTAAAGAGAGTCAATATCAATATATGATCATGCCCACACTGTTCTCTATCCACTGCCAAACTTGATCTTGTGCAGTGATAGGCAGAGCTTTGGCCAGAGTTGGCCTGCTGAGTGCCTCTTCCAAGGGCCGCAATGTCTCGGCATCGATTGGTCGGTGGGTTCTGCCTTCCGCTTCTAAAGACTGGGTCAACTGGCTTGCCCTTGACTCCAGTTCAGCCAGCCTCTCCTCGATTTCAACCTTTGCATTGTGTATATTCTGGAGCTCAGCCACTGCCACCTCCCTCTGGAAGTTCGCTCTTGATTGCAAGTGTGCGACGAGGTTTTCCAACTCCTTGTGCCAGTGTAGGAGCTGCGCACCTCGCAAGTCGTCTCGCAATGCTTGAGAAAGCAACCAGGCGTCTCGAACCATTTCTCCTACTTTCTTGACAGGAATCCGTGGGCGACGATGAACAGCGCAGTGCCGGATAGACAAAGCACGCTTAAACAGGACTGCTAGCGACTGGCCATGACTTAGAGCAATGGCCGTTGCAGGGATATCACATTTCGAGAGAGTCTTCCACCACTGAGTCAGTTCGACCGCCTCGGGTGCATCCCAGCCGTTGGCCTTCAACATAGACGGAAACCACTTTTCAGCGAAGGTATAGCAGCATTCTTCGAGTAGTCGTTGAGTTTGGGTAAATACCAAATGCTGAAGTTTGGAAGGGAGATATGTGGGATTCGTCGGTATGATGTCGCAATCGGGTGTACGCTTCAGGCCGTTTTTGCCCTTCTCTTTGCCTGCAAAGATAGATCGTAGTCAGCGCTGACGCCCCGAAAAGGATTATTCGGGCAACGTGTATTTATACCTCCGCACAAGCCTTCCTTGGGCGCAGCCTCCTTGCCCTCTCCTACTTGAAGTATGGAGCCTGTGCGTTTTGTCGTGGCTCGAGTAGGCTTTCTGATGCGCCCCGACTTCCTATCAATGCGATGCTGTCTAACGGTCGGAGCACTCTCTGAGGAAGCGCCATTTGGCATACGAGTATCGGGAGAACGGATGATATCCAGGAAAGGCAGCGCGTTGGAGTTTGTTCCATCTCTCTGTCCACATTCGCGATCGAAATCGTCCTCGACGCACTTCACGATCAGTGCTGTGTTGTTTCCTGACTCTCTAGGAGAGAAGAGTGTTGGAAAAGTAGCCGTAGCTATTGATTCTGATTCGAACAATCGCGCCGCTAGAAGATTCCCCAAAATCCTACAGATCTTCTTTGAATCTGTTGAATCGGCGAGTTGCATATGGTGGAGGTGATCTTTGTGCTTCTCCACGACATTGCGTACCTTACTTCGTTTTCTTAGCTTTGCGAGCCTATTTTTGAAAATATCGCGATAGGCAAGATACACCCCCATCTTGTCAAGGTCTGAATCTGACATGGTGGCGCCCGAGGACATGATGAAAGCATCTGGACGAAATCGCCGTTAGCTGCTATTCAGTGAGGGTCCATGTATTCACAATTCTCGTGCACGGACCCCATTTTTGAAGCTTGATACCCCGCGATTGTGACACCCAGCCTCAGAAATCTGTCCTATTGATTATCCCTCTCAGCCAACAATTCTTGAATGATGCCCCTGGCACAAAGTTTCGTAGATACTATTATACGGTCTGCTCACTTCGTATAGAAACTGGCCGAGGCTGATATTAGATAGGTGTTTTGACAATGATACCTATTCCGATCTGACCATTAAATGTCGCGATAGATCTTGGAAAGTTCACCGCGTTATTGTTTGCTCCCAATCGAACGTCTTGCATGCAGCATGTATGACAGGCTTTATGGTTAGTATTTCGAGAGTGATCATTATCCAGCTCGAAATACTACTTACCCTTTATAGGAAGCACATACAGGTATCATCGATCTAGCTGACGATGATCCGGTCTGCGTCGAAATAATGCTAAAATATTTCTATACCGGCAAATATAACGAACCGGTGCACGAGAGCAAAGAGATGCGTCTACAGTTACGGGCTCAAGTCCTCACATACAACTTGGCTGATAAATACGATATACCGACTTTGATGAGGCTCGCAGAGAATGGGTTCAGATCTACGCTTGACCAGGGGCCTACACCAGAAGAATATCTATCTGTGGTTTCAGATGTCTACACTGTACCTGCACCAACCAACGCCCTACGGGTCGTCGCTGTCGAGTATGCTAGAGATAAATTTCGAGACATGATGCAAAGCGCCGATCTTGGAATTTTGCGAGCTATGCTACAGGATGTTCCGGAGTTCGTTCTCGATGTACTTCAGCTGTTCGTCAACGCCCCACTAAGAGGTCGTTGTTTTTCTTGTGGTCCAAATCAGAATGCCGAAGCACACCAGGCGCGCTGTCTCAACTGTGGCAAGGGAGGGATTTCTCTAACACATTGACGGGACTTCGATGAGCTTTTTGGCAGATGAAGGCACGAGTCAGGTTCTCCGTTATCAATACAGGCTTTGAGGCGGTAAAAATAGCTGGGCTGTGAGTCGAATATGGAATACATGATCTTTCCCGTTATGACTTCATGCTTGCTAGCTCAATTTCTGAACGAAATTCAATACCAGGGAAGAATAGAAAAACAACAGCGTCTTCGATGCGGGGTAAAACGCCCTCTTAACCTCAGTTTCAAGGTAAGACAAGACATGCGGAAGCAAGGATCTTTCTTTCGTCTGCCAGAAGCTTATATCTAAGCGGGAGAATCCAAGAACACAACCAGATATAATCCATACTTCACCCTGACGGAATGGATCTTGTCGATCCTTTGCCCAAGCATGAGTCAATGCGTGCATCGACAGTCCGCTATAGCCTTTGGGATCATGTCGAGTATTAGTGAAAGTGAGGCAAGGAGAAAGGTGGCCCTGGTGAGGCGAAAAGAGTCCCATTCGTCTTCCTTGAGGACCATGAAACCAGGTAGTTTCGAGACATCATCTCGAGAGAAGTCATCGAAATAAGTTAAATTATAGTTCCCTTTTCAGCGCCGGCGTAACGGATGCGCCAGTGTCAGGCAGCCGAATGAGGAGGGAAGGTAGTGTAGTTGCAAAACCATTCCTCACGTTTTTGGCATCCATATGAGGTTCCACTCTGAATCTGCCACCATGCAACCGCAGTCTACTTCAAACGAAGTGACGACTGATTCGAGAATTGAGCGGTCTCCGTGATATCGAGCAGCGGATTCGCCAGAGAACGCCAACCGTCCGATTCGATTGGAGATTGGAAAGCTGTGCTTATCTCTTGGCACTTACTTTACCCTCAAATCATTCCCCGCCGTCTGCCTCGCTGAATGTACTAGTAGCTAGGCCAACCAGCCTTTTGTGATTGGGTGGGAGCGTGTAAGATAAGGGTTCATGACGGACATATCGCCTAGTTAGGTTGAATGAGGCTCGGCCGCTTGAAAATGATCACACTCTGCGAGTATGGTTGAGATGTAAGTGGATAGATGTGTACAAGGGTAGAAGCAGAACGCTTAAAGAGGAAATCTTGAGGCTGCATACCACCTACCACGAACGTATGGCTGTCCAACTTGCGCCCTCAATATAGCTGTATTGTGATCGCAGTATTTTCCACCCCTCTCTTCTAGCTATATCTCTATCCCTAATGTTTTTAGCTACCGCTTGCTTTATAATTTAGTATCTTTACGGCGTTTTATATTACAGCCTCTGCTTTTTAATCGTTGTCATGTTTATAGCCTCGCTCCCAAGCGATAGCCTCACGTCAGCGTACATCCTTCGAGCAAAGGCCGTGACGTCAGATTATTTTATTACGCTTAGTGTTACCAATATCTATTCCACCTATACAACAATCATCCAGTTAGGGAATGGGCAGGTTAACCCGACTGAACAGGCTGCATCACCAACGCCTCAGTCCACAACTTCCATCATCGAACCCATTGCTCATAGCACCACCAATAGTATCTCTGGAGGAGGCATTGCGGCTATAGTAGGATGTATTCTTGGAGTTCTTTTAGTGCTTTTGTTGTTTTGTACTAATCGGAGGGGAAAGCGGGGAAAGCGGGGAAAGCGGGGACCACGGGGACCACGGGGACTGCCGGGAGAGCTAGGAGCACTCGGTCGAGATGGTCGAGATGGAGCGCCTGGTAGAGATGGAGCGCCTGGTAGAGATGGTCGAGGTGGAACTTGTGGCCAAGCTGGAGCACCAGGAGCACCGGGTCCAGCAGGAGCACGTGGAGAACCAGGTCCGCGGGGGCACCAAGGGGAGCCAGGATCACATGGTAGAGATGGTCGAGATGGGGTTCGTGGCCAAGCTGGAGCAGCGGGAGAACCAGGTCCGCGGGGCCAATTAGGAGAGCCAGGACCACATGGTAGAGATGGTAGAGATGGTCGAGACGGGGCTCGTGGCCAAGCTGGAGCAGAGGGAGAACCAGGTCTACGGGGGCAACAAGGAGAGCCAGGACCACAGGGACCACAGGGACGAGATGGGGCAGCTGCGGCAGGAGCAGCAGGACCGCGAGAAACGGTGATAGTCATCTCAACTTAAGTCATTTTGTTCCAGCGTATCCACATTCAGAAGGTAGCTATGAAATAATACGGGCCTCTCATCGATCAAATCTTCATGCTGTTAACACAATCTTCACTCTGGGACTCTCTCAGAGGAGCATTAACAAAAAGCTGAAGTACATGAAATGCGAACTCCGGTACATCAATGATCGTCTCTTCGCACGCACAATTATCTCCAAGAAACTTATCATTGTCTTCTAGAAGGCTTTTGAGTCGTGCTTCGAAGGTATCCTTCCAAAAATGGCTCGGAGCTAGGATGAGATTGGGATACGTCCCAAAACAAAGGGTTCTTCTTCTGATCTTCTCACGCTGGGACAGCTTCCACTGACAGCTATAGTGCATACATACAGGTTTATACTTGTCATATTGCTTGCTCCTTTCCCAAACACTCAGTCGGAGAAGTGGTAATGCATGCTCGCCGCTTGCTTGGTCGACTCGTTCAGTAGCTTGACTCGCTCTTCAGCTGCAGGCCCGGCTCTGGGGCTGTCAGAATCCCAAAAAGTCAGAACTCGGCATCCAATCACTATCCAGCAAGTCAATTTCGCTGTTTTCCATCACGTTTCCCTTTTGAGTGGATAAACAACATGGGAATGGGGAAAGATCGTTGCCATATTGAATTCTCGTGTGCGATGGCAAAGGACAGGTGGCCACTTCTTAGGTGTTCTATGAGTTGTTACAGGCTTATAATGAATAAGGGTCCTTTGCACGAGACCGAGTCCACGAAATCATATCCAACATTTTAATCGGAATGCCAATGAGAGCAACCAGTATTGTGCAATTGATGCGCCGCGAATCGAGGGAGGATGGCCATTTATATGTGCTGGCTTTGCCAAGTCAACGCCACTGAGCGCCACCATATGCGGCTCCTCGCCCCCTCACCATCCATGATACCAAAGCTGGGAAATAAGTGCTAGTCAAACTTGACATCATTCCACAACCGCCCTCGCCTCTACAACCTACGACAGCATCAAACTGGCAGTCTCAACATATAGGCCGATCTTCATACAGTAATCAGAAGTGAGTTGCAAGGTGATTAAGAACCTACTAACGATGGCACATAGTATCCGAGTCCCAAAATCTACTGCGACCAACATCTCTCTCGACCACCACGCAAGCATCCTGTAATCCCAATAAGCAGGGTATGTGTCGAATGTCTGCAGCTTGATAGGTCTGGCAGTCAAGCCATGGCAAGTCGCACGATACATACTCGAACATACTCCAATAACAGTGCCCGGCAACTGGTCTCCGGTAAAGGCTCGAAAGGTGATCCGTTATCCGACACGGCCATCTTGGAAGAGTTCCGAAATCATTCCGAGAAATGGAATCCAGAGCCCACAGCCCTGGTATCAAGTAGCAATCGCATCGTTGACACCTTGAAGCGTGCTTTTGAAATGCACAAGGCTGGCGAGTTGGCAGCTGACATCTGGGTCGCTTTTATAGAGGTCCCACCCTCTATAGATCAAGATGCTACTCGGATCCACTCCGCAAAGGAGTTGGCCGCAAAATGCGAACTTTCGAGACCTTGGAAATTTGTTCACGAAGTCGTTTTCGAGTGAGCTATAGCAAGCATTCATTGAAGCAATATCGGCTTATGGAGCATACAAATGCGAAGGCGGGCTCGTTCTACTTCAATCCTTACCACGATGTTCTCTGGTTCAGTTTCGACTTTACCGACGAGCCTGACTACCTCCGAGATTTGCTACGTTGTTATGGCGAGCAGCTCAATTATGTTGAGAGTGTGCTTGTTCGACAGGCAGAGTGGGAGGAGTTCACGCCTGCATGGTACATGTCGAAGTATCTTTCGCGTCTAGGAGGCCTGAAAAGCATCACGGTCTTATTTAGAGATGACGAAGATGATTATAGTGATGGTGATGATGGTGATGATGGCGATGATGGTGATGATGGCGATGATGGTGTTGATGACGAAGACAGAGATAGCGTTCAGGACGTTAACGACGAGAATGATGAAGGTGAACTTGCCAATGTTCAGGACAATAGGGAGCTTAACAATAGGCATGATTGCAGCACAGGATTAGACACTGAGGTTACAAAGCTTCAAGCGCGGGCAGAGGAGCTCAAGAGGAAATACGCAAAGCTCTCAAGAAATCAAGATGGGACAGTAAAGGATTTCCGCTGCATAGATCGTTATGGCACGTTCTATTGAACACTTGTATGACTTTCGACGTAGTAGGCACGAGGCAACTTACCTACGGTATTTTAGAAATATCTGTTATATTCTGATGCTCTCTAATTCATAGCTCTTTGGAAGCAAGAACGACAATGCAGCTACTGTCATGGCTGTTCATCTTTGGTAAATTTGAGTGATAAGTCAAAGCGCCCCTGAAACGTAAGGAGGGGCGTGAATATGAATCTCACTCTTTATTCCGAGGCTAGTCAAACATCCAAACGCCTTTTTGCAGCCTCACAATTCCACTCAACTAATTTGCGCTCCTTTGTTTCGTTCATCTTCCGTTCCCAAAAGGTTCGATAGCGATCCTCTCAGCCTCACTTTGAAGATGTAGTGTTGTCTTCCACAACTTGACTCTGGGGACTCCATTCTGTCTGATTCCAAAGAACCTCTCGTCCGAGAATTTCCAGAAGAGAGTGTCAAAAGCCCAGCTTTTCCTCCCTGCATGACTTAGCCAGAATCTGCCTGTTTCCCAGCTCTCACGCATGTACATTGACAGCGGGACTTCCATGCACCTCTCCAAACCCGCGGTAGCCTCAGCCTTCTCCATAGCTGACTACCAAATCTTCATGCGCGGCTCATAAAATTTAATCCAATCCTCAATGCCATCGTCCCACATATCAGGCGCATCGAGGACCAACCACCATGGCGGATCAAGGGAAAATTGACTAGGGGCAGCATACGTGAATTCCCAGTCAATGATAGCGGCAATATTATCAGAGTCGTCAAGAAGAATATTGCCTGCTCGTAGATCGTCGCAATACAGGCGAAAAGAGCCCGTAGCGACAGGTGCGGGTGATAAAATCGTGCTCATAGTCTTGGATTGTGCTGACCAATTGTCCTCTTTGAATTCAAAGGTTGTGATTTTTCCCTCCCTTGCAAGCCTGCGAAAGATTTGGCGAGCTACGTATTTGTTTCTGCAATCATCTGCTGAGGTGACTAGGTCGTTTTGCTGAAAAACAAGCTGAGCTAGATGCAGATCTGCGAGCTCGGTGTAGTATTCGTCCGCCATCCCCTACGTTTTCTCCCTTGGGGGTAGTATTGAGCGTGGAATGCCTGCTATCTGAAGCATATCGTTCATGTTACGGGTGCTTGGGCGTGCTGCCACGGAGTTCGATTCATGGGGCACTTGTCGGTGCTCATATCAAGACATCTCACGTATCCATACCTCCTTTGCCGACATCAACTCTTAGGACCATGGAGCCGAGCAGGCGTAGCAGACCACTTTCACTTCAATAAACCTCTTTTGTATCAGTTTCATTGTATCCACGTTCCCTGTTAGCATAAGATTGTCCAAACCTGCGGAAGCAGGGTAACGCACGGGTAAAGACGATTGAGAAGCAAGAGGTTGAGAAATCCACTAATTGTTCGCCACTGATTCGTAGAATCTATGAGATGTTGTTGGTAAGTCACCCCTGTTTCTCTAGGGGGTCAATTTTCTGATGGCATCACCTGCTAGCTGACAAGAATCGGGTAACGAGAAGGTAATGTCGTTGAGAAATTTGATAGTGAAGCAGTGATACCATCACATATCAGAGGGCTGAGAGATGATCTTCTCAACTTGTTCCATGTATAAGATGCTGCGAGGCATCCCATTTCCTCACAGAGTGTACCCTGTGTTGCATCACTATGGCGAAACGAAGGAATCCGTATAAAGGGGCGTCGGGGAGGAAGATCACATTGGTCAAGAAAGCCCACGAATTAGGCCAGCTTCCTGGGTTTGAGGTAGCTCTGTTCATTCGCCGGCGGGGCCGAGTCACCTCATACCGTTCAATCGATGACGAAACTTGGTGGCCAGTGAAGGCAGAAATTGTATGTTGAACTGGCATCGGACGCACATGTAACTAATCCGTATCATCCAGGATTTCGCGTACCCTATGCCGACGAATCTTCTACCGCATCACTTTGAGGTGGAGCAGCATGTGCCGGCCCAATAAGACGGGTTTGGGCACCTTGTTCCCAAGTAAAAGATACTACTTGGTAGACCATCAATAAGAAATCAACTCCACTCTATTTGTTCGATGTGGTGAGCATACCAAGTAATAAGGAGGAAAGAATGTGAAGCAAATCATACAGTAGCGACGGTTATGATACATCTCTCCATAAGACTTAATGGAAAGAGTTCCTCTGCATTTGATGCAATTGATTCATATTTCTAGCTCGGCGTTGATACTGATCCAAAATAGCATCGCACTTGATGCTTCGCTGCAAATGCTCATTATACTCTTCTCCCGTCTCTAAAGTTTACGTCCAAAGAGTTCCTTTTTAGTCTTTCCGCATTTTCTTCCAGTCCCCCTCCACTGCCTGTGAAGGAATGAGTCTGGAAGGGGGTTCTAGAATTGGGCACACCTTGCCCAACGTGGCGGGACGACACAGGGCCTAAGAGTACCTAAGGTCATGACATTCGAGGAACCAACCGCGTAATATGTCATACGTTTGTTTATTATCGTGATTTCAAGTACGATATATGGAAATGTCCCATCCTCAAGCTGCCGTCACAAAATTGAAGTCAAAAGCTTGCTCTTTCTCGCTATTGGAATCCCAAGACCCACGCTCGGCTTCATAAGCAAAACGGATGCGTGGAATCAGTCTTCTTGGGGACACAGCTTGCTTGAGGAAGCAATGCTAGTTTGATCAGCCAATATTTGCAATGCACCATCTAGTTGCTCCTCACATTCATCAAACTCTCGAATGACCCTTCTAGGGTACATGAGATGAAATCAATCGCGTCCCTAGACCAATTCTCGTCATCTGGGGTGAGATGATAGCGAGAAAGCATCATTTCTTCTATGATTTCAGCCAAAATTGGAAAATCTAGTAAAACCTGTGAGAGTTTAGGGCTCTCATATAGTGCATCATACTTGAGCTCTCGAAGATCTAAGACTTTGACAAGTTTATCAGCATAGACTATGTGGTAGATGTCGAAGAAACCAACCAAGTTTGATGTCTCCATCTAGAGACAACCAGATATTTTCTTGCGAGAGGTCTTTGCAAGAAAGCCTCAGCGAAGAGATATGAGCAACGCCCTTTAAAACCTGATACTATCAGCCATTGCGTTGTGATTGAGTAAGGGCATCTAGTACTTCGGTAAGTATTGTCGCTATCTCTCGCTCTTTGAGATCATATTTCTGGAATTCCAACTGAGCGAAAGAGACGTCAAGATGTTCCATGACAAGAAAAGTCCTATCATCAAAACTATAGATCTCTTCGATATTTGCGACGTTTGGATGATTGATCTGGGGAATAACAGGCGGGTCTCCTAAAACTTCAAAAGGAGGAACTTCTCGAATATCGGCAAGTTGGAAGGACGATGCTTTGCGCAGGGCTAATGTGGTCCCGCCAGCATGTCGAATATAGCTGTAGTCATTCCACGGGTCCTTGAGCAACACCTTAAGTACCCTTCGAACCTTCTCCGGTGTACCTGCATCTGTCGGACTTGGAGGAGCCTCGTCAGTATCATCTGATGGGCGGCCCAAAAAAGCTTGAACCCTTCGCAAATGACGAAGTACTGGTTGGCTCATTGTGTCAATAACGGGAAAATTATTTTACTGTATTGAAGGAGACGTCTCAATCTTCTCGGAGAGTATTGTAATCGATAGTGCATGGAGAACGAGATCCGTAGTTGTTGCCAGCCGTTTTGTGGTGCTTGTCACTGGTCTCAGGTGGATATTATAAGCGAGGTGGTCACTTTGACCATCAACATTCGAATGGGTTTGATAACCACCTCTGCACTGGCAACCTTTCTGAGGACCACATCATTCCTGATCTGTGGTTGTGGAGAGCGGTTCACTGAGGGCGATTACACACAGACGAAGCCAAGCATCGCGTGCGGTAAGCCAACCTCTGGTACTTTGCACATTTGACCAGTACAATATTTGACAAAATAGAGACTATTGACGAAAGTTAGAGAGAGAAAGACAAGTGATTAGTTGGATTGAGTTACTCTAATTACAAAAGTTCCAACTGCAAACAAACGATGCACAAAGGGACAAAACAAGTGTGGAGCAAAGAGCACCAAAACTCAACCCAACGACGTGCCCATTTGAAACTTTGATACCAGCGACATCGCGCAAGTCCCATGATGCTTGTTTTGTGAAGATTATTGGGAGCATAAGGAAAGAGCAGGTAGTAATGCTCCAGAAAACAACAAAACCCTTCAGTAGAATGCCAAAATGGCGAAAGCGCTGCATGAAAGTATAGTAATGAGAAGAGACTATCGCTGCTACAGTGACAGTAAGCATCACTGTAGATACAATTGCTAAGGTTAGCGATATATGAATTATTCCGGAGGTAATGCTCTTGAGAGCATATATATTCTCGATTCTCGTCACTGCCCCCAGAGGAATATTCAGCGTCGCTAGGTTTATCGGCAATGGTTGGCAGTCGGTGTGCGAAGAGTATCCGAGACAACATTGAGTTGTTCCAAAAGTGATGTTTTGGAGCCGGGTATCGATGAGATCGTTTTGTCTTGGGTTTGGTAGACCATGTCGCAAGAGTCTTTGGGGTCCAGTACTCTGGAACTGTCGAAGTTAGTGCGCGAAGTAGGATAACACATGTGGTAACATACAACTATCACCATTACACCTGTAAGTTTGTATGTCTCTGCTCGTAAAGCAAAAATGCACAGAGCAGGTTCGGCGATAGCTGCCAATATGAAAATGATGATTGGCAGGGCGGTGAAGAGGCCTCTATTGACGGCGAAAAAGGAACGCATGTCAGAGGGAGGGAATTGGGAATTGGAACTCATTGAGAGGGAACCACAAGGATATGATCAGATAGATTTATTTATTTGGCGAATCCGGATCGATGAGTATTTGATGGTTAGTTGATCACGTAACGACGAATTATTAACCAGCCGGTCTGGGGTGGTTATCATGTGGATATTTTAAGCGAGGTGGTCATCTTGACCATCAACATTGAATGGGTATCCTCCCATCAACATTGTCCAACGTCAGCCTCTCGTCGAACCGGGCTCATAACAAATCAAGCCAGTGAAATGCAGGCGAATGCTGACCTCATACAAAAAATTCCGGCAGATGACATGCCGTCCCCATCCCTGGCTTTAGCGGCGGCGTCACCCCAAGCCAGAATTGAAGAACGGCCAACTGTCAAAGCAACTTCGCCGAGGGACCAACAAACACGACTGCCACGAACGTCCACGCACGCTAGCTCTCACCAAAGCGACTATGTTAAGCACGAATGATTGAGATGGGCAGGTTGTTAATACTATTTTGGAAGTCCCGCCACTGGAGATTCCTGTATTAGTATAATCTGTGGAAGTGAGCTCCTCGCTAAATTGGTCATCTGGTAGATCGGAGCCTACTGCCTCGGAAGAGACCGTGCTTATTAAGAAGAAGAAAGGTAAAAGGGGATTGTAGCAAACAGTGATAATCCATTCAAGTTCTTGTAGTAGCAGGATTATTCAACGAGGCCCATAAAGGGCATCAAAACTGTCATCTTCGTAATCCGCATGAGGACCTCTGTCATTATACCGCAGGAAGATCTTTGCATACAACTTACCGACGTAAAGCTGGCACTACGAAAAGAGTCAATTCCAAGCACTGCATCTTTCCAGGAAACCCAGGGAAAGGCCGTATCAAGGTGGATTGTCCTTCATTAACCATATCTAGGTGCGAGTCTAATCGGTTGTCAAATAGAGAGGTCAACGACGATCCAAATACAAATTCGGTTTACTCCTAATGAAGAACGATTCTGCGAGAAACCTTGACGGAAACCTTGACGAGAACGCGACATTGTTCCCGTTGTTACTCTATCCAAAATCCAGAATCTGATGACACGGTGCAGACAATGAAACCCATCCATGACCGGGAGAAATAGGTGCACGGTCAATCTCGCTTCCGTTGCTTCAGTTCCGGGTATCAACCAAAACTCTCCATAACAAAACCCATTCCTTGTGTGTGATGGCAAGATCCATGTCAATTCCCACTCTTTACCACACACTCAAGACATCGTGGGCAGATGGAGACATAGCCCCTAAACAAGACCACCTGCGAACACACACACACACACATACTACTCGCACAAGACCAGCTCACATGTCTGGCTCCAGTCTCCATATCTCTGGCAAGATATCATCCCGAGATAGCTCCAGCTCCGAACTTGGCTTTTGTCCTCGTCAGCACGCTGATATATTCTACCGAGCCCCACTAAAGGGGTGTTAGCGACGGAAAATTGGGAGCCTCAGGCCCCAGAAGCTGGGGCTAATTTAATTCGGTCCACAGCTGCCTATCCATTCCCAGCCTTGTACCACCGATTAATTCCAAACTTTCACCTGGCTATTCGACCGCCACCATCCCTGAAGTGAATCATGATGACTTCCAAGCCGTCTTTCCTTGCCACTAACTATTGCGCATTTTGCTATGAGCAATTTCCGCTGGACTTTGTACCCGGTCCCAATGCCTGGCAATCTGTGGTTCGCGCCGGTATACTCTGGAGACCTCGAGTCACCTATTCAACTAACAGATCTTGCAGTACTGAGTCTGGACGTCGAAGGCGAGGATACCATCGAGCTTACCAAATCTACCTACCTCCCAAGCAATCATTGTGATGTCGATGTTACGTTGATCGGCCGTTTACGAACAAAAGTCGTTACGATTTCTCGAGAACTGCGAGTCAACCAGACATGCGAAAGTGATCGACTGGCCTTCTGCTTTCATAGCTGGTGCTATTCAGTCCTAAAATGGGACCTGAAATGGGAAGCGGAAGATTGTTTCGTCCCAGTCATCTACAAACTCGCTCGAGCTCTTGCACCGGACCCATCGATGTGGGAGGATATTCAAGACAGACGTCTCTATCTCGACACAGCTAGAGTGAGGATGCTCGCTTGCTATGAGAAGCAACCGCTCTTGATGTCGAGGTTACCCACAGAAATCAGAACCTATATCTGGCGCTACACTGGGGTCTTGACGCCATACAGTGCCTTTGTCCTCGTGAGGACCGAAACCTCCCGTCTCGTTCGACACCTGCGCTCACCTCTGACTCGCGGATTGAGTCAATATCAAGGACCTTTCTTGTCTGCTAGTATGGTCTCGGTTTTTGGTACGGAATATATTCAAGGCTTGATGGAAGACGGAGAATCTGAGGGAAATCGTTGCTCGATCGGAAATGCGACTCGGTTGAAGTACGTTATAAGTGTTGGGGGTCTTTGTGCGATTCAGTTTCTTGGTGTCGATTGGGAAGGTGACTGGATTGGAAAGATTCCCACAGTAGACTGTGCCTGGTATGGGATTATACGGGGAGAAGTGTCGACCCTCCGGTATGGATACAGCGTAAGTTCGACTGACATCTTCGACATGTTTTCGACTAATCTGGGGAGGATCTAAATTGCACAGGCATAACAATCGCTGAACCTTCCACTATTAGCCAGGTGGTGTGGGATCAAGCCGATTTCCCATCCACGCTCCTGGATCCAGATGCCACTTTGTTTGATTTTGATCGAGATGTTATGCATTCCGAGCCCAGAAGTGCAAAGCGACGCTTTTTCAGATACTTGTCTTTGTGGTCCAAGGACGAGTATACAAGGGGAATTTCTGTGTATATTTCTGGACACGGCATCGTTGGTTTAGAGGTTCATTTCACTCGCTTTTCACGGTTATCTGGAACTCGTAAGGGCTGTACGCTACACCTTTCGTTCTGTCCAGATGAACGCATAGCTCACGTCTGGCTTCGCGTTCTCAACACACCGAGCTCCGCATTTGCCACGCCTGC
>Ga0207879_100173_pt1 | contig 31003 bp, 35 predicted proteins | sample LinPmetageLP24_FD_184045 | JGI IMG/M metagenome (GOLD analysis project Ga0207879, IMG submission 184045) | Marine viral communities from the Pacific Ocean - LP-24 (SPAdes) | ecosystem: Environmental > Aquatic > Marine > Oceanic | place: Pacific Ocean | collected 2009-08-30 | reverse complement strand
AGCGTGCTGAAGTATGCTGATCTCTAGGTATGCATGACATGAGCTGCGCACTCTGACAAGCCTGGAGCACGAAGCGCTAGCGGCCGCTTGCAAGGGGGGGTGCAGTTACTTTTTGCACCCTACTGTAGTAAGGAGGCCATCAGCAAGGAAGGTCTCCCGACTTAAATCCGACAGAGACAAATTTCTCTCGTCCGAGGCCAACAGTCACCAGCACAAGCTAGGGAGCATCACAGCACAGAGCTCAGGAGAGAGACTCCCAGACCACTACCCCGACTTTCCCCAGATTCAAGACGCTTCGAAATACTGGAAGACAAGTTTTACGGAGTCGAAATCAGCCACAGCGATCAATTGGCGCATCCCGTGGATTTTTATAACCTTGCTTTTTGCGCCGCCGTCGTCGGCCCATTGCCCCATTTTTCAATCCGCCAGAAGTCATCAAAACCAGACTTTCTTCTCTTCACCGCTGAGAACAACGTTCTTCCACTTATTATAGAGCTGTTCGCACGACATTGACACGTTGGAGGTTTCGGAAAAGTCAAGATGGCGGATCTCACGACAGTGAAGGAGGTGGTGAAAGAGGCCCTTGTTGGCACAGAAGCCGACGTCCAATTGTCAGCACAATCTAGGTCCATCTTCGAAAAGAACGCGAGGAAGGATGAGGAGACCGGAGAGCTGTTTATGGGCGAGGAGGAGTTTATCAATGCGGTTGCGCCGCCGACGGAAGACTATGTGAGTCAGAACTTGTGCCTTCGTGCCACAGCTTTCGAGAAGCAATTGACTGACGAGACTTGTGTGGTTGTAGCATAAGATCAAACGCGAACAATATGCCATTCTATTCAGAGTGGCAGATAGGAGGAACACAGGCAAGATCAATCTCTTCGATTGGGGGACCTTCGAGAACCTCCTTGCGAAGCCGGATGCCGAGTACGAAATTGCCTTCCGATTGTTCGATGTCGACCAGACCGGAACCGTCAAGTATGATGACTTGAAGAAGCTGTACGAGATGAACAAGGGACCGGATAGTATACCGTTTGACTGGAATTGCGAATGGGCGACTCTTTACAGTGGAGGCAAGAAGCGTCGACATGATCTCACATACCCACAATTCTCGCAGATGCTGAGAGGATTGCAAGGAGAGAGGATAAGACAGGCTTTCCACTACTTCGACAAGGATGGAGATGGATATATAGAGCCCGAGCAGTTCCAGCGCATCATTCTCCAGACGGCGCGACACAAGCTCTCGGATCATCTCTTGGAGAACCTTCACACTCTCTGCAACATCTCGACCGGAAGCAAGATATCGTATGCCAATGTCCGCGCTTTCCAGAATATCATTAGGGAGATGGACCTCGTGGAGATGATCATCCGACAAGCCACCGCGCAAAGCACAGATGGGAAGATCACTCGTACGGAGTTCCTCAATGAAGCTGCGCGCATCACTCGCTTCTCCCTCTTTACTCCCATGGAGGCAGATATCCTCTTCCACTTCGCCAGTCTTGATGAGCCATCCGGACGACTCGGCCTCTCTGATTTCGCCAAGGTCCTCGATGCATCATGGCGTAATCCTCTTTACAATGCCTTTGCAGAAGTTGGAAGCGCGAGCGTTGCAAAAGCTAAGACCACTGGCCAGAACTTCCTCCACAATGTCCTGGAATCTGCACACCACTTCGCGCTTGGTTCTCTGGCCGGTGCCTTTGGTGCCTTCATGGTATACCCAATCGATTTGGTGAAGACTCGGATGCAGAATCAGCGATCATCACGCGTTGGCGAGATGCTGTACAAGAACTCACTCGATTGTGCAAAGAAGGTGATCAGGAACGAGGGATTTAAGGGCTTGTATTCTGGTGTCTTGCCTCAACTTGTCGGTGTCGCTCCTGAGAAAGCTATCAAGTTGACCGTGAACGACCTAGTTCGAGGGCATTTCTCAGGCAAGGATGGATCAATTCGAATCCCTCACGAGATTCTAGCCGGTGGCAGCGCAGGTGCATGCCAAGTCGTACGTTGCTCTCTCCACCTCCACCTCCTATTTACCCATCCTCGCTAACCGCGCACCCTTTCAAAACAGATCTTCACCAATCCTCTCGAGATCGTCAAAATCCGCCTCCAAGTCCAAGGAGAAGTCGCCAAATCCGTCGATGGCGCCCCCCGCCGCTCAGCAATGTGGATTGTCCGCAACCTCGGTCTAGTAGGCCTCTACAAAGGCGCCTCCGCCTGCCTCCTCCGCGACGTCCCCTTCTCCGCCATCTACTTCCCTACCTACAACCACCTGAAGCGCGACTACTTCGGCGAGTCACAGACAAAGTCCCTCGGTATCCTGCAACTCCTCACCGCAGGCGCCATAGCCGGCATGCCAGCCGCGTACCTCACCACCCCCTGCGACGTCATCAAAACCCGCCTACAAGTCGAAGCCAGAAAGGGCGAATCCTCATACACATCTCTACGCCAATGTGCGCAAACCGTCTTCCGCGAAGAAGGCTTCAAAGCCTTCTTCAAGGGCGGTCCAGCGCGTATCCTCCGCTCAAGTCCTCAATTCGGTTTCACCCTCGCCGGATACGAAGTCCTCCAGGGCTTGCTCCCAATGCCGGGTGCGGCGGCGAAAGAAGCGCCGCATATGGGTGTTGGTGCTGCGAGTCCGGGGGCGTCGCTGCAGGGACAGGAGGGCCCGTTGAGTTATTTGAGGAGTAGGAATGCGTTGAAGATTATTTTGGATTTAGATGGGGAGTTTGGGAGGCCTGGAGTGCCGGGCAAGGAGAAGTGGAAGATGCTGCCGAAGATTGTGGGGGGTGGTGGGGGAGCCAGCTCGTAAAGAGAAAGAGCGTGGACTTGGTACGAGTCACCTTCTATCTAGGCCAGTTGGATGGATTTGGATGCCGTGAGTGTGCTAGGACCGATAGATGTGATGAGGTGAGATGATACGATATAGAGCGAGGTGGAAGAAACGCCAAAGTAATATTTGGCGTGGGGGAGATTCTAGTTTATACACCGACTAGGTGGAAGTGAGATACACATATATACTGGAGATAGGCACACCGGGGCCAGATAAACATGCATGCATACGGCAGGCAGGCGGGCTGGCAAATCCGGCGTTTTGTTGGGTTTTGTTTTGTTTTATTTGGCTGTGTATTTCAGATCATGTTCTATTTTCCACATCTTACCACTATCAGCGTATTTCGTCGTTCTTGCTCACGCTATCTTTGCAAAATGCGCAAGCTTTGGCGGGCGGGATTTGCGGTCCTTGCTTGGCAGATTTGTAGGTATAGAAAGATTGGTAGAGTAGAGTAGAATATATAAGGTAGATCAGTGAAGAGTGGTAATGTATATCTGGTCTAGTCGGTCCACCTTTGAATCTACTGCTCGTGATATCTCGGCTCTGATAATTCTAAACTTGTTATTTCCATTGTATGTCATGGCATTTGAACAGTGAGGATGTGCTCTCCAAGAGCGAGACTGAGGCCGCGGCGAATAGGACTGAACATTTGGCTACAGACACCAGTCCACAGATAATAAATGCACTATCACCACTTATTCCCATCTATCCTTCCCTCTCTCTTTTAGACAGCAGACCTCCATCCACCCATATTCAAGATTCTCCCCCGAGCACTGAGAACTCAAAGCTTAATCTTGCGAGACGGGGAAGGTCCTCGATTTTGGCGGCCGGTAACCAAAAATCGTATGTCAGGATTCATTTTGGAAAGATGAATGGAAGTAGAGAAACTACATTCACCGTGCCTCAATGTCGAATGTCGAATTTTGAAGCCCGGGATCGATTGAGAGAGAAATATACCATCATTAGTAAGTTGATGGGAGATGTTCTCTCAGCTTGGACGGGGATGATTATTATACCCGATGACACACTTTTCACGTCAGATCTAGACATTCTGCCGGTGAGCATTAAGAGGATTTGGATCTATTAATTTTTCTTCGCGATGAGGATCTTACCCCTCGGCAAAATTCCGACACATTCGTAGGTTGATATCATGGTGTCAGAGTCGTTTGAATAAGTAACGCAGCCAATGATGAATCTTTACCTTTTGAGTGCGATACTAGGCTTGTGTAGGAGTATCGTACACATAAGTATATATGCTATGGTACCTACAATTTCACGTGGTTTTGCAGAAGTTGAAAAGTTTAAAAAAAGAGGGAGACACTATCCATTCGTTCGATGCTGTTCAATGTTCATCGATACTTCTCCATATCTGGAAAAGTCTAAAACCAAAACCCTCCCTTCTCCATCCCAATTCCCAAACTCAATGAACCCTATCATAAACTTCCATAATATCTCTGATCTCTTCATCCGTTCTACCATTCTGTCTCAAGCCAGCCATGAATCTCTCTCGAGCAGTGACCTGTTGTGTTCCGTCTCCAAATCGTTGATCTCGGTCAGCGTTGAGATCGCTGAAGAGCATAGATTCGATTGGATCCAAAGGGTCGCGAGCTCTCTGCTGGGGTGGCTGGTTGGAGTTGCCATTTCCAGTGATGGGAGTCGAGGTTGAGGGGTGAGAGGATTGGGCGGCCTGGAGGGAAAAGAGAAATGATCTGCCAGCCTTTCTGTGTGTCGGCATTTTTGATTTCACATTGGGATTTTGATGGAAAGGAATTTGTGAAATGGGAAAAAGGTTTGAGAACTTACCGAGTTTCGAAAACCTCCTGGTGTTGGAGGGGAAGGGGAGTGACGGGGAGCTTGAGAGGTCCAATGGAAGAGAATACTTAGTGCCATGTCTCTGAATAGAGCAACGGGTGGAGGATATGGGGTGCGGAAAATGCAGAAGGGGAGAGACTTACTGAGCTTCTGAATGGTTCTGAACCACAGCTTGGAGGATTACTAGTTGTTGTGTCGCCACCAGAGACACCGAGAGAGGTCGCCGATGGTCGCTGTGAACATGAGTTAGCTCTTGCTCACAGATATTTTGGAAGAAGGAGACACAAAAGCTAACGTACTCTGCCTTCATCTTCCGAGCTGGAGCTGGAAATCGAGTCCCGAGCCTCCAAAGAGGAATCTCCACTACCACCGGCATAAATACCATTGCTAAAACCACCTCGTTGCTATAGAGAGCCAGAGTTCGTGTTATTTGGGGTGTTTGAAGAGCGGGAGGAGTCCATGGTGTTGATTTATCTGCGAAGACGAAGACTTGACGTGCTTGTAGAAGAATGAGTACAATGACAGAGGGAAGTAGGTTGCCTTGGGTGACGTTGTTGTAAAGATTTGGCAAGTTGATGGTGGAAGAGGAGGTATTTAAAGCTTGGTGAGAGGTCCCTGCAAGGACGAGAAGCCTCGCCCTGGCACCGGAAGTGAGAATGACTCTTTGGTACGCCGCGTAGAATGGGGCAGAATTGAGGGATAGCGAGAGTCTGTTTAACGCTCTTAGGTTCTACAGAGTGCGATGAAATTAAAAAGGTTTCTTGGGATTTTGAAAGGGAGGGTTTGAGTGCTTTGAGCTGCATGATGCAGGAACCTGGTGGATTCTTGGCTGGAAATCTCTTTCAAGACCTCAAATACAAGTGGAAATAACCAGAATAACTTTAGATTGGGAAAATAACCTTGAATAAGGATCCAGAGCGCCTGAAGATATCTAACTTGTTGCAAGCAAGTATGGTGCGGGGTCGTTTTGACCCCTGCCGTCGGTTATGCTCGAGTAAATTTCCTATTCGAGCGATACTTACTGGCCACACAATAGACTACCATAAACAACTACGTATCAGACATACCGCGCGCGATAAAGCCAACAGGTTTGCTTATTTCTTATTCAAACTGTGCATCCTTTGAGGCCTTTGAACGCAACTGTGAGGTGCGGCTGTCGGCACCACTGCGCGGCTGAGCACTTTGAGTTGGAATTGCAATTTTGAACCTGACTGTGCAGGCTTGCAACAATACGCTACGTGATCTTAGACAAATTGAATCTTCCTTTCCCTCAACATTATAGGTTCTAGAAAGTGTAAGGGTAGGTAAGGCCCGCCGATGCTCGCTCTGGAAAATCAAAGAAACCCGAGCTTATTGAACAGGGGTATGGGCACTCGTTTCCAACCCGCCTACAAATACGGGGCCTCCCACTTCGGCAGCAACTTTGATTCTTTCGACATCACAACCATCTCGACAATCGAAGCACACCTACTTATCCGCCTTTCCTTCCTCTGGTCTTTGGGTAGCACTTTCGCTCCTGACCTTGCACAAACACCTCGTCAAGATGAATCCAAAGGATCAACAGAGTCGAAGCCTTTCGAAGTCGACTAAGATGAGCAGCGCGAGACCTCAACGCGGACCAGGACCCCAAAATCGTGGCTCAGTAGGTATATTCCCGAGAGCCGGTAGTCTAGCGTCCTCATGGCATCCACGAGTACGGGAGAAGGAAAAGGAGCAAGAGCGATTGCGGAGAGCTGCTGTCAGAGCCCAGACAGAGGCTAGAGCTAGAGAGTTCCACAGACAGAACGCTGCCGAAATCTCTGACAACGAAAAAGCTGAGATTGAATGCACAGACGACGTAAATGTATTCCTACACTTGCTGGTGATTTCCAAGACTGACCTGCCTAGGGCGCTACGGAGTCTTCCTTCCAGAATCGCGCACTGGAACCAACTGGTCTTACCATCTCAGACTCGGCAGAACCAGAATATGGAAGTATCGCATATCCCTGCAGCTCGATTAAGACTTCTGAACCAAGAGGATATCATAGTTAACTTACCTCTTTACAGACTTCCAGATCTGAAAGCCCATCTCTCTTCCTCCTTCAATATGAACCTCCTGTCAACATCATCACCCAAGCCCCCCGAGCTATGCGTCCAATTGAAGTCCTCGACGATTCAGATGAGCCCATCGACTTGACTCATTTGAGCACACCAACTCCACCCCGTTCAAGACCCCCTCGTCCAGCCTTTCCTACCACCCCGCATCAACATATACTACAGCCTTGGCCGCTGAAGCAAAGAGAGGCCGAGATCGCTATGTTGAGGAGGAATCGCCTTCCAAGAGACCTGCTCACAATACTGGGCAAGCTGGAGGAACGTCCCAGGGTCAAGGACGCACAATACCAGGCAGCGAAAACAGCGATATGCCTCGAAAGAAATTCCTCGTTGCTATGAAGAAATCTAAGGCGAGGAATAGGTCGGTCGAGAAGATCATGCTGCTCTACGATTGGTGTCATTGAAGATATGGATATGTGCTGTCGGCAAGGAAAACTAGTTGTATTTCTAGGCTAGGCTGGTGAAAAGATGTTTTTCTCTACGGAAGCTACCGAAATATAATAGAATTGTACTTCGCCCTGATAAGTGCCTCCCTCACTGTCCTTGATAGCGCAATGGAAAAATTATGACAATACGCCGTAGATGGAATACCAGTCCTGTAGTAGCGTATGTTAGAAGGAATTCGTGAGAGGGGGTGACAAATGATACCTTTCAGTTCTATAAGTCACTTGCTGAACAACCATTTTTGTTATTCCGTCATGATTGACTTGGATATCCGATGTTACCCCACGTTGTCAGCTCATCCTTCAGCAGGAGCTACAGTTGCGGATTCTGTAGTAACTTTCTCTTGCTTGGGATATAGCCAGCATCGTCGACAGTTTTGTTTCTCTACAAGCTCTTCAACACTTGGATATCCCGATTCTGTTAACTCGCTACTATGCGTTCCTCGGATATGGTCCTCAAAGGAACCATATGTCCTATACTCCACGGGATCGTTGCATGGAAAGGGACATTCGTACCAAGATGCAGACGCGTATCGATCCCATCGGTGTTTGTCGCGCTGCCGGAGACGTCGGCGACGAACCAGGAGCCTGGCGCATTCATCTAGGTCTGATTGTACGTCTGGCTTTGTAAGGTAGACGGCAACTGAATCTTCGATGTCCTGAAGGGTTTTCGATCCAGAAACAGTGTGCTTCCACTTGAGTAGATTGGAAAGCCTTTTACTTTTCCATTCGTCCATTTTCACTTGCCCAAGTCGTTCACCACCATCAAATCGAAGATATGTGAATATCTTGCGATTATCTTGATTAGCGTAGTCGACCATAGCGTTATGTGCTCCTTGAGTCCTGGACGGGAATGCCCTGAGCGCCTTCAGGGTGGCGTAAGTCTCTCGAACACGTGTTGCCGCTCTGGTCCAGCCCTCCTGGTTGAATAGCTTCAAGTCACTTTTACCCGTACCGAGGCTAACAAATATGTTGATGTTTTTGGTTAATCCACCATGCATGTATTTCACATCGCGAAAGACTTCTAAGCTCGGGTTGTTCGACCCAAAACCCCCATCCTTGAACCTTACACTCGTACGAATCCCATTTGAATCGATAATGGGTACTCGAACCGGAGGGAAGTACGTTGGCGCAGCGCTAGTTGCTCTTCCGACAAGTGATATGTCCACATTTGACGGAGCTCCAGGGTTGTGAATTTTGAGTGTCGTTTCTCTACGAAGACTCCCAGGTCCGGGCAGCCGGCCATCCTGGCGGCCTTTGGGCGACGGCGTCCGATATGTTCGAAATAGATAAGGTGCCTCTGACGTTGCATTTTCAGAGTACGCTAGTACAACACTTCAATTGGCAGAATATCAGTACAGCAAAATTTACTTTCAGGTAGCTGGCAACTCACGTTCGACAAAAGTCAGGATCTGATGGGAACTGCACCCCAAATGAACCTAGCTTGAAACAATGTCGATTTGTCACATCCTGAATGGCAGCTGTCAAGGGCTGTGCACTAAATTTGTGCCACGAAAGCCCGCCCATCAAAAGCGGGCGTGGATGAGCGAAGACTTTCCGCCCAAGAGACTTGTATTCCGTGATACAATCATTTACGGACATACGAAATCTCGAGAGCATGATACCGATGAACCTATCATAGTAGTGTTAGCCTCTTGAACCTGATAGATGTGTAAAGAATAATATACCCTCCTGTGCTTGTTCCACCAACATATGTGAAGTAATGACAAGGTAAGTATAGGTCGCTTTCCTCTAGTCCATGAGTACCAGTTGCACATACTACCCCCGTCTGCGAATCGGCTGCAGAAATGGTACTCTGAGTGCCAGGCTCGGCCATGGTTGGTTGGTATACACCGGGATGAAAGCTTGAGGTTACCGTGCTGTCCAATCTTCTCTCTTCAATTCCGACCCGCCTCATCAAATCTCTCATCACCAGAAGGGTACCATACCCTCGAATGCCACCGCCATCTACAATTGGTTAGATTATTAGGAGTTCGAGCTCGTACCACTTACCTAAAGTCAAGATTGCTTGCGTTTCCCACTCCTCCTGTCGCAGTGCATGTGCAAGGAATTCCGACACCATTTGAGCACCATCAGACTTGTTATTCAACGCAAAATCTTGGGTGCCAGTTTGAAGTTGTATGTCGACGTGGAGGAACAAATGTCGAATTTTGTGGGCAGCGTGTGGCGAAATGTGTCCGAGGTCACCCCCAAGAAGCAACACAGGTGTCGGAATTTTTGGGTATTGCATTTGAGATATAATGTACTCAGGACATGGTCCGTTCAGCGATACTATGCCCCCAAGGCGTGTCGCTCCCCAAGCGCAAGCCATGGTGAGTGCTGCTGTGCCGCCTTGTCCTTCACCTATGAGCGCAATGTTTCTCGGAGGAATATTACACTTCGTGATCAAGATTCCAATAACGATTTCCTCCAATATGAGGCGAGTAGCTCTTTGGAATGTATTCCCGTCAGGACCGTCATCACTCCAATAAAGACCCATCCCTTGGCCATTAGCTGGCGCTCGAATCCGCTTTATTCCGCCCAGAAAGAGGAATGTAGTCTGTGGATGTGCCAAGTGCTGTTTCGCGAACGGAATCCAAGCCGATTCATCGCGTCCACTGTCGTGCAAGCAGATAACAACGTATGCCACGTCACTGTCAGCTTGACTTGCTCCATATCTTCTAATTTCCCAGGAAAGGTTGTCGGATACGTTCGCTACGCTCGAAAAATCACTATCCAGCGGTGCTCGTCGTGACTCTAGTTGTCGTGGTACAACGTCCGTTCTGAGAGAGCTTTTGAAGGTGTCAAATCCTGCCGCGAGGAGTTGGTTCTGTCTCACTTGATGTGGATTATCGGAAGTGTTTTGTGATTGACCTGCCAGGGGATTCTGTCCAACTACACTTGATCGATTGGACCTGATCATGTCGCTGTTTTCGGACATCGATGAGTTCGAGCCTGTGTCCTGGCGGACCGGAGCAAAATCGTGCACTCCGGTAGGAAGCTGCGGCATAACATGTGTTGGAACTCCATTTTCAGGAAGAGTGGATAGCACTGGCGATCGGCACAGGCCATGATCTGGTATATCGCATCCTTCGGCCATGACAGACAGCACTCCGGCCTCTGTAGAGATATCACGGAACCTCTCCGAGGTAGAGATAGGGTTTGCTAAAAGGCCCGGTTGTGTTGGAGGAGAATCGTGGGCGTCCTCAGGGCGAGTCATATCGATCTGATTGAAGATGGGAGAACTCCTTGCCGGTGCCTTGTATTGCTTGAGAGACGTGGCAATCCGTGTAGTCGAGTTCAAGGACAGCTCTACAGGTTAAGGCTCTCACAGCCTTATGAGCTCTTTGGAGCTTACTGTCGGGACCATGTCTACGAGCCTCAAGTTTGCCGCCCACGTAGCCCGCATTATTGAAAATGGAACAGAACCTCACCGACATGGTGAAATGGCTATGCATGGGCTGAATCGATATCAATTTTCAGACATAATGCCCTTTTGAGTGTGAGATTCTGAAGATGGGGTGGCGATGAACAAGAAGAAGAAAATGCAAGACACGGGACAAATGTGCGCAGAAGTCCAATGCACACTTGGTTCTCTAGACTGGTGACAATTGTTGCAGCCTTTCGCTCGGTCGGCAAGAGGATTTCACGGCTATATGTCTCACTTGTTGGTTGCATGGCGTTTTATCGATTGTTGACGGCCAATGAACTCCCTCGCTCACGGTGGTATGCGACTTGGTCATGACAGTCCGCGAGGCAGAATTATTCAAAAGTGGGCTATCAGAGCTGATGTGTGGAAACTCCTTTGTGCGACGCAACGAGAAAGTTGGTCAAATCGGGCGTTCTGCAAGACAAACTGTCAGCCGCTCACTCAACTCCCAATTGGGCAAGCCCTTGCACCGAGATTAACGGGCATTTACGAATCGATGAAGCCCCGGACAATCTAGTGTCTCATTGGTGTCGGATGACGGGCGCCTCCAAAAGCACAGGAATGCGCTATCCGTGAAGCAACTATGAAAGGAGTCGGTCCCCTTCCCTAAGGAACCCCATGCCCCGCTTAATAACACCATAGACTCATGTAATCAGTCCCACATACCTGGTTTGGTCAAACAGAACGTCGTTATTTGTCTGCGCACCTTGTTTGAACTATGTGCACTTCATTTAGGGCAAAGAGCCCCAAAGATGCGCGTGCTTCCGTCGCTGTGTTTGATATCAACTCCAATCACCTCGAAAAGGTTCCCAAGAGAGTCCTCAGCGGTATGTTGCGGAGAGCTCCTAAACTCACCGGATATACACACTGACGGCCACCAGAAAAGTCGAGCAAGGATACGGAGCAATTGAATTTCGAAAAAGCCAAGATACCCCGCTTTGGTCTCTTTGATATCTTTGCATCCAACGAAGTCGACGAAACCACACCACCATCCCATACGATCATCACAAGAGCAAGTCAAGATACAAAGGGCACGTCTTTTGTTGCAAGACTTAATTATGGTCGGCTTGGTGCAGGTGCCAACATCAAAAGAGCCTTCAGCAGCAGCAGACATCGTGTCATCTATATCGGCTCGGTAATGCGCTGATGTTGTACATCCTTTGTAAGGCTATAAGACGGTAGAAACAGGATTCACTGATAGAGGTGCTTTGAAAGCAGTGGGTTGGCTTGGCAGATAAGGACAGGGAAAGTCGTGATGGAAGATCTGCAGACTCGAGATGGTCGAGGGTTGACCCAGGAGATAGTGATCAAATTGAAACCATTACATGTGCCGTGAACACAAATAGTCGCGTTTGTGATGCAGACGTGACCAGCTTGATGACTTTGCCATCGCTTTACAAAGCTGTCTAGTGGCTCACCTTCACAAGTGGGTAAGCGATATCTCACTTCATTTCAATTCGGTGTGAGAACCAGGCCCGGTGCTCAGTTTGCATTCCAATGTCAAACATATAACGCTGCTAGAACCTCAGTCATTTCAATATGATGAGAGGCTTTGATGCGCTCTTTCGTCGAGAGAGTCTGTGCGGGAAAACTCGAAATTTCTCCAAAAACAAGCTCTATTCATGCTCTGAACGTTGATTTTCCTTGATAGTATCACGCCATCATGCCTTAAGCTGACTTCGCTCCTTACATAGCGGAGAGGTTGTGAGAAAAGAAAAATTGATAAGTTTGTGATGTCTGCGTGGCTAAACTTCTGCATGTTACTATTTGTTAAGTATGATCGACTTCGAGCTACCGTGACATATGGGCTAAGAATCGATATTATATCCGAATATTAGCTTCCTAATTCACGAGATATACGAATCAAGCTCGTGGCCACCTTTGATACATTGTCACGTAAGATCCAAAGTCAACTGGTCAGTGATACAGTTTGAAATTGTATCTGGTGCTGGAATTCTATCATCTGTAACTTAGACAACACACATATATTCTGAGCTCCACTGAAATGTGGGCTTAGCGATATGTGGATTTCGAAGTTACCTTTTAAATTCGGCCTGGAATGGACAGCTCTCTGAAACTTTTCTCTGAAAGGAAACAGCTAGGCTGCAAAGATTTGTACCAATCAAGGAAGTCCTATGATAGAACCAAAACAAGCAGACTACCTCGACTCTATGTCGAGAAAGTATGTTTCCTGAGTCCTCAAAGGTCACTGGACAATATACCATCTTAATTCCAGTGCCGAAGTACGGGGTCACATTCAGATAATAGGCAGCCATGGCAGACTCATACGATCAAGCTGCAATGATTGCGTTCCTACAAGCTGAGCTCGCTCAAATACGGTCGAAGGACAAGAAGTCCCGAAAAGCACCAGCAGTCCCCAAAATCTGCCACTTCCTCGATGCAATAACACGAGAAATCTAAAACAACATTACCACCGAATCAGAATACATCGAGGTGAATCATTTACTTGATCCGTTCAGTATTCTGCGAAACATCCTTCAATTCGAGCTTGGAGAGCTGCGGCATCCTGGTACGCAGGTGTTCCTTAAAGCCTTGATACGCCGCAATTGAGTATCAATCAACATTGATCCAGAGTATTCTCGAGACCTTCAATTTTTGGTACAAGCCAAAAACCAGGATGTGCGAGTCTTCAACGAAAGGCTACTTGCTTATGCTCAGTCGTTTGAGCGACATGAGCCGTTCAAGAAAGCAATGGAGTTCGACTGGGACGAAGCGAGATATCTCAGGAATATGAGGCAGGAATTTGAGGGCTCTTGCATGACAATGAGCTGAATTATTCTACTGAATACCCTAAGAAGTCCTTCAATCCGTATTATCTACAACTAGTAGAGAGTAATATCGAGATCGCTAATACCACCAGCGAAGACAAAGACCTGTCGGCCTATCGGGCTGCCCGTAAATTGGTGCTCGAGTATTTCGAGCCTCAATACCAGCTGCTTCTCTAGAGATGAATAAGCTTATCAAGAGAACGACAAGTCGGTGCAGATGGCTTGAGGATCTGTATGATTCTGACTCCTTCCTATGTTTGGCTCTTCTCGAGGACTACCGCCAGTCGTTCGTGCGCGAGATTCCTACTGATCAGAAGCGTAGGATGCGTGGGTCGTATAAGGCGTCTGATAATATCTACGCGAAGGGAATGAGGGAGATTGGACTTCAAAAGCTGCAAAACTGGTCGGAATTACGGGGCCACGACACAATTACCATACAGTTGGATTGGACTACCCCACTTAAGGAGGCCATGGAAGATATGAATGAAGAACAGAGCTGCTAGGAAGGCCCTCTTTGCTGCTGATCTGGACAGCGAACACGACTGTGGCGATATCGATGTAGAAGACCCGCTCTGTCACGAAATGTTCGACTGGACGATTTCAGAGCCTACCAGCGACCCCGAGTATCACTCGAGCACATGGGTCCTAGCATATGATGAAATTGAGATCGATGAGGAGGATCACGATTCGACAGATGACGATGAGTGGTCTCATCATGATATGAATGATGAGCAGTACTCCGAGGACTCTGAGTAAGCGCCGGCTGGACGGTCTGAATAGAGACGTGATAGAAGTCTTAAATCAGTTGGTGTTTTGATTTAAGTATATATGAAAGTGAATTTTCTTTACTACAATATGTTTGACGCTTGTCTAGATCTATTGTTTATTCCATATCCATATAAAATGGTGGGGTCTCGAACGTCTCGTATTCTCTGCCCCGAGCTGGGTCAGCAAAAGCCTTTGCCAGTCTTAAAACCATTTTGTACACGCCTGAATTGACCAAAGTCTCATCGGCTAGTAATCCATCAAATGAATTGGCATAGTAGTACCCGGCCAAGCTCCTTGCTTCCCAAGTCCACGGGAACCCGGCCATCGAGCCGACGGTTGCAAGACCTGCAGCGAAAACAGGATTTGTGCCGTTTACACTGACGATGTCAATGCGGATGACCTTCGACGACCAAGTATTGGACCAGTAGTAGAATGGGACACTTCCGACGGATGGCTTGTACAGATCAATGGATCCTGAGGAAGTCTTTCCGGGTCCAGAATACGGCACGACGCCAAAGGCGTATCCGTTGTCGTAGATGTTGAGCGAAGGATCAGCGATAGGAATGTCGTTCATTTTAGTGGCGACACCGGCGTATGGAATGCCAGCAACCTCCCCTGACGATGAAGTGACTTTGATGAAGCCACTGTAGACAGGGACAAGTTTGCTGTTGAGGCTTGCATCTGAGGTAACGCTGATGCTGACTCGCTTCTTTGCCCCAGGGGCGATGGTCAGTGTCGAGGGTGAGATCACAACACTTGAATATTTCTCATCCATCTGGGGTGGGAATGACACAACACCGTAATTGTCAGCAGTTCCGTACGAGTTGTCGAAGGCGTAGCTATTTGCAGCCGGTTGATGGCTCAGAATGTAGGTCATTGAAGTCTTGCCGGTGTTCTCGACGTAGAACGCGGGGTTCTTCACAGAATTGGCAGTGTCATTAAGTGCCAGATTTGCTTCTGAGATGGCGATTCCACCCCGAACCATTTGGTATGCATCAACAAGTCCAGCTTTTATCCTGTCAGTAAAAGTCTCATAAGTCCCAGAAATTTAATCAACTCACATCCTTGCTGAGCCACTGAAGCCAAGAAAGTTGAATTCTTCGTTCCATCGTTGAAGTTCAACGGGTTTGCTGTTGCCGCAAGAGCGCTGTTGATGACTTTGGGACTGATACCTCTGCCCTTCGCTTGCATGTATAACGCAACAACTCCAGCAACGAAAGGGGTTGCCATCGAAGTACCGGAGAGGACGGCATAGCTGCCTGCAGAAGTAAGGTATGTCGACAAAATCGAGCCTCCTGGTCCCGATACAAGAGGCTTGATTGTGTTCTCAGCCGACAAGCCATACGAGGAGAAAGTGCTCATGGTGTTGCCACTAGCGTCATTTACAGGTCCTGGGGTATCGATCTTCAAAATGGGGTCTTTGCCGAAGGTGGCCTGAATCTTGTGACCTGCTGCTAGTTCCGCAACCATTTCCTCTCCAAGGACGTTCGTAAGCATGGCCACACCCAAGACATCAGTGACTGTAATTGCAGGAGAGACAGGTATGGCGACATTGTTGTAGAGGAAGACGTATTGAGCACCAGCGGCAACAGCATTGGCGACCTTCGTATCGAATGTGCAAGTTCCACGACGAATGAGAGCAATAGTTCCAGTCAGATCAACGGTTATTGGAGCACAACCATCGTCTGCTACTGTGCTGTCTAGGCTCGTAGCAACGATAGGGAGACTGATGCCGGAGAAGTTGCCCACAGCCAAGTTGTAGACAAATTCAACCGGTGCGCCACCATCGGCTGTGTACGTTGCGATTGTTGCGGCAGTGGGTGTGTTGGTGTTGTCCACAGATCCAACAGCGGTAACATCGGTTCCGGATGCAGCTGAAGACGCATAGAACATGCCATCCTCACCAGCATTTCCTGCAGCAAGCATGCATGGGGTTCCAGCTGCAACGATTGCAGCCGTAGCTGCTGACCAAGGACTAGTTGCAACTTAGCAGGAATTCTAAAAGCGCCTACTTCAAGCTTACTCTTCCGGCCATCCATTGTTGGAACCGATACTGGACGTGATTACATCAACCCCGTTGTTGTGTGCCATGATAAATGCTTGGATCAGGATATCCGTTGGTGCATTATCCTCACAGGCAAAGACTTTGTACATGTGGAGTGTTGCATTTGGGGCAACGCCCAAGATGTATGGATCATTCGAGGCACCAATAATACCTGCAACGTGTGTTCCGTGACCGAGACAGTCCATGGGATCATCATCAGGGGCAGGATTGCCATTGGCATCGTAGTCGCCAACGAGATCATAGCCGTATGCGACTTTGAACCCCGGTCCGATTCCTCCACCGAGCGCTGGCAAGTTGTAATCGATACTGCTTTTCGTTAGTGCGAGCTCAATAGATTCTAGGCATGCAAGCGAACCCGGTGTCAATAATGCCGATTGTGATTCCACTCCCATCGAGACCTTCGGCTTGCAGTTTGTCAACACCACTAAAATGAAGTCAGCGATAGTGCAAAAATATTGATACAGTGACATTTACGTCATCTTGTGAGTGGTCATGTCCTCGCTGTCGGCTACTGCTCGGCCTTGCAGCTTCGCAGCTGACCAAAGCTTCGCAAGATTGGCCACATCACCAACTGGAGCAGCTCTTTGATGGAGTCTGACTGGAGAAATGCTCTTGACTTGAGTAAAATTTCCAATTGTGTCGAGATGGGTATCATTCACATCGTGCAAATGGAATGATGTTCCAGCAAAGATCGTAGGGTCGAAGGTCTGTCGAGTCGTGACTGGAATACCATTGGCTGTCAAATTTTGGTAGAAATTGGCAGACGAGGGCTGAGAGCATCAGTAAAGTTAATGAGGTGGTGTTGGCCTAGAACATACCAGGCTCGATTCGAAGGTAACAATGAATGCCCCTGGGACGACTTTTTGGCTTCTCGGACTCGCTTTGTAACCACTCGGAAGTGTTACAGCGGAAGCGAGCGAAGCTGCTTGAAAGAAGAGGACGACCTGCTTTGAGAACAACATCTTGACGACACAGCTGGCTTCAAAGTCGCTGATGGAGGGGCTACCATGGGCAGGTCTGTGTATCTATAATAATTTCTACCTTCGGGCGCGTGGATACTACGCGCCGAGCCTTGGACCTGAATCGCATCCCTCACTACAACGCAATACGTTATCGCGATTATGAATTGTGATCTTCGTAGTTCGGACGCATGTCCATGGGTCCCTTTGGTCACTCACCAATATTCCCTGCATACCGACCTTCCCATTGGAGGCAAGATGCAGCTCAATGCAACCACAGCTTCCCAATGCAGAGCAATCCATGGAATAACGTTTTCCGTATGCACATGTAGGCCAGGGAAGCTTATCGTGTCTGCTTGGCGAGCTACTCCAAACAAAGAAGGTTGTCTTCAGCGCTCGCTAAGGTTGGTCCATCTCCACTTTGTACCTGCATAATTGTAAATACCCCTGAGCCGAGCTAGCCAAATGGAGACCATGGCCGAGGCCATCTGATGCGATTGGCGGTCTCGATGTTTGTATCCTGTGGCTCCATCAGCAGGTCAGGCGGAGCTGATACTCCTAAGAATACAAGACTTTGAGAAGCTTGGGTTCGTGATTCAAGCAATTCCATCGTTGAGCTTATATCTCGCTGGCATCACGAAGGGCTCACGGCCAATCTTATACTATCGTCACGATTAATCAAGCGAGGTATCGTCAACGCCCCCTGAAAATTGACGAAATATGATTTTCCTAATTGAAGCTGCTCTAGGTTACGAAAAGTTCACATAGGCCTCAATCGAGGACCGAATTTTTGTATTCAAGCACTGACTATTGGTGCTGTCTCTCTATCCAACCAGCCAAACAACTATCTTCACACCAGTTCCCAAATCTCTACCAAGCTACATCGAAAGAGACAAGAATGTGGATAGAGTCGGCTTGAGAACCCGCGTTGTTGTGAGAGCGAATCAAAGCACGAACCAAGAAAAGTTGCATTCTGTCTGAGTAGCTTAAGAAAATGGACCAAACAAAGCCAAATTGCGAAAGCTTCGAGTCAAAACCGCCAGGATCAAATCCGTGGTCATCAAGGATCGTTGAAGCCTAATTATTCGAATCTCCTGCAGGTCCAATCATCGAAAGAACAAAGAACGTAGATCAAAGTGCGAGCAATTCGTGCGAAAGCATTAATTTTGGATGATGGCCGCTACGCATTCCGCCTCGTAGTTGATGGATCTGGCGATTATGGAGATCGTTGGTTCCAATCATTCATAGCTTGGAAGGCTCTTGGGGTGATATTGATACGGTAGGCAGGTCCTAGGTCGACATTCATACCCGAGGCATCGTACTTCAACAGGTCCTCTCGTCCAGCTTCGATTTCGGAAAATTGTTCATCTAGATGATCACAAAGGCCCGTGAAATCTCTGACGATAAATGGGTAGTCCTCGATCGCATGGTGGCGATTCATATTCTTGAGAAGCATCTTGCGGGGAAAGCAACGTTTCACACACTCAAGCTTAACCTCGCAGGCTTTCTTGTTGATTCGAACCACGACGGGACATTCGGGCTCGAAACAGTCTTTGTAATCAACCAGTAACACCATGGCTCCCAGTATCTTGTGCAGCATGCGATCGTCACCACTTGGGCCCAAACTTGTGAAAGGGTCCATGGGATCGAGAACATCTCCAGCTCTCTTCTCACTGCCGATGACAGCTCTCAAATTAGCGAAACAAGCAGCAATTGTTTGATATTGTCGCTCGAGGTAATGGAAAACTGCTGCTCTGTGTTTTGAAGCCCATCACATTATTTTGCGCTGCGGCAGCTTTCGCGTGGCGAAGTGCTTGCTCGACTGGTTCACTTGGTAATCCACGTAAGGATTGATACCGATTGGACGGTGATTATATTCATCTTCATGACAAACAGGATTTAACTTGTCAGGTTGTCCAGCCATTTGAGACTTGAATTCGTCGAGGTATTCGAAAGCTTTTGCGTATTGGAGAAGCTGCTTGAACATCATGAATGTGAATTCTACTTGCGAGTTACCAGTAACTAGAATAGTCATCTGGGGCTGGAGTATGAGCGAGGGCATATCGGATGGTGTGCGTAGAGCGTCGATATCGACTCTGGCTGGCCAGTTGAACATCCTAAACAACGATGGTGGAATATCATCCCGAGCGGCTCCTCTGATTGAGATTTCGCCGGCATTTCTTACAATATGGAGAGTTTCCAAGACGTCGTCAATCGGCTTGGCTTGGCTACTGCAGCATCTTTCGATCGATATTGGCACGACGATGAGCTCAAGTGATGTTGGTGCAGCTTGATGAATCAGGCGAGCGAAGTGTGCAAGATCCATATCAGGATCCATGATTTCCTCGTCTCCGTGGACTCGAGTCAGTAGGATCTTCCAGTGTCGGACAGACCGAAAGGCATCAGCAATGTCAGGTGGGATGGACTTATTCTATTTAAATGCAGACCCAAACTCCAAACATGCAACCTCTAGAAAACAGACCATCAATCAGCCCGCACATTTGACTGCAAAGATATGCCATCCCATTCCCAGGACAACAAGACCCATGTGATGCCGTTCCTGGTTCAACATGTCCCCTGGCTCAAGCTTGATCCTCGTCCTCCAATCGATGAGCAAGAGACAGAACCCGGATCGACCCTTCTCCAACTACTTCCTAGCTTCCAAAGAAAAAAAAAAAAAAAAGGCAAATCCAAATCCAAAGAACCTGAAGTTTCTCCCCTGATACTACCGTCCACCTTCGTCTCTGAAGACATATCTTGCGAGGATATTTCGAACCTCTTCACCGAGGGGTCCTCGGCTCTCTTCCCTGCCCCCTCCTCCAATCAATCCAATTCCAAACCCAAACTCACCCCTTCACTCCTACCCTCATCAACATCATTCTCATCGCTCTCACTCTCCTCATCCTCATGCTCCTCATTTCCGAACCCTTCCCCTCCCACACTCCCATCCCTAAGCCCCTAATCTCCCCCTCAACCTCTCTAACCCTCTCCTCCGCCGCCATAACCTCCACATATTTCCTCTTAATCCCCACCCTAAGCGCCTTCGCATCCTCCAAAGCCTTCTCAAGCTGATCCCGCAACATATCCCTCTCCTTTCCCAACTCCTTATTCTGCTTCAACAACTTCTTGTTCTTCTTCTCGAGTACCGACATCCGAGTAGAGAGTTCGGCGATGAACGCCGCGCTATCGGCGTGTTGGTATGTGGATGTGCTGAAGAGTGTAGACGTGCTGACCGTAGGGTCGATACCACTGTCGGTATTGCTGTCGCTCGAGGAGTCTGAGCCTGAGTCCGAGCTATCATTGTAGTCGTCACTTCCCTCTGGATCACGATCAGGTGAGCCCATTCCACCACGATATCTCAATCCACGCTCATCCTCATTCTCACCCCCCTCTCCGTCGTCTTCCTCCTGCTCGGTAAATGGATCCTGGTCCTTAGATGGCAAACCTTTAGATTGACCCGGAGATCCCATAATCCGATCCATGTTCTTCGACCTCGCTAAAGTCGGCTTGCTTGGTACGTGGACGGGAGCGTAGGCGCGTATATCGTCTCCACCACCATCCTCATCATCATCCTCAATATCATTCAAATCCTTGACCGTCCCTACTCTTTTGTACGCTTTCCCCTTCACCCCAGACCCAGACTCAGTAGCTTTCTTCAAGCCTTTGGCAATGGACCGACGGGCAGGAGCACGCGGCTTCTTCATCGGCGCAGGTTCGCGACCGGTGATGGGGACGGGTACGAAGATCTTTTGGTCCTGGGGTCTGGGTGTAGCCTTGGGCTTAGGTTTGGGCTGGGTCTTCCGCTTGGTTTTGTCTCTCTTATTACCTGTTATTTTGGACACGGGAGTGGATGTTGGGTCTTCGGGACCATCGGCCGGGCGTGCTTCGGTGAGCGAGAGTGTCGATGTGTTGACTGATTCTGATGCTTCTGCGTAGTCTGGTTGTCCGCTCTTGGGTGGTGCTGAAGTCGCGATGTGGGACATGCCTCCGATCCCCTCAGTGGAACTCAGCCACTGATTAGCGGTGGGAAGAGACGTTGCTGGACGAGTTCGACCGGGTAGTTCGTCGACGGCTGCGTACATTTCCGCTCCAGACACTGTAGCAGCGACTTTCTTCAGCTGATTTTCGGCATGTCGACCAACGCTTCAGCGAGAGGAGAAGAGCTCCCTTGGTTGTCATTTGCTTGGTCGCGGTCTTTGCGGAGGTTACCAAAGCGGGGTGTCGAGATCTTCAACTTCGAAGATGGACTTGTGGATGAAGGCTTGGACGGTGTGGACTTGTCGGCAAGAACTGGGAGCTTTTCAGACAGTGAAGGATCTAGGTGCTCAATCGCTTGGTAAGACGACGCTACAACCGGTGGGGGTATATTCGTCTCAGCTGATGAAGGCATGGTCAGAAGTGTTGGGACAGTCTCGCTCATTGGGGAAGTTGTTATTGGAGAGGAGGGTTTTGAGTTTGGAGGAGGAACATCTGGCGCGACCGGTTGTGGTGAAGCCATCTTGGTTGTTGGATGTATTCTGGGTTGATAATGGAGGATGTTGGTTGAATTGTGTTCCCCCCCCCCATACCTGGCTGGAAAAGAGCTAAGATCAGAGAAATAGGAGGAAAGAGGAAGAGATCCTGCATGTCGTGTTCCGCCCGCCTTTCTTCTCCATGAAGGCTTTAATGATTCTTCTTTACGGGTAAAAGAGTGCATACATGTGCTTGGAAGATGACTGGAATGGTCTTTACGGACATCAAAGGGCCTAGAAAATGCAGTAAGGCAGCGCACAGATACGAGAACGTTCGTCTCCTATCAAGCAGAATCACAAAGAACGGAAAACTTTCCAGAAAGGACGGCATCGTTAAACGAAAGATAGACTCTCATCGGAAAACTGCCTGCATTTCATTCGATATCCAAAGTACTCTGTTTATTTCAATTGATTACGGCAAGGTGCAGGAAAATGAAACCAGCTACGCTAGAGACTATGCACAGAGGAGAAGTCTCCGATCAAAGGTCAATTAGGCCACCTCAACAATGCCTCATTGCTTCTTCTAGCGAAGGATATTAGGAAGAACTGCGGATGGCCGTCATTGAAGGCCTTTTCCGACAGATAGATCAACGTTATAAGAGTCACCGCATGGCATTGAGACCCATAAAGCAGGTCGAGTACGAAAGAAAACAAACAAGCGAGGCCACGTCACATGATCTGGCGAAGGCATTGGGCTTGACTACAGCTGGAGGAAATGAACAAAATGATAGCTGAAATAGCGGAGAGCAACGGTGCATACCCATTGGATGGTATGATCTGTTGTTCTCTTGCCCCTCAACATTGAGGTTTTGCTGCTCCGGTTTGGCTCCTGTTGTTGCTGTAACGAGAACGGGCACGTCCGAGTTGTAACAGACAGCTGTGGGGAACTGGCAGGTAAATGCTTCTTGGATACCCGGAATAATATGCACGCATATCTACAACATATATGTACATCTCCGTCATTTCACAAATAATTGTACCCTCCCCACTTCAAGAAAACTACACACCACAGCAGACTTCCCACGGCAGGTATAAGATCTAGTTCAATAACAGACCAGACCCATAAACATCCAAGTGGAGGAGACTGCTTCATCACAGCATAATATCCATGCATATTCGTAATATAGATCAAGTAACAGCCTGCGGAGACGGAGCCAACGAAGAACAGTGTTTGGTATGTGATCTTCAAAGCTTTCGGAGCGAGAGGCGGGATGACAGGCGAGGGTGTCGGGTGTTGATGGAAGAAGTACATCAAGAGGAAGATAACTGTAGCAGCATTAGGCCCGACTCGTAAATCATATCAATTGAAAGGGGGCAACGTACCAGGAAAAGCCTGCACAGCCCTCCAAATGATATCCGGCCAAACAATACTATCCTGTCCGTACTGATGCGAGATCAACACATCCAGCGTGAAATGCAACATTGTCAAGCTTATACTCCATAACACCGACTCGCCCAATCTGCCAACTAATGCTTCTGTATCCGCTTCTTCCCTCACTCTGCCTTCGAGGGACGATGTGTCATTTTGGCCATCGTAGGTCTTCAGGAGGCCGCGTTGTTCAGCGATGTCGAGGAGTGTTGCTTGGGATGGACCGGATCGATCGGGCTGGGAGAGGGGGATCTTCTTGGGAGTCTTGTCTTTGCGGTGGCGTGCCATGTTGAAGGTTTGCTGTCCGCAGCTTATCTCTTGGCTTTGTGTATGTCCTCAAGCTCTTGTCGATGCCCGGGATGACGTTCGCACTCTGCTCCTTCTTCAGGCAAGTCCGCGGACCCCGCTATTTATGACACCTCTGCTAACAGATTGTCGTTACTCCTCTCCTACTCTCGAGATAGAATCCGCAATCCGCAATTCGCTGCCGATAGCTCCGAATGCTCTCCTCCAGGTACCTCGGTGTCGTGTGCCTTTACGAACCAGGACACAGCTCCGGAAGATAATCAACAAATGCCTCTTCGCCTCTTCTCTTGGTACTCCTGGTCTACTTCGTCCTGGTGGTACACTTCCTGGCCGACCAGATGAGCATTGAAGCTGGCCACAATCGAGGTCGCAGCAGAATTAATTATAAGGTTGTTTAGGATTCTTCATCGGATGAGATCTGACCTGCATTGCATCTGTGGCCCAACTTTAAATTCCCCCGCTATCCGCTTTCCAGTCTAGCGCCCGCCGTCACCCATGTCAATGCCACCCCTCGCTAACCGGGCCTAGAGTAACAATTCATTTGGTTCCGTCCGCCCCTCGGTCATCGTTGTCGTCTCACTGATCCTCCCAATGCCAGGTGGCATCACCACCTATCAGTCGCCCCTTACCCACGCTTCTCCTGCAGCAAACAAACAGGATACTCAACACCAGACCTCCGCAGTCTGCCAATACTCCACCGTTCCCGCTCCCACTCTTCCAGCATAACCATGCAATGGTTCACTCTCCTTGCGATTCCCCTCGTCGCCATCACCGCATGGCTGTACACCGTCAACATTGCGCGCAGCCGCTTCCCCAAACTGCGCAACAAGCGCATATGTCTTCTGATCGCGCATCCCGATGACGAGGCTATGTTCTTTGCGCCGACGCTCCTAGCATTGACGAGTCCAGACTTGGGGAATCATGTCAAGATCCTGTGTTTGAGCAGTGGTACGTTACCCCTTGTGCTCGTACTGGGCGCAAAGCGGGATGTGATGGCAATTGAGCAACCCCGCTGATATATATTCCAGGAGACGCAGACGGGCTCGGCGAAACGCGCAAGAAGGAATTGGTAAAGAGCGGCATGGCATTGGGTCTGCGCAAAGAAGACGATGTATTTGTGGTTGAAAGCCCGTATGCTTCCCCTCCCTCCATTCCAATCAGCCCCTCCACCCCACCTCCATGTCTTGCACCACGGCTGATAAATACATTGTTTCTACAGTGACTTTCCAGACAGTATGACCACCGCCTGGGATAAACAGAAAATCGCGACCCTCCTCTCCTCAGCCTTCGCGCCGAACCTCTCAAACCCAATGAAGAACAAATCCGCAGACGCGCCAACTGCCACAATCGACGTCCTGATAACCTTCGATGCATCAGGCGTCTCCTCACACCCGAACCACATCTCCCTCTTCCACGGCGCACGACACTTTATTTCCTCTCTCATACATAATCGACCAGGTTGGGGGTCTCCGGTGGATTTGTACTCGCTTTCGACGGTGAATGTCGTGAGGAAATACACGAGTTTCTTTGACTCGATTATTAGTTTGGTGGTGATTATCGCGAGCAAGAAACAGATGAATGAACATCCGTCGCCCTTGCTCTTCTTAAGCGGCGTCCAAGAAGTGCGCGCTGCGCAGACGGCGATGACGAGTGCGCATAAGAGTCAGATGAGGTGGTTCCGTTGGGGATGGATTGGATTGAGTCGGTATATGGTTGTGAATGATCTGAGGTTGGAAAAGATAACAGGGGCGAAATGATGAGGAGGCTGGGAATTTGGTTTGGAGGAGTTGGACTGGATTTGTCCCGATGGTATTGGACTGTTTTGAATATGTTTGGTTGGTGGAGTAGCATTTGCATTGCATCGCATTGCACAGCATATAATGCATGGTAAGGCGTGGTTCGTCCCCTTTCTCTGATGGTGTGTATATACACTACATAATACATAAGCCTCCATAATTCTCCCACGCTAGGAAGTGGTTGAGATTTTGTACAATTCTGCTCTTCTTCTTTTGCTACCTTGCTTTCTCTTTTCCTCATTCTTCCTCGATGAGGGTCCATTGGGGTATCGGATACTTATTGCGGTTGAATTGGGAAGTGAGCAAGCGAGATGTCAAGCGAGCTATTCTCCCCCCGCTACTCCAGCCTGAATTATAAATACACTCAGTTTGCCAAAGCATTGGAGCAAGCTTTTGGCTGGTGGGCTCTGGCACTACGCATTGAGCAAGTAGCTGTTGGCAGTATCAATGGTCAGGCTATGGACACTATTCACTTCAAGTCCACGGGTCTCTCTTCTAGATTCCTCGATCAATCCCTCGTTGCGTAGGGTACTAATCCTCCTCCTCTATGCAAAGATACTGTTTTATTCTCGGAGGTTTGATTATTGATACTAGCGATTGTTGTCAGTAAGCAGTTATGTTGTCGTTGTTTTGATCACCATCGCTGATTACACTGTTTAATATTCCTTTTCATTTCAAACCTCTTCCTCCACCAGAACACATCTGTTTTAAGAAAACCTGCTTCCTGGGCTTTACCTTCGAACTCACCAATCATTCAGAGAGCGCTCATCCAAGCACACGGAGCCGCCCTAGTAGCTGTACTGTGGTAGCAAAGGTAATTAGTGTTGTAGAGCCATGAGGGAAACAAGATGATATTTATCCTACTCATATTCTGCTTCCCGTAACCTGGGGATTGATACTAAGGCTATTGTAGCCTGAAAATGGAGTCTGTTCGAGATCTATTCTGTAATTAATACACTTCCGTCTCCTCCCACCAAGCAAGTCCTGCATCTCTCTTTGTACCCTTCCCAGAATCCGGGGGCAATGATGACATGTCTATAAGAACAGGCACAGCACTCATGTCTAGCGCATGCCACTGGAACTGAGAGTGGTAAAGACTCAGGAGTCAAAATGGAGGTGTTGCTTCTGGACCTGTAGAGTGTGAAGGCTCTGGTCGGTTTCGCGATCAAGTGATAGGAAGGGTGTAGTCAACGCACGCAAAATCTATCTCGATTGATTTCCTCGGTCTTCGCTTTGGTGGTGATGAGAACGTGAGATTGCTTTGTGAATTTCTGTTCTACTGCCACTCTCATCTCATCATCATCGAATTAAGACGAATAAGACATACCACCCGCAACTAACCTCAAAGGGGTCTCCCTCCTACATCCCAGCTTCCCCCATTCCCTCATGCTCATCACTGGCATCCACCCTCTCCCACACTTTAACAATCTCAGACAATATCCCCGCTGCTTGTCCATCCTCGCCATCCTCTGCCACCTCCTTTCCATCGCCATCGGCCACTCCGCTGAAACCATCACAAATGTCTGCACCCTCTACAACCGACTCCAACTCCTCCAGCGGCGCCGTAATCACCACTTTATCTTCCCAAATCAGCTTTCCTCCACGACTCCATCACCCTCTCACGTTCAGCCGCATGCGTATCTTTATGAACCACAAGGAATCAATCCTGAGTCTCGCTCCATGGAGCCAGTCCTTTTGATTTAGATTCCCGGATGAAATTGAACAGTTCATGAGCGATTATAACAACATTTTCGGGTGTCATGATTATTTCACGGCAGAACAACACGCATAAAAGATATCAACAAACTCGGCCCCCCGAATGTTAGATGAGCTCTATTGTTTCAACCTCAAACTCACCCGCTGCCAGTTGGTTCTTAATATAAGCACTCGAAACTCCGAGCACCATGCAAGGCCCAACATACTGATACCTCTCACCCAATTTTCGAAGCAACACCAAATCCTCATAGCCATCCACGAGACATATGATATCCCCTTGTTCGCAAAGTTTCGGTCCCATACCTAGAAATCCTCCGTCTGTTTCAAACAGCCTTGCATTGTAATTTCTTCGTAGTAAGAACACCAGTCGAGCTCTGACTTCAAACATTCTATTCTCGAGCGACTGACTGGGATTGTCAAATGCTATGTCCGGAGACACCCAATTCATGAAAGCCGGATTCTGACTCCCATCAAGCTCCACACCAACAGATATCCCTTTGACTTCTGGGGTTTTCATGTGGCGAGCAAACTGGACTCGCGGCCGCTCGGTACTGGTATTCGGTATAGCATATTTCAATGACCCAACAAAATGCTGTAGCAACAACATCGTGGAAGTATCGAACACCAAGCCTTGCATTCTCATAGCTACCAAGAATAGCACCCAGAGCGCTGGGATCTTCTGGTTCGGATATGATTCATGTCTCAGCACAAAGTCCTGGCACCAATTCCTGACCTCACCTTCCTCAGTCAAATTCTTCAGAGTCGGGCTTCCACCTCTTCTTTCGAGACTCTGAATGCGCACTACAGCAAGAGAGAGAACAGGTCCTGAGAGGCTTGCAAATGGGATCTTTGGCTCGAGATACACAAGCCTCAGCTTTGCTCCGAAAATCAGAGTCGGTTCTCCAGTGGCACGCTCTGGGAAATTTGGAGCCCAGGATGGAAGATCCTCGTTGTTGTTGAAGACGCCAACCCCAGCATCGCGCAGAAAGATATATGACCGTTTGTCCATTTCCCGCAACATATCCAGCACAACTCTGCAGTACTCGACATACACATCCCTCACCTTCGTCTCCTGGCTATAATCCACCCTAATAGGCAAATCATTAAGTCCCAAAAGACCATAAATATGATCCCTCTCATCACTCGCCAACAACGTCCCCCCAAACTCCGAAATCTGCAAACTCGCCTCCATCCTCTCCTTCACACTCCCAGCATCAGACCGCTCACCATAAACAGTCGCCGCAGTCCAAAACCTCACAATCTCTCTAATCTCCGAGAACTCCGTCGATTCCGGCGGCCTAAACTTAAACCATATATGATCCGGCACCGCCTCCGGCTTCTGCACATCCCTCCTCTCAAACTCCAATCCTAAAGCTTGCGAAACCATAAGACACACACTCATCAACGTCGATTTCTCAATCATAGCATTAGGACTGATATACAACACCGTACGAGCCAGAACATTCTCCTGCAAAATCCAAATCCGATTCCAATACGGCAAGCTTCCTAGAAACCGCAACCCGTTCCAAAGCTTGTCACAGACAGGCGCTTGGATCAGTGCGGCGTTCTCACTCAGCCAAGACAAGTCACTACTTAATTTCTCGGGATCCCACTTTCGAGACCGGAATGCGTCGCCGAGGACTTTGACGGCTAGAGTTGCGAGTTTTAGTTCGTGGTTGTTGTCGGGACCGTGGTCACCTAGCCAGCCGAGGACGAGAGCGGCGGAGGTGTAGACCTTGGGCATGAGGAGGACTTGCGAACTGCGCTCGAGGGTGTTGGATTGGTCGATGCAGAGGAAATCGATCCAGATTCGGAAGGTTGATGGGTCTTTGGTGGGGAACTCGTAGGACCAGTATCGATGGACATGTTGGAGGGCGGCGGCGAGGTTGGTGGTTACGGGGATGAGGGTGTTATTGACTGAGATGTTTGTTGTGTGAGATTTGTCGCCCCAGACGTAGGATAGGGCTGCGAAGTGGAGGTTCGGCTCGAGGGTGACGGTGTGGAGTTTCCAGGCGGGGGTGGGATCGGTGCTTTCGAGTGAAAGAAGTCGGATTTGCTGTTCGCTGGAATCTAGAGGACTGGGATATAGGAGTGACATTGCATGATTTTCACTCACTCCCCAGGTCTGTTACTCAATTTGTTTTGAGTTGTCAAGAAGTTCAGAGAGCTCAAGAGGTTGAGGTTGTTGGTTGACGTTCTTAGTCAGCAAATGCTCGGTGAGCTGTGAGCGGTTACACGCTTGGCAAGGCGCTTCCAATCCTAAACGGGTCACCTCAAAGTGGATTTCGCCTGATTAAGAGTCCATTGATGATTGGTTTAGCCGAATGTGAGGCTCAAATGATAGGAATCCGAATTTTCCTGATTCTATGACCGAGCTCGGAATAGTGGAATATTCATATCAAAAGACTGACTATTTCGATGAAGTCCAAGGCCCAAAGTGTAAGCTCCCCTTTCAAGTGTCTTTTAAGGAGATTTTGCGGTAGATTCTGTAGGTCAATGTTACAAAGTGGGATTTTGTCTGACGAGCAATTTCTTACCTTCCCATTCATCAAATATCAGTCGAGTCAATCGAGTGAGGGTTTCCAGAACTAGCTAGCATATGCGATCAGGGCTGTTAAATTTGGCTGTCAAGCCATTACCTACTGTCATCTTGAAACTACTTGTAATTATTGTCTGTTTCTGATTTAGATTTCTTTTCAAAGTTTCGGCGGCCACATGCCAGAGCGAACTCGACGTCAGAATCTATTTCATTCTTAATTCTGAGATGCATCCCGCAACGCTTTGCGGCTGCAACAATAGAGACATGACCAGGTCCCATGAACTAAGCTGCCTCAATCCCCTAACAAATGTAGATTGCTTTCTCCAGTGTCCATTACTTAGGTAGCTCATCAGCATGAACACAGCTACTCTTCCCTCAACATCACTTTGAAGACTCGTCTAAAATTGCCTAACCTGCTAAGCCCAACCCTTACCTTTCTTAGATCGTTAATTTATACTTGTTTGCATTCGGTGTTTTCGTAGCTGAACAAGCCGGAATCCTCAACTGATCTACTTCGAATGCCGTCAAGTCGAGGAAGCGAGCCGGCACGAACTAAACCTTCCTTATTTTGAACGAGCCTTAAATACTCCCGGTTCTTCTCACAAGGAACAATGTAACAGGAGAATCAGCTGTTTGAAAGTATTCAAATCCTCAAACCCGCTGTCAAATGCTTATTGCCAACAAAGTTGTTGTTGTCATTCCCCTTTCTCTCTCGCTTAAATGACCCCGCTACCCCCCTCTATTCTCTTGGCATACATGTTCTCATCCTTCTGTAGATTTACTCACGCCATTTCAAGACTGCCAATCTCGATATCTCGCGCAGATTGGAGGTATTGGATGGGATTCGGAGTCTCGCATACAACGCTTTCGCCCCCTTTTTTCATGCCGTGCATTGAGACTCATCCACTTCAAAAGTCGTCGTATTTATAGTTGAGGTAGATTGAGTCCATTCACTCTTGTCGATGTGAGGATACGCGAATGATTCACCATCTTAGATTCTGAGGCTCTATATAAGGAGTGGAAGCACTCACTGAGAACAGGGGAATACCTGTTCCATGTTGATGAGGAGAAAGATACCGAAGGTAACATAGACTTCGGGGTTGGGAAGAGGCGCTGTGTAAGCGTAGCTCAGACCAAGGTGATTCTTCAGCACGACTAGTCGCCAGGGAATATACTCTGATTGATACTACAGTATTAACGACTTGACTAGGTGGTACAGATCTGATGTTGCCGTCAGAGTACTCGCTGTCGTAACTTCCACCTTCGCCAGATCTTTTTCAACCACTCCGTTCAGCGTGAAGATGCCTTTCTTTCAAGGCGAATTTTGACTGCAACTAGGACATTGCACAAGTAACTTGCTCAGTATCATAATCAGCAAGTCATTTCTTCTGTTCGATACAAGTTTCATTGCAGTCAGCTCATATCCCACCTCACGTAGCCGCGTTTACGTGTCTGAGTGAAGTTCTGCCGCTCCACATAAACAAGAGAATCAGATTCTGTAGATGAATCAGAGAATAGCCACCCTTTTTGACGGACGTTTCATTTCTGCATTAAATGACGCCTTCCCCCCCCCCCCCCC
>Ga0207879_100170_pt1 | contig 35933 bp, 42 predicted proteins | sample LinPmetageLP24_FD_184045 | JGI IMG/M metagenome (GOLD analysis project Ga0207879, IMG submission 184045) | Marine viral communities from the Pacific Ocean - LP-24 (SPAdes) | ecosystem: Environmental > Aquatic > Marine > Oceanic | place: Pacific Ocean | collected 2009-08-30 | reverse complement strand
TTCGGTAGTTTAAAAGGCTCGCAAACCCCTTTACAAGGGTTATTTATAAAGCTCGCAAAGCCTCCTTAAAATAAAGAGTTATTTACAGCTTGCGATGCGATGCGATGCGAGGCCTTGATACTAGGCCGAAATAGGTAACTAAAGCGACGAGAGCTAGCCGAGCCTTGGCAATTAGAGTAGTTATAAGGACCTAGAAATCCCCCCTCAATAGAATCATCATTCACACCGATTATTACTTCTTTACACTTTTTCGTAATGATTTCATAAGCACGGCTTAGTAGATGATAGTACCTCTTTACCTTACTAATTGAATGATGTGCTTTTATTAGCATAAGTTTAGGAATACTTTTTATAAATTTAAGTGATGTTTAAAATTTCTTAGAATTGAAATTTGTTTTATAATCATATATAACGAAATTTGGTAAGCTAAAATATGTTTTAATTCAAGTTGACTTGAATGCATTAAATATAATTTTTGCTATAGCCAAATTAGCTTTTTTGCGAATTAGTTGCGTTGCTTTAAATTCTATTGCTTTATTTATTATATAAAGCACATCTCGTTTCCCAAATTGTATAATATTAATATAAATCGTATAATTAAAGTTAACGTTATCTTGCAATTTGAAGCGGAATTCATGCGATGCCTTTGTATGCTTTTGGTAATTTTTATACATTTTTTAAACTTGCATCATAATATCCGAATTAAGGTCATGCCTTACTTAATTAAGCAAATGATGCAATTATTATATCGATAGATAGCTGAATTTACGATAAAGCTTTTGGATTTCCGTTTCCGTAAGGTAGCATATATTAACCGTTCTCATAAAAGTGTTTAATAATTGGCTATGCTGATTTAATAATAACTATAGATAGCCTTTTTTTTAAACAATAAAATGCCTTCTTTTTCTTTGAATTAAGACATTTCGTAAGTTATCGTAGTGTGCACTTATCTTATCGAGTTGCTATAAGCATATCAAAAACGATATATCCGCATTAACAATCTGGAATTTCATTTTTTTAGTAGAAGTGTTGATAATAGCGACTCCTAAAAATTCTCTTATATCTGCCTTGAATATTATCTGGCTTTGGCTCGCTTGATTTTTATCGAATTCTATATGATAAAGATGCTATAATGCCTGCAATTAATTAATACTTCCCGTATTCTTATTTAATATACTAGTATTAATCAAGAAATCTTGAAAAAAGCGATTTGTTTATTAGATTATATAAGCGTTGTTTTATTAAGGTTTCTTTATTATGCTTTCTAGAATATGTATCGCCTTCTATATTTCCAATTAATCTTTAACATCTCATGCGTTATACTTTACTACATTTATTGTAAATATAACTATAAAGTGGGATGTAGCATTATTATATTTATTGCTTAAGTTTAAATTAGCATTGTTATATTCTAATAATACGCTTAAGTTAAAAGAATCCGCATTATTCCGATTTTTAATTTTATCTTAAATACCTTTTAAATCTTGCTTAGCTTAGTTCGCATATGCCAGATATGTTTTAAACGTTTTATTTATTAGTTTAATATTTTCGGCTTTGCGTGCAATAAAGTATTGTGCCTTAGACTTTGCTTTCTTTTTTTTAGTATAATAAGAATTGTAACAATTTGGCGCTTGGCAAATGATATATCTTATATAACTTAATCTTAGCTTGAATCTATCCTTACATTTATTACTTTAAGAGAACTTTATCTTACAATTCAAGTACATTGCCTTGCTTTTTGCGGTATAAGTTTAAAAGCGTTTTTGATAAGATTTGGTATAATTATCGGCCACAGCTAAATCGCCATATGCAAATCGCTATATCGCCATATGCTAACTAAGCGAGCCGAAAATGAAGGGTACATTTATTATCATTAAAATTTGTATGAATAATTATGTGCAGTGTATAATTAACTTTTATGCTAACTTATTGAAATTATCATCTAAGTCAAATTCCGCATCTTGAGTATGAACCTTAACTTCACTAATTATGTCTTGTTGCATTGCAGATATAGCAATTTTAGTAGCATTTGTAATATTATCGGATTAATATATCGATGAAATCTTTTGCATATAAGCTCTCTTTTGGCGAGTATTAGGTTTATATAAATCCCGATGTTTATGCTTTATCTTGCGCATCGCAATAATAGTCGAAGATAGGTTAGTTTTTATTGTAACAGCTTACCCAAGAGATGCAGGGGTAGAGCTAGAAGGTAATTCGAAAAATGAGGGGTCTTGGCAAGTACTAGATAGAGCCACTCTCAAGCCTTCACCTAACGCTCCCTTTGGCCTGCCTTTACCTTTGACCTTTAAAGGATTTAAAAGTAGGAAAGGCCGAGGAATAATTCCAAGCTAAAGTGGTACATTTGATTCAGGCTTGTTATAGTGTTAATGAGGATGAATATCATTTAAGAGAATTATTTCACAATCTTGCTTTCTTTTTCAAAGAGTGTGAAGGCAAGGAAGATTAAAGGTTTATTGCGTTACACATGTGCAGCTTTTTGGAGGGGGCCCTTGGGCAAGGAGCTTGCTAATTTCTTAAGTGATTTTAACAAGAGCTTGGTTATAAATATGCTAGAGGATAGCAGCAAAAAGAGGGATATTTATACTGTGTCTTGGCCGTAATTGCTGCTGGGTAACAGTTGTACGAATGCTAACATGTTGAGCAGTTTAGAAAAGCTTCATTTTGAAAAATACATTTTTTAAATCTGCATGCCTACGCTGTAAATATAACTTTAAAGTAACATGGCAACCTTTAATTGAATTAGTAATAGTGATTTTGAAGTAATATTATTAGTTAATTTAATAGGTTATGAGCTTCTTTTTTCATGAAAGTTAAATGCTTTTATAATAACTTATTGCTTGCAATGGAAATCGGAGCCTTATCTTTTTTAGTTGATTATGATATTGCTACTTAATTATGCTAGCTAACAGTGTATTCTAGGAGTTAAGAAATGCTTGAAACTTAAGATGGCGTATTTATTTTTCGTTGTCTTCTTTAATTAGATTAGGGAAGAATTTCTTTGTTTTTGCTAATACGTTTATATTAACGTGCTATCGATATAAAAAATGCTGAGAATGAAGAAATTGTGTATTTAAATACTTTATAAAAGTTAATTCTTTATTTGTTATAATAAAAATTAGCTTTATAATCATGTGTTTTATCATTAAAAACCGAAGTTAGATAATAGCTTAAAAGTAATTTGCTTAAGTCTTTTTTAAAAGAAATGCTAACCCTAGTTAAATAATCATATTATTTCCCGTAATTCCATATATATTCAATAAAGGCATGTTAAATCTGTTGGTTTTATATGTGCAATCGAGGAGTAAAACATCGGAGTGCTGCTTCCTGTAAAGAAGTAATAATCGGTGTGAATGATGATTCTATTGAAGGGGGATTTCTAGGTCCTTATAACTACTCTAATTGCCAAGGCTCGGCTAGCTCTCGTCGCTTTAGTTGCCTATTTAGGCCTAGTACCAAGTCCTCGCCTCGCATCGCATCGCAAGCTGTAAATAACTCTTATTTTAAGGAGGCTTTGCGAGCTTTATAAATAACCCCTGTAAAGGGGTTTGCGAGCCTTCGAAGTTACAGACTTTGTAGGGGGCCCCTGAGCCTGTAGTTACAGATCTAATAGGGGGTCCCTGAGCCTGTAGTTACAGATTTTATAGGGGGTCCCTGAGCCTGTAGTTACAGATCTGATAGGGGGTCCCTGAGCCTTTGTTTATGCCATAAGCGAGGTTATGAAAGCTAAGCAAAGCTAAGCGAGGTGTATATTATATTCTTATACTTCCAAAGCTCAAGGGAAGTCAGATAGATAAAAAAAAGTTGCTGCAAAGGGCCGCTTTGAAGGTAATACTAAGGATGAAAATCATTAGCTTTTAATTCTTATATAAAATGTTAGTACTTGCAACTGAATATTACAAAAAAATTTACCTCCATTAGCTATTAGATTAGAATCTTATTTTCAAGCTGTTTCAGACGCTTCTTCGCTACAAGATTCGAGATATCTTTGGAAATCAAGGTAACACTTAAGTTTTTCTCACGAAGAGTTGATAGAATTTGAACGTTTAGTAAACTAGCTTTCGCAAGGGCATCAATTGAAGCTTGCATTTTCGTAGATATAAAAGCAATTCTGTATGCTAGATGGGCGATAAAATTTACTAAAGCGGCATAATTGTATGTTCCTTCTAATACTTTTACTTGTTATTGCCTTGATATTTGATCTATTGCCAAAGTAATTCGCATCTTACAGCCACACTTCTTTGAGCCAGTATTTAGTTGTCTTTTGGAATCGTGAACATTTCTTTGCTTCCCTCTTGAGTCGTATTTACCTACGCGGTCGCAGACAAATAATGCACGGAATTCTTTAGTATCGCGGATTTTCAGCGCATAGCCATTAGCTTTTGCATGCGCTTGACACGTAGCAAATCTAGTAGGAATATTATTGTAAAATACTTTAGGAGGCGCGGGGCCATAAGCTTGAGGCGTAAAGGTTATAAATAGAGTAGCAAGTGCAGTAGTAATAGCAATGATGATGTTACATGTAAGTTTAAATAGCTTCACTTCTTATTATTCTTAAAGGTAATTATCTAAGCATACATATTTATCTTATACATAAGTAAATCTTACCTAACAATATAAAATTAAGTGGCGAGGCAAAGTTAATAAATGTCACTCGCCAAGTTACTAAAATTTTAGCGTATGGCGGTATAGCGATTTGCGTATGGCGATTTAGCTGTGGCCTAATTATCTTGCTGGGATCTTATCTTAAACGATGTCCTTACTTTCGTTGCAATTTAAAGATTATTTGTTAATGCAATAAAAGTAAGAGGTGATTTAAATAAAGCTTAAGCAAATAGCTTGTTACTTAACATTTCTTATATAAGCTTGTTACGAAGAATTTTGTTATTGTTTATACTCTTGTTTGCTAGGCTTAATTGAAGGCTTTGCAATTTTTTCCCAAAATTGTTTAATTGTTAGATAAGCGTTTTTCTTTTTTGTGTTAGCTTATCTTGAAATTGTTTAAGCGTGATTTTAAATTATTAGCTTAGGTATTACCTTACACGTTTCTTTATTTTGAAATTAGCCCAAGTAATGTTGACAAGTTAAGTGAATGTAAAAGTCTTATTTTACAGGTAGTTATAATAATATTCTTACGCATTATTTTATAATATAAAAGGAAAAGCTTTATATTAAATTAACATATGAACAGCTAATTTCTAATATAAGTTTGTGAAGACATATAACTTTGCATTTAAGTAATCCTTGTTATCATTATATTAAAGCTTTTTTAAATACATCTTTGATAATATTCCTAAAGTCTTCGCTTATTTTAACAAAAGCTAATTCGTTATATCTTATGCTAGCTGATTTAGCTTCGCATATGCCCCAACTCCCCTCCGATATAATAATAGATAGACACTATCATCACGTAAATAAGCATTTTATATTAATGTTGATTCTGGTAATTATCTCCCATTCGGTTTTTACAAAAAAAAACGATTTAAGAGTTTTTTACTAAAGGTGAACAAGAATTTCCTTTTCATCTTAATAAATAAAATCGCATTATACAAGTTTTTGGCAGGATTTCTATTTTTATTATAATAAAACTTAAGTAAACGACCAGACGGCAAGCCCGCATCAGGAAACCGCGACCGCCGCATCGGGCAAGGCGCGTGCACGGGCCTGGCGCCGCTTTCGCGGGGTATAAAAGTCGCGTCTCTCCATCGCTCGCTCCTTTCCCTTCTTCCTTCCTTTTCAACAACCCAACAACCCTCCACCTCGCAACGCTCGGTGCTCGCTCTTCATGCGCATTCGGCCCTTCTGCCTAGATCCCACTCCTTCCCACCAGGCTCCCCTGATCGGCCACGCCGCAGCTGAGATGGACCGCGCCAGCGAGGTGCGGGGCAGCTTCAACCAGAATCCGCGATCGCCCCTACAGCTTCGATACTGCTGAGCAGCTGTGATGCGGATCCCCTCGCAGGTGCGCCTCGCAATGGCCGAGTTACGGGCTCGACAGCGTCCAGACCCTCTCGCAATCTGCCTCGTCGTCGCACCATCACCGCCTCTCACTGCAGCGCGCTCCGGAGACTGAGACGCCGTGGACAAGGCCTCCCCTCGTTGCAGCACAATAGCCAGTCGCAGAAATGTCTCATAGCGACGCGGCCTGTCTTCTGCCTAGCTGTGCCCCAAATGCCGTAGGTGGATGATTGGGAGCTTCCTGGTGAGTTTCCCCGTTGCCGCAGCACATGTCGTATTCGTCTTGATTGCGTGGCCCTGGGCTGATTCGAAGCGGCAGGATCATCACGAGGGCTCTGCCAGGAGCATTTCCTTGGAGGATCTGCTGAGGATCCGCCAATTGGACTGCGCCAGCTACAGGATTAGCAGCTGAGACACCGGACGACAGGAAGGACCTGGAATGTGCCAGTCTACCAGTCTGCCTGAAGCCTTCGGACGGGCGGAGAGGGCAATATCCGAAGTCATGCACCCCCTCCTCGTACGACGATCCTCGCTCCTTCCTGCTCAGCTTTTCACGGCCTCGCCGACGATCGAGAGATGATACTGAGATCGGCCGATCGTGGTGCACAGCGAAGTGGGGGTAACGGCTGCGGATAGGCATATTCCGGCATGAGAGCGCAGGATCGACGGTAACAAGGCCTTGCAGCTGCGGCGGATCTCTCTGCGCGAGAGGGGCCGCATTGACGCCGAGGCATTTTCACGGAGAGGGCGTCAGGAGGTGGAGAGAATGGCATGGCATGGCATGGCAGGCCGTAAGGCGTATTCCGGTTCTGCGAGGGCAGTGCGAGAAGCCTACATGAACCCATTGATTTCCCCGTCTCTGCCATCTCTTTTTGCAGTCCAGTTGTGCAGCCAGCAGCCAGTGGAGAACTTCTCGAATACTCTCAGTCATTTCCACGCGCTCGAGATGGCCACTCTTGCCTTCAAACCTTATACCTACAAGCCAACTGCTCCGCGCTCCAAGAGCACAGCAACCCACCGCAGACCTGCCCCGGAACAGGTCAGCATCCTCAACAAGCTCCAGCACATCACGTCGAGTGGTGCATCACTCAGCACCCCGCGGCCAGCAGCTGATGACGGGGGCTACAGGCCCGGAATTCGAGGTATGTGATGGAGATGTGTTGGCTTGTAGCGACATTGACTGACTTTTGGGAATCTGACTAGGCACTGGCACTGTTTTCGGCGGTAGCGACAAAGCAAATAATGACGAAACCGACGACGACCGAGACCTCCCCACAATCGAAGAATTGCTGTTCACCAATCTACAAGCACAGGGCTTCACAACCGGGGGTCGAGGCCCAGACCAGACGAGCAGAGTTGAGGAGGTAGCTGCAGATGAGAGGGGTGGCTCTATCGACCAGAGCAGGTCAGCGCAAAGCGATAACTCAGGCGGGAGTCCAGGTGAGCCGCGCCCACTACACCCTCCATTGTGGAAATGGACGGCCAATTTTTCTGACACAGTGTAGATGATCCAATCGTTCTCCTAGGCGACGGCAACTTGAGTGCCTCCGAAGCCGAAGCCAATGATGTTAGTCTTCGCGCCGAAAGTGCAACAGCACCAGGCGCTGGACTTTTCGATAGCCCAGAGACAGCCATCGACTCGACAACTCCGGCCCCTCCTCGCAGTTCCGATGGATGGCACGATATTGATGACTTCCCCGAGCCGGCTCCGCGCTTGCGGCTTGCGGAACAAGGAGCTTCGACGCCAGACTCTCTGCCTCATACCCCTTCTTCGCGCCTCTCGAGCGAGCCATTACACGACAGCATCAGTACGGATTCCAAGGCCACGAGCCCCTCTTCGAGCCCGCTTATACCCCATTGCAGAGCGTCGCCAGAGACCCAGCTCAGTCAAGAGGGTCATCTTCATACCGGTCGAGGTGTGGCAGACGAACACGAGCTGGTTGACCATGCGCTCGACACTCTCCTCATTGATGAAGGGGCGAGGAGGCAGCAAGAGGTGGAGCAGGAGCAGGAGAAGGACGAAGGCAATAGTGAGGATGAAGACGAGGGGCCGCAGCAAGAGATGAATGTTATGGCACCAGTGGTAACGGCCGAAAGGGCTGGTGGAAGTCCAAGACCGGCCAACCGACGGCAATCGCTTCCCAACCTCGACCCATCTCCAGAACCGAGTCATAACGAGGCAGGAAGCCGATGCGATCGTGACGGCGACGACGAGCTCAACAGCTCCGACTCGGCTGGGGACGATGAGAAGGAACCACGTCCTGCCAAGCGGAAGCAGCCGTCCTCATCTCACGGTGGCCCAGCACGCAAGAAGCGCAGGCGTCCTCTTCAGCAGAGCCCTCCCTGCCAGCGTCGACCTCTCTCCAAGCCCCATCGCCAGTATCCCAAGTCGCACTCCCCTCTCAACCAGAGGTCAAGAGTCGCTACGAGCTCGAGTGCCGAGGGCCGATTGCCTTCACCAGCGCCTTCTATGCCACAAAGCATAGATACAACGATGCCGCTTAACGACTCCAGCCTTGGTCGATCATCCAGAGCTACCCCACCGACGCTGACCGAGATCACGTTCCGTCCGCACTCCGCACACTGCTACTCCTTCACGGCGGTCGTCCGGGACGGTTGTGACGGGCGAGGAGTCTCTCTCGCCCAGGTTGTCCGACTTATCGCGAGCACCGGCCACGTGGGGAAGATCGACGACTTCACCATCAAGCCGGTGGAGCAACATTCGTACCTCTTGAGTGGCTTCAGCTGGCATGCCTCATCCCGGCTCTCGTCCAGTGGCACGGCTCTATCGACTACCGCGGAGGCAGGCCGTGACCACGTCGATGCGACGCGTACCGGACCCCAACATGGCAGAGCCGTTGATGCTAGAGCTCTTGCATCGCGAAGGTGCGAGCCGTCAAGCAGCAATGACGATGGTGGTTTGAGCGACAGCGATCCTGATGTCAGCAGCGACGATGACGGGTGTTCGAGCGAGGCCGAGAAGCAGGGCGGTTTGAGCGTGAGGATGAATATCCCATGGGACCCTGTAGACGAGCAGCGCTTGGTGGCATGGAAGAAGGAGGGCAAGCCTTGGGACTGGATCTTCAAAAAGTTTCCAGGCAGGACTCATCCCGCAATACGCACGCGCTGGAGCATGGTCCGTCCCAGAAGCGAGTAAGCTTCCTCCCACAGGTGGACAGACAGCAGCTCAAGCTCTGTGTGCCTACTTGCCCCTGGGCATCTGCTGGGGCGAACGTCTGAAAGAGGCCTTGTCCTTCTGCCTACCAGTCCCGACGCGGGAGCAGGTACGGTCGAGGGAAGCCGCGAGGAGGTTTTTTTTTTGGGTGGGGGGGATCAGATGCATGGATGATCACCACAAGAAAATGAAGAGGTTGACATTGGAAGAAGACATTCACACGGATATGCGGTTCAACCTGGTCAATAATATCTTTAGCCATGACGCTATGGTGATCTCTGCATCAAGGGTCTAGAAGCAGCATTTCTTAATTGAGCGTACGGAATTGAGGACCTGGGTTGGAGGGTAAAGAAGGGGGGGAGGAGTATGTGGTTGGAAAGCGAATGTGTTTGTGCTAGAGGAGGGGTTGAGGAAGGGGTTGGCTGTGCTTGGGGTCGAGGGTCGAGGGATGAGGGGCCAGCTTGCAGGGCGGCCAGCCGTGAGTGATCAGCAGAACCTGGCAGAGGTAGACGACACGACCGATCCTATGGACAAGGAGGCTACTGAGGCTCTGCCAGCCACGCAACTGGAGATCGACCATCGCCATTTTCGACTGCGTGAGATACGCACCCGGCGGCTTCTTGGACGCCAGACAAAGACAACCTAGTACCGAGTCGTATGGGGCGAACATCCCAAACAGGTCTGATTCTTGGGTCAACGAAGACGATGCCACGGCTGCCTTGCGAGCGATCCTCTCAAGACTTGCTCTCACAAGTAGAAAGGGACGTTGTGCGCTTTCACCATCTACGTTCCAGTAGGCGCAGCAAATGCAAGAAGATTTTCGAGTACTTGGTCGACGAGCTCTCCACATGGATTACTGAAGATCAACTAAGAATCTCACTCAGTCCTACATTGCTCGCTGGGCTTAAAGGTAAGTAGTTACGCCACGAGCGTCCCCGTTTTTGGAAAATTTGAGGAACTGGTTGCTGACGGAACACATCTCAAACAGCGTCTTCCACAGACCCCTTGAGCCCAGCTGAGTCTGACGTCCATCCCAAGCATCTAGCGACTCTGGTCAACGACGAGCTCTGCCATGCTTCAGGAACCTTTCGAAGTACCTCCAATCCCTCTGCTCCACCAGGCCTGGCACCGAGCGGCGAGCCTGAGGCGGGGAAGCGGGGAGGGAAGAGGAGGCACTAGGACTGGCATAAAGAGATCAGCAGCGACGACCACCATTCCGTAAACACCAATTACAGTCACAACACACAGGCGAGGAGGACCCACGACCTGCAAAGCGACGAAAGCCACGCTCAGCGTTTGCCGTGACTGCACCTCCCCACCTCCGACGGTCCCCGCCGTGTCGCCGTCGACCACCAGCCTCGAGTTTGATGACGCACAGCCCCAGGCTGATTGCGGACGTCTCTCGACCTTGGTCGATGACTAGCACCACTATACTCCACGTCCCCCGGCTTCCGCAAACTCAGCACCAATTGCAGAGTATCGGGAGTGGCCCTTCCAAGGTTTCTTCAAAGGCACCAAGATCGGGAATGAGACAACGTACAATCTCGAGTTCCAGTTATGACAAGTCTCAGAGCACCTCCATCTCCCAATCTTTTCCGAAGCGTTAGGCATACGTCCTAATAAAGAGACATCCGCAAAGACTGCTATCGCTCACGATAGTAGCGTACATTCCAAGATGCATTCCGCAACGGTGTGGCCTCGGGACAAAGCATGTTCCATGTGAAGCTGAAGAAAATGCGAAGATACTGGAGATGAGGGAGGGTGGCTGCTCGTGGGATGAGATCCATACGCCCTTCCTCACCGAAATCAAGGGGCGATCCAAGGGCACTACTATACAAAGCTCAAAAAGTAGCTGCGTCGAAAGTGATGCGCTCATCTTTTGACAACCTCCTATCGAACTGCTCAACACCTTGGACTCAGGAATATAGGATGCGCAATATCATCGGAGGAAAGCTTTGATGATGCAGCTGTAGACGAGCAGCGTTTGCTGGCATACAGGAAAGAAGACAAGCCTTGGTGCTAGAACTTCCAGAAATTCTCAAACAGAACTCCAGCAGTACGCATGCGCTGGAACATGCCCCGGCCCAGAGACAAGTAGGCTTCCTGCAGGTGGACTGGTAGTAAGTACTTCAAGCTCTGTTGCCTCCTTGTCCCTTGGCATCTGCTGGGACGAACATCTGAAAGGAATATTGTCCTTCTGTCGGCCAGTCCTGACGCGGGAGCAGGTACGGTCGAGGGATGCGGGGCATCCCCCCTTCCTGGATTGCATGTTCGTAATTGAGCGCGTTTGAAGAGAGCCTGCACAGAAAAAGGCTGTTACTTCTCTAGTTCATGCACTTGAGAAAAGCGATGCTCGAAAGAATAACGTATGGATGGAAATCTGAGAATCAGCCAACATGCAGGAAGACTGTTGTGAGTCGACGCCCAATGGTGACCGTTGAATGTCGTCGCCCCCAAAGCGACAGTTAGGTGTCAAGCTCCTATACGTGAATGTTCCACAATAGATAGTCGAACAAGTATATATGCGCACACTTCAGTTGGTTCCCAAGACTGAGCAAGAGAGCGTTTCTTGACATATTGACGACATATTCAGTTCAGATGCAATGTCAGTAAGATATTCCCTCAAGTATTGACTCTTATTCTTCCTCGTACCTTTTGGTGCCCTTCCCCATTGCGATGGAATGGTTGCAATAACATCTTGTGCCCCTCTACGAAGTCCGTGACTCGTGCCTTGCTCGTTAATGCCCGCCGCTCTCCTGGCTGTGTTCTAGTCATCCGTACAGCGAAACGATCGGCTCTTTGTCCACAGTTCGGGCGAGGCGGTATATTTATCCGATATCTCGCTTATCTACCAGTGGCCGTGCCTTACGTAATACGAGCGCTCTTCTAGCCTCGATTCCTTCCAACTTCGATCGGCTTCATTCTTGCTTTTTAAATTTCCCTCAACGCAGCCTTAAGATGTCCCCCTCACGAGACGATGAGGAATTGTCCTGCTCCCCTCGTTTCCTTCTGACAGGCGTTGGTGATACCGAAGACCTGGAGAGATATGAACCCGGAGGGTTCCACCCGGTCCACCTTGGAGATCGATATGATGGCGGCCGTTATAAAGTCATCCACAAGCTCGGCGCTGGCGGGTTTTCTACCGTTTGGCTTGCGCAAGACCTCATGCAGCGGAAGTGGGTGGCCCTGAAAATCGTTCTTGCCGATGAATCGCCATCAGTGGAAACCAAGACCTTCCTAAGCCACCGTGTAGCTTCGCAATGCAGTAGTGACGCGGTATTTGTCACGTACGCTCGGTACTTTCATATCGATGGTCCGAATGGCCGCCACCTCTGTTTAGTTCTCCCGGTTTTAGGTCCTTCGGCATCCAGGTTGTCCCAGTACATGGATAGCAGAATCGAACCCTGGCTGGCTCGCCGTGCGGGTTACCAAACAGCGAGAGCATTGGCTGATCTGCACGCTCAGAACCTATGTCACGGGGGTAAGTAACTCAGACTTATATACTTTTCTTGGTTTACCACTAACATCCTCCAGACCTAACAACAGCCAACATTATGTTTCGAGTGGTGGAATTTGATCGCTACACTGAGAATGACATCTACCGCCTCTTCGGCAAACCGGAGACAGGACCCCTGGAAACGGAGTCGGGAGAAACTCCAGGTGCAGAGGCTCCAAGATACATCGTGAAGTCACTCGACTTTCTCTCCTCCGAAACCGATATTATCAGTAACGACATTAGTCTTATCGACTTCGACCAAGCATTCCTCGTTTCGTCACCTCCGGGGGAAATGCTAGCTACACCAATCGAGTTCCTCGCTCCTGAGGTGGCCGTCGGCCGGCCAGCCAGCTCGGCGAGCGACGTCTGGGCTCTGGGCTGCTCTATTGTCCGGCTTAGATCTGGAGAAGGCCTGTTCTCAGCTTATGATATTACCTCGCCAGCGGATTTGATGCGGGGTATTATTCAGGCTCTCGGGGACATGCCAGCTTCTTGGGAGGATACGCTGTTTGATTCAGACGGACAGCCAACCAAAGATCCGGCAAAAGGTAAACCTGTCTGGAAATTTACGGACAAACGGCCGATCAAAGAACGGGTTTACAGGATATGGGACAACCCGAGCAGTAGGGCTAGCAAGTCGACGAAAGCTCTGGCAGTGAGTCAAGGTGAGAACGTGGACCAAGTCTTGGACTGGGAAAGACACAAACCTTACCCTCGTTGCTTTTTGCACAAGCTCTGGAAGCCCACAGCTATTAAAGTAGGGGATGTATATCTGCATGGTTATGACGATGAGTCCGATAACCTCTTAGAGGCGTTGCCTAAGATTCCGGAGGAGGAGGCAGCCTTGCTGTACGACCTCCTGTCTAAGATCTTTGTTTACGACCCCAGCGAGCGGGTAAGCGTAAAGGAATTGGTTGATCATCCTTGGTTTCATATGGATGATTAGATTTGAGGATAGACATATACATTTACTATTCCACAAATCTTCAAGCTCCCAGTTCCATGAAAGAAGAGATGGAGAACCCTGCGATCACTACTCTCATACAGCCGGTGATAGTTATACGTAATAACAGCGACACCATCTGCGTTGCAACCCGCGTGGAACATGGTGCCCAATGCTCAGATAGGCGTGGCATATTCATCTTCTAGCTCTAGCTTCAGGCGCACAAGAGTCCCCGAAGCGAACTCAACTAGTATAACCTGTCCAAACGCCGTTTTCAAGCCACCTCAACTTACCGCTCTCACTGGCCCACGGATCGTTATATCAACCATCTGGCCGCGATTGTGCATCTCCCGCTGGCTGCGTACCTGAGTTATAGCCTGAGTTGTACCCGCCACTCCCACTACCAGAAGCAAACGCGCCTTGGTCATCAGCGCCTTGGTCATCAGCTGAGTAGTCTTGTGAAGACTGAGCCTGTTCTCCCGCTTGTGCAGCACTCTCTGCAGCTTCCCTTTCCCTCTGAGCGCGTTTGTTTCTCGGGCATCCACTGGGAGGGCCATTCTTTGCTTTAAGAGTGGAATAGTCGTAATTGGCAGCTCTGTTGTTTGTCTGATATCGCCAGGTATTTCCAGTTGAGTCCCGATGCTCGATCTTAATGAGATTTTCGTGGGTGACGTTGCGGTTATTGTCGCGGCCTTTTAGGCTGACTTTGAAATGGGTTGACGTCTTCTTTCCACCCGACGCCGACTTTGGAGTGCTCCTGAATATCGAATGTTGTCAGTTAACTAGTCTTGGACCTGGGGCAACCGCCGTTCGGCGGCGATGCTGTGGCCTACAAGATGTCAACTTCACTATATTCCCCTTCATCAGCTATCTGGGCGGCAATCCGCAGCATTGCTTCTCGGAGCCCAGACGTGGGCTTAGCACACCTCCATACGATCGTAGTAGGCATAGCTTAAAACCAATAACAGGAAGATAACGTATTTTGTTGTGTATCGAGGAAGGGCAAGACATATCAAATTCCAAGAGGAAAAACTGGCATATACATGTCTGACTCCCTGGATTCCACAATGAACATCTCAGAGTCCTTATCTTGAGTTTGGGCAACCTTGGTTGATGGAAATGGCCATTGCAACCCCCGTGTTTCACGCGATAGCCCTGTTATCACTTTTCGCGTGCTTGGTAACGGTCTGGGGCCTCGAAGCTGAGTCGGGTCAGACCGGTATTCAAAACTTTCCCCATTGTTGCAGATCCGAGATTGGAGCCTTCTGCTTCCTGAATTGTGCACGTATGAACATCGAGCAATAAATGATGATTGGATTCTGGGGTGGCCTGTGAGTTGGCGCCGAAGCTAGTGCGAAACCTTTCGGGTGCTGCACAAGGCGTTGCTCAGCACATCTGGGGGGCCATGCACTCTGTTGCCTCAAACTGCATATTGAGGGCAGGTTAAGAATGATTGGACGCGAGGGGTTCTCTCCACTTCATATGCTCGAGACAGAGATAGTCCTCGTCAAAATCAGGCAAGTTGGCAGCCTTATCTCTAGGTAGTCGTTTCTTCTGCTGTTGGAGTTGGCGGGGTGATTTGAACTGGTGGGGTCAGCCTCGTCCGCTACTTTAAAAACCAAGGATTTTCAAAGTTCGTTTTGACGCTGCATTCTCAGCCGCACTCAAAAAAAATGGGGGCGGGAATGCGGCTCCGTTTTTGCTGAGCGTGCAGCGCAAGCAGGTGCAAAAAGTTTGTCAGCAGGGGTCAGACCTTTGGTCAGTTCCCCGCCAATAGAATATCTTATCATTGCAGCCTAGAAAGCGGGGTTTTGAATCGAACCCGCGTTTTCCTCGGGCCGATCGTATTGTTCTCCGATTGGCTCCTGTAGCGAATTATGCCGCAAATCATAACTCATTCCGCCAAAAGCTGACGAGGGCGCTTAGCCGTGCAGCCAAAACATCCCCATCGTGTCGCGACCAACCAAATTCCCAATCGATTGATTGGGTTTTGAGCATGCAGTACCCTGCCCAAAATCGTTCCATGCGAAGCGGGCACTTAATCGCCGCACGCGAGCAAATCAAATCGGCAGGCTAATCACAACGCCTTGGAATGCAACACACCTGTTTCTGAGATTTGGGCCATCAGCTGGCCGACCCAACATCAACCATCAACACCGCTCCCACGCCAGACCCCTCGCGACCCTTCTAAAATAGATGGATGGTGACTCTTCGAGGTTGTCTTGAAATGCCAGTTTCCTCGACAGAATCGAGGTCACCTCGCCCAATACCTCCAAAACGCTCATTCGCAGATTTCGACGAGTTTGACCCTTCCTCACCACGGCCTGGCACGACGAAGCGACTCCGAATTGAGACCGAAGAAGCAGACCAGGAGGCCAAGGTATGTCAATATCCCCTCATACCAGTCAACGACTAATGGAGAAGTTCGTGCAGACTGTACATCAACAGCCAAAGCCCCTCCCTCTAAAGCGTCCACACGCATTATTCCTCGAAGACACTGTCGACCTGCTCCCTTCGAATCCTGCTCCGAAAAGATACCGTCCTGAGTCTGTCGATAATTTTGTTACCCAGTGGGTCGAGTCTGCTTCTGGATCAGGATCAGAATCCTACCGAGAAAGACACTGCCGGTCGGATACTCTTCTTGGTCACTCAGACATCGATATTATCCCTAGGAGACTTACAAAATCGGCGCCGAATATGGAGTACAGACGGGATTCTGATGGATTCGCTCTACCACCGACACCTGCTTCTACTAAGTCATGTTCGTACAGAGCAGATGCGGAGGACGACTCACAGGTGTCTGGGTACGGCCCATCAGTCGCGCTATCGGATATCAGTGGTGCTTCTGCTGGTTCAAGTCGAAAGAGCCTTGTTGAGGACCCCTATTACCGGGACAATAACTTGGCTGAGAACAATATCTACATGCGTTCTTTCTACGAAGAATTTCCGGTAGATATTGCCGGACTTGTTGATCACGTACGCAAGGACCGTGATTCACCAGGCGTATCGCCAGATCTAGTCAAGCAAAATATACGTTTAGAACGCCTTGAGATGGGCACCGGAGAACCCGATGTGGAAAGGTATTTCCATGCTCACGTCTTCCCTGATCCCGAACCAACGGACATTTTACAACGCACCGACAGAAATCCAATGGCCAAGCATGCTGTTCCGGATTTCGGATCCAAGCTCAAGGTTAGCACTCCTGTGCCTGATATGCTTTTTGGATACAACCGAAACGGAGCATTTCCCCAGCAACAAACCCAACTTCGCTCTATGGGAAATGAGATGGTAGCCAACACTCAGGGCCTGCTGTATCCGTTCTTTGTTATCGAGTTCAAGGCTGATGGTCCTGGAGGGTCTGGGAGTATGTGGGTGGCGACGAATCAATGTCTTGGAGGCTCTGCGTCATGCGTCAACATTGCCGAACGCCTCAACCGCCAGCTGAGGCAGTGCAAGAACAAAAAGGTCCGACCTATTGACAGTGCCGCATTCAGCATCGCCATGAACGGCACGGAGGCACGACTCTACGTATCCTGGAAGCATAATGAGCTCAGATACTACACGCGAAAGGTCGATAGTTTCTTGCTTCAGAAGCCCAAAGATTACGTGGAGTTCCGCAAGCACGTCCTGAACATCATCGACTGGGGCAAGGACGAGCGCCTGAAAGAGATTCAAAAATCATTGGACAGCCTCCTCGAGGAGAATAGGAAGATAGCGTCCCAGCAGGCCAAGTCCCGCCCACCGCCTTCGTCAGATGATTCCGCGAGTAGCAGTAGTCAGAAGCGCAAATCATCATCGTCTCGCGGACGCAACAGCAAATCTAAAACCGTACAAGAAGACCGCAGCGGCGGAGCAAATGAGCTATATTGAAATTGGATGCCACATACAACCGTTATTTCCACAGCGACGGGGATGGAAATATCACCTGGGCGGAAGATGAAGGGAAGTCATCCTCAGCGCAGCAATAGCGAAGAATGACTGCCAGGCAATCCATGTCCCCTTGCAACATCGTCGGGTCATGCGTCCTCGAGGTCGCCGAAAGGGTCGAGCCGCAAGCTGCATATTATGGAGCGGATAAGACATTCTTCCCTGTGCTGAAGGGTCTAGCATCGCTACCATAGCCGCCTTCTCGATTGCTAGGGCGCGTATGATTCCAATCTGATAGTCTTCGCGCGTCTGCTCCCGCACAAGCCCAACTACTGCAAGATCAGACCCACCAGCAAGGCGTCGGCAGTATCACTCGAAGCACGTCAGTGGAGTCTGCGCTCTACTCCCTCCCCAAGTCTTCCGATAGCGGCGATGATGGATGGACAGATGAGAACATGGCTGAATTGGAGAAAGAACTGGGGTTGGCTAGGGAGAGCAACAAGTGAAGTCATCATCGGCCGCACACCTACCTCCCCAAGTCCTCGCTCGGCCGAGGTACCACAGGACGAGATCCAGAGTCGAGAACGCAGCGAAACCACTAGTAGTCGACCAGAAGAGCTGCGAGATACTTGTCGATGTGGTTCCCCAACTCAGGGCCTTGAGTGGGAGCAGCAGGAGACTCGGGTGGCTGTAGAATCACTTGGGAGGAGGGAACTTGGCGAGGAAGCGCTAATGGAAGAAGCGGGAGGGGTAGAGATACGGCAGCAGGGGGAGCTTGTAGGACGGCCAGCTGTGGGTGATCAGCAGAACCAGGCAGAGGTCGACGACACGGACGATCCTATGGACAAGGAGGCTACTGAGGCTCTGCCAGCCACGCAACTGGAGATCGACAATCATCATTTTCGACTACGCGGGATACGCACCCAGCAGCTTGCTGGACGCCGGACGAAGACAACCCAGTACCGAGTCGTATTGGGCAATCATCCAAACAGGTCTGATTCTTGGGTCAACGAAGACGACGTACAGATACATCAAGCATCATTGCTGCCTAAAAAACGGCGTGTTAAATGCCACGCTGGTCCGGATGAGGAACGATGGCTGTTCGTGGGAGGACATCGGTGCTGCCCTCCCTCACCGGAGCCTAGGGACGATCCAGGTTCATTATTCGACGAAGCTGAAAGGGTAGTATTGCTGAAAGTAACGGCACTGACTACCCGACATCCGTATTGTGTCCTACCCCAACGTGGCAAAGCCGTGGATGCCGAGGCTCTTCATCGCAGGGGAGCAAGCCGTCTAGCAGCGACGACGACGGTGGTTTGAGCGACAGCGATTCTGACCCCAGCAACGGCGATGACGGATGTCTGAGCGAGGACGAGCAGGGACGTTCGCGCACGAGCAAGCACAGTCGATGGTCAGACCTAGACGAGCAGCGCTTACTGGCATACAAAGAGGGCAAGTCTTGGAAGTGGATCTTTGGCAAGTTTCCCGGCAGGACTCGGCCCGCAGTACGCACGCGCTCGAACATGGTCCGGCCCAGAGGCGAATAGGCTTCCTCTAGCAAGTGGACTGGGAAACAGCTCAAGCTCCCGGCACCTCCTTGTCCCTTGGTATCTGCCGGGACGAGTGTCTCCAAAGGGCCTTATCCTTCTGTCGGCCAGCCTCGGTGTCTTTACCTCCCATCACATTTCTGGGGACGAGGGTTATTATCCAGTGACTTCATGTCATGGGAAATTGAGCCGTGGCGGCTCGGCTGGAGTGGTTGATCACAGTGCTGATTTGTGTTAACCCCTTGCTTTTCGGAATTGTTTTCGCTCGGTATCGATTGGGATAGGGTTTAAACCCAGGTTGTATCCTACCGGATGTTGATATCGGAAATGTAGACAATAAGCGCAACGTCTTTACTGGAAACAATTGAGTGTATTATATATGTTCAGTTATGCAATTGCCTATTCTTCTTTCTCCAGACGGTCTAGCGCTGTGCTGGATGCATTTGTCATCCCATCTGTGAAGAACGACCAATTAGGCGCTTTAGGCGTTCATCAGTCTCGTATTCCTTCAGCGCGCTCTCCTTCCACTGCGACCAACCTTCCATCACCCCAAACGCTTTCAATATTGCATTTGCCAACGGCAGGGCGTACGTCCATTCTGGCTCTAAGGCCAGGCCCCAAAAATATCTTCTGACTTTTTCATCAGTCATATTACTGGCCAGATCAGATAAGCCTCTTCTCCGCAGCATATCAGCCAGTACAAGATCGCTGGGGCTCAGTGAGAATTTCCCATTGCACAAGGCGTTCATATCTGCTGTAACAAGCGACGGTCCGAAAGCTTCGTGTCGTGGTACAATACGTGCCATTTGCCAGTCAATAATGCCGGTGATGTTCAGTTGCTTGTCGACGAGTATGTGGTCGCCTTTGTCGTCGACATGCTTCAAGTAGAATCTCTCTGTCATTCGGTTTTCCTCTTGCGAGGACAATTGGGTCGCGTTATCCTTCAGAAAACGGTACACCAGATAAGCATTGATAGGATATTCGGTATAGAGCTGACCATCCACGATGAGCTCCAAGTATTGCTCAGCAAAAGCTGCATAATAGGCGGTAGATGTAATAAACGGACCTGCGGGAGTGAGGACGAGAAACCTGTCGCTCGCAACGGCCGATACCTCGATTTCAGATGATTGCAAGCACAGCGAACCAGCCTTAGAAAAAGGGTGTTTTTCCAACTCGATCAGAATGTCCGCAAGACCGCTCCAGACCTTTGCTTTTTCGTTCTCAGTGGCTTCGCCGCCGGACACACCTTGGCCTGTCCATGGTGTCCCTCGTAGTTCTTCCATGAGGATGAAGCTGACGCCAGTACCATGGTCTGTTCCAGTGCCATATATACCGTAACTGAATGCTCGAGGTGCCGGTACTGCGGTAGTTTCAAGAAACTTTAGAGTTGCATATTCGCTGAGTACAAGGTACTCAACTAGCGAAGACGGAAGGCCAACAGCGAAGCTGGCCACACGTGGAACTCGAAGTAACCATGAAGGAGAGCCATCGTGGAAACGAATGCGGGCGTGGTAGTTGGCGCTCCCCATAAGAGCGCCGGGGCCAATCGTGGAAGAATATTCGATAGTGCAACTCCGGCCACCATTTAGACTTGAAGCATGCTTGCAGACTGCCGCGTCGTTGATCCGAGAGCGGAGACGTTCAATTTCAGCGGCAGTCTGCAATATGTAAGTTGCATCGTCCAAGACCTTTTTTTCCAGGAACACTCAGTATCAGGTTTAGATAAGATATAAGAAAGAGGTAAGGCAAAAGACTATACCACTTACCTTGCTGCACTTGTGGTAAACTGGGGACATGTGAATGAGACACAGATAACTGTTGCACACGTCGCATCCACCAATGGCTCTCACGCTTGGCCGTTCACATCCCGGCACTGAGCAAGAAAAGAACCTCGAGTTCATAGTGTGGTAATGTATAAATAAGACGAGCTGTGATGGCTATGTGAAAAATATCGTAAACAATGGAAAAGGTTGCAGGAAATCGCACGTAGCTAGACAAGATGGTGGTTTGTTGAAGTAGTCCATGTGTTGATGCAGGTTCAGCAGGGTTTTGTCACCGTCTTCATTCTGCCCAGACGACTGCACCCCTCTGCGCTAGCCAGCCACTTGGGATCCTTGTTCCAGGGCCCCGCCCTAGCGCGGTTGAGCTGAAAACTCGGCACAATCTACTCGCGAATTATGATTCGTTCGTCCAATCCGCGCGTGCCTCATTCAAGCCAGCAAGCTCGCGGCACCTCTCCATAAGGGGTTAGTGATTCCAGAGCCAGTCCATTCTCATTTTCGACCAAGGCGTACTTTGGCATCGCATCTTGGTGACAAGCTGTGGTCAAGAACGGCGTCATTTCTCAATTTTTGTGTTAAACATGACACAAGGAATTGCACAAGTTTTAACAAGAACCAAATAACCCTATTACGATAGATCTGATGGTAATGACTGCGCTCACGATCCTGCTCCTCACCTTCCTGTCTCTGAAAATATTGCCAAAACAAAAACAAAATCCAAAACTCTTGTGTCCGCATCTTCCAAACCTGAATCTACCTTCACGCCTGACCGCTCTCGCTCAAATCCCTCCAACCGAATCTCGAACGTGCAACGAATTGAGAGCGCCGGCGTGAGTCGGGACCGGTGAGTATAGATTTAACCTTGGTCTATGTAGACCTTAGCATACGTCTCCGCCTAATATTCTACAACGAAGGGTTAAATGGAAAAGGACTCACGATCACTGCAGTAGCGAGAGTTTGCCACGCACCAATTGTCACAGCCTTCTTTCGCACATCGGGTGCTGCCAGCAGCTTGGTTGACAAGCGTGTGAATGGCACAACGTGCAGTAGTTTCGGCCTCGATGTTGTTATTGCACATGGTGATGGAGATGGTTTTGAGAGTGGGAAAAGATTCGATGATGATATGCTCTATATTACTGGAGAATGAGAATTTGAAGATGATAGTGGCTGCTTTGGGGGAGTTGATGGTGGTAGAATAAAGGATTTCTAGGGGGATAAATGCTGTGTTAAGTACATTTCATAATTACTGCCAACGGCATTGAGAGCTACGAGCTGGCGAGACGCTCATGTATGTTTGTCTTTAATTTCTCTCTGAAACCCTACCCCGGTAGCTTTGCAATACGGCTCAGTCTGTCAAGCAGGCCTTGGTCGAAACACGTCACGATTGCACACACATATGTGACCAGGGGTCTTTCCCTTGATTTATTCTCCCCAATAGAAGGCCCTTCCTCTTATCAATGCATACTGTTGCCTAGACAGTGTGGTCGTTGTCGCCAATAACTCATTGATTAGATTCGAGCGTTTTCAAAAGAGTCATGATACGGGCGGTCTGAGGCACATTTTCAGCCGCACTCAGCCCAGTAGGGCGTAGCTTGCCACTAAGCCCGCCAGCAACCGTGTCACGGAAGCGGGCGGGGGGACACATCCGTCGTGAAACCCTTGCATCCATTCTCAAGTGCATGGTACAACATATACCTGACGTGCATCTGAATGTTACACAGACTTGATTGGCAGTCATTCCCTCTACTGTTGGAGGGGGTGGGGTGATTTGAACTGGTGGGGTCGATCGACCATTTCCTAATTGCCGTTCCAGCCGCCCGCTGCAGGGTCCCGACGGCGCAATTCGAGCTCCGTATTACTTGTTTTGTTGGTTAGCCAACGTTGGCCAATCCCCAGACAGTATCATCCCTAGCAAAAATGGGGAGGCTGGGAATGCGGCTCCCGTTTTGCTGAGAGTGCGGCGCAGTTGCAAGAAGATTGTCAGCAGGGGGTTCAGATTTTTGGTTAGTTCCCCCACCAATAGAGTTTCTTATCATTGAGAATTTGTTGCCGAGAAAGCGGGGTTTTGGATCGAACTTCTTTTGTTTTGCCTCGGGCCGATTGTAATGTTCTCCGACTGGCTTACTCCAGCGAATTTTATGCGGCAAATCATGACTCATTCCGCCAAAAGCTAACGAGGGCGCTTAGCAGAGAGGTCTTATGCCTCCGACCAATCGTCAAGCAAAAACATCATCAAAAAACATCATCATCGTGTCACGACCGACCAAATTCCCAATCAATTGATTGGGTTTTGAGTATACGTACCCTGCCTAAAAATCGTGCCATGCAAAGCGAGCACTTAATCGCCGTACGCGAGCAAATCAAATCAGCCAGCTAAATCACCACTCCTTGGATGCGACACAACTGTCTCTGAAATTTGGGCCATCAGCCTGCCGACCTCCTCACCCAACATCAACCATCAACATCACGCTTTACTCACAGTTGCCCATGCCCCCCATGAATCCACCATCCCCACGGATTCGTAAACGTCGTGCTCCTCAGCGACCGCTGCCAGATCCACGTCAAACCCCCTCAGGTAGGCATGATTTCTTCTCCGAACGATGATTGCGAAGATATTGATGTTGGATAGTGTCGCGGAGACGAAGCTCCCGGATAGAATCAAGGCAGCGCTCTGTGTCAATTCCTCACATCCTAGGTTCTTACTACGAATCTCAAAGCCCTCTCGAGCAACGACAACCAGATCCTCACACTTCACAGCCTCTTGGAGCGACCTCATATACGCGCGTGCCAACTTCGGGTCCTGTTGAGGCATCGGCGGCGGTACCTTCAAGAGCACCGGTTCAAGGTTAGTTGTGGTCACTGTTTTCGGCGAGCAGTGTGCTGATCCATATATGATACACTAGAATATCTTTCTCCACCACAAAAACAAAATCACCAGACTCGGAAGCGAGGACCTGATACGTCTATCGAGACCGGTGCCGAAAGACCCCTCAAACGCGCTCGTCTGACCCAGAGAAACTTGAAAGCATTCGAAAATATGGGAGGACAACGAAGAAAGTCTGCTGGGAAAAAGTCTACTGGACGCTCATCTTCCACAACCACAACTACCGACGAGGATTTGGGTCCACAACGCCATCAACCGAAGTCAAGGACCTCAAACTCCGAGACCAAGTCAACACGATCAAAACAATCCATTTCTACGACAGACCCGGGCTTTCAGGACGCTGCTTTCGACAACGGTATCCTCAATCCTGAGAACTCGAAACCACATACGAACCTGAAGAAATCGAAAGTTCAAATCAATCGAACCCGGGACACCGTATCCCCAAGCGAGTCTGAATACGAAAAATTTGCCCATAAGATACGGACGGCTCCTAATGAACAGACCGTGCTGCTACAGACATCTTCGTTACTCAAAGAGTATGGAACGGACGACTCGAGATACAGCAAAGTATACAATCAAGCGTTCATTGCCTTTCCAAAAAATGTCAGTTTCAATACCGGACTATCCGCTGCACAGCCAGATATGGTTGAAGGGTTGGAAATGCCAGAGTTCGACCCTTTCCCAGTCCGTCAACAGCTTGGTGGAGCTGCTGTCCCTACATCGGGCACGAACGCTATTACTTTACCACATCTGGCCGGAGAATGGAAAGGGCCAGGGAAGGACATGATCTTGGCACAAACTCAAGCAGCATACGATGGTGCTTGTATGGTTTATGGCAGAAACGAAGCACTTTCATTCCTCAACAGTCCTGATCCTGCCGGTCATGCATTTGTTTCGACTTTCACTACCGACGGTACTACCCTCAACACCTTTGCGCACTATTCATCTGAATCCCAAGGCCAAGTCAAATACCATCAATATCCTACCTCTAGCTCCTTCCTTATATCAAGCCACGAGGATTTCAAAACAAGCCGACGACGGTTGAGGAATCTACAGGATGATGCCAAAGAAGCCTCGGAGAAGTTGAGGGACGAGCTAAACGAGAAGTGGTCTGCAAATCATCGGTCTCCTGTCTCTCCAAATGTACCTGTCGACGCTGGCGACTCCACAGATAGCAATAGTTACGACTATGACGACGAAGAGGACCCAACCAATCAACTACTCGCGGAGTACTGGACGAGTTTCCCCACAAACGATCAGTATGACTCCTCTGTGCAAGTTCCTGCTGCGGACAATGTAAACGCTCCGCCTTCCGCCAGTTTTCAAGAAAACAATCAGGATGGGTCTTTTGTACGCAGTGTACACGCTCCGCCGTATGCGAGTTCCCCGGCAAACGATGAGGATGATCCCTTCCTACAAGTTTCCACTGCGAACAATGGATACACTTCCCCCAATGGTCTAACATTCCCTCTCATAACTCCGCCGCAATCATCAGAAGACTCATCGCTTCCACTTGAGTCGAGTGAAGATATTGATCAGTCTAATGGACGTGGTCATAGGAGGACTCGCCGGACCCGAAAGCAAGTTGTTATTGTCGATGCGCGAAAGACTCGTAGAAAACATGAGGGTTAAAGCTCTTTGCCTGCCGTTCACTGTTGGAGAAATTTGCTGAGCATCAGCTTGTCACCGCCCATTCCTGCCTTGCAATTCCTGATACTCTACATCTTTCGTCACTTGCGTTCTCAGCGCCTGCAATCTTTCTTGGTCCCTGTCGACCTCATCGTGATACCCCCTCTTTGATCGCCGTCGTCAAATATCCGCCTCCCGTTGGCACGGTTGTCGGCTTGTGCGGCCTCGAAGTCGCCCAAAAGGGTCGAGCATCTACTGCGGTTTGATACTGGTGCATATTATGGGGCGGACAAGACATTCTTCCTGTGGTGGAGTTGTCATATCTGGTAAAGATGGAGAACACTTCCATGTGCTGTTTCTGTTGGGTACCATCCAGTTTCACGACTTACAGGGAAAGTTGGGGGCGCAGATCATTTCAATCCAAGATACCAGAATATTCAGTTTCATTGCTGCATTCTTACTTCAGTTCCAAAGTTCGAAGTTTCACACTCGATCAATACAGACCGTGAAAATCAATGCACACTCTCACCACTTTCCCTTCCTTCCCTCAAACTTTATATATATGCAACTTCCTGAACACCCCTTCTTCCTCCTAAAAACGGTGTATGATTACCCACAGAATTGATTGGCAGTGATGCAATATCATCTCTGCACTCACGTCAGAAATGTGTGCGAATGTCCCACGCCGAGTACGAGGCGAACGCACGTCTTATCCAATAAACCTAGTCCCAGTCAAGACATGTTTTCATTTGATGCTGGCGCGATTCGTGCCCACGCCTCCCTTTTCTCCGCAATTGGACGTAGATTGCGCTAACCAACCCCACACTGACCACGTTGCACTGTCTTGCATATCATCCGTAATGCGCCGCATCGACACCCCCAAGATATGTGGAGGCAATGAATCCCGGGGGTTGGGGTTGGCCATCGACACCCCCAAAACATTGTTGGATCTCAGGAGCCGAAGCGGCGAAATTGTTCTACCGAGCATTACTGTGCGATTTCATGTTTGCGATGGCACGATCTCGTGCATACCACAATGTTATGCAGCCCTAAGGCACTAAATCGGTTGCTCGGTCACCAACCGAGCTAACCCGTGCCACGTCAGGTGCTTCCGTTAATCTACTGCGTTTTCGTCATGACCCAGTGCGAGAACCTTCATCATCTCCCATATCGTCTACAATGGAAGAAGCAGCCTCGCAAGATGGACGCAAACGACGTTTAACATTCGAACCAGCGAGCGAACGCGGCAGTGACAAACGGCACAGGACATGCTGTCATGGAGAAGATTGCGAATTAACAACCAAAGTATTGGCACAAGAGTCCACTATTCGGAATCTCGCGGGCGTCGTTGAAGATCTACTCGGAAGACTCGCAGCCTTGGAGCAACCGCCTATCGCTATCAGCATAGATCATACACGAACAGAGTCCTCGAAACGACAGAGTTGCCCTGCCGACAACTGTACAAAGGCTTTCGACAGAACAGACCACTTGCATCGGCATATCCGAGGTGTTTATGATGAGCCGCATCTGAGCCTCAGTCGCGTCCTGGATCAGAAATACTGCGTACTGTGCAAGAAGGATTTTAAACGGCCGTGCGATCTTGTACGCCACGAGAAATCATTCCATGACGAGACATACATATCGAGGGCCTATAAGTTCGCCTCTCATCCCGTTGGGCTCGCAAGAGCACCTACACCGCCGGACACTTCCTCAAATGCATCTGCGGATTGGGACGACCTAGCAAGCGAGTAAGTTCTTCATTCGCATAGACTGATTTCCCAGTTTGCTAATCGTAATAGGTTCGAGCAAGAGGACGATGAGGTTTCGGAAACAAGATTTATCGATGAGGGCACTGCACAGAATGGGACAAACATCCTTTCCGATTTTCTAGATCAGAACATAAGCCTTGCCAATGATCAGCCACACGAGTTTTCGGCCTGTTTCAACGCCGCTCACAGCGATTTTCAAGGCTATTCAAACCGCGACATCGACGGAATCAACAATGCAGCATTTATTCCTCCCGCGATACCTATTCATCATACTGTCTTCTTCAGCGCAACTCCTGTCGATTATCAAAGCTATTCACACCTTAACAATAGCAGCAGCAACCAGGCAGGGTTTACGCATGGTTATCAGCCCTTTTTCGGTGTGGTTCCTGATGACATGCCTTTGATATTCACACCAGCGCCATGATAAACGCCAAAGTAGGGCATATTCGGGTCGAGAATTTATTTGGTATCTCGATGCTACGCCTAGTCAATCGTGTGTGGTAATTTGATGTGAGACCAGGTAGTTTAGCACAGTTAAATTCTGAATTCGCTATAATGAGACCGACCCTTTCCCTGAAAATGTTAATTTCTGTACGATATTGCAATTGCAAGACACCGTACTACCATGGCGAACAACCAAAACCCCGATTCACGCAGATGTAGGTTTCCTTAACCAGAGTACATAGTCGCCGATGCGAGAACACTGGTTGCCAGCCAACTCGAGGATCTGTGTCCCTAGGCCAAGAGTCATCCTTCCACGGTCCGAAAACCCCTTCCACAGATAAGTAACTATGATCGAGAATTCTTCGGCCGGATGCTGTGACTGCAGACGTGGAGTGGATCGTGTCAACCAGTGACTACAAATGAAACTAGATGGCAGTTAGAGAAGGAAGCAGACATCAGTTGAGGGCAAGTACATGTCATGGCCGTTGGCTTCCACGTTAACTGTCTTTCCCGTGGGCTCACCGCGAGACCCCGTGTCGACTTCGATGCTCCATGAGACAGTCGGGTCGCCTCCCAAGTGTGTACAACTGGCGCCCACAAGACCGGAGTACGCTGCCATCTCCTTCCATTCCCCATCACGACCTGTTCCCCCCACCTTTGTGTTGAACTTGTGTACTTGGTAGGATGTAATGCGAAAGTCGTCATCGCGAGCGGAGAATAGAAGTGCTTTGACCGCCTAACAATAGTGTCAGTCTATCCTTTAGCAAATATCCCGGTATAGAGACTTTACTTACATCATTCAATACGATATTCTTCCTTACAGATTCCAGAGAACCTTGGTTAGTTGATAGTATCGATTCGAGGGGGGACAGATCCGTTGCGCCTTTCAACACCAAGCATCCATCCTCTTCCAGGAATCGCACTGCTTCTTGTAGATCCTCTCTCAAAGAGAGTCTCTTCCCGCTGAGGGTCACCACCTCAAGATTTGGGATGTCCATTTCTGTGTTGCGAGGAAGACGTCTCGAGGTGATGTGGGGCAGCAGCTTTGGCGGGGTTTTCTTTGCCTGCGAGAGCGGGAGTCATTTTCTTCGGTAAATTCCGCTTCGGAAATCCAGCCTCAAGGCCAGTTGAGGCTCGCACCCACCACCCAAAACCTTGCAAAGGAGGGGTTTGATTAGCATTATCCAAATGCTTTATTTTGGGATGCTAAACCTCTCCATTCGCTCGAGACAGAATATTTCATGATGACGGTTGTGTGGCGGCAGAACCGCACAATTGATGCCAACAAACCGACCTTGGACCTGGAATCCTCGGAGTTGAAGTACATTGTGAGAGGCGCCTTACCATCCATCTACAGACTGTATGCCGTATCTCTTCTCCCGATTGCGCCGCTTCGAAAATTTGATCTAACGCCAGCCACAGTACGTCAACATACATCACGCATAGGAGCCGCTGTGGGGACGACGAGGTCCAACGGTCACCATGAGGGCGACGACGTCTCACGGTCACTATGGGGGCGTCGACCTCACAACACGCTATTTCAGCAGATGGATCCAAAGTTTCACAAAGTTACGAATTGAGGCATCGAGCCTTGAACCTGCAGGTGGATAATCGATAAGAATATAAGGGTATGGAGTTTCCTCCGAGGTTTGGATCCATCACTTCTGTCTGCGTTCCCCTAGCACTATCTAACTCGCAATCGAATAGTCCAAATCGAGCGCCTTTCGTCGCATTGATCGATAACCAAGCCGAAGCGATGGCTGCCATACAGATTGCCCCCACCAGTTCTTCCTTTCACTTCCCTTCTTGTCAGACCCCGCCTAGGAACCCACCACCCTCGCTCGCAACGGAGACAACTTCAGCAGCCCCTTGTTCACCAACTCCCAGCCATAAGTGCTCGACGAACCAGTCGTCGTCACAGGCTGTCGTGGAAGTGGCTCAGCAGTTCATGGAAATTCTCAAGTCGATCAATACCAAGAAAGGGCCTCCTCCTTCTTCAACGCCGTCTGATACCGCAGCCCGAGCTTCCAAACTAGAGTACAAGACCGTGAATGAAGTGTAAGCCTCGAACAGTGTGCTAATAAGACTTTACTAACGATTCACTTAGGTGGGATGAGGAAGAGAGCGAATACAAGATTGAGGAAGCCTCAAGGCCAAAAGCGAACACGCATGACGAGTATGTGTTTGTTTTGCGCACGCGGATTGGTAAGTCTATTTTACATTGCACATTCTTCCTGTACTGATAGCAATGGCCTAGACAAGGAGACCAAAGAATCCACGTTCCACGTTGATGTCAAATCGGAAGAACTACGAGATATTTTGAGGGAGGTTTTGAAGGATGTCCATGGCATAAGTTTGATGGAAGACAAGCCTACGGTATGTCCTTTCTTATACTAGATGGGATTAACCAACCGCTAATCTAGAATAGGTCGAGCGACATCTGCTATACCACTACCTCCCGGAACTTGAGTCGCATCGAAGCAGCCTTCATACTGATACAACGCGCATGAAGCACCTCGATCTGTTAATCGACTGTGTGAAGAAGGTCTACGTTTCCACGACCCAGCGTCTTCTCCCACTCCTAAAGCATGGCGAGATTACGTATGATCTGCTTTGGGCCCTCTTCAAGCCAAACACTCCAGTCTATACTACCTGTTTCGGTACCAAAAAGCCGCGGTGCGTCACATATGATTCTGGTGAAGAGAAGATCAACAGGTCCAAAAAGAAGTACTTTAGTATGGAGTGCCGGCATTTCGATTTTGATGGCAAAGCCTTTGGCAAGGCCTCCATCACGCTAGCCATTCCAAAATTCCGCGGCACGAAGCTCATCAACACTCTTGAAGCTTTCCCTCTCAAGCACCATCGAGACGAAAAACGGGTTAGGTCTGAACTCGTTCAATGCGGTCGGAAGTTCGTCCGGCTGATAGGTACTCACCTTTGTCACTGTCAGGGTGAAGCCTTTTATATGGATGATGGAGACCCGGTGAGGGTATCTGTCGACAGCCGTGTCATGACCGATGCCGACTTCTTCTGGAAGATGAACCCTAATTATTCCAGACCACGTGCCGACCTGGCCGCGACGGTGTGGGATAGGCATAGGCTGCCTCCAGGATATGAGCCACCACGCGACCAAGTCAAGAGTGATGACGTCGAACCAGTTGAGCTAAAGGAGGGCGATTTACTTATTTGCTGTCCGACTGTGCCTGGTTTCAGTTTTGGCGAGAAGATGTGGGGTGAGTTTATCTTATCAATACTGGTATAGATATACCACTAATCTATTAATACACAGTGGAGTTTGCGGTCGCTGATATCAAAGACATCAAATGGTCATCGTTACCATACGATTGTCTGTCAATTTCCGATGAGCAGAGAGATGTCATTATGGCTCTCGTGGAGGCTCGTCTTAATCCCAGCATGGTATTTGATGACTTCGTCGCGGGCAAGGGAAAGGGGCTCAACATGCTATTGCAGTACGGCCCCTCCAGCGGTCATTTATCTCAATGTACTGACGTAGAGAAGTGGCCCACCAGGAGTTGGAAAAACTTTGACAGCAGAAGCAGTATCTGAGCACCTAAAAAGGCCTCTTTACTCGGTACGTTTTTCCGCCTTGCACCCTGCCAAGCTAGGCTAACTGATCCAGATCTCTGCTGGAGAATTGCCTATCGATGCAGCGAAGCTAGAAACGCAACTTTCTCGGATCTTCAAGACTGCCAGCCATTGGAATGCAATTATTCTGCTAGACGAAGCGGATGTCTTTCTCGAGAAACGGTCGTCACAAGGTCTTCATCGGAACGCCCTTGTCTCTGTCTTTCTTCGTAAACTGGAGTATTACAAGGGAATTCTGTTCCTCACGACAAACCGAGTAACCGAGTTCGATGAAGCCATACTCAGCAGGATCCATGTTATGTTGAGATATGACGACTTGAGTAAGGATGCGGGAAAGAAGGTCTGGGAAAAGTTTATTGAAAGAGCAATCACATCCCAGGGACCCGCGGTAATCAGTAGCGAGGAGTTCAAACGTTTAGTTAACAGCAAGCTCAATGGGCGGCAGGTAAGGGTCATTTGTAGTATATCTCTGTTCTCCGTGGCTAATAGTCTGCTTTAGATCAAGAATGCCATGGTCACAGCGTATGCTTTGGCAACAAAGGACAAGAGTCCGGTGCGCTTCTCTCACCTTCAAAAGGCCGTTACCGCGAGCAAGAAGTTTATGACCGAGTTTAATGGCGGTGTCGAAGTGGATCGGATGTTCTTTTAGCTGCATTATTGGAACTGGACCGAAATGAGGTAGACACCCAATGGCCAGGCCAGATTGTTGAGTTGATTTGGTGTCATTTCGCATCTCCTTTGAAGGGTCGGATTGGATTAATATATGCACTTTGGTTTCTTTCATTGATATATGGATATGTCTATGCGATCCCTGTTAGGTTAGTTCTGTGCCTTATATACTATAATTATATTCCTAAGGCTACAACGGTGATTAAATCGATCATATCACATGAGATAACTGATAAGGCACGTATGCAAAGCTTCCACCGAGGGTAACCACCTCGAGGTTCGGAACATCCATTTCTGTGTTGCGACGAAGACTTCTCGAGATGGCTTTGTCTTCGTAGAGTGCCACGTGACTGGTTTTCCGGTAAATTCCGCTTCGACCGCCTCATGACCAACTGAAGCTTGTGTGTCAATCCCAGAGCTGTACGGGAGGGTTTGATAAGCATTATTCAACTGCTTTATTTTGGGGTACTAAACCACTCCATTCGCTCAAGACAGGATATTTCATGATGACGGTTGTACAGCGGCAAAACTACGCAATTGATGCCAACAAACCGACCTTGGACCTAGAATCCTTCTCGGAGTGGAAGTATGGTGTAAGAGGCACATCGCTATCCATCTATAGACTGTATGCCGTATCTGTTCTTCCGATAGCACCGCTTTTCAACCCAGATCTAACGCCAGCCACAGCACGTTAACGCACATCACGCATATCAGCCCCCTGGGGGCGACGAAGTCAACGGTCACCATGGGGGCGTCGACTCACAACACCCATTTATCTTCTTCCTGCATGTTGGCTGATTCTCACCCTTCTAGATGAGCAAGTTATTGGCCTTTCCCCTGGGATTTCCCTTCTTAGACTCATCCAAGCATTAGTCTAGTGGCTAACCGTTGGCTGTGATCTTCGAGTTTCCTGCGGCTCTGCATATGTGGATTAAGTTATCCATAATGGGACGAACATTTTAGCTCATTGACCATATGGAAATGACATTCCTAGAATCGCACCATGCATGATGAATTGAAAAGCCATGATACTAATCCACAGTGCGGGCCAATGCGTCCCCCCTCAATTATGAGCCAACAGGTAATTCTGACCAACCTCGTCCCCGCAATGGTGGATTGAATCTCCATCGTGCACAATGATACGAGGATCAATGAGTATATAAGGATGAGGACTCTTACTCTGCTTTCTAGCAGACAAGCCTTTACCAATACTTGGAGGATCTAGCAAATGTTCCAGCAGTCCCTGGCTACTTTGCGGCGCAAATATCCTCTGAAGTTTTCACCATTGTCTCCCTCTGTTGTTCTCAGCATCCAGCTCTTCAATCATCTTTGCACACCTTCTCATCCAGTATATATCTTGTCTGTCACGTACACCAAGGCTCGACCCATCCTTCACGTTGACAATGGCTCCAATGGACATGATCCAAGCCAGCCCCTCGGTGGCCCTGGCACAGCAAAGCACACCTCTGAGTAGCCCAAGTCAACCATCGCCGGCTCTTCAAAGCAGAGTATCCACTGCTCAATTGGGTCTCATTCAAACGATGCCAAGCAACTCTCAGATTGCTTTCATTGCTTCCATTACTTTCATTACGCTTTGGTCAGTTAATAGGCTGCGTATTAAGATTGAGCATAAAAGCATGCTTATGATTTCTTAGGCTTTACCGCTATGTTCGCCTCATTGTCAACTGCGCGTCCTCTTGGACTTTCAGATCTATCCCACCACCGGAAAATCCCACCTACACTTCGGACCAGGTCACAGTTATTATTCCAACCATCTGTAGCGAAGATCAGCATGATGATTTTAAGCTATGCCTACGAAGTTGCCTCGCAATAAAGCCCTATGAGATTCTCGTGATAACAATCGATAGTAACTTGCTACGAATCACCGAGCTGGCACATAACATCGATGCAAGAATTCAAGTCATAGCAGTCAGTGTTGCCAACAAGCGAGAGCAGATATGTGAGGCAATTCCAAGAATCACAACCCCGCTTACATTTATGGCCGATGATGATATCGAATTGCCTCCAAAGTCGCTACCTCATATACTTGCACCATTCGAAGACCTCGAGATTGGTGCCGTTGGTACTTGTCAAAGGATAAGACGAAGACCTGGATTAGGAATCCTGCGCAGGATAGTGGAATATCTCGGAGAATGCTATATCCAGCGACGCAATTTTGAGATATCAGCGACTTCACACATAGACGGTAAAATATCGTGTTTGTCTGGCCGCGTAGCAGCAATCCGAACGGAGATCCTTCGAAGCAATGAATTTATGACAGGCTATGTCACCGAGAAATGGCGAGGGAAACCTCTCAACGCCGATGACGACAACTTCGTCACGCGACATCTCTTCGCAAAGGGTTGGGGCATCCGGATCCAGATGTGTAAAGAGGCAGAAGTTCTGACAACGCTGGAATGCAACTGGGGAGGATTCTTGAAGCAATGTCTTCGTTGGGCCCGGAGTAACTGGCGAAGCAACATCAAGAGTGCAATCTTCGAGTGGCGTGTTTGGGTGTATGTATCCCATCCTTGTCTCGTATTCTTTGCTAGTAACTTATGTGATAAATAGGAAGACACCCTGGAGTTTATACGCATTGCTTCTTGCCACGCTATCTCATTCATTGATAACTGACCCGTTGCTTGGCATCCTCCTATATTGTAGCTCCATTACGTGGGATCCATCACATCGTCTCTTGATCTTTTGCATCTTCGCTCTCTGGCTATTGCTCTCAAAGGTGGTCAAGCTCGTACCACATTTCGTACTTTACCCTGCGGATATCTGTTTTCTTCCTATAACAATCTTGTTCGGGTACTTTCACGGGTTTATCAAATTATATGCCCTCTTTACCCTCCATGTGGTGAGTCTCGCGATGTTGTCCTTTTTGATACTATACTAACTATTCCAGACTACTTGGGGCAGCCGTAAGGAGCACGGCGAAGAGGAGGAGGAGATGCTCCTTTAGTGCTGGATTTCAGCCCGGCTGACATTTCTGGTGGTAGATAAGCAATTACCTAGCATGGCAGTGGCAAATGTAGACCAATGGATGACGAAGATCTTGGAGGAAAGGAAGAAGGAATTCCTAGTAATCACTATAAGCGCTTTAGTTTCTCATTATTTCATCGATTGATGTCTATATAATGTTTAGGTCGAAGTGAGATGGGCCGGCAACAAACACCTCTCTTTTTGTTGATGCCTTTACCACGTGATTTAGAATAAAAGCGGGGGTCATAATCAGAAACAAGTTACAGTAGAGTTCTATTGTGCTAAGTCTAAAATGCTCTAGTGCAATACCGCATGAAACCAAATAGATTGCAAAAATAACCAACTCGAACAAATACAGAAGAAAAGGCAAATTCAATAAAAAGAGGATAGCAACGCAAGTCCTAGGGGCCATGTATCGAGTGAGGAAAGCTCCCAGACCTAAAAGACAGAACTAATCAAGGGAAAAGAGTAACGGCTACAAGCTGAGCGCATCTTGAATAGTTTTAAACGCAGCCATCAGCTTCGTCAGCTCTGCAGGATCTGCACCTAGCTTCAAATTATGCTTCTTCTCATACCAAGCAGTAACAGAAAGAAAGCTGGTTGGATCAAATCCGTCTTGCGCTGCTACCTTTGCGGGCTGCGCTTCGACCTTGACTGCCGGTTGCGCTTCGGCCTTGATTGCTCGCGAGACTGACGCTCCAACAAATGGGAAGGTCCTGTCTTCAGTCGAAGGTGCGTTGGCCTTTTTCCCATAGACGCGAGCGCGCTTATCCTCTACTCGATCTCGGCTTTCTGGTTCTTCCCTAATGCCGTGGGCTGCATAGAATTGGGCCCTTTCATTCTTTTCTCGTTCCATACATTTCCGAAGCAAGTTGTCTGCGGCCCTTTTACTTTCTACCCAATCTTGAAGGTCTGTACGCCATGTCCAGATAGGATTTCCTTCTTTCCGCTCGCACAAGGCGTAGATTGCAGGTTCTTTCAAAGGCTCCGGTCCACAGGATTCGGCTGCGGTACAGAGGATCTTGACAAACTCATCTTTCTCAGACCTTCCGCCAACCTCCATCGCATGAGCGCAGCTCAGATACGCGTCAACTGTATTCTTGGTAAAGTCTTTGCGGGGAAGGACCTTAACATGAGGGCAGGCTTGCGGTCCAATCGC